>Ga0315288_10010141_pt1 | contig 11868 bp, 12 predicted proteins | sample YL17G11_20_MG_FD_203454 | JGI IMG/M metagenome (GOLD analysis project Ga0315288, IMG submission 203454) | Sediment microbial communities from Yellowstone Lake, YNP, Wyoming, USA - YL17G11_20 | ecosystem: Environmental > Aquatic > Freshwater > Lake > Sediment | place: USA: Wyoming | collected... | reverse complement strand
AGGTAGATTCACCCGGCTATTATTTTACAACTTGGAGGAGTTATGATTATTACGATTATCAATCTTGGTAAAGATTCGGTATCTATTAACGGTCTTAAACTTACGCTTGGTGCGTATGAGCATAAAACCATTACCACTGACGGTGATGTTAAGAAGTCGACTGCCGAAGAGATGAATGCTTATAAGAAGAATGGCGTAATTTCGTATTCTACGGCTGAAGATACTAGTATTCCCGATGAATTTGAAGATACTCAGATCGCAATGCTCAACTCATTAGTAAAAGTACGGATGATTGATGCGCCCAATGTTTCGGGGGGTGGAACCACGCAGGTGGTTGGTTTTGCACTTACCAATATCAATGATATCCCCATCAAATTGTCTACATATGTTGAATTGAATTTGTGGCAGGATGTGGACCTTAGCATCTTAGCAACATCTGCCTCTTTGACCACGGCAAGCAAAGGAACAATTATTGCTACTAATCTATCCGGCACAGCATTAAAAGTAAAAACTGATGCCAATGGTGAGTTTGAATGTGTGTTGACAGATCTAATTGATGAAACAGTATATTTAGCGTGTGATCAGACATCTGGTGGCCCAGCACTTATTACTACCAGTAAAGATTCAGTAACATTTAGTGTTTAATGCTTATTCGATAAAGGTGGTTTATTATGGGTAATACATTCTTATGGAGTGATTCGGTCAAACAAGTCGAGCAGAATCCCAATTCCGCGATCCGAGCTGACCTGGACTACGGGTTGGTAGACCTGAGTTCCAAGCAGGATCGACTGGCGAGCAAGACCGAACTGACTCAGAAGGAAAACCAACTTCGGTCAGACCTGACCAGTACGGCACAAGAGCTGACCCAACAGCAAGCAGCATTGGCATCTAAGTCGGAAGTCAAACAAATCTCGCAGTCAGTTCAGTCTGACCTGGCCGACACTCAAGATGCAACCAAGGAAGTGAAGAAGACCGCCACAAGCGCGGGTGTCAAGGCCAATCAAGCACTCCGCAATTCCATGGATGCGATCCAACAGATTCGCAATGTTGAGATGGATTCGGACGCCAAGCACAACTCGCTGAGAACTACGTCACAGCGGCTCGCTGATGCGCTCATGGGCAATCTGGAACTGAGGATTGATGACGGTGAGGCAGACTTGGAAATCAGTGCAGCGTTGCTGAATGCTGCGGCTGTGGATACGTTTACGAAACCATTCAATGTGGCATTGGTAGCCAAGCTTCCTAGTGGCGATGACTACACGTATCCTACCCATTCGTGGGCAAATGAGTTTCTAAAGGTCGACTTCACGTTGGTGCCGTCAGAGCCAGTTACACCGGAACCCACTGATCCTAGAATCAGCAAACTGCTACCTGAGAGCGATCCAGAGGGAACACCGGCTTTGACCTATCCACTGTCGTATGGGGTGTTTCGCGGTATCGCGACGTTCCTTACCGATGCCGGTCAGACTATCGTATGGGTGCCTGATATGACCGTGGCAATCAAAGCCAAGATAACGGCTACTGGAACGCAGCCGTGGGCGGCTGTAGAAGTAACTAAGACCTACACGGTGGTCGCGTAGGTCAGTTTGTATCTTAGGTTCAGCCGGTGGGCGGCTGGACTGCATTCCACGTAGCGCCCTAACTCTAGGGCGTGATTCAAACAATCGACAGAGTTTGTAGAGCGGCCCTGCGGGGCCAGGAGTCACGACAATGACAGTGAAGAACATTTATCCGACTGGACATGGCATGGACATCGAAGTGTTTGCCGGTGATGACGGTCCAGCATTTACACTGGCGGGCAAAGGCCCATTCACGTTTGCGAATGTGCTGTTGAACGGCATTCCAGCACAAATCGCAGTTGAGGAGTATTGCGCGGCACAAGAGCCGCCGATCACGCCTACTGAACCGTATTGGCCCACGTTCACCGATGTTGATGGTGGCCAAGACCCAACGAAAGCTTGGAAGATGACGTGGACCTCTACAGATCGCGTGTTGATCTCCGAAGACAGTATTCGGGTTCAGATGTACTTCGCGCCGAAGACCTGGACCGCGACGGCTGGACAAACCGTGTTCACCGATTCGACCAATCCATATCTGAGCAAGAACCGGTTGGTTGCATCTGTGTTCGTCAATGGGCTTCAGCGGACCACTGGCTATACCATCCATGCGAGCGCCAATACTTTGACCTTCAATAGTGGCTTGGCATTGAATGATGCGGTATGTGTATCGTTCAGTGACTCCGATACCTTCGCGAAGGCTCTGGAAGGTTCTACCTATCGGGATGAAATTCTTCCTTCCGACAAAAATTTGTCCAGCGTATCGAAGCCTTGGATTATGGCGAGATTGGCCGACGACGCAGGCAACTTCGTCATGGAACTGTCAATCCCCTCGGGACTGAAGATTACAGGAGTTCGCCAAGGCCAAACTGCTATGACCCAGATCCAGCAGTTCGCCACTCTGGAAGAGTACAACGAGTTCACCGCGATCATGCTTGCCGGGACCTCGGCCTACTGGAATCAGGCCACTCTGACTATTCGGGGAGCTACCAAATCTCCGGTATTCAGCAACCTCGTGTTCCAGTACAGCATCATTCCAGTGTACCCGGAAGCTCCGTTCGAGTGCTACAACTGTCGATGGGATCACTTTGGCGAGATGTATATGGTGATTGACAACCGCCTTACCTTCCAAGATCCGGCAAATCCGTCCGAAGTCGGTATGCGAAAGACGATCTTTGACGACTGCGAGTTCTCAAACTTCTTCTTCAATTGCTTTGTGGGTGCCGTCAGCGGATTTGAGATGACAGGTTGTCATGTCCATGACGCCCCGGACTGGATAGGCACTTGGGCTGGACCAGTCTGGTTGGCGGGTGCGGATTTCTGGGGAGACCAAGAAGTTCTGATGACTACGTTGTGTTCGTACAATCGCATCGAGGGTTGTGAGTTCGACCACACGAACATACCTGAATGCTTCTGTTCGGTCAGCCCTAGTAACACCAATAGTGGTTCCGGTGTGCAGGCAACCAACAATGTCATCGCCGGAAACACGTTTACTCTGTTCAAGGGCCTTACCTGTGCAGAGGGTGGGTACGCTTCTGCGGGTGGTCGGGTATCCAAGTGCGAGATCAGCGACAACACATTTGTCAAGTGCGTTTGCCCCGTGACTTTCGACGGAGATTTGCTCGCAGGCGGTTCCACGAAGGTTATGGACAGCATTGCCACGGACAACGTGTTCATCGACCAGAACTTGGCTCCATCGTCATTGTTCTGGACCGAATCCACAGTGCTGGATGAAAACGGGAATCCAGTTCCTCGGTTCCCTGAAGGCGTGAACGGTCCTGCAATCTGGATTCAAGCTTGCTACAAGTGCCAGGTGACGGGAAATCATTACAAGCAGTCTGGCATTGCGCCGGATGCGGTTCCTTACGAGTCAGCCATCTGGTTGGACATCTGTGATCACTGTAAGGTGTATGAGCGGAAACAGGACTTCCCAAGCGATTTGCCAATCGAGCACTGGGTTGTCGAAACAGACAGTTACGACAACACCATCAACAACGGCAAACCTCCGAAGAAGCACAGCTCCGGTCGTTGCAGCTATCTGGGTTCCAAGTTTGGCGAAAAGCGCCGGGAGAACGCAGAGTCTTTGCGACAAGATCGTAGCCGCCGAGCGGCACGACACCACAGCTAGTTGATTGACCGTTGAATCCGAAGACCTGATTTAGCAATAGATCGGGTCTTCCATTGAACGGTTGATTAAGCTACCCACCATCAAGGTGATGGGGGGCTTTGACGGCTTTGGATTCAAGCCCTCTGAATGCAAGGTGGTGAACAACAAGATCATTGAACACGATCTTGCTCCCAAATCGGAGTACATTTGGGGGTCAGCCGGAAGTCCTGGCATCTACCTAACTGAATCTAGACGCCTCCATGTGTCGGGAAACAGGTTTGAGCTGTCAGGGATTGCGCCGCACGCCAAGGCACAGGCAGCGGCTATTTCACTGAGCGGTTGTGATTACTGCTACATCTACGGGGAGACCTATGAGTTCCAAGAGAACCTTCCGATTTCGAATTGGGTGAAGGATGTGCGGGGTTTCAAGAACTACATCAACAACGGCAAACCGCCGAAGAAGTACAGCAATGCTCGTTGTACGTATCTCACTGCCAAGGTCGGTGAACGACATCGTGAGATAAGAGCACGACGGCATCAGGCATAGTCTGATCAACTGTTGAATCCGAGCGCCTTTGCCTACGGGTAGGGGCGCTCCATTGAGCGGTTGAGTAAACAGGACGGCTAATTGTTTCTACAATAAGAAGGGTGATTGAAGTTTAGTGTGTTAAGGGCAAATTGCGAGTCACGTCCCTATTATAGATCGCAAATTTTGGCTGTTGATCTACCATTAGCCTTGCAACGTAATATGACGGATCTACATATTTCGATAACATGATCATTTACAGCCTCAATAAAATCACTAGATGAACGAATATTTCCTTCATGAAGAATTTCTTTAATACGTGTTGAAATAACGACCTGGATTTTCTTAACATCTTCTACTTTAGATTCTTCGGTCATGATTTACTCCTTTGGTTTTCATATAATTTGTAAACAAGTTCAATTGATTGTCTAACATCATTAATTCGATATCCATTACCAGATAGTATTTGTTGATATGACGCTGTATGTAAATTGGTGAATCCTTCTGAAAATTCTACTTCCTGACCATCTACTACTATTAGTCGATGTGTTGATTGCCCCTTTGATTTAGTGGCCTCTGGAATATCTGATTTATCGATGGATAGAAACCAATTTACTGATGCTCGTTCCAATTCTAATTTACCACCTATTTTAGTTGAACTGGAATAATGAATTGTTACATTTTGGACGCTTCCGAATAACCATATTAAGGCATCAAAGAAATGTACCCCTACGTTCATCGCTAGTCCACCAGATTTCCCCATGCACCCCTTCCATGATTCGTGATACCATGGTCCGCGAGGTGTTATGTATTCGAGGGTGATTTTATGTTTTTCATTTCCGACCGTATTCTTTAATCGCATAAACACAGGATGTAATCGTAATTGTAATATACTATTAACAGTCTTACCAATATTTCTTTCTAAATCTTCTATTTTATTTAAATGGTCAGGATATACTACCAGTGGTTTTTCACACACTACATTCATCCCCATATTTAATGAGTCTTTAATAAAATTGAAATGAAGATGGTTTGGCACACAAATACTTATATAGTCCACTGGTCCATGCTGTTTTTTGAAATGATCAAAATCATTGTAAAACTTGACGTCTGGAAAATATTGATCCAATACCCCTACCGAATCATTTAGATCAATGGCTGCCACCAATTCGTTACCAGTTTCTCGTATTGCCTTCAAATGTCTAGGCGCTATATATCCCGCAACACCCAATATAGCAAATTTCATAATTATGCCCCGGCCACATAAGTAATGGTATTAAATTTTATTTTCTTCAACTTTTTATACGTTTTGGAGATTGACCACACATAATTGGTTCTAGGATCTTTATGGTCACGTAGATCTTTCTTGACTGCTTTTGGACCTCTGTTATAGGCGGCTAATGCCAGATCGGTTTTCTTAAACATCTTTTCATACATAATTAATATTTTGATCCCAGAGATGATATTGTCATCCATGTCATATAGGTCTTCCACACCAAATATTTTCTCCCAAAACCCCATTACCTGCATCAATCCTTTAGCGCCTGTTGGTGATTTAGCGTTTGGATCGAACCATGATTCTATGGACATTATGGACAGAATTAAATCTGGTTCTTTATTAGCCTGTCGACTATATCGATACACTTTCTCAGCTATGGTGTGGACTAATTCTGGATCGATTTTCTGTCGAATCGAAATAATTTTATATTCTATTTTACTTATTTCGCCGAGTTCTTGTAATTGTGATTCCATCCACTCCATATTTAGCGGGTTATGTTCTTCTTCAGCAGCTATTTTGGAAAACCATTGTGTATTAAGAAATAAACCTATTCCTATTATACATGGAATACTAGCTCTTAACTTTTGGTGTACCATCATGCAATTGCCTCCATCCACCATATTTCTGTTCTTTTTGTGTAGATATTAAACCACACTGACAAACGGTAGCCGCCATCTTAAATTTATGTACCTTGATCTTTAGTTTTTCATCATATTCACATTTTGGTTCATGTACTTTCACAATATCATACTTCATGTCGTTTAACAACTCCCTGTTTAATAGTCGTATTACTGTTTTGACGAGCAATACTCATATAATTTGACCCATCAGTACGATTCATGATAAATTGTATACATGATAAATACTAGTAGACGTGAAGAATTGACCGAACCACAGAAGGCGGTCTATGGGTTTATCAGTGAATATTTACGTGACAATAAATATCCACCAACCATCAGGGAAATACAGGCAAATTTTGGTTTCAAATCCATGTCTTCTTCTGTGGGGTATATTGATGTATTGAAGAAGAAGGGGTATTTAACGGTTGGTAAGAATAAACATGGTGCTCGTACCATGCAAATTGTCGATAGTATTATGGGATATCATATTGTTACTACTGTAGAATTGTCTAAAGCCCTAGCGATGTTAAAGGCTAAGGGATATCAGATTGGTGCCCAAGAAGCTGTAGAATTTTTATCGATCCTTAATATTAAGATTGAATAAAATCCATTGCTAACGGGTGTCGTGTTCGTGATTATTAAGCACGTACGAGTGTTTATGTCTATCTGGGTTAGGAACGTTCATGAAACCTAAAAACCCAAAATCAAATTTAGATAAGAAACAGATCCATAAATTAGAGGTGGAAGATCCCTGGAAGACCGAGGGGCTACGAGCTATTAAAGCTGCTAAGTCTCCCAAATTCTCGGAACAAATGTGGGCTCTATTAATGGCTAAGGCTATTGGCTCATTTAATCAGGGACTAGAAGACAGAATCGATTTTGAGGCATGTCGTCGGGCATCAAATTTACGTGCTAAGATAATTAGATTAGTTGGCGAAGAAGCTCATAATATCATCGCATTCGTGGTAAATGCCCAGCGACGACCAATTGATATTTATGCCCAGGCATCTTCAATTTACACTAAGGCAATGGCTAATCTACGGGATCAGAAAGCATTGTTTGCTGCCTCCAAACAACTCTATGACATATCTAAGACCCAAGGACTAGATCAGGACACTGCAGCACAAATTGCTGGGTTAGCCGCTGATTTACAAGAGAAATCGAGTGCTGCTACCGCATATGCGGGCGGTGCGGGTTCTAGTGGATTATCGCAAGCAGGAATGCCTACCGGTGTAACGATACAAGGTCGATATCATCCTAAAATTGCCGATAAATGGGATGAGGAATTCTTCGCTAACCGATGAGTACATTAGTTGCCATATTGTGTGATATTGTACAGGCTGAATACGCTCAGTGGTTACGCTACACATATCTTTCTGCTCTTCGATATGGTTTGCACACAGACACTCTACAAGAACATTTTAAGGAACATGCCAGTGATGAACTTGAACATGCCACTATAATCTCTCGGTGGATTGTTGATCTTGGTGGACTACCACCAACAGGTATTCCATATGTTGAACAAATTCAAGCAGATACTCAAGAGGTTATTGAGTGGCTTCTTAATGCTGAAGTAGAGGGTATCAACAAGTATCATGTTGCCCATCAGGCGGCAGAAGGTGTCTTTGGACTTCAGAACGACATTGGTGATATTCTTTCTTCCGAGCACGAACATCTTTCTGATGTGATGAAGTTCCTTGAACCAATGGCCGAGGCTGTTGAAGATGATGACGACACCATCATAATTCTTGCCAACACATTTAGACAGCATAAAAATTACCTTCATAAGTTTGCGTCAATCAAGAAATATGCTCAGAGTATGACCGAGTATTTGCGTGACCTTCTTCAGATGGCTTGGTATAAGCATGAATATGATTACACGCCAGAGCGGGGCCTTGAATATGTGCGTGAAGATACTAAGAAAACGCTGGTAGATATTCATCAGCGGATTAAATCGGGTGATCAAGAGGCCAGACAGTCTGCAAAATTTTTCATTGACCTTTACCAATGGCTCCAAACCATGAATAAAGATTCGTGGTTACAGACTCATAGTAAAATATGGCCCGAGTATCATACGGATCCAGCATGGGGTGGTTATGAAGATACCGACGAATCTACTGAAGAACGGGTAGAAAAACCTACGTTTGAGCAGGCGCTGCAGGAAACCCAAGAAGAATCTAAGAAACCACCGCTATCAGCAAAACCAACTCCTAAACCCTCTAGATCTCCAGAACTCATGGAAGCAATGGAGAAAAGAATAGAAGTTTATGATGTTGGTAAGAGTAATGATCCCAGCACAGACGCCGTTTTTCAGGTTGGACCGGGTGATCGTATAAAGAATATGGATTTGGAAGGTGCTGGGATTCCTGGTCCGGGAAGACCGGGAAGAAGTTCGTGGACCGAAGGAACCATTAAGTATGTAACACGCGGCGGGTTGGTAGTAGTAGATACTCCTAAAGGTGAACAGAATTGGGACCCGGCAGCCAATAGGCTAGAAATCGATGCTAAAGATAGAGCCAAGTATTTGAGTTCTGGTAAAGTTAAACAAGGTGACTAACTAAAGGATAAATGTTATGGAAAAGGTAGCAGTTGATCAAGTGGCTAAATCCTTTTGGGCTTCTTACTTCAAGGATTACGGTCAAATGTGGTGTCGAGATATCCCTCGACGTATCAAGCAGGCTATTAAGCGTGAATTGAAAGCCACCGTTATCGAAGGTAAGATTGCTCCTCTAGCCAAAGATATTGGCAAAGACGGCACTCTGTCTATCGAAGCGGCTTTTGTTGGTAAGCTTGATAACCAAGATGCTAAAGTATTGGTTACAGCAACCTTCAATAATGAAGGCAAAATGCAGGATTTGGATATCGCTAGAATCTAATGAACCTGTATGACGCATGCATGATCTTGAATTTATGGCACGTTGTCAAAGCACGTGCTCAAGTGTGGTCTATATCTACCAGTGATCATACTATAGCCTTTAATGATGTAAAATCTCAGGCTAAGAATAAATTCAAAGAATTAGCACTTCAGCATCATCCTGATAAAGGTGGTGAGAATGCTAAATATTTAGAGATTCAAGCGGCCCATGAACTCATTAAGTTAGCCACCATTTCCGATTTTATTAATACACTGTCTATCGAGGCTGTAAACGATACCAAGTATTGTGCTCCAGGATCTACAGATTGTATAAAGTGTAGTAAATGGAGTGAGATTGTTAATGTTTGTGTAACCACCACATGCACGGGTTTCAAACAAAATGAAAAGTCGATATACGGTAAGTTTGATGTTAGGCAAAAAGCAAGTAAGAACGTACAAATTGGCAGCTTCTTCTCCCGAGGAAGCAAAAACCTGGGGCAAGAGGCAAGCTGAAGTCTTGCAAATCAAGACTACTGATATAACAGTAGAGCAGATGGAGAATAACGATGCAAACTAGAACAGCACTTAAGAATCTTACGGGTGGTAAGATTAATGTTGACGCGGTATCACCGCGTGGACCATTGGCACAAAATGCTGATTGGTTATTGAAACAATACAATCAAAGAGTTGTCAACACCAAGACAGCACAACGTCATCACGCGTCAATGGCAGCTCTCCCGGTATTGACTGCTGCTCGTAAAGCAGCAGACGAGATGGTTAAGGAAAGAGTGCTACCCGATGATTCTCCAATCGTCTCACGTTTTGATGCGTTTTCGGTCATCAAGGACGCTTCGCGTAAATGTCCCGGTGACATGGGGTTGCGCAGGATTGCTCTTCATTTAGAGCGTTTGTGGCATGCCGAGCCGCTGGGTGCCTTGACAGCTGGTGCGCTGGCTCGTCTTCGTGATCACTATCAAGGTGCTGATCCTAGATCAACACTTGGTGAAGTGGTTGACACTTGTATTCCCAAGGTATCATTTAAGACATTGCCGGTCGCCAAATTGGTTCGCATTGCATCGCAAATCGCTAGTCAAGAAGATTATGATACTGCGGTTGAGCGTAATTCTCTACATGGTGATGATCCGATTAGTGTTCGTGCTCGCATCTTCATCCGTGAATTGGCTAACCGAGCGTCTAAAATGGATGTTACAGCAGTTCAGGATGCTGATACTCATGATATCGGCGAAACTAAAGGAATTAGTAAGTCTACCAGTATCAAGAAATTGCACGGTCATGATATTGCAACACGAATCGCTAGTAGACTCAATCGTGATGCTGAACAATTTGTTGAACCAGAAGAGAAAGCTGCTGAGGTAGAACCATCTAATGATAAATCGGCAGAAGAGACTGGTATTGAAGGAACAGGGATTCTTCATACCGGTGGGTTGCTACACCAGGCACTCAAGAATTTGGCGACAACCGGTGGAGCAATGCCTAAAGAAGCAATTGAGAAACTCCCGGACGCAGACTTTGATCCTAAGGTAAATGCTCAGCAACCAGATCAAGTGGCGGTTCCAGCGTGTGGTTGTGAAGCATTGGAGAGTGACCGAGAATTTAAGCAGGTTAGACATAAGGCAGCGTTGTCTGCTGATCATCCACTGGTTGATGATGGTAGAGATCATTTTCCAATGGGTACCGATGAATTAATGGCCGTTTCCATTAAATCTGCTGAAGCTATGACCAAGACACCATCATGGTGGCTTGGCTCTCTAAGTGAGCTTAAAAATATGGTAAAACAAGCAGCACTGCCCCCATCTCTTGAGAAGTTTAAGTTCAAGAAGAAGACTGATGGAAAGGGTGAAAAGGACGAGAAGAAGGGTAACCCATTTAGTAAGGGGAAAAAGAAAGAAGACAAGACTGCCTTGTCCTTCAATAAAGATGAGATTGGTCGAACCGTAATATCTGGCCGAGAATTTAAAGCTGCCGGGTATTCAATTGTTATTGGGCAGGATGACATTGTTCATATTAACACTAAATCAGGTAGCAAAAAGTATCCACTAATTGATTTGGACGGAGCGGTTGCTGATTTTATGTATCTGGTTAGTACCGCTAAACATCCTGCGGGATCACCCCCGGCACCAGTTTTTTACATTCGTGAAGGAATTAGGATGGCGTGTCCTGGGTGTTCTGAAGTCAATAGTTATGCGATGCCAAAAACTGCTGCTGATTTAACGTGCGATAGTTGTCATGTCATTATCCCATCAAAAGTGGTGGCAGCGGCATTTGCCAGTGGCACCATTAATGAGGAAGCTGTACTGGTCGCCATTACACCAAATAGTTTACAGGACACATTTGGTGATAAATTTGCTAAAGCGGCTGAGATGCTTGGTGCGGATGGTGTGGGGGCAAATGGTTGTCAGGCAGAAGCTTATGCAGTAGATGCGTCGGTTGCTAAATTGGCAGAGATTTGGGACTTTATGGTAGCAGCTGGTTTCAAACCAATTGCTCAATTTGAAGATGTGGATAAAGAGCCGGTAGATATGGGGCCAACCGATGAATTGAGTCCAACGCATGAGCAAGAAGAGAGCGAAGAGATTGATGATGTTGAAAGACTAGAAGGTATCGCTGATGAGATTATGGATATAGCGGACAGCATGGAAAGTATGGAACATCATGGTCAGGCCGGTCCAGTGCCATCAGCTGCCATGCCTTCATCTGGTGGTGTGGTAGCAGAAGATCTTCCCAGCATGCCTAGCGATTTTGGTGGTCAATGGGCTGACTGGCAGGTAATTCAGGCTGCCATGATGCACTATCAACATCAGGGGATGGGTGTTGCTGATGCGATCGGTCAATTCCAGAAAGATTATATGAAGGAGCGTAAGGATGAGAACGGTGCTCCTGTTGATGTACAGCAATTCGATCAAAA
>Ga0315288_10010140_pt1 | contig 11868 bp, 11 predicted proteins | sample YL17G11_20_MG_FD_203454 | JGI IMG/M metagenome (GOLD analysis project Ga0315288, IMG submission 203454) | Sediment microbial communities from Yellowstone Lake, YNP, Wyoming, USA - YL17G11_20 | ecosystem: Environmental > Aquatic > Freshwater > Lake > Sediment | place: USA: Wyoming | collected... | reverse complement strand
GTTACAGGGACGAAGCGTTATTGAATATCTGCGTGAGGCTTGTCGTTGTCATCTGGATGGCATTCCTGCTCCATCGTTAATAAAATCAGCAGGCAATTTAGCAAAATCCGCCTGAACGCTTACAAGATACGGAGCGCCTCCCTGCACGCTCTACTTTACCAAAATTGGCTGCTGCAAGTCAAGGAAAATCGGGGCAAGATATTGCCATTTGGCGAAAAACTGGAAACCCGGCTCTTGGTATCGAATTTCCAACATTCAAACGGCATTTCTCCACGAGAACACGACAAAAAAGGGCGCAGGGCAAAATCGCCCTCCTTTTGCAGCAGCGCTCTATGGCCCGCAAGCAGGGGAAGGCCGCTCCACCCATACAGGTCATACAAGGGCCGTTCTGCGCGCCAGCGTGCCTCTGGCGCTATAGCTACGGAGCAAACGGCGTCCTGATACCCCCGCAGTATCCCCCCCGGCACGTTCGCCCGTCTGTGAGGCCCTATGAGAGCAGAAGCAACCGCCTTGCTTTTTAACCCGTTTCTCGCTAAGATAGTGAATATCGGGACGCCGGATAGCTACCGGCCAAGCGGCTCGGGGGCAGCAGTGTTTGTGGCTCACCTGCCTTTTTACTGCTGCGCCTGAGCTGACCCGATGAAAGGCAGGTGAATAATGAGCAAATCAAGTCAGAAATTAGGCGATCAGATAGCGCTTGAAATCGCAGCGCATCGAGATAGGTACAAGGACGCCGCTAAGTGGTTGGATGAGTTTTGCAGCCCGAAGGAGCGGCTGAAGCGACAGAAAGCAGCTCTGAAAAAAGCTGAGGTAGAATATGCTGAGGAACCTACGGAGGGCCGGGCAAACGGCATAAGCGATCTCAAAAGGAGAATCGAGCGCAGGGAGAAAATACCTCTGGGGATGCGTCTTTCGGATGCTGTGTTCTACTGGCTCGAAAGGTACGAGGGGTATGAATCTGTATCTGTAACAGCAGAAGATGGGCGACGTATCCTCTTGAGTGCGCTCCCGCTGTTGCAACCTAACAACGAAACGGTTGCCGACCTACTGAAAGAGTTCGGGCCGTGGCCCTGGATGCCAGATGACGAGGATGACGAGATCAATGGGCGGGCCTGGGCAGGGATGCCGTTGTGGTTCGGTAAATACGGGGACAGGTTGAAGGCATTGATAGGGGCAGCCTTGAAGCAAGTAAGGCTGCAAGACCGGTTGGAAGCTCTGAAACGCAGACGAAAGCTGGGCAAAACTGCAAGCCTGATTTACGAAAAGCTGCTTACTCTGCCGGAACACAAAGCTATGCTACTGCCGGAAATCGTCCAGTGGCTATGGGACGAGCACGAAATCAATTTGACAGATAGTACAATTCACCAAAAACACCTAAACCAATTAGAGCCGTGGGGACTCCAACACGACCGGCGAATTGGCTACTCCATCGACCAAAACAAAAAAGTATAGGGTAAGTATGGGGTCAAGACTCTGGCGTGTCCATAGGGTACTTTTGCCCGGATGGATACGAAAAAGAACAGTCTTATACCGCTGAACGTGGCCGTGCGGAGATACGGTTTGCCGCGAACGTGGCTGGTCGATGAGGCGCGAGCCGGACGGCTGCCTTGCCTTATTGCTGGGAGAGCAATTCTTTTTGACGAATCGGTGTTGACTGCCGAATTGCTCAAGCGGGCACGGGGGACGAAGAACGGAGGGACGCCGTGACGCTTGATTACCTGCACATACCCGTTAGCATTCTCAAGCTGGCTGATCTGAACCTTCGTCAAAAGCTACTGTTGGCGCTTGTTGTGAGTTTTGGGGACAGGGGGCTTCGCAGCGGTAATCTTGAGCTGGCGGAAATTTTGGGCGTGCTGCCTACGCACGTGAGCGAATTGTTCTATGATTTGGAGGCAAGGGGATATGTTGAAATCAAGAACCGGCACAGCCGTTACCGGATAATCTACTATCGACCAAAATCGACAGTAGGGGACATTCTACTATCGACCAAATCCGAAAGTAGCAGCATTCTACTATCGACTTTCGACCGTTCTACTATCGACCAAAGTCGAAACATAACTAAAGAACTAAAGAGGTGCGCACACAAGGCAAGAAAACCAGTGTATGAAAATGATACCTTTTTGCGCTTCTGGACGTTGTACCCGAAGAAGCAGAAAAAGGTTGAGGCGCAGAGGATATGGGATAGACTCAAACCGGACGCGGAGCTTGCGGAGCAGATTATCAAGGACGTTCAGCGGCGCAGCCAGATACACGACTGGCAGAAGGAAAATGGGAAATACATCCCTATGCCGACAACCTACCTTAACGGGCAAAGGTGGACAGACGAGCTGCCGGAGCCGAAGCGGGGCGATCCCGACTGGCTGCCCAGCGAGGAAGAGGTGGAGGCGAGCTTGCAGGGGGGCGGCTTATGAAGGTGGACAAAAACGAGCTTCGCAGGGACAGGACGGCGCTGGTTGCGGCGCTCGAGCAGGCCGGGGCACAATTCAAGGGCAATGCTTGCCGGTGTCCGTTTCACCCGGACAAGACGCCGAGCGGCGGGATTTACGAAAAAGAGGGCGTTTGGAAATACAAGTGTTTGGCGTGTGGTGTGGGCGGCGATGTTTTCGATATGCGTTCAAGACTTTCAGGTTCAACAGTGGCGCAGGTGATGCGCGAGGCCGTTGGCATACCTGAGAGGCCCAGGAGTCAGGTGCAGGCCTTCGCCAATATGCAGGCCGTCCGGGACTGGCTGAAAACTAAAGTCGGTGACATTGTGGGGGAATACCCTTACACGACGCCGGGCGGTGACGTTGTGCAGGTGGTCTTTCGCTGTGCGGGCAAGGATGGCAAGACTTTCAGGCCGGTTCACCTGACGGACGCGGGCTACGTCCTCGGCGCGTGTCCAACGCCACGACCGTTGTACAATTTGCCAAAAGTCACGCAGGGTGAAACGGTTGTCGTTGTCGAGGGTGAAAAGTGTTCAGACATTTTGGCGCGATACGGCTTCACGGCCACAACGTCACCGGCGGGGGCAAAGAACGCAAGGCACGCGGACTGGACGCCGTTGGCGGGCAAGGCCGTCACCTTGTGGCCGGACAACGACTCAGAGGGGCGGCGGTATATGGCGGACGTGGAGCAGATACTTGAGGGCCTGTCACCTGCACCGCGCGTCTCGATACTCGATCCGGCAAGCCTTGACTTGGGGGACGGTGAGGACGTGGCCGATTTCGCAGGGCAGCTTGAGGTTCTGAACAAGACAGACGCCGAGATAACCGGCGCGCTGGCCGAAGCCTTGAAAAAGGCGAATCTGCGAACGGTTGCGGGCGAGCTTGCGCAGAGGATGGTGGACATAAGCGCCGGGCGATACACCTGTATCGAGTGGCCGTGGGACTCGGTGAACAGGTTGACGAGGGCCTTGCTGCCTGGGACAGTGACATTGCTTGTTGGCAACCCGGGCGCAAGCAAGTCGTTTATGGCGCTGCAGGCGTTTAGCTTTTGGCACGAGCAGGGTTTGCGGGTGTCACTGTATGAGGCCGAAGAAGATAAGGTATTTCACCTGACGCGCGTCCTTGCGCAGAAGTCTGGACAGGCCAATGTCACCGACCCGGCGTGGGTTAAGGACAACGCGGAGCTTGTCGGGCGCACCGTTTCAGAGCACAAGGGCTTTCTGGATAGTGTTGGGCGGATGCTGCACGCAAACGCCGAAACGCAGCCGACACTTGCACAGCTTTCAGAATGGGTGACGCAGCAGGCGAAAAGCGGCTGCCGGATTATAGGCATAGACCCGGTGACGGCGGCGGAGCGGGGCGGCGATCCGTGGGTTGTCGATAGCAAGTTTTTGCAGGCCATTAAGCGAACGGCTACGGACTACCGATGTTCGGTTGTCTTAGTGACGCATCCTGTTAAGAGCGTTTCATATCCTGACCTGTCACAGGTTGCGGGCAGCGCCGCATATCAGCGCTTTTCGCAAACGATTCTGTGGCTTGAAAGTCACGACTTGAAAACATCGAAAGTCAAAGCCTGTGTCGGCACGACTAAGACGGAGCACGACCGGACGCTGCATATTCTCAAGGCGCGCAACGGCAAGGGGATGGGCTTCAAGCTGGCTTTTGAATTCGACTCGGAAAGTCTAACGCTGGACGAACTCGGCGTGATTGTGAAGGAGCGGAGACTATGCAACCACAACGATTGAGCCAAATACTGCCGGGCGTGATGGCCGAGATTGACGAGCGGCGAAAGCGATACTCGGAACGTCACCAAAAAAACGTGCTGGCGGCGGTGAAGGACTTTCACCGGGGACGGCGAGGACACCAGGCTGGGCATACCGAAGCGGCAGAACCGAGATTGAGCACTGAGCTTCGCTGATTGTTATGGATGTTGAGCAAAGAATTTCGATACCGTATATGCCTGACGGCAGGCCAGCACCGGCAGTGATGACCGCCGATGAGGTTGCTGCGTTTCTGAGGCTCGATGGTAACGCGATACGCACCTTGAAATACTGGCGCGACCAGGGTGTGCTGAGGGGTGTTCGGATGGGTCGGAAGATTAGGTATCCTCTTGGTGAGGTGATGCGATTCATAGATAGAAAACTGGCCAACGGGCGGACGTGAAAAAATTCGGATTTTTAGCTTGACCGCCACTTGAGGCTGTGCGATAATACAGGTGTATGAAAACCAGAGCACTTCACAAATCGAATCCAGACAAACGGGACGCGGACTCGTTGCGCCGTAAGGTCAACGGGGCGGCTTTGGTTGCCTATACAAGTCCGCGTCCGTTCTATGTAAGTGAGGTGACATTATGACTGACAGAGTTGGATTATACCGTTGCCGAAACGGTACAAAGACACAGTGGCGCGTCAGGTGGTTTGGCGATTACGCGCCGGGGAGCGGAAAGCAGAAGCGGTATAGCAAGACCTTTTCCCGCAAGCTGGACGCGGAGAGATTTCAGTCGGCGAAAGCGGCTGAGCTTCGGAGCGGCGCTCCGCGTGACCTGTCAACAGAAACGCTGGCGGAGTATTGCCGATGGTGGTTGCAGTATCGAGCAAGAGGTCAGGGACTCAGACCGGCGACAGTGTACCTATATGAAAACACTATTGGGCGGCTGTGTCACTACTTCGGGGACACGACTCTCTTGCGGCAGATAACGGCACAAGCCGCCGAGATGTTTCTTGCCGAGCTGTGTCCGTTGCAGGGCGAGAAACCCTTGAGCAATTGGACTCGTTCTCAGATTTTGCGTAAGTGCAAGACGCTTTTCGGTGACGCCGAGAGCAGGGACTTCATTGCCCGGAATCCCTTCAAGAAACTACGCGGGCCTAAAACATCGGTGACGGCTTGGTACTATCTTGACCGGGGCGAATACCGAAAGCTGCTGGACGTGACCCCTTCACTGAGAGAGCAGGCGCTTTATGCCTTGTGCTACACAGCCGGGCTGAGGCTGACTGAGGCCGTTGCGCTCCGATGGGCGGACATAGACTTTGAGACCGGACAAGTCAGCGTTGTCAGGTACGCCGGGACGGATACCTTGCCGCCGTTCGACATCAAAGACAACGAGCTTCGGAGTATTCCCTTGCCGCAACAGACAATCGACCTGCTGTTGAGGGTACAGGCCGAAGCGCCGGACAACGTGCCTTATGCTCTAATGAGCAAGCGCCGATATGAGCGCGTCGTTGCCAAGTGGGAAGCGTGCCGGGCTGAGGGACGGGCCTGGTTCAACAGGGACTACGGCAACAACGTATTGACGCGGTTCAAGAGACGTATTCGCCGAGCCGGTATCAAGGCGGGCGGCAAGACCTTGACGATTCACACGCTCCGCAAGTGCTGTTGTCAAAACTGGATTCAGGACGGCCAGCCGATAAACGTGGTCAAAATGCTTATGGGCCACGCCGACATCGGCACGACCGAGCGGCACTACAGTCAGGTCACTGCCGAGCAACGGTTGCAGGTTGCTGCTGCTGCAACGGCACGACTACAGACCCCGGCGGCGGAAGCTGGAGCGGACGCGACTGACCCTAAACTGACCTTTTCGCCGGATTTTGCTTGCCAAGAGGCGGGGGAGAGACGATAATGACAGACAGAAGCACCGACAGTATAATGGGTTACGATACTGAGGGGCGGTTAGCTCAGTTGGCTAGAGCGCCTGCTCGACACGCAGGAGGTCACTGGTTCGAGTCCAGTACCGCCCAGTTCACAAGCCATTGAAATCAAAGGTACGTGTTTAGCCGGACAAGTGATTTTGGGGTCTTGCTGGCGGGGCACGTACTTCGCAGGTGTGACAAGGCGAAGCGGTCAGTTTGAGCTGAATCATTAACAAACGCCGCTTGCGTGCACTTGTGGGTTCGATGCGAGTTTACAGCCGGCCGCAACTGACCCAAGTTACGCAGTTAGCGGGCAGGATCGGGTTTTTTGGCAGCGCTAACGCGGATTCTTGGCAAAAGTCTTCACTACATTTGTATGACTTCGTTGATGCGGCGCAGCCGTTGCGGCAGCATCAGGCCTAATCGGTTCAACAGCAGTTCCCGGGCTTCATCGGGTTTGGACACATCAAATCTAATTCAAAGCCCAACATCGATGATTTTACCCCGAAAATTCGGCATGGCTCAAGTACGTCAGATTCCGAGTTGCATTATCTGTGGCTCCATACGGTGTGGCAGCCTCAAATCCGAAGGATTTGGGGATGGTTGCACCGCTCTTGGAGCTTTGCCATCCCCAAGCCTTCGGCAGGCTCAGGCGGGGCGCTGCGCTTGAGGCTGCCACCCGGAATTAAACCATGCCGAAAATTCTTGAAATTATCTTCCAACAGCGTAACTTGGGCTAAGAGCCTATCCCAATAACTCAGTCTATTCCGGCTGGCTGCAAAGCCCGATGCCTGCGTTGTCGGCCAAAAACGTTCTCAGCGTGGAACAAACCACGCCTCCGAGCGTTTTTGGCCTGCCGTCTTGGCCTCTGGCTTTTCGCTCAGCCTCATGACGACCAAGTTATTCGGATAGGCTCTAAAAGGTGATGATCTGTCCCTGCTGGTTGGCGGACTGGTAGCAGCCGAGTATCAGTTCGAGATTATGGAGCGCATCCGCTGCGTCCAATGGTCTGCCGTCGAGGATGGATTGGGCGTGTCCGGCAATCACTGCCTGGTAGATGTTTTGTGCCTTGTCGATCCGGACTTTTTCGGTGTTTCCAAACTTGTCCACTTCCAGGCGGACTTCGACCGGCTCTCCAGGATGGCCTGACAACTGGAACAGTGTGGCGTATCCCCTGATGATACCCTCAGTGCCGTACACCTCATAGCCGAGGTTGGTCAACGTGCCGGCCAGACCGCCGCGGGGCTGGTTGAAGGCTACACGTATTGTCCCTTGAGTCCCATCCTTCGTGCGGAACTGCACATAAGCCCCATTCTCAACCGCGATATCCAAAGTCCCGGGTGTGTACACGCAGGCCAGGGATTCCACCTCGCAGTCCAGCAGAAACTCCGCCATATATAGACAGTGACTGCCCACATCGCCGATAGGACCGCCGATCTCCCTGGGATCGGCGCAGCGCCAAGCGGCAGCTTCCTGCGGCGTTGAACCGTAGCAGAACTCCATGTGCAGCACTATATCATTGACCTGCCCGATGGCTCGCTGCCGTATCAGGTCCCTGGCTCTTTGGTTGTACACGTTTTCGGTCATCATCTGATCGACCGCCAGACTGAGTTGCTGCTGACGGGACAGTTGCTGCAATCGCCGGGCGTCTGCCAACGTTGTGGTGATCGGTTTTTCAATAAGGCAGTGTTTGCCGGCCTGAATGGCTTTTTCTGCAATAGGCGCGTGAGAGCGGTTATTCGTCGCGATAAAGACAGCCTCGACCCGCGGGTCACTGAGAACTTCCTCGACGGAATCGTACCATTTCAGGCCCAGCCCGCTGCGGCGGGCCAGCTTTGCGGCCGCCTCCTTCCGGGCCGGATTTGTGTCTGCGACGCCGATCAGCTCAGCCAGAGGGTGGGCGGCGAAGCGGTCCTTGTCAACTCCAAAGCCTTCTTTGGCAATGCGGTTCTCTGCGATGCCCCCAAAGCCGATGATGGCGTATCTTATCTTGTGCATGGAAGTGTCTCCTCTACTTCGCGTAGGCCCGGATCACCTTTGCCAGAGCCGCGCCGATCTGCCGACAATCCGCTTCCGTATAAGTAGGGAATGCAAAACAGGTGAATGTGTGGCTCTGGTGCCAGAGGGCGTTGGGCACCTCGACGTTGCTGTAATCGACGCTTTCGGGGTTAGTGTATTCCCTCGACTTGAACGGAAAGCCGCTCTTGCCAAAAGCGTTGTGCTCGGTGTATGCCTTCTCGGTGTGGCATTGCGGCCAGAAGACCCTCCAACAAGGCGCGCCTTCAGCGCACACGGCCTTTACAAATTGACCGATGTCGCAGGTCATGTTCTCAATGTCCAACGAGAAAGCCATGACGTACCAGCCATTGCGGCGTTCCGGCGTGTCAACCGGCACATACTTGACAGGAGGTAGATCCTTGATCGCATCGATAATGATATGGGCGTTTCGTTTGCGGTTGGGCATATTCCAGGTATCTATGCGTTCGAGCTCGGCCAGGCCAATGGCTGACTGCATTTCTGTCATTCGATAGTTCCAACCGACCAGGTTGTGTATGTAAGGCAGCTTCTGCTCCAACTCCAGGAGGTGCAGACGCTCTTTGACGTCATAGCCATGATCACGAAAGCTGCGTGCTTTCCAGGCCAAATCCTCGTCGTCCGTGGTAACCATCCCGCCTTCACCGCCTGTTGTGAAGGTCTTGTTCTGACAGAAGCTGCAAGCCGCAATATGACCCAGCGTACCGGTCTTCTTGCCTTTATAGACGCCGCCGAATGCCTCTGCATTGTCCTCGATCACATAGAGGTTGTTCTGTTTGGCGAAATGCAGGATGGAGTCCATATCGCATACGTTGCCGTACAGATGCACCGGCATAATCGCCCGCGTCCGTTCATTGACGAGCCTCGCGGCTGATTCAACACTGATGCAATGATCGTCGAGGTTCACATCTGCGAAGCGAGGTATCGCACCGGCCTGCACTATAGAAAAGCTGCTGGCGATGAATGTATAGCTGGGCACGATCACTTCATCTCCGGGGCCGATACCCAGGGCACTGAGGGCAACGTGCAAGGCCGACGTTCCCGAAGAAGTGCTGACCGCAAACCTGCTGCCCTGCCATTCAGCAAATTTCTTCTCAAATTCCATGCCTTTGGGGCCCGTCCAATAATTTACCTTCCCTGACCGTAAGACATTCTCCACGGCTTTGATTGCCTTCTCATCGAACTGCGGCCACGTGGCCAGCTTGTTCGTCACCGCCTTGACGCCGCCGTCGATTGCCAGTTTGTGCGACACAGTTCCTGCCTTTCCCCGCTCTATTACATCAGCGGTCGAGGGTATTGACCGGGGCGCGAACGGCCGTGATATGCAATGTGCTCAAATGCAGCTCGGCGAGAGCCAGGGCGAGTGTATCGGCCCCCGTGATGCTCTCGTAGTGGTCTGACCTTAGGCTCGCCCGCGGCAAAGGACTGCCGTCGAAGAATTTCTCAACTGCAATCTCGGCGAGTCTGAACGCCCGGTCGTGATACTCCTTTTGGGCGGTGATGCCGAACGCCGCCAGCTCAAGGCTGATGGCATGGCCGAACGTCATTGGCCAGGCATCAACGCCCTCAGCCGGCAAGGAATCCATATAAGCATCGGCGGACAGGACAACCAGGTCACGGTAGCCGATCTTGCCGGTGTTCTGGTACCGTGATACACACATCATCGCGACGGCTGCTGTCGTGAAGGCTCCGTACCTTGCGTCCCACAGTGAGCTATACGAGCCGTCGGATTTGCCGGTTGCAGAGTCGAGACTCAGTGCGAAGCCTTTCTTGCTTTTCAGGTCGTGGGGCAGCGAGCAAAAGACTTCGTCCTCGCGGACAGCGAATTGCCTCAGGCGCGTTCGTAAAGGCTCCGGCACCTGACGAGCCGCGCCGTCGCAGTCGATTGCCAGAGATAAGGACAAGGCGGAGTTGGCGTTGGGCGAACCGGAGGTGGCCTCGATAAGCCCGGTCGCGGGATGGCGCTTTTTCTGGTATCGCATCAGCAGCACATCGATCGCGGTCAAGAAAGTCCGGTCTTGTGTATGGGCATAAGCCTCGGCCCAGGTGCGGATGTAGAAGCCTGCGTGCCTGGCGAAGTCCATCCCGGCCTCGGGCGAGGAGTTGTGGAAATCCGCATGGCGGTTGAACGCCCCCGTGTTATGGTCTGCTATCTGACTGTTCCACAATCCCAGGGCGAAATTCCTGCTTGCCTGCGGGGCCAGCTCGAAGCACCTGTCCCACAGCAGCCACGGCCGGGCAAACTCGTGCACCGGCTCGGGATGGCCCGATGCGATTTCATCAGTCATCACGTTCCAGGACAGATGCTCACCCCAGGGCAATAGGCCCGTGTCCGGCGATTGCGTATTCTCAAGGAACCATTTGAGGGCATCATCGGCGGCCTGCGGATAGCGGTCTTCGCTGGACAGGCCCTTGAGAAAATACAGCAGCCTCAGAAGGTTCTCGTCCAGGTGCGGATTTGCGCCGACAAGGGGCCCGTCCGCAGGCCCCGGTCGGTCGCCCTCTCGAATGCCCGCCGGTGCGGGCGGACGAGTCGCAAGGGGGCCGAGGGTATTTCTATCGAGCGCGCTTAGGAACAGGCCGGTCTTTTGGGGGCCGTAACTGTCCCTGCCGTGCTCGAGCATCGCATTGGCGTAGTTGTAAACCACGCTGATAAACGGGGACGCCGGGATGCCTTCCTTGAACATCTTCTCCAGATCCAGGTCTTGACCGTTCCCCGTTAATGCACCCACCAGCGTGACAAGATAAATCGCCAGTGTTCTTCGCAAGCCGTTATCACCGTACATCCGTTGTTTCTCCTCAGCGGTCGATCGTATTGGAGGGTATGGTTATGTCCAGGTTGTTCCTCGCTGCGTGGACCTCCAGCAGCGCCAGTGCGAGCGAATCGGTCCCGGTAATTGTCTCGTAATGGTCGGTTTTGAGACTGGCCCTGGGCAAGGGGCTGTCCTGCCAGAACATATCGACGGCCATTCGGGCGAAACGGCAAGCCTGTTCGAGATAGACCGAATCCTTAGTCAGTCTGTAAGCGGCTGCCTCGGCGCTGATTATGTGGGCGAAGCTCATCGGCCAGACGTCCACGTCCTCGGCGGGCAGTGAATCGACGTATGCATCGGCGACCGCAACGACCAAATCACGAAATTCATCTTTCTTCACCTGCTCGTAACGGGCCAGGGCGAACATCGCCCAGCCTGCGGTGACGCCCGCAGAGTATCCTGCCTCCCACGTCGGCTCGAAGGCCCAGGCTCCATCCGGTCGAGCGTGGGTCTGGCGGAGGTCCAGCAGGATTAGCTGGTCCTCCGCGTCGGCAAACTGATGGAGCCGGGAGGCCAATGGCTCCGTTACCATAGATGCCGCCGTTTCGACATCCAGAGGTCCAATTGTCGCGACTGCTTTGCCCTGCCCGACCTGGCGTTTGCGTTCGAACCGCGCAAGCAAGATATCAATGGCATGCAGAAAAGCCTCATCCTTGGTGTGCTTGTAGGCGTAGGCCCACGTGTGGATATAAAAACCGGCGTGGCGGGCGAAATCCTTCCCGTCTGCAGGGCCGTGGCGGTCATAGGGGGCGTGGCGGTCGAAGCCGCCTGTCTGTTGATTGGCGATCTGATGGTTCCACAGGCCCAAAGCAAAACGTTTTGATGCTTCGGGAGCCAATTCGAAGCTTTCGTCCCACAGCACCCAGGGACGGGCGAATTCGTGATCGAACTGTGTTCCGCTGGAGATTGCCTGGTCAAGGAATACGTGCCACGACAGATGCTCACCCCAGGGTAACAAGCCGGTCACGG
>Ga0315288_10010139_pt1 | contig 11868 bp, 11 predicted proteins | sample YL17G11_20_MG_FD_203454 | JGI IMG/M metagenome (GOLD analysis project Ga0315288, IMG submission 203454) | Sediment microbial communities from Yellowstone Lake, YNP, Wyoming, USA - YL17G11_20 | ecosystem: Environmental > Aquatic > Freshwater > Lake > Sediment | place: USA: Wyoming | collected... | reverse complement strand
TGGTGGTGGTCGCGGTGCTCGCGGACATGGTTCCAGCCGGTATGAGAGACAGCGCCGGCGCGCGCGTTGACTATTGGCGGGCTGCCCTGGGGATGTGGCGGGAGAATCCGGTGCGCGGCCTTGGGCCGGGAGGCTTTGCGGGTGCGTATGCGCGTTTCAGGGCGCCGGGCTCCGAGGAGGGGCGAATGCCCCATAACATTTACCTGGGGCTCGCCTCTGAGATGGGCGCCATCGGCCTCGCCGCGTTTATATGCCTCTGGGTTTCCTGCGTCCGGGAACTTGTTAAATCCCGAATCCTCCCTCGGCTTCGCTCGGGACACGCGCATCCCGAATCCCAAAGTAATTGTCCATGCGACCGGGCGGGGGCAGAAAAGGCTATTCCGTTCGCAGTGACAATCTCCATCTGCGCCTTCTTAGTGCACGGCGCGATAGACGTGAATCTCAGCGTGCCGGGAACGAGTCTCACGCTCTGGACCCTCGCGGGGCTCGGCGTGGGCGCTTCCACTGCGCGCTCACGCGCGCGCCGGCTGCCCGCGTTGCCCGGCACGCTCCTGGGGTTTCTTGTCCTCGGCGCCGCGCTCTTCTGGATCGGCCCCCATGCCAGGGCCGAGCGGCACCGCATGAGGTCTCAGAGACTGGAGATGCGGGGAATGCGCGACCGGGCCAGGGAAGAGATCCTCAAGGCCCTTTCACTCGAGGGTGATAACCCGGTTTACTGGAACTCCCTCGCGGAAATACTTGAGAGGGGCGGAAATGCCGAGGGCTCCCTGGCCGCGTATCGGCAGGCTGCGGTGCGCGGGGAGGGCATCCCCGCCTACCATTTCCGTCTCGCGGCCTGCTCCTGGCGTCATGCGCGTGACGGCGCTGATGAGGGGAAAGCCGCCGCAGCGATGGACGAGCTCCGGAAGGCGATCGCGTGCAATCCGCATGATGTTGACTATCACCTTCTCCTGGCGTACTGGCTCGAAAAAACAGGGAGGCCGGTGGAGGCCCTGGGGGAATATCGCCACGGATTGGGATTGATCCATGCCGCGCGTGAGAAACCGAAGAGAATCCGCCGCCATGAGCCGGCCGAATACGAGAGGCTGGACGCAATGGTCAGGGAGCGGGTGGCTGAACTCGAGCATTCAAGTGCAGTGGCACATTAGTTCTAATGTGAAAAAGGCCTTTGGATGCGTGTGCCCGGGTAGTTTGCAGGATGATGAATGATCGAGTGGGATTTTAAATGAACTGAGTAGCCGACACTTAAGTGTCGGCTGAAACCCTCACAGGGGAAGGCTGCCCTTTTACGTAGCCGAGACTTATTACGCAGAGCACAAATATTGTTACATCAAAGAACCATTGTCATTCCCGTCCCGCTAAGCGGGAGGAATCCAGCATTAATGCTTCAAGGCTGGACCCCCGCGCGAGTTTAGCCTGAGCGAAGCCGAAGGGCGGGGGTGACAAAAAAATGTAAAGTATATTGTGCTCTCCTTAATAAGTGTCGGCTGAAACCCTCACAGGGGAAGGCTGCCCTTTTACGTAGCCGAGACTTAAGTCTCGGCTACAGGATAACATAGCGCACAGGATAACATAGCGCACAGGATAACATAGCGCACAGAATAACATAGCGTAAAGCCTACACATCGCGTGCATAATTTCCCTCTGTGAAGCGGTTGATTATAATCACAAATCGTATCGTTTATGTTATAATCCTCCGGCTGCACAGAACGAAACGGGAGAACGATATGAAAATTCTGGTTATCCATGGGCCTAATCTCCAGCTCCTCGGCGTGAGGGAAAAGGACGTGTACGGGGATGTGCGCCTCGAGGAGATCAATGCGACGCTGAAGGCAATTGCCGCCGAGGAGGGGATTGGCGTTGAGATCTTCCAGTCCAATCACGAGGGTGAAATCGTGGACAGAATCGGCAAGGCGATTGGCACGTGTGACGCGATACTCATCAACCCCGCGGCGTACACCCACACGAGCGTCGCGATCAGGGACGCCATTCTCTCCGTGAAGATACCCACGGTCGAGGTGCACCTCTCGAACATCTACGCGCGGGAGGAATTCCGCCACACCTCGCTCATCGCGCCTGTGGCGGTCGGGCAGGTGTCCGGATTCGGGGCGCTGAGTTATTCCCTCGGATTCAGAGCCGCCGCGGCCCTCCTGAGAGAGCGTGCGCATGGCACAAAATAAGCGTCTCAAAAACCTCCTCGCGCTTCTGGAATCGCACGGCCTGGAGAGCCTCTTCGTCACGAGCATCCCGAACATCCGCTACCTCACCGGTTTTACCGGGAGCTCGGCGAGCTGCCTCGTTTCCCCGGCGGGATGCCTCTTCTTTACGGATTTCCGCTATCGCCTTCAGGCACGCGGAGAGGTTCAAGGATTCGATGTGGTGACGGTGGGCGCTCGTGAACTGTTCCCGCGGCTCGCGGCGCGGGCGCGGGGGCTCAGGCTCACGAAGCTTGGGTTCGAACCCGCATCACTCTCCTACGGGAGCTACCGTGAGCTGAAACGCGCGCTCTCAGGGGTCTGCCGGCTCTCTCCCGCGCGGGCGATGGTGGAGCGCCTGAGGATGCTCAAGGACAAAGAGGAGATCGCGCTGATCCGCCGGCTGGCGCGCATGAGCGACGATGTTCTCTCCGCGTGCCGCGGGCAGATCAGAGCGGGCATGACGGAGCGGGAGGTGGAGACGCGCCTGGAATATAGAGCCCGCGCGGCGGGCGCCGAAGCGCTGGCATTCCGTCCTATTGTCGCGTCCGGCTCGAGCGCCGCCATGCCGCATTACAGGTCCGGGCGGGGCAGGTTGAGGCGGGGGAAGCCGCTCCTGATCGATTTCGGTCTCGAGGCGGGAGGATATAATTCCGACTTGACTCGCACATTTCAATTGGGTAAATTAACGAAACGGTACCGTGAGATCTATGGAATAGTGCTGGAAGCGCAACAACTTGCGCTGAAAGAAATTAAGGCCGGGGTAGCAGCCTCGTCCATTGACGCCTGCGCCCGCGAGTGTATCGCTTCAAGGGGATTCACGCGCTCTTTCGGGCATGGTCTCGGGCACGGCCTCGGCCTCGAGGTGCATGAGGCGCCCCGGCTCAACCGCGAGAGCCGGGAAACGCTGGAGGCGGGAATGGTGTTCACCGTGGAGCCTGGAATTTACATACCCGGATGGGGAGGCGTGAGGATCGAGGATATGGCGCTGGTTGAAGCCGGCGGCTGCAGGGTGTTGACGTCTTCGGCAAAAGGGATAGAGGACAGTGTGCTATGAACATAAAAGAGATCAAGGATATTGTCACCCTCATGAACGAGAATGAGATCAACGAGTTTGTGATCGAGCGGGAGGGTTTCAAGCTCTCTATCAGGAGGGGGCCGCAGTTTGAAAAGGGAGCGGCGATTACGCAGGTCGCGGTGCCGGGCGCGCCCGCGGTGCCGTCTCCTCCGCCGTCCCCCCCTCCGGCCGTGGTGAGCAGGGAACCGGAGGGCGTGTTCATCATATCACCCATGGTCGGGACTTTTTATTCGGCGGCCTCTCTGGACTCCCCGCCATTTGTGGCGGTCGGCCAGGAGGTTGACGAAGAGACGGTTGTCTGTATCATCGAGGCGATGAAGGTGATGAACGAGATCAAGGCCGAGAGGAAGGGTAAAATCCTCGAGGCGCTCGTGGAGAATGGAGAGGCAGTCGAATTCGGAAAGAAGCTCTTCAGGATGAGCGGGGGATGAGGGCGGGGGCTCGATCGAGATAATCCGTGAGCGCCGCGCTGTTGTGAGGGTATGTTCGAAAAGATTCTGATCGCGAACCGTGGGGAGATTGCCCTCAGGATCATCCGGGCGTGCAAGGAGCTCGGGATCCGTACGGTGGCGGTGTACTCGGAAGCGGATGTGAGCTCCATGCATGTCCGGCAGGCCGATGAGGCGATATGCATCGGCCCGGCACAGAGCGCGAAGAGCTATCTGAATATCGCCGCGATCATCAGCGCCGCGGAGATCGCGGATGTTGAAGCCATCCATCCGGGGTACGGCTTCCTGGCGGAGAACGCGCATTTCGCGGAAATATGCGAGAGCTGCGGCATCAGGTTCATCGGGCCGAGGCCGGAGAATATACGGCTGATGGGCGATAAGGTGGAAGCCCTCACGGCGGTGAAAAAAGCGGGCATCGCCATACTGCCGGGCAGTGAGGGCGTGGTGAGCGACCGCGACAGGGCGCTCGCCGTGGCCAAGCGGATCGGCTATCCGGTAATGATCAAGGCGGTCGCCGGCGGCGGCGGCCGGGGGATGCGGATGGCGCATAATGACGTGAGCCTCGCCAATGCGTTCCTGACCGCCCAGGCGGAATCGGAGGCCGGGTTCGGGAATTCCGCTGTCTACATTGAAAAGCGGATCGAGCGGACGCGGCATGTGGAGGTGCAGATTCTCGCAGATGCGCACGGGAATGTAATTCACCTCAACGAAAGGGATTGCAGTATCCAGCGGCGGCACCAGAAGCTCATCGAGGAATCGCCATCGCCCAGGCTCTCCCCCAGGCTCCGCGCGAAGATGGGGAGAGCGGCGGTGCGCGTGGCGGAGGCGATCGGGTACGTGAGCGCGGGGACGGTTGAATTCCTGCTCGACAGGGATGGCTATTTCTATTTTCTTGAGATGAATACGCGTATTCAGGTGGAGCACCCGGTAACCGAGATTGTCACGCAGGTTGACATCGTGAAAGAGCAGATACGAATCGCCCAGGGCAAGGCGCTCAAGCTTCAGCAGAGTGGGGTGGGGATTTTCGGTCATGCGATTGAGTGCCGCATCAACGCTGAGGATTGGGAGAGGGACTTTGCGCCCTGCGCAGGCAGGGTAACCGCCTACAGCGCCCCCGGGGGGCCGGGGGTTCGCGTGGATTCCCATGTGTATGCCGGCTATGAGATCCCGTCATACTACGATTCAATGGTGGGCAAGGTCATCAGCGTCGGGCACACCAGGGAGAGCGCGATCAGCCGGATGCGGCGGGCGCTCGACGAGTACATCATCGAGGGCGTGAAGACGACGATCCCCCTGCACCGGCTCATCCTGAGCGATCCGCGGTTCCGCAAGGGTAAGTATTACACGGATTTTGTTGACGGCCTCATCGAGGTGCAGAAGAAAAAGAAGGCATAGGCGACCTCACCGGAGGAGCGAGCCGACATGGCGCGCGCGAGGTTCACGGGAGCTGACACTGTTTTGTTGGGCGCCCATCAGTGCCGCCGCGCGCTTCGCGGTGGGAGGCGCGAGGATATTTTTGGTGTCTGATACGATACAACAGGAGAAGGCGAAATGAAACTGATACGGCCGGTCATTGTGGTGATATTCATCGCGGGTTCACTCTTCCTCGGCGTCATTCTTACCTGGGCGTTCCTCGCTGAAAAGGGTATTGTCGCGATGCCCTTCGATCTCATGGCCACTGTCCGGCATCTCAGCTCCAGCCCCTGGAACTGGCGGTTGGGACTGGCGCTCCTCGCGATCGGCGCCGGTTCGATCATGCTGAAGATGAGGGAGCTCAGGAGGGAGCAGTGCATCGCCTTTGACAACCCCGGAGGCGAGGTGGCCATTTCGATGGATGCGGTTGAGGATTTTATCCGGCGCAGCGGGAGCGAGTTCCACGGAATAAAGAGTCTGGTGCCGAGGATTCATGCGGGGCCGGAGGGGATCGGCATCGACATCCGCCTCGATGTGTGGGCGGGAACGAATATCCCCAGGCTGAGCGAGGAGATGCAGAATGCCGTCAAGACCAGGGTTCAGGACTCCCTGGGGATCAATGTGAGCTATGTCGGCGTGAGCATCGGGAAGATCGTGGGCAGCGGCGAAGAGGCAGGCGAATCGGCGGAGGAACAGATCTGACGAGCGAATGACAAAGGACAAATGTGAAATGACAAATGCCAAATACCAAATGACAAAACAACTGATCGAATAATTTTTATCCTTTGCGTTTTGTCATTTGTCATTCATTTGTCATTTGGCATTTGTCATTTGTCATTTGTTTGTCATCTGGTATTTGTCATTTGTTATTATCAGTGAGAGGGCGTGAGCATGAAGACGATAGGGATTCTGACGGGGGGCGGCGACTGCCCCGGCCTGAATGCGGTGATCGCGGGGGTGGTCCGCAAAGCCGCCGTTGAGGGGTACGGGGTTCTGGGGATACGGCGCGGCTGGTTGGGCATGCTGGAGTGTGACCGTGTGGAGCTCTCGATGAAAGATATCCTCGGCATTGTGTGCCGGGGCGGGACAATCCTCCATACGTCGCGCACCAATCCGTGCAAGAGCGATGATCAAATGCGCCAGGTAATGGACAACTTCAAGAAGATGGGGCTCCACGCCCTCGTGGCGGTTGGCGGCGATGACACGCTCGGGGCCGCCAAGAAGTTGTGTGAGGCGGGCCTCCCCGCAGTGGGAGTGCCCAAGACAATTGACAATGACCTGTCGGGGACGGACAGGTCATTCGGTTTTGATACCGCGGTCAACGCCGCCATGGAGGCGTGCGACCGCTTGAAGACAACCGCGGAATCACACGAACGCGTGATGGTTGTTGAGATCATGGGGCGGCATGCGGGGTGGATCACCCTCTGGGCAGGCCTCGCGGGCGCCGCCAGCTACATCCTCATTCCCGAGGTCAAGACCGATCTGGATGATCTCTGCCGCGCGCTCAGGGAGCGGCACGAGCGCTACGCCGATTTCAGCATCGTGGCCGTCGCCGAGGGGGCTGAGCTCGAGGGTGGCCTGGCCCTGCAGACCGGAGAACGAGACGCCTTTGGCAATGTCAGGCTCGGCGGAATAGGTGAGCGGTTGGCGAAAGAGATAGAGAAGCGCACGGGGTACGAGACCCGCTACGTGGTCCTGGGGCACCTCCAGCGCGGAGGCAGTCCGACCGCGCTCGACCGCTTCATCGGCCTCCGCTTCGGGGTCCACGCCGTCGAGTTGATCAGGCAGGGCGCGTTCGGCCGGATGGTGAGCCTGAGGGGTAACGAGGTGGTGTCTGTCCCGCTCGCTGACGCGGTTGAAAAGCTGAGGACAGTGCCAAGGGAGCTTTATGACGAAGCGCGCGTGTTCTTCATCTAAGATGAAAAAGAGCGTATCGGAGCAGCTCGAGGAGTCGGCTTCTCTCGCGTTGAGGGTGGCGCGCGAAGAGGCCGATACGATCTGCCGCATGGCCGAGCTCGTGATCGAATCGTACCGTCATAACGGCGCGCTGCTCATCTGCGGGAATGGGGGCAGCGCCGCTGACGCACAGCATCTGGCGGGTGAGATGGTGGGGCGATTCCTCAAGGAGCGGGAGCCGCTGAGGTGCATTGCCCTCACCACTGATACGTCGGTGCTCACCGCCATCGGGAACGACTACGGATATGAGGAAATATTCGCGCGCCAGGTGCTGGCTCATGGCAGGGAGGGGGACGTCCTGCTCGCGATCTCCACGAGCGGCAACTCTCCCAATGTGCTCAGGGCCGTCGAGGGGGCCAGGCTATTGAGGATGAAGGTGATCGCGTTGAGCGGCAAGGGCGGCGGCAGGCTCGCCCGTGCCGCCGATCTCTGTGTCACGGTCCCCTCAGACATCTCCCCCCGCATCCAGGAAGTGCATGAGACGGTCGGCCATATACTTTGCTCCCTGGTCGAGCAATCGCTCTTCGAGAGATAGGAGTATCGAGGGGGTGGGTATCTGCGCCCGTTCATCCATTCGCTCGAGTGCAATTCCTCCCCTCGTGGGGAATGAGAAATCCATGAAGGAAAAAATAGTCGGCAGGGGGGGACTCCGCGCCATTGTGCGGAAGCTCCAGGGTGCAGGCACGCGCGTGGTGTTCACCAACGGCTGTTTTGACATTCTCCACGTGGGGCACGTGCGCTATCTCCGTGGGGCGAGAGCGCTCGGCGATCTCCTCGTGATCGGCATGAACAGCGACAGGTCGGTGCGGCGGCTGAAGGGCGCCGGCCGCCCCCTCGTCCGGGAGCGCGAACGGGCGGAGGTGCTCGCGGCGCTGGAGATGGTTGACTACGTGACGATTTTCGACGAGGATACCCCCGCGGAGCTCATCGCGGAACTCAGGCCTGACGTTCTTGTGAAGGGGGGGGACTATCGGACGGAGGAAGTTGTGGGGAGGAAAATAGTTGAAGCGTCGGGAGGGCGCGTGGTGATTGTCCCGCTTGTCAGGGGCCAGTCCACCACGGGGCTCATCAGGAAGATTTGCGGCGCGGCGCAATCCTTGCCATAGTGTCGGACCCATCCGCGCGCCGGGAAGGCTGTGCGCCCCATGCGCGTCGGTACCCCGCGAGCTCACCACATGTGAAAACAAACCCTGGAATTGATCTCTACGTAGTCATTGATAAAGCGATTTTGGGCGGGCGGGACGCGGCCGCGGTCCTCCGGCTGCTCCTCGAGGCCGGGGTGAAATGGTTCCAGTACAGGGACACGTGTTCGGGAGACGCTGAAATCGCCCGGGCGATCAGCGGCATGCTTCCCCTCTGCGGGGAGGCGGGCGCTCGCCTCATTGTGAACGACCGTGTGGAGGTCGCCTCTCGCCTCGGCGCCGATGGGGTTCACCTCGGCCGGGACGATATGGCCATCGGCGAGGCGCGGCGAATCCTCGGGAAAGAAAAGATCATCGGTCGCAGCGCGCGGCTGGTGGAAGAGGCAGAGAGGGCTGAAGCCGAGGGGGCCGATTACCTCGGTGTCGGGGCGATCTATAAGACGCGCACGAAGCCGGATGCGCCCGTTGTCGGATTGGCGCGGCTCGCCGAGATAGGCCGGAGGGTGAAGCTCCCGGTGATCGCCATCGGAGGCATCACCCGTTCCCGGGTGAGAGATGTCCTGGAGGCCGGCGCAACGGGCGTCGCGGTGGCTTCCGCAATACTATCCGCCCCTGATCCGGCCGCGGTCGCCCGCGCCCTCCTGGAAGAAATAAGAGCATTGAGAGAAAAATAATATACACCACGGAGACACGGAGCGCACGGAGACGATGTTATGTGTGAGGGGATTGCGTGGGTTTCGGCAGATTAAACTTAACCACAGATGAACACGGATAAACACGGGTTAATTTTTACCCTAGAAACCAGAAACGAGAAACTGTTGTTACTGTTTTGCAGTCCTTCGTGCCTCCGTGGTGAAAGTTGATATATGGAGAAGAAAGAAATTCAACAGGTCGTCGAGGCGCGGAAAGGCAACCTGACCGAGGAAATGCGGGCGGTGGCCGAGGCTGAGGGCGTGCCTCCCGAAGTTCTCGTGAAATCCATTGCCGAGGGCACGGTGGTGATACCCCATAACCGCCGCCACAGGCTCGCCCGGCACTGCGGAATCGGGAAGGGGTTGAGGACGAAGGTCAACGCGAACATCGGCACCTCGATGGATGTCGCAGACGAGGCGCGTGAACGCGAGAAACTCGACGCGGCCCTCGACGCGCTCGCCGATACGGTGATGGATCTCTCCACGGGGGGCGACCTGCCCGGGATACGGAGGAAACTGCTCGCCGCATGCACCGTTCCGCTCGGGACGGTGCCCATCTATCAGGCAGCGATACACCGCACCAGGGCCGGCGGCGGCATCGGGAGCATGACGGCTGACGAGATTTTCGCCGCAATTGAGGAGCATGGGAGTGATGGGGTGGATTTTATCACCGTACACTGCGGGGTGACCCTCTCAGCCCTCGAGCGGCTTAAGCGAGAAGGGCGTATCCTGGACGTGGTGAGCCGCGGGGGGGCGTTTCTTGTGACGTGGATGATCTCCAATGGAAAAGAAAACCCGCTCTATAGCGATTTCAGCCGCCTCGTCGAGCTCGCCGCGCGGTATGACATGACGCTGAGTCTTGGCGACGGGATGAGGCCCGGCTGTCTCGCGGACGCAAACGACAGGGCGCAGTTTCAGGAATTGATCACGCTGGGGGAGCTCCAAACGTACGCGCTGAGGGAGGGTGTGCAGGTGATGATCGAGGGGCCGGGGCACGTGCCGCTCGGGAAGATTGAGGAAAATGTCAGGCTCGAAAAGGAAGTGTGCCACGGCGCGCCGTTCTATGTCCTCGGGCCGCTGGTCACCGATGTGGCCCCCGGGTATGATCACATTACCTCGGCCATAGGCGGGGCAATCGCGGCGAGTGCAGGCGCGGATTACCTTTGCTACGTGACCTCCACGGAGCACCTTGGCCTGCCGGGGCCTGAGGAGGTGCGGGAGGGTGTCATCACGACGAGGATCGCGGCGCACGCTGCGGACATCGCCAAGGGTGTCCGCGCGGCAGCTGCCTGGGACCTGGCCATGGCCGAGAAGCGCAAGCAGCGGGACTGGGCGGGGATGATCGCGCTCGCCCTGGACAAGCGCAGGCCCGAATCAATACGGGCGGCGAGCCCCCCGCGCAGTTCGGATGTGTGCACCATGTGCGGCGACTATTGCTCGATAAAGCTGGTCGAGGAGTACTTTAAAAAATCCCAAATCCCAAATCCCAAATTCCAAACTGAGGAGGTTGAGTGAGCATTCTCGTGGTCGGTTCCGTGGCCCTGGATACGGTGGAAACCCCGTTCGGCAAGCGGGAGCGCACGCTCGGCGGGTCAGCGACGTTCTTCTCCTTCTCGGCGAGTTTTTTTGACCGGGTCAATATGGTCGCGGTGGTGGGCAACGATTTTCCCCCTGAGCACATCGAGCTCCTCAAATCCCGCGGAATAGACACGAGGGGGTTACGGGTGCTGGACGGCAAGACGTTCCACTGGGCGGGAGCCTATGGGTATGACATGAATACCGCGGTAACCCACTCGACATGCCTCAACGTGTTCGAAAATTTCAAGCCCGAAATCCCCGAAGAATACAGGAAGAGCGACTGCGTGTTCCTCGCCAACATTGACCCGGAGCTCCAGATGGGGGTGCTCGGGCAGATTGAGCGGCCCCGGCTCGTGGCGTGCGACACCATGAATTTCTGGATCGACGGGAAGCGGGACGCTTTGCTCAAGCTCCTTGGCATGGTGGATGTGGCCATTCTCAATGAGGCGGAGGCGAGACAGATCACGCGCCAGCCGAACCTCGTGAGGGCGGGTAGGATGATCAGGGAGTGGGGGCCGGCGAGGGTGGTCATCAAAAAGGGAGAACACGGCGCGCTGCTGTTCGGCGATGACCGCATCTTCGCGGCGCCCGCGTACCCGATGGAAGAGATCATTGATCCCACGGGGGCGGGCGATACGTTCGCCGGCGGATTCATCGGGCACCTGTCGCGCGCGGGGAACGCTGACTGGAACACCATGCGCCAGGCGGTGATCTACGGGAGCGTGATGGCCTCGTTCAACGTTGAGGATTTCAGCCTCGACAGGATGAAGACGCTCACGGAGAAGGAGATACGCGACCGCTACCGCGAGTTTGTCCCCCTCTCGCATTTTGAGTGAGCGCAATTGCAGGCGATCGTTTGAACATGGTATTATTCGTTCAGTAAATGGTTTCTCCTCTTTCTGATCACGAGAAACGAGTCACGAGAAACGAATCACTGTAGTTCTGGCGGGTGTAGCTCAATGGAAGAGCTCCAGCTTCCCAAGCTGGCCACGAGGGTTCGATTCCCTTCACCCGCTCCACTTTTCGTGTGCCCGGCGTGCGTTATTTCTAACAAGCTGAAAGGAGCTTGTCGGAGCTGATAGCGGCAACCGTAGCCGAACGCACGGCATAGCCGTACGGCGAAGCTGAAAGAAGCGGAAGGCAAACCCACGACCGCAGGAACACGAACTGGCAGAGAGGCCGACGAGCAGGCGACGAGCCGGCCAGGTGGACGTCATCGCTTTCTCCGTGTGCTCCTCCTTTTCTCCGTGTCCTCTGTGGTAAAACATTAAAGACGCTGAAAATAGCCCCCCATAAGTAACCCATTACTCTGTCTCAGTCAAGGCAGATAGCTGAAGACGTGTGAGGTATGTGCAATTGCCTATC
>Ga0315288_10010137_pt1 | contig 11869 bp, 10 predicted proteins | sample YL17G11_20_MG_FD_203454 | JGI IMG/M metagenome (GOLD analysis project Ga0315288, IMG submission 203454) | Sediment microbial communities from Yellowstone Lake, YNP, Wyoming, USA - YL17G11_20 | ecosystem: Environmental > Aquatic > Freshwater > Lake > Sediment | place: USA: Wyoming | collected... | reverse complement strand
GCGCGTATCGTGCCAGAGGTCGAAGTGAGAGATGTTCGCCCGCTCACGGCGCCAAAGGATGGCGCACGCTACGAAGTGGCCTTCCGGTCTTCCACCGCGTGGCTTCCAGCCGCCTCACGATCGGTGCGCGCGCGCAACGTGATCCTCGCGGCGGGTGTGCTCGGCACACTCGACCTGATGCTCCGCTGCCGCGACGTCACCCGCTCGCTGCCTCGCCTCTCGCCCCGCCTGGGCGAGCGCGTGCGCACAAACAGCGAGGCCTTTCTGGGCGCATTCTCGCACGACAAGAGTATCGACCATTCCCAAGGGGTGGCCATTAGTTCGATCATCCGTGCCGACAACGCCACCCAGGTGGAACCCGTACGCTTCTCACCGGGCTCTTCTCTCATCTATTGGCTGCTGGGCGCACCGCTCATCCGGCCCGGCGGCGCCTTTCTCTCACGCCTGGGCAAGACGTTGTGGGCCTTTGTGAGGCATCCGCTCGACTTTCTCAGCATCAAGTGGGTACCCGGCATGACGCGGCGCGGCATTGCGCTCATGATCATGCAGACGGAAGACAATCAGCTCCGTCTGCGGCTGGGGCGCTCGCTCACCACGCTATTGCGGCGCGGCTTGGTGGCAGAACACGACCGCGAGCATGCGGTGCCCGTGGATACGGAACTCGGTCACCGCGTGATCCGCTCGTTCGCCGAAAAGACACGTTCGCGTGCCTCGGGCACGATCCCCGAGGGGCTGCTCAATGTTCCTACCACGGCTCACATGCTCGGGGGGTGTTGCTTCGGCGCAAGCGCCGAGGAAGGGGTGGTGGATCTCGATTGTCAGGCATTCAACTATCCGGGCCTCTACGTGGTGGATGGTTCGATCATGCCGGCCAACCCCGGTGTCAACCCCAGCCTGACCATCACGGCGCTGGCCGAGTACGCGATGAGCCGCGTTCCGCCAAAGCCAGGCGCGTTGGAGTGCCAGCCCATCGGAGTCCCTCCGGCCTGACGGGGCCTGCAGCCTCAGCCGCACTTCAGACGTCACGAGGAGCCTCATGACCTCTCCCCCCTCCTGTCTTGGGCACATCGACCTTTGTTCAGGCGAGTGTCTCAACCTGACGTCCCCTAGGCGGACGTACTCGGGGTAATCGCTGAGGTCGGCCTGGGGACTCGCTTGTTCTGCCCCGGTCTAAACTGCAAGCATGATCCGCTCAGCCCGTCCGCGCCGCGGAGGTGACTCGGTATGGATTACAGATTGCTCGTGGTCGATTTGTCAACCGGCAAGAGCGAGACGCGCATCGTCGACCCGAAGCACACCCGTCAGTTCATCGGCGGGAGCGGGCTTGGCGTGCGCTTGCTGTGGGACGGGCTTGATCCCGCCCGCGATCCGCTCGACCCGGCCAGCCCGCTGCTATGGACAACCGGCCCGCTCACCGGCACGGGCGGGCCGACCACCGGGCGCTTTTCCATCTGCGGACGATCCCCACAAACCCACCTATGGGGCGAGGCCAATCTTGGCGGATTTGTCGGCCCCGAGCTGCGTTTCGCAGGCTTCGACGGGGTGCTCATCACCGGACGAGCTGCGTCGCCCGTATACCTGTGGCTCAACAATGGGCAGGCGGAGATACGCGAGGCTGGGCATCTGTGGGGCAAGGCCGACACCTACCAGATGCAGCAGGCCATCAAGAGCGAGGTAAACGAACCCCAAGCGCGCGTTGCCTGCATCGGCCTCGCCGGGGAGAACGGCGTGCCGTTCGCGGCGATCCTGGCCGATCACGGCCGCGCGGCCGGCCGCACCGGCATGGGCGCACTGATGGGCTCAAAGAATCTCAAAGCCTTGGCGGTGCGCGGCACGGGTAAGATCGCAATTGCCGACGGCGAGACCTACAAGCGCCTGCGGGTTGCAGCCAACAAGGCGCTCATCGACGAGAACCTGACCGATGTCTACCGCGCCACAGGCACGGCCGGCGCCGCCGAATACCTGCAGGTGCTGGGCGACATGCCCCAGAAGTACTGGACCCAGGCCACGTTCGATGGGACGACCAAGATCGGCGGCGCGGCCATGGCCGAAACCATCCTCACCGGAACGACCGCCTGCCAGGGATGTGTCATCTCGTGCGGTCGCGCCATCATGGTCAGAGACGGCCCGTACGCAACGCAGGGTCAGGTCAAGGGGCCGGAGTATGAGACGATCGCCTCGTTCGGATCGCAGATCCTGGTCGATGACTTGGCGATTATCTCTGCCCTGGGCAACCACTGTGACGCGCTCGGTATGGATACGATCAGCGCAGGCAACACGATTGCCCTGGCCTACCTGCTATTCGACCGCGGGTTCATCTCAACGGCCGACACCGGCGGCATTGCGCTGCGCTGGGGAGACGCTACACCCTGCTTCGCCCTGCTCGACCAGATGGCCCACCGGGAGGGTTTTGGCGCGCTCCTCGCGCAGGGTGCCAAGAGCCTGGCTGGGCACTTCGGCGCGCCGGAACTCGCCGTGCATGTGAACAACCTCGAAGTGCCGATGCACGACCCGCGCGCGATGACCGGCATGGCCATCGTTTATGCCACCTCGCCGCGCGGCGCCTGCCACAACCAGGGCGATTACTTCCGGGTGGAGTTGGGAGAAGCGATCGGCGAGCTCGGCGTGCCCATGACCGAACGACTGAAAGATGAGGGCAAGGCGGCCCACGTGGCTCGCCACCAGGATTGGCGCACCGTGTGCAACAGCCTGGTGACCTGTATCTTTGCCGCCTCGCCGCCCTCGATGTACGTTTCGCTCTTGCGTGCCGCTACAGGCGAGGACTGGACGCTGGAAGAAGTGCTGCGCGCTGGGGAGCGTGCGTGGAACCTCAAACGCCTGTTCAACCTGCGGCTGGGCTGGACGCGGGCGGACGAGAAGTTGCCGAAGCTCTTGCTCGAGCCGCTTCCCGATGGCGGCCAGGAAGGCCACGTCCCCGACATGAACGTGCTGCTCGATGAGTACTACGCCGCCCGCGGTTGGGATCCGGCAACCGGGGGCCCGACGCCGGAGAAGGCCAAGGCGCTCGCGCTGGAAGCCCTCTGATCCTTCTTTTCTGGCATTGGATCACCAACTCATTGGGGCTGTCCCATGAGGGGCAGCCCCAATTCATTCCAGTGTGGACATTGATGCGCGGCACAGCCAAATCCGGCAACCCGCGATCCGATTACCTACCTGCCCCGACTGGCAGCTCTAGGAAGCGCGTCCCTCCTTCTTAGCCTCTTCCGAGCCCGGCAACTGATGCGTAGGTCAAGCGCGCGCGGTCATGCGTAATGCGTGCTGTGCCCTCCACCGGATTGTTCGCCCGATCGTGCGACAGCGGGCGCGTCAGATCTCCTCGATCTCAAGCGGGAACTTCGAGAACACCTCATTCCCGCCCTCCGTGAGCAGCATCGGGTTCTCGTAGCGGAACCCGATCTTCTCTTCCGGGCAGGCGTACTGCACGGCGCAGATGATCAATTCACCGGGCTGATAGACATGCTCGGGGTCGGTCCAAAACGGGAACGGCCCGGCATGCGTCCCAATCCGCCACTCGTCGCCGAGCAGGCCAATGCCATGTTCGAAACCGGGAACCATGTATTCGGCGAAGCCACACTCCTCGGCATAGTCGAGCATCTCGTCCGCCAGGCCGGAGGGTGTCAGCCCGGCGCGGTAGGTTTCAAGCAGCCGCCGCATGAGCCCGACGAAGTTATGTGCGTGCCAGCGTTGGCGATCGGTGGCGGGGGCCAGCAGGTAGTTGTGGCTGTGGTCGCCCAGACCCAGGCGATACATCGCATGCAAATCCACCATGAGCGGCTCGCCCGCCTGCAGCACTCGTCGCGAGGCCGGGGTGCAGGCACCGGCTGCGTATCCGGTGCGGTGACCGGAGGCAACCTCCTGCCCGCCGGTGAAGGTCCAATCCCATTCGCTGCCGGCTTTACGCATGGCATGGATGGCGACGCCGGCGATTTCCGTCTCACTCTTGCCGCGGTAGCCCCCATCTCGAATGGCCTCCAGAACCGCCGCCTGGCCAATGTCCACCAGACGCGAGGCTTCGCGGAATCGGTTCAACGTGCCGGCATCCTTGACGCGCGAGAGCTCGTCGATGATGCCGATCGAATTGCGCAGTTCCGCCTCGGGAAAGGCCGCCCGCACTGCTTCATACTCGTGGTGAGTGATGTGCCCTTCCGGCAGATAGGTTCCCATGCCGCTCTCGATGCCAATGACCCCTTTCCCTCCCGGAAGGGAACGGCGGATTTCGTTGGCCAGGAGCGTGATCTGGTCCTGCCCGCCCATCGGTCCATACCCAAGCACGTGCTCGGCACCCAGCCACGAGTCGTCCGCTGCGCGTGCGGCATCAATGACGAATGTGAATACCGTCGGCAGACCATCGCGGGGGATGACAATGTAGGTGCGCCACGGAAAGAACGCATCCGCGACCCACGAGATAGTTCGCAAGCGCGAGCCCAGATAGACGTCGACCCCCTGACGGGCCATCTCGCGCTGAATGGCCCGCACGCGCGCCGGGTGGTCAATGAAGTAAGGATCGGTCGCCATGGTCGTGTGCTCCTCAACAACCGTGATGGATGCATGGGCTGGCCACACGTGGCTGCCCACGGATCGGCCTGCTCCCGCGCCGGGGAAACTTAGTAATCGGTCGGGATGGTTGCCAGAACCTCGTTCAGGCGATCGACGATCACCGCCAAACTGAGCGCCTTGACCAGATTCCCCTTGAGCTCGAGCTTACCCGACATCAGCGCTTTGCGCGACTTGAGCTCGGCGCGCGAGATTTGAGCGAAGGTGGCGTAGTCGCCTTTAATGACAAACTCGGCCTCCGGCAGCTCTCCTTCGGCGATGGTCAACTGAGCAAAGGTGCCCTCTTTGAGGCCGTAGTACACGGCGCGCGTCTTGCCGTCGGGGCAATGGGTGTAGACGGTCATCATCGACGAGGTGAGGTGCTTCATCCTCTCCGGCGACAGCTCTGCGCGCAACCGACGCAGCGCTTCGGCGGCCCAAGCGGGGGAGAGATACTTAAGATTGGGCATGGCAGGCTCCGAGCAATGCAGGCGTGGATGGAGCGGCGGGTGTGAGCGCTTGCTCGCAGGCAGTGTAGCACACGCCTGCAGCACGGACACGTGCCCAATGGCATTCGCCTGCACACGCTGGGCGGATGCATCTCTCGTTCAGCCCACGACGAGATGTCGGAGCATGGGCCGCTTGGGGCGGCGCGCCGCGACCATCAAGCGCGGGATGCCGAAAGGTATAATCCTGAGATTCGAAATGGATCTCAAATGACCCCCCGACGCGTACTGTTCGTGTGCCTGGGCAACGTCTGCCGCAGCCCAGTGGCCGAGGCGCTGTTCAGATATCACGCCCACCAGGCAGGCCACTCGGCCGAGTTCGAGATTGACTCGGCCGGCACATCCAATTGGGAGGTGGGCGAGCCGCCCGACCCGCGTATGCGGCGCACCGCAGCCCGGCATGGCGTGCCGCTCGACGGGCGGGCGCGTCAGTTCCGCGTTACCGACTTCGACCGGTTCGACGTGATCCTGGCGATGGATCGCGAGAATCGCTCGCACCTGACGTGGATGGCCCGCGACGAGAAGGATCGCGGCAAGGTGCATCTGATGCGCGCATTCGACCCGCAGGCCGATGACTCGCCGGATGTCCCAGACCCGTACGACGGAGGCGAGCGGGCGTTCGAAGAGGTATTTCAGATCCTCGACCGCTCAACGCGGAGCCTGCTCGAAACGCTTTCCACAACATGACATTGCCGCCGGCTGTCGCCGAATTCGTCCAGACCCAGGGCTGGGGCGCGGTGCGCGGCCTCAGCGCGCTGGGTGGCGGTTGCATCAACCACGCGTTGCGCCTCGAAACGCAGCACGGCCCACCGGTGCTGGTCAAATTCAATTACAACACCCCCTCCGACCTTTTTCGCTGTGAGGCGGAGGGCCTGGCGGCCTTGCGCACAGCAACCGGCGGGCCGCGCGTGCCGCACGTGCTGGGGGTCGGATCGGGATGGATTGTTCTCGAATTCATCCACAGCGCACCCGCCCGAGAGGGGTTTTCGGCGTTGCTCGCGGAGCAATTGGCTGCGCTCCACCAAAAAACCGCGGCGGCATTCGGGTTCGATTCCGACAACTACATCGGCAGCACACCGCAGTGCAATCGGCCCACGGCCGATGGATACCAGTTCTTCGCGGACTGTCGCCTGCTGCCGCTGGGGCGCCAGGCCGCCGACCGAGGCCTGATCGGCGCAGACGACATGCAGGGCATCGAAAGCGTGTGCCGTCGGTTGCCCGGCCTTGTCCCCTCGCAACCCGCCAGCCTCATTCACGGCGATTTGTGGGCAGGCAATCTGATAACCGGGCCGCAGGGCGAGCCGGTGCTCATCGATCCGGCGGCACACTATGGCTGGGCCGAGGCCGAGCTGGGCATGATGCATCTTCTTGGCGGGTTCGAGGCGCAAGTATTTGAGGAGTATGCTGCCAGGCGCGCCCTCCTGCCCGGCTGGCGGGACCGGCTGGATCTCTACAACCTGTATCATCTGCTCAATCACGTGCTGCTCTTCGGCGAGGGCTACCTGGGGCAATTCCGGCGCGCCCTTTCACGATACCGATAACTGCCGGTATGACCGCGTCGCCTCTTTCGCCCCCTACTCCTCAGCAACAGGCCGACTTCCGCGCGCTGTACGGCGATGTTTTCGGTTACGGCCTCCTCGCCGGAAGCACGCTGGCATTTCTCGGCGTTTATGCCACCCGGCTGGGAGCCAGCGCCTACCAACTGGCTATGCTGACCGCGGTCCCCGGGCTGGTCAACCTCGGGCTTTCCCTGCCCGGCGCCCGTTGGCTCGAGCGGCGGCCTCTCACCCGCGCCACGTTTGTAACGGCGGTGTGGAACCGCATCTTCCTGCTGCCTCTGGTCGTGCTGCCGTGGGCGCTGCCCCGCGCGTTCCAGGTGTGGGCCACGATCGCCATGGTGCTGGTCTACTCGATCCCCGGGACGATCATCGCGATCGCCTTCAACGCCATGTTCGCGGACGTGGTGCCCCCTGAATGGCGTAGCCACGTCGTTGGACGGCGCAACGCCATCATGGCGGTGGTTACCGCAGCGGCGGCGTTGCTCTCCGGCCAGATACTCGACCGGCTGGCCTTCCCCTCCAACTATGGGGTGGTCTTCGCCCTCGGCGCCGTGGGTGGCGGGGTGAGCACCTACTTCCTCGGGCGCGTGAGGCCGGGAGGCCACCGTCCGCTGCCGCCGCGCGTGGCCCGGCCACTGCTCGACGAAGCGCGTCCCGGATCCTTGCGTTTCGGGGATGCCCTGCGCACGGGAGGGGCCTTGCGATTCTTGGTCCGGGCGCGCGGCGAAGCCTTGCTGCGCTTTTCACTTCTCAAGACGTCATTCGGCCCGCTATTGTTCGCCTACCTCGCCTTCTATACCGTGCAGTACTTCCCGGCGCCGCTTTTCCCGATTCTGTGGGTGCGCGAGCTGGGGCTCAGCGATGGATTGATCAGCCTGGGCAGCACGCTCTTCTACTTGTTCATGCTCCTGGCCTCGGTGATGTTCGCGCGACTCACCCGTCGGCATGGCAATCACCGCGTGCTCGTGGCGGGCGCCTTGCTCTACAGTCTCTATCCCTTGATACTTTCGTATGCCCAGGGGTTTGCTCCCTTTCTCATTGCCTCCGCTGCCGGCGGGATCGCCCTGGCGCTGCTCAGCGGCGGACTGGTGAGCCGCCTCATGGAACGCGCGCCGCAAGACGACCTGCCCACCGCCATGGCTTTCCACAACCTGGCCCTGAACATCGGGATTCTGGTTGGCCCATTGGCCAGCCCCATCCTTGCCGAATGGAGCGGAGTCCGGATGGCGGTTCTGCTGGCGGCCGGATTGCGTTTCGTGGGCGGGCTGCTACTCTGGCGCTGGGGCTAGGTCGCCTCTCCTCGGGGGTGAGGCTGCGCAACTGAGTTCGCATCACGCGCATGCCCCGAGGCCAGGGTTTCTCGCCCAGCTGACCGGGAGGGCCAGCCAACATCCACCCGCGTTCCCGTGGGCGACGATCTCGGGTTGCCCGGGGTTCACCTCGCGAAGGTCCAATCCCTCTATACCCACATCGGCCACGGCACACTTTGCCCTGGCCCTGGCATCGGGAAGCAGGGCTGGCGCACCAGGCTGCGGACACGCCGGTTGAGGGCGACCACCTCCTGCGGGGTCAGCAACTGGCTTAGGCCCTGGCGCAGCAAGCCATCGCTCTTCAGCCGGGCGCCGAGCTGCTTCATGTCGGCGACCAGCCCTGGAGGAATCTGCTCACCGGCGAAGTCCCAGATGACGGTGCGCAACTTGGGTTCCGCGTGGAAACACAAACCATGGTCGATGAGCCACAGGTGGCCCTCACGGTCGCGGGCGAGGTGCCCGGCCTTTCGGTCCGCGTTGTTCGCCAGAGCGTCGAAAGCGGCTACTCGGCGAAGATCGTTGGCCGCAGTCTCTCGCAAGCTGAAGTAATCCTGTTGGAGGTCGAGATCGCGATAGGCCTGGAGCGATCCTTCCCCATAAGGCCCATCGACGCGCAATACGGTCGGCGGGATAATATCCCAACCCAGCGCCTGGCTCACCCGGTAGGCCGCCACTTCTCGGCGTGCCAGGCTCCCGGATTCAAAATCCCACAGCGGCTGTTCTCCCTGGGCGGGCTTATAGACCGCCCGCAGCGGGGTATCCGTCGCGGGCGGGCGCACCTCACAGAGGAAGGTGTAGTTGGACCCAAACTCGAACAGCCCGCGCACCGTGATCGTGCCGCGAGTCAGGGCGTCCAGCTCGCCAGCGGGCCCAGAAGGTTGAGGGAGCTGAGGCGCCAAGATACCCGCGTCAGTGTTTGTGGCCATTCCGTCGCGGGCAGAAGTGGCCGGAGGGGTCGATCGGCTGACCGCAGTTGCCGCAAATCGGCCGCCCGCGCTGGGCCAGTTCGTGGCCCCAACGCCCCAGGCGGCGCATTTGGTCGCGCGTGGCAAACAGCCGCGCCACTGAGACCTCTTCCGACGCGACTTCTTCTTGGCTCTGCTCCCCCTGCTCTCCCTGCTCGCGCAGCACGAGCAGCATCACGTCGGCGTTCTCATCGTAGCCCAGCCCGATGTTGCCCACCCGGAAGGCCACCTCCAATGGCTCCTGCAGGGCCATCTCGGATTCCTCGTAGCGCCAGGAGGCATCGCTCAGGGCCGGAAAGCGGCGCGCCAATTCCTGGAGGAACTGCTCGATGCTTACCCCGAGCATTTCCACCTGTTGTTTCTCCATGAGCAACGTCAGCAACTGATCGGCGCTGCGCGCCTGCAAGTAGAAGGTGCGCTGGCCGGGCTCGCCAACGGCGCCCAGACAGATATGAGTCACCGGGTTGAAGTCGAAGCGCACGCCGGGCATAGTTCTCACCAGGAAGGGCCGGGCCTCACCCGGAAGGACGGGCCGATGCCCCTCCGGCCGAATGGCAGAAGTATAACATCCGCGCCAATTGGATTCGATTCAGTACATGCGGCGTGCGATGAGCCCGGCCGGGAGCGGTGAGCCGGCGGTGTGGTTGAGGGCGATCAGGCGCGTGCCGCGAGGTCCGAATTCGAGTGCGCTAATCGAGGCGGGCGACACCGTCAGCCGCTGGAAGAGATCCAGCGGAATCCCTAGCGAGAATGCCAGCCCAAGACGGATGACGTCGCCGTGGGCGAAGGCGGCGACCATCTGCCGCGGGTGCTCTTCGCACAACTCCTCCAACGCGCGCACGACGCGTTCCTGGACTTCGATGAACGATTCGCCGCCCGGGAAGCGCACCCGCGCAGGGTGGCGGTGCACCTCCTTCCATAGTTGGAGGCCTCGCAGCGAAGCGAAAGTCCGGCCTGTGTAATCGCCGTAGTTGACCTCAATGAAGTCGCGGCGGCGAACGATGGGGCACCCCAGACGCTGGGCCGACGGTTTGGCGGTTTCGAGCGCCCGCTCGAGCGGGGAGCTGTAAATGGCGCGCAGGGGCAAATCGCCCAGGGCCTTGGCCACCTCCCCGGCCTGCTCCAGGCCGCGCGCATTGAGGTGCACGCCTCGCGTCCACCCCGAGAGGCGCCGCCCGACAAAGTCGGTCTCCCCGTGGCGAAGGAGAAGGATTGTGGTCATGGCGCGCCCTCCGGCAGCCCGTGCTGGATGACCCTCTGGAACCATTCCGCGCTGGACTTGGGGATTCTCTTCTGGCTGGCGAAGTCCACATACACCAGTCCGAAGCGCATGCTGTACCCGAGGGCCCACTCGAAATTGTCCAGCAGCGACCAAACGAAGTAGCCGCCGACGCGGATGCCGCGGGCCATCGCGCGCTGCACCTCGGCCAGATGGCGCGACAGGTAGGAGATGCGCTCGCCATCTTCGACCTGGCCACGGCCATCGGGCGCATCGGCCAGGGGCATGCCGTTCTCGGTGACGATGAGGAGCGGCGGACGGTAGTCCCTCCATAATCGATCCAGCAGTTCGAACAGCCCGGGCGGGTAGACCTCCCACATCAGCGAGAATTCACCTTGTTCAGGTTTGACCTGGGCCGCCTCGAGAAAGGGCGTCGCCTCGTCATAACGGACGATGGACCGACTGTAGTAATTCACCCCCAGGAAATCGAGCGGCTCGTGTATCTCTTGCATATCGCCGGGTTCGATGGGTGTGCCGAGCGGCGCGAACCGTTGGGCCAATTGCGCGGGATATTCACCGCGCAGGACCGGGTCGAGGAACCAGCGGTTGGTGAAGGCATCAAATCGGTCGGCCGCCTGCACGTCCGCCTCGCTCGAGGAGGCCGGGTGCACGGCGCTCAAACTCAAGGCCAGGCCGACCTTGACCGGACCGCGCACCTCATCCCGGATGGCGCGTGCCGCGCGCGCATGGGAAAGCAGCAGGTGATGCGAGGCCTGCAGCGCGGCCGCCGGGTCTACAATGCCGGGTGCGAAGCTGCCCAGGAAGTAGCCACCCACCCCTGAGAAGAACGGCTCGTTGTGGGTAATCCACCACCTGACTCTGTCGCCCAGACGATGAGCGACGGCGCGCGCGTATTCCTCGAATTCCGCAACGGTGGCCCGCGCCGGCCATCCACCGCGATCCTGCACGGCCTGGGGCAAATCCCACTGGAATAGCGTGACGAAGGGCGTTAGGCCGCGCGCCAAAAGTCCGTCAACCAGCCGATCATAGAACCCCAGCCCGGCCGCGTTGATCTTTCCCTTGCCCTGAGGCAGCACCCTCGGCCAGGAAATGGAGAAGCGGTAGGCGTTGGCGCCCATGTCCTGCAACAGGTCCAAGTCTTCCTGCCAGCGGTGGTAGTGGTCAGCGGCCACGTCTCCGTTTTCGTTCCCGGCGATGGTCCCGGGGGCATGCGTGAAGGTATCCCAGATCGAAGGCGCGCGGCCATCTTCCGCGACGGCACCCTCGATCTGATAGGCGGAGGTCGCACAGCCCCAGAAGAAATCGCTAGGGAAACCGGTTGAGGGGGATGCCATCGCGTTTGCCTGCCTCCCTATATCGGGTCAGTGGTCTGTGGCGCACGAGGCGCTGCGGGTTGCAGGCGGAACGCAGCCCCACCCTGCACTCCTGCCCAAAAAGAGCTACCCCTGACCGCGCAGTTCGAGCTCTTCTTCGCTCATGCCGAAATGGTGGGCGACTTCATGGAGCAGCGTTCGTCTGATCTGGCGCCGCACCTCAATCTCGGTCCGGCCGGAGGAGGTCAACGGCTCGTGGTACAGCCAGATGCGGGAGGGCGCAATGAGCACATCGTCGGCGCGGCGTTCGACGAGGGGCACCCCCAGGTACGCACCGTACAGCGTTTCCCCGGGTTCGAGGTCGAAACCCATCATCTCATCTGCGGACGGTCGATCCGCGATTTCAATAAGCAGGTCTTGCG
>Ga0315288_10010135_pt1 | contig 11870 bp, 10 predicted proteins | sample YL17G11_20_MG_FD_203454 | JGI IMG/M metagenome (GOLD analysis project Ga0315288, IMG submission 203454) | Sediment microbial communities from Yellowstone Lake, YNP, Wyoming, USA - YL17G11_20 | ecosystem: Environmental > Aquatic > Freshwater > Lake > Sediment | place: USA: Wyoming | collected... | reverse complement strand
CTCCCTCCCGCGTAAGGCGGAACGGCCTACTTCACAAGGGCCTGGACAACCATCCAGGCAGGTGACGCAGATTCCTGACCCCGGGGCAGGCGCAACCCGGTTTCGGCTCATGGTTGCTGCGCTGGCGTTCGCTTTGCTGTAGGACATTTTCCTGACTCTCCTTTTCTGTTGGATTTTAATTGAGCAGCGCCTTTTCAATTCCCCTTAAAAAATGAAAAGGCGCCCACCATTCTTCTGGACGCCTTTGTCAATTGGGTGCCGCACGCCGTTGGGCGGCACATTAAATTAACGATTTGCCTAATAATAAAACATCATGTACAAAATTTTGTCAAGGTTTTTTTTAGATTTCAGCGGGGCAAATCTCGACACGCCCAAAAATAAAAAAAATATTTAATAAAAACATAATCTTTTAGATATAAACTTAATTTAAATATTAAGGGTTCGGTCTCCCTCCCCTTTTGTGAAAACTGCCGGCAGTTAATTAAATCTTAGTTTGGGGGATTCAGGTTTAGACTTGGTTGGCTAGGATGATCGCTTCGGCAATTTCGCGCATCGATTTTCGGAGGTCCATGGATTTCTTCTGGAGCCTGCGGAAAGCTTCCTCCTCGGAGAGTTGCTGTTCTTTCATTAAAATTCCCTTGGCCCGCTCCACGAGCTTTCGGGACATCAGCTCATCTTCGATAATCTTGGCCTTCATGATCAAGCCGGCGTTCTCGATGGCGATGGCCGCTTGATTGGCCACCGTGGTTAATACCTCCACTTCACTCTTGGTAAATTTGTGAGGAAAGGATGTGTAACAGTTGATTACCCCGATGACCTTTTCCTTCACGCACATGGGTACGCTTAACAAGGAGACCAGCCCTTCTTTTCGGGCCAGCTCTTTCTCTTTGTATCGTGGCTCCTTGAGGACGTTGTAGATCATCATCGGCTTATTCTCCTCGGCCACGTATCCCACCACACCCTCCCCCAGCTTGAGGATTCTCTCCTTTAAATACTCTTCGCTCATAGACTGGGTGGCCCTGATTTTCAAGGCCTTGTCCCGTTCGTCTACCAGCCATAGCGAGCAAATTTTCGATTTCATTACCTCCGCCGTAACCACCACGATCAAACGCAGAATGTCCTCCAAGTAAAGGTCGGAGGAGATCGCCTTGCTGATCTTGGAGAGGGCTTCCAATTTTTTGATCAAAGAACTTTTAGATCCTGAAGGGGCCATTGGAATTCAACTCAAAATTAAACGATAATTGTTTATATTGGGTTTGATAATATAATCCAAGGCTTTTGTCAAGAGCCTTTTCCTGCCCGGCCCCGATTTTTCAGGGCCTAATGCTTTTCTTGCTTTTCTCCTCTTTGGCGCGGCCCATCTTTATCTTCCGCCTAGGCCTGGGAATGATTTGGAATGCAACCAGCATTTTTAAACGGGGGGCGACTCTTCTCCTGATGCAAATCATATGGAAAATTGCCGAACCGGCTTAAAAGGATTGTTAATAAGAAAATTTGGTTTAAAATAATTACAGGAGAGGAAAGGGGATCAACCCAATGGAAAAAAATGGTTTGTGGATCACCCGCAGGGATTTTTTGAAAACTGCTTCTGCCGGGTTGGCATTGAGCCTTGCGGGAAGGCCAGCTTTTTTAGAGGCCAAAGATGAGCGTGATCTGGTTGTCGTATCCGGCGATCCGGCCACAGCTACGAGAGCCGCGCTTGAAGCCATGGGCGGGATCTCCCGCTTCGTCCAGAAAGGGAAACGCGTTGTTCTCAAGCCTAATATGTCTTTTTCCAACCCCCCCGAATGGGGTTCCACCACCCACCCTCTGGTGGTAGCCACAGTGGCCCAAGCCTGCATCGATGCCGGTGCGCAGCGGGTGGTGGTCTTGGATAATCCCCTGCGCCCAGCTGAACTCTGTCTGAAACGATCGGGCATTCAGGAGGCTTGTAAATCCATCAAGGGCGTGCATGTCCTGGCCCTTGAAGACCGGAAGTTCTTCCGGGAAATCAAGGTGCCCCAGGGAAAAGTATTGGACCGCGTGGAGGTTTTCAAAGAGGTTTTGGACAGCGATGTACTCATCAACCTCCCCCAAGCCAAGACCCATTCCGCCACGGGCGTGAGCTTAGGCATCAAGGGCCTCATGGGTTTAATCTGGGACCGTTTCAGTTTCCACTCCAAATACAATATCAACCAAGCATTAGCCGACTTGGCCACGGTGATCAAACCCCAACTTACCATCCTAGACGCTACCCGAGCTTTGGTCTCTGGAGGACCAGGGGGACCGGGGGATGTCCAAAAACCTAATCTGATCGTAGCGGGCATCGACCCTGTGGCTGTTGACTCTTATGGGGTAACCGTAGCTCCTTGGTATGGACAAAATTTTAAGGGCCGGCAGGTCGAACATTTGCTCGTCGCCCACCAGCGGGGCCTGGGCAAGATTGACCTCGATCAGCTCAAAATATTCAAAGGAAAAGCATGAGGACTTTCCTCCAGGCTCTCTCCTTCCTCATCTTTACCACCCTTTTTGTCTTCGCCAATTACAAGCTTCCAGAATGGCTTCCGGCAGATGTTTATCTGCGCCTGGACCCGCTCCTGGGACTCAGCGCTGTTTTGACTGGAAAAGAGATCATCAGCCGAGCCCTGTGGTCTCTCATCGTGATCGGGGCTACCCTCGTCATCGGCCGGTTTTTCTGCGCCTATGTCTGCCCCATGGGAGCGACCATTGATTTTTTAGACTTTCTTTCTATCCGCAAAAAGACCCGCCCCGAGTTGAAAGGTGAGGCGAATTGGCGTAAGGCAAAATTTTTTTTGCTCATCCTTTTCCTCAGCTCTGCCCTTGCCGGCCTGTCCTTGGCCTACCTCATGGATCCCCTGCCCCTCCTTACCCGCTTCTTCACTTTTTTCCTCTATCCCCTGGCTATTACCCTGATCAATTTGCTATTGGATTTTCTGCGGCCGCTTTTAGAGGCCCTGGGATGGATCGAATTATCTCACCTTCACTACCCGCAACCGGCTTACTATATGTCTTTCATAACTTTTTTGATCTTTGCCGGAATCATCGTTTTGAACCGTTGGACTCCCCGATTCTGGTGCCGATACCTCTGCCCCCTGGGCGCATTCCTCAGTCTCCTCTCCCCCCTTGGCCTTTTTAAACGTCGGATCAGCACGGAGTGCAATGAATGCCTGAAATGTCAGAAGGCCTGCCCCATGGGTGCCGTGGAGCAGGATCCGAAGAAGATCCTTCTCCCCGAATGCATTCAATGCCGGACCTGTGCCGATGTTTGCCCTAAGGGGGCGATCAGCTTTCCAGCCTTTCCTTCTGCGGATCGGGCTTCCCAGCTCGGTGGGGAATATGCGGCCGTTGATTTCTCCCGCAGAGAATTCCTTACCTCCATGACCGGAGGATTCACCTTTGCTTTCCTGGCTGACCGGACCCCTTTTACCCCTCTCCAGAGCAAGCACCAGCTCATCCGTCCTCCGGGGGCAGTTCTGGAGTCTGAATTTCTACGAACCTGTATTCGCTGCGGGGAATGCATGAAGTCCTGCCTGACCAATACCCTCCAACCCTGTTTTTGGGAGTCTGGTCTGCCTGGGCTTTGGACTCCGAAGATGGAGCTTCGCTTTGCCCCTTGCGAACAGGACTGCAACGTCTGCGGCAAAGTCTGCCCCACTCAAGCGATTCGCTCCCTCTCCTTAGAAGAAAAAACCCATGCCAAAGTGGGCACGGCTATTCTGCGCAAAGAGCTATGCTTAGTCTGGGCTCAGGATAAGCTCTGCTTGATCTGCGATGAAATCTGCCCGTATAATGCCATTGTCTTTCGTACGATCGAAGGATACCGACGGCCCGTGGTCATCGCTTCCAGGTGCAATGGCTGCGGGTTCTGCGAGCAGAGGTGCCCCATCCAGGGTGAGTCGGCCATCGTTGTAGTTCCGAATGGAGAGATTCGCCTAAAGGAAGGTTCTTACATCCAGGAAGCCAAGAAACTCCAGCTGGAATTTAAACCCGATCCGGGTGATGACAAGTTTATTTTAGATCAATCTGGCTTTAAGGCCGGTGAGCAGAAGGAGCCAGGAAAGAAGGCACATCCAGAGGAAAAGACCACGCCCCCCAAACCGAAGGGGTTCCTGTAAGAATCAAAATTGCCAACCAAAATCCAAAACTCGAATTCCCTGAACTAAAATTTCCTTCCTTACCAGATTAAAATCTTAAAAATTTTAAATTTGATGGACTCATAAAAAGTCAAGATTTCCTCATTTTGTCATTCCCGCGAAAACGGGAATCCATCCCGCCGAAGGCGGGACTGCTTTCGCAGGAGTGACGGATTTGAGACTTTTTACGAGATTATCAAATTCCTCATTGTCATTTTTCTTTTGATTTTTCGATTTTGATGTTCTCGTAAAAAGTCGTCACTCCGGTGAAAACCGGAGTCCAGAGAATTTTTAAGTATTTGAAATAACTGGATTCCGGCTTTCGCCGGAATGACGGGAAACCTCATTTTTTGACTTTTTACGAGTTCATCGATTTTAATTCATTTCTCTTTTGCCGCGATGCCCAGTTCTTTAATTTTTCGGCGCAGGGTGTTTCGGTTGATCCCCAGGAAGCGGGCCGTCTTCGACTGAACGTGCTTGGTTTTCTCCAAAGCGGATTTCAGCAAAGTCCTCTCCACCACGGTTAAAACATCATCATAGAGCCGCCCATTGGACCGGGGGTCGACTTTCATCTCGGCGATCATCCGGCTGAGGCGATCTTCCAGAATCTCCGTCAGGGAAATCCTCCTCCGGACCTTCGGAACACTCCGGCCGAGAGTTTCCAGTTCCTTCCGGAAACTCCAGTTTTCCTCGAGCAAGGCCCTGTTCTCGGAGGCCATAGCTTTGCGTATGGCCATGGCCTCACTGATCAGCGAGCACACTTCTCCCAGGAATCCAAAGTCTTCCGTAACCGACAGCGGCTCTTCGAACAAGTGGTCCACCCCCAGGATGGCGGTGATGGCCCCCTGGGTTTTCAGGGGGGCGCAAAGGAAGGAAGCGTTTATCCGCTTCAGGGGGGTCTTAGTTTTTCCTTCGTAAAGCCAGATGGTTTCTCCGCCGTCTACCACTGCCGCCATCTGCGCCTTCTCTAAAATCCGTTGCATGACCCCGGAGCCAAAGTATTCCTTCCTCCGTTTCATTTCCTCGGCGGAAAGCCCATGTGCTCCTCCCATCTCCCACTCGTTTGATTCCGTGTTCATCACCAGGAAGGCTCCCCGCTTCATCCCCATATGGCGAGAAAGAATTCCGAGAACTTCCCCACAAGTCTCCTTCAGGTCTAAAGATGAGTTAAAAGCCTTGGCGATCTCGTATAGAGACCTCAGCCTGGGGAGCACCTTTTCCTCTTCTCTGGCAATGGCAGCATTCATGAATTTTTTTCCTCGCTCGAATGAAAAAAGGTCGCCATCGTCATTACCCACTTTTTAACAGGCAACCTCACCCTTGAGAATGGAAAACCCTGAAAATCCCCTGTCTGGGAAAAAGATGGAGGAGGGGAGCTCGTTTCTGCCTTCTCGTTTTCGTCCAACCTACTAAAAATGAAAAAACCTGTCAAGACCCTCTTCAAGGCCAAAAGCAAAAAACATACGGCTAGCTCTTCCCCCGGGATAAAAAACCGAATTTCCCTGTCTGTAGAGAAAGACTACGGAACCCGGTTTTCGCTGTCCAGCTTCCCCAATCCACTGATTCCGCGCATCCGGAACCCGTGGCTTTCCAACCTCTGAATCCTTAGAGGTTGGCTTTATTGGATTCTTTTCTCCTTGATTAATTCAAAAAAAAGTTTTTTGCAAGCGAAAAATTTCAGCCCTTGTTTCCCCGGACGACAATCAGGACTTCATTTTTTCTTTCAGAGAGGCCGGGACCCTGACGATCTTCCCCTCCCGGTCGACAAAGGCGTGGAGGGTCGTACCGCTGACCATTTCTGCTTCGTCTGTCTTTCTCAAAATGCGGTAGGCAAATTGGATGCTGGCCCGCTTCAAGAAGTCTACGGAAGTTTCGATGATTAATATGTCGTCGTACCTTGCTGAAACAAGGTATTTGCAGAAGACTTCAGAAACCGGGAGGTAAGTCCCTTGGTTTTCCATCTCCTGGTAGGAAATGCCCAGGTTGCGCATGAGCTCGGTTCGACCCATCTCGAACCAGCGCAGGTAATGGGCGTAATAGACGATCCCCATGGCATCGGTCTCAGCGTAGGTGACCCGGGTCTCGATTCTATATGGAGCAATGCCCATGGATTGGTTGCCGAAAGAATTTCCGCGTGATATTGCCTCTCGTGGATGTGTTTCTTTCAAAATCCCTTAATAAACTTCTCGATCAGCTCATGTCCCCTCTCGATGAAAAGGCCGGTTTGGGAGGCAGAAATTTCATCAAAGTATCGACCCTTCTTGGGGGCTTTTCGAGCATCCTGGGAAGAAAAGATGACAAAGGGGACTGGCTCGGGGGAATGGGTTTTCAGGGCTAACGGCGTCGGATGATCCGGCAAAACCAGGAGTCGAAAATCCTCCCAGCTCCTCAGGCCCCGCAGAATGGGGCCGACGATTTTTCCGTCAAAGTCTTCGATGGCCTGAATTTTATCCTTCAGGTTCCCGTTGTGAGAAGCCTCATCCGGTGCTTCCACATGAACGTAGACGAAATCTTTCTTAGAAATTTCCCGCAGGGCATATTCTGCTTTGCCGGCGTAATTCGTGTCCAGGTAGCCCGTAACCCCCGGAACGTTGACGATTTCCAGCCCGGCGTAAAACCCAATACCTTTCATCAAATCTACGGCCGAGATCACTGAACCATTGAGGCCGAATCGTTTGGTAATGGGCAGGAGCGAAGGGGCTCTTCCCTGGCCCCAAAGCCAGATGGCGTTGGCTGGTTTCTTTCCGGCTTGCCGGCGTGTCCAATTGACGGGATGGTCCTGAAGCAATTTTTGGGCCTTCTCCATCAATCCCAAAACCTCCTCCTGACCTTCTCCCCTTGGAAGGTGTTCGCCAATATGCTTCCCCGTGATGTCGTGCGGCGGGGTAGTCTTGAGAGAAAGGCTTCTTTCCCCGTTTCGCCAGACCAGAAGGTGGCGGTAGCTGACTCCGGGATAGAAGTTGAATTCCTCATTACCCAGGACCTTCTCGATGTCCGCGATGATTTTTTCGGCCTCTGCGGTGGAAATATGTCCAGCGCTGAAGTCTTCCATGAAGGCCTTTCCTTCTTGCTGGGAAAGGGTAAGGAGGTTGCATCGAAAAGCTACATCGCCCGGGTTAAGTTTGACTCCCATGGATGCCGCTTCCAGGGGAGCCCGACCGGTGAAGTGTAGCGCCGGGTCGTAGCCGAAAATGGATAGGTTGGCCACGTCGCTCCCTGGAGGACAGCCCGTCGGCACGGTGCGCACCAGCCCGAGGCTTCCTTGCTGGGATAGTCTGTCCAAGTTGGAAGTTTTGGCCACCTGGAGTGGGGTTTTCCCGCTTAGCTCTGCAATGGGGTAATCGGCCATCCCATCACCCAGGAGGACCATGTATTTCCTGCTCAAGACTGGAGGTCCTCCCGTATCGATTCTCGATGGGGATGCGCGCATCCGCATTCTGCATCCTGCAATCCGCAATAGTCCAAATCGGTCACCTCATCCCCCAAAATCCGAAGGGTCTTCAATCCGGATGAGCATCGTCTTGTCCACGGTGATCGGCAGGCGGTCGATCTCTTGCAAAGCTTTTTGCATGTTCTTCTCCCGGGCCTCGTGAGTAAGCACGTAAATGGGAACGGCTTTTTCAGCCCTTCTGCCTTTCTGGATAACTGAGGCGATGCTGATGTCCAGGTTTCCCAGGATGCCGGAGATTCGGGAGAGAACACCCGGGCGGTCCACCACGGTGAAACGCAGGTAGTAAGTGGAGGTGACGTCGTGGATGTGTTTGATCTCCCCCACTCGCAAATGTTCCTTCTGGTAGGAGAGAAGAGGGACGCGCCGGCTCACACCCAGGCGGATGTTTCGGCAGAGGTCTACAAGGTCACTGACCACAGCACTGCCCGTGGGCATCATGCCCGCCCCCGCCCCGTAAAAAAGCGTCGAACCCACTGCATCCCCCTTGACAAAAATGGCGTTGAAAGGTCCGCTGACTGTAGAAAGGAGATGTTCGGCCGGCAAAAGGGTGGGATGGACGCGGGCCTCGATTGGCCCTCCGTCCGATTTGGCAATCGCCAGCAGCTTGATGTGATAACCCAGCTCCTTGGCATGCTCGATGTCCATGGGAACAATGCCGGAAATCCCCTCGGTGTAAATGTCCTCCAGCCGAACCTGGATCCCGTAAGCCAAGGAAAGAAGGATAGAGAGCTTGTGGGCTGTGTCGATGCCTTCGACGTCCAGGGTAGGGTCAGCTTCAGCGTATCCTAACTCCTGGGCTTTCTTCAGAACTTCCGGGAACTGCAAACCCCGCTGGGTCATTTCGCTCAGAATATAATTGGACGTTCCGTTGAGGATGCCGAAGATTACCTGGATCTTGTTGGCCACCAATCCTTCCTTGAGGGAGCGAATGATGGGGATCCCCCCCCCAACGCTTCCTTCAAACCCGATGTCCACGCCTCTTTCGTCGGCGGCTTTGAAGATCTCTGCGCCGTGCACGGCGAGCAAGGCCTTATTCGCTGTGACCACATGCTTGCCTTTTTCAATGGCCTGGAGGATAAAAGTTCGGGCCGGTTCCAGCCCGCCGATCAGCTCGACAACGATGGCGATTTCTGGATCTTCAATCACGTCTGCGACTTTTTGGGTGAGGAGGGCGGGATTGACCTTGACCCCACGATCTGAGGTCACGTCCAGGTCAGCGATTCGCTTGAGGACGATGGAGAGGCCCAGGCGTTCTTCCAGGAGTTGGGCGTTCTCGCGGATAATCTTAACCAGCCCGGTGCCGACGGTTCCAAACCCGATGAGTCCGATGTAAATCCGGTCCATGGCAACCCCAAAAATTGGAATGATGGAATATTTGGGAACGGGTCGAATTTAACCTCACCCATCATTCCAGTGTTCCACTATTCCATTTTTCCATCCAATTTTCCATCAGAAAAGTTTTTTGATGCCTTTCACCGCTTGCTTAATACGCTGAGTATTTTCAACCAAGGCGAAGCGCACATGGTCATCCCCGTATTCACCGAACCCAATCCCGGGAGAAACGGCGACCTTGGCCACCTGCAGGATCAACTTGGAGAACTCCAGGGAACCCATCTCCTTGAACTTATCAGGGATCTCGCCCCATACAAACATCGTGCCCTTGGGCTTCTCAATCTTCCAGCCCGCTTTCCTCAGGCCGTCCACCAGGGCGTCCCGCCGCTCCTGGTAAATTTTCCGGACTTCCTCCACGCAGCTTTGGTCTTCGCTGAGAGCGATGATCGCAGCAATCTGAATCGGCTGGAAAATGCCATAATCTAAGTAACTCTTAATCCGGCCCAGAGCGGAGATCATCCTGCGGTTGCCCAGGGCGAAACCGACCCGCCAGCCGGGCATGCTATAACTCTTGGATAAAGTGAAAAATTCCACACCCACGTCTTTGGCTCCCGGGACCTGGAGGAAACTCGGGGCTTTATAGCCGTCGAAGACCAGATCGGCATAAGCCAGGTCATGGACGACCATGAGGTGATGAGCCCGAGCGAAGTCCACAATCTTCTCGAAAAAACCAATGTCCACAACTCGAGTCGTGGGGTTGTGGGGGAAAGAAATAATCAACATCTTGGGTTGGGGCCAGGTCTGGCGCATGGCCGTCTGCAGGTCTTCAAAGAAGTCGCGGCCTTTGACCAAGGGGATACTTCGCAGGTCTCCACCGGCAATGATCACCGAATAGGGATGAATGGGGTAAGCAGGCGTAGGCACAAAGACTACATCGCCAGGACCAAGGGTGGCCAGGGCTAAATGGGAAAGGCCCTCTTTGGCGCCGATGGTGACAATGGCTTCGGTATCAGGATCAAGCTCTACCCCGAAATTTTTTCCGTACCAGCAGGCAATTGCCGACCGCAGCTTGTAGATTCCCCGGGAGGCAGAGTAACGATGGTTGCGGGGGTTCTTCACCGCTTCGACGAGTTTTTCCACGATATGGGAAGGCGTGGGCAAATCCGGGTTGCCCATTCCCAGGTCGATGATGTCATCTCCTTTCCGCCTGGCTTTCATCTTCAGATCATCAACGATGGAGAAAACGTAGGGCGGAAGGCGCTTGATACGATGAAAATCTTCCATCAAATCCTCTGGAATTACTCTTCAAAATCCTAAATACTTAACGCGAGAGAAGGGGGAAGGCCTTTAGCTCTCCCGAAAATAAAAAACCTCCCGAAGAGGCCCCTGAAGAAAGTGTTTTCTTCTTTTCTTAAAGAGTACTCAGCGCCTGCCTTTTTGTCAAGAAGTTTCACGATTTAGGCGGGGTGAGCATTGGGGCTGGTTGCTAAACTCTATTTTTAAAATGGGCATCTACCGGGCTTCTGAAATAGGGAGCCATGAGATGCACTGGTCGCAGAGTAATAATACGACCTCGGGCCGCTCCTCAAACCCATATGGCATTTCAAACTTGGAAAAACGCGATCATTCAAATTTGATGAACTCGTAAAAAGTCCAAATGTATGTTTTTCTGTCATTCCGGCGAAAGCCGGAATCCAGTCTTTTCAAATGGTTATAAATTCACTGGACTCCGGTTTTCACCGGAGTGACGACTTTTTACGAGATCATCAATGGTAGATCATGAATCTTCCGGAATTCAAGTTCGTGGGCGATTGTAAAAGCTTTCAGATATTTTTCAGCAGCCTGGTGAAAATGAAAACAAATTTGGGGGAAGTAACCTTTCCCTTCTTCTAGGTTCATAAAAGCAAATTCAAAATCTTCCTCCGCCTTCGAAAGCCATTCCCGAATAATTTCCCCATCAACCATAAAGAACCTTTCCTTCTTTCAAGATGGCTTTCAAAAAGGGATCCCCCATCTTCAATCTTTTTTCAAACTCCTCCGGGCGGTAAACAAGCAAGTCAATCGGAATATTCCGCTTAATAAGACGGCTCAGTTCTCTGATTCTATCTGCTCCATAATAGGGGGTCTCTTTTTTTATAATCAAAAAATCAGCATCACTATCCCCCTCCAATTCCCCCCGGGCCGCGCTCCCAAAAAGAATAATCTTATCCGGCTTATATTCCTTTATGATCTGTTCCGTCACGCTCTCTATTTCCTTTTTGATATCGATGCCCATGGTCAACCCGCTCTTAACTCCGAGATGCCTATAATATTATGGATTTACATTGAAAAAGTCAACAAGCATCATCGGGGGTCAGGTCTCAACATTCAACACAAAGCAGCTCACAGAAACAGGTCACAAGTTAATAAAAGGGGACGTAGGTTCTGAAGCAACTTGAGCGGCTTTCGGGTCAAGCCTATTTTATTAGTATTATCTCCCATTTCCCGCCGAAGTCCATCCCTCTAAACCGCACAAGCTAACCGCCCTGCATATGGGTGTCCGGTCTACACCATTGGCTCATTATAAAATGAGGTGAGGGAAGGGACGATAGAGCCCTACTTGATTTCACTTGCCTGCAAACCCAATTTCTTCGCCGCAATCACCGGTTTAAGATCTGAGGTTATAAAAAGATCAGAGCCGGCTTCCATGGCGGTAGCAAGGTGAATTGCATCCAATGTTCTCAATGGAAATGACTCAACTCAGTAGTTGCAAAAATATTCTCCGAAATTTCGTTTTCGCCATCGCAGGTAAAGGGGAATAACGGTTTTTTCGATGGTCACAGGACTTCACCCCTGGTGTCCTTTGCCCCCCCACCCTAACCCTCCCCCTCGGAGGGGGGAGGGGAGCCCTGCACCACATAGGGTGCAGGACAAAGCCCTGAACCTCATATGGTTCAGGGGGTGGGGGTGATGTT
>Ga0315288_10010134_pt1 | contig 11870 bp, 9 predicted proteins | sample YL17G11_20_MG_FD_203454 | JGI IMG/M metagenome (GOLD analysis project Ga0315288, IMG submission 203454) | Sediment microbial communities from Yellowstone Lake, YNP, Wyoming, USA - YL17G11_20 | ecosystem: Environmental > Aquatic > Freshwater > Lake > Sediment | place: USA: Wyoming | collected... | reverse complement strand
GCGCGCCCCCGGGGGGGGGGGGGGGGGGGGGGCGCGATGGGCTCCGTCACCGCCCCCGCGCCCATCCCACCCACTCCACTCTCATCGACACAGGCCCTGGCCGCGCCCTACGCCGGCGCCCCGCGCGCCGCCCGCCTGGCGTTTGCGGCGGAGAAGCTCAGCGGCACGCCGGCCGAGGTGGACGCGCTCAAGCTGGCGGTGGACGCGATCAAAGAGGTGAGAGAGGGAGAGAGAGGGAGAAAGAGAGGTGGGGCGGCCTGGTGCCTCGACGGGACCGACCCCACCCCTCCCTCCGCCCTTCTCTTCAGTCGACGCGCGACACCAACACATACAAGGCGCTCATCGCCCGCATCGCGGGCCGGGCGGGCCCGGGCTACGAGCTCGACCAGGGCTGGCTCGCGGCGACCGACACGGCCGCCGCGGCCGACCGCACGGCGATCGAGGCCGACCTCGCCGCCTCGCGCTCGGCCCTGACCAAGGACGCGATTCGCGCGGGCACCACCGCGCTGGGCGAGTGGCACATGGGCCGGGGCGACTATGGCGCCGCGCTGCGCGCGCACGCGCGCGCGCGCGACTACTGCTCCACCCCCGCCCACGTCGGCGCCGCCTGCCTGGCCGCCGCGCGCGCGGCGGCGGCGGCGGGCGATTTCGGGCACGCGGGCGCGTACGCGGCCAAGGCGGAAGCGGCGCCCGCGGGGGCGCTCGACCCGCCGGCGGCGGCGGCGGCGGCGGCGGCGGCGGCCGCCGCGGCCTTTGACGCGCGCAAGTGGCGTGCTGCAGCGCTCAAGTACGCGGCCGTCGGCGTCGACCTGGGCGGCGACGGCGCCCCGCCGGGCGACGGCTGGCTCGCCGCGCCGGCCGACGTCGCGCTGTGCGGCGCCCTGGCCGCCCTCGCCTCTCTCGACCGCGGCGAAATCCGCGCCCACATCCTGGGCTCGCCCTCTTTCCGCCACCACCTGCCCGCGTGCCCGCCCGCCGCCGCCGCGCTGCGCGCGCTCGCGGCTGCGCGCTTTGGCGACGCGCTCGCCGCCGCGCGGGCCGCGTCGTCCCTGGCCCGCCTGCACCCGCGCGCGGCGGGTGTGGCGGACGAGCTGTACGCCCTTGCCCGGTCCCGTGCGCTGACGCAGTACGTGAAACCGTACGCCGCCCTCCGCCTCGACGCCGCCGCCTCCACGCTGGCCACCGACGCCGCCACCCTGGAAGACGAGCTGGCGGCCCTCATCCAGGATGGCGCCATCGACGCACGCCTGGACGCGGCGGCGGGAGTCCTCGTCTCGCGCGCACGCGCGCGCGCCAGCGCGGCGGACGCGGCGGCGGCACCGGGCGTCGCGGGCGTACCCGACCCGGCCGCCGACGCGGCGGCGGCGGCGCTGGCGGCGGCCGTCGCCGCGGGCAGGGCGTACGTGCGCGACGCCGCCGCGCTGCTCCTGCGCGCCGCCCTCGTCACGGCCGACGTCGTGGAGCGGCCGCCGAGCAACGACCGTGGCGGCGGGCGGCGCGGCGGCGACCGGGACGCGGCCCAGCGCGAAGCGTGGGGGGAGGGGGTCGAGGCCGGCCGCCGCGGTGGCGCGCGCGAGCCCGAGGCCGAGGCCGGCGACGACGGCGACGACGACGACGACCTGGGCGCACCCGGCCCTTCCGAAGGGCCGCGCGCCGGGCGCGGCGGGCGTGCGTGAGAAGGAGAGAGGGGGAGCGACGGCCGCGGGGGGCGCCGCCTGCAGCACAGCCTGCCCCACACACCCTCTCCCTGGCCCCGCCCCGCGCGGTGGGCCGCGCCCGCATCTCCCGCGCCCGCCCACCCGGCCGCCCCTCCCCCGGATCCCCGCGCCGGCGCGGCGTGATGGCGCCCGCCCCCCACCCTCCCGCGCCCGCCGCCCTCCACGTCCCCGTCGCCGGGTCGGACGAGGCGGTCGTCCTCCCCCTGGCGTCCCTGCCGGACGACGCGCAGGACGTGCTCGACGTGCTGCGCGCGGAAGGCGCGCCGCTCGCGCTCTGGCGCGACGTCGCGCGTGCGTACCTGGCGAGGGTATGAGAAGAGGGAGAGGGAGAGGGGGTGGTGGGCGGGTGGTGGGCGCCGGGAATTGGGGCGCGGGAGACCGCCGACGGCCGACCCCCGCCTCCCGCCTCTACTCCCCTCCCCTCTCCAGGGCAAAGTCACGCAGTTTCTGCGCGTCGTCGCCGAGGGCACGTCCGACGACGCGGCCGCCCACTTCGGGCCGCAGTCGGGGCGCGACCGCGCGCTGCTCCTGTGCGGCGAGGCCGCGCTCCACGCGGCGGCCGCGCGCGTCGCGCCAAAGGGCCGGTCCAGGGCCGGGGCGCTGGAGAAGGCGGCGGCGGCTGTCGCGCGCGCCGCGGCGGCGGATGCGAGTGAGCACATGGTGGCGGTCGCGGCCGGCGCGGTCGCGGGCGCGCGCGGCGACGCTGCCGGCGCCCGCCGCGAGTACGAGCGCGCCCTGCGCCTCGCCTCCGGCGGCGCCCCCTGCACCGCCGCCCGCCTCGCTCTGGGCAACCTGTGCCTGGCCGCAGCCGACGGCGCGGGCGCGCTCGACCACTTTGGCGCGGCGCTGCGCGCGGCGCCGGGGGCCGAGCCCGACGCGCGGCTCGGCGTCGCGGCCGCGCTGCGGCTGCTCGGCCGGCCCGACGCCGCGGCCGCCGCCTGGACGCGCGTGCTCGACCGCGACCCCGGCAACCCGCACGCGCTGCTCGGGCTGGCGTCGGTCGAGCTAGGGTCGGGCGACCCCGCCGCGCGCGCGGCCGGCGCGGCGCGCCTGCGCGCCGCGTTTGACGCGGCCCCGTCCTCCCCCGCCGCCCTCGCCCTCCTCTCCCGCGCCAACCTGGCCGCCGGCGACGCGCCCCGCGCCGCCAAGCTGGCGGCTGCCGCCGTCGCGGCGGCGGAAGCGTCTGGCGCGCCGCCCGCGCTCGCGGCCGCCGCGGCGACGGCCGCCGCGCGCGCCCACCACGCCGCGCGCGAGTTTGGGCCCGCGCTCCGCTCCTACACCGCCGCCTTGGCGGCCGATCCCGGCGCTCCTTTGGCCCTCCTGGGGGCGGCCCAGGTGGCGCTGCTGCGCGGGGACGGCGTGACCAACGCTGTCACCTTTCTCGAGCGCGCGCTCGCGCGCGCGCCCGCGTGGCCCGACGCGCTCACCCTCCTCGCCCCGCTCTACGCCGCCGCGCCCGACCGGGAACCGGCGGCGCGGGACGAGTTTGCGGCGGCGGCCGCGCGGCCTGGGGCGGCGGCGGCGGCGTTGGAGGCGCACGCGGAGCTCGTCGCGCGGCGCGGCGACAGAGGCGCCGCGCGGGACGCGTACGCCGCCGCCGTCGCCAAGGCCAAGGAGGAGTCCCAAGCATCCTCCACCCCGGTCCCGGCCCGCCTGCTCAACAACGCGGCGGTCGCCGCGTTTCTCGCGGGCGACGCGGCGGCCGCCGCGGCGCTCGCCGACGACGCCCTCGCCGCCGCCTCGTCCCCGTCGTCCGACCTCCCGCCCGCCGCCCGCGTCACCCTGGGCTTCAACCGCGCCCGCGCGCTCGAGGACGCGGCGGGGCCGGCCGCCGGCGCGGCGCAGCACCGCGCGCTGCTCGCCGCTTTCCCCGCCTATGCGGAATCGCACGCCCGCCTCGCCGCCCTAGCCGCGGCCGCCGGCGACATGGAGGCCTGTGAGCAAGAGGTCGAGGCCGCGCTGGCGGCGGATCCCGGGTGCGGCGACGCGCTCGCGGTGCTCGGCCGCGCGAGGCTCGACCGCGGCGAGTACGCGCCTGCTGAAGCCGCCTTCAAGCGCCTGCTCGCCCTGCCCGGCTGCGCGCGCGACCCGTACGCCACGGTCGGCCTCGCCTCTGCCTCCCTGCACTCGGCGCCCGCGGCGGGCGCGGGCGACGGCGGCAAGCGGGCCAAGCACCTCGCCACGGCGCTCAAACTGTGCGAGGGCGTGCTCCGCGCCGACCCCGCCAACGCGCTGGCCGCCAACGGCGTGGGCGCCGCCCTGGCCGAGCAGCGGCACGTGGCGGCGGCGCGCGACGTGTTTCAAATGGTGCACGAAGCGACCGCCGCGTCGACCGGCCCGCCACCCGCGCCTGACGCGGAAGCGGATCGCGCCGCGTCCCACCTCGCTCTGGCCGCGCACGCCGACCCGGTCAAGGCGGCCAAAGCGGCGGCCGCCGCGGCGCGCGTGTACGAGGCCGCGCTGCGGTCGGCGCCCGCCGACGCCGCGGGCCCGCTGCGCGCCGGCGCCGCCTTTGCGCGCTACCTCGCCGGCGACTACGCCGGCGCCCAGCGCGCGCTCGCGTTTGGCCTGCGCGCGGCGCCCGGGGACCCGGCGGCCCTGTTCAACTTGGCGGTCGCGCTCCAGACCGGCGCCGTCAAATGCCTGCAACGCCCCCGCACCGCGGGCGACGCCCGCAGGCTGGCCGAGGTGGTGGCCGCGGTGGCCGACCTGGGCACGGTGCGGTCGATGTTCGCGCGCCTCGCCGCGGCGTGCGCGCCCGCCGCGCCGCGCGCGCGCGCACACCGCGCCGCGGGCCTCCATGCCCGCAACCTGGAGCGCCACGCCGAGTATTGTGGTATCACCGCGGCCAACGCGGCCCCGCTGCTGGCCGACGCGGAGCGGGAGGCCGCGCTGGCCGACGCGCGGCGCGCCGAGGCCGACGCGGCACGGAAGGCGGACCAGGCGCGGCTCGCGCTGGACGCCGAGCGCGCGGCCGCGACCGAGGCCCGGTCCAAGGGGGAGCGCGCGAAAGCGTCAGCGGCCAACGAGGCGCGTTTGGCGAGACTGCGCGAGAACTGGGCGTCGGCCAAGGCGCACGAAAAAGCGGCCGCCGCGGGCGACGCGGGCGCCGCCGACGCGGCGCGCCGCGAGGCGGCGACCGAGGCCGCGGTCAACGCCCTGTTTGAGAGCGACGGCGAGGACGACGCGGAGTACGATCCCCAGGCGGCCGAGGGTGGGGAAGGAGGGGAGGGTGGCGAGAGCGGCGCCGCGGCTGCCGACGGCGCCGCCCCCCCGGCGCCCGCCCCCAAGCGCAAAGCCTCCCCGGAACCCGCCCCTGCCGACGGCGCGGCCAAGGTCGCGCGCGCCGAGGGCGACGCGGACGCGGCGGCGGCCGCCGCGCGCGAGCGCGACCTGTTTGGCGGGTCGGACAACGACGACGACGCCGGCGGCGCCACGTGAGCGCGGGTGAAGAGAGGGTGCGCCCTCGCCCCAGTGCAACAGTGCGGTGCGCAAACACAAACGCCCCCCCCCTCCCTCGCTCCCTCACCGGCCGACCTTGCCGAGGCGCGTGTCGGTCTTCGGGTTGGCCGTCACCTCCTGCACGCCCGCGATCGCTGCATCCACCCCCGCCTGCAACGCCGCCAGGTCCCGCACGTAGAGCCAGCGCAGGGCGACGGCCGCGCGGTCGGCGGCGGGGTCGCCGGTGGAGAAGCCGAGGGGGGCAGCCGCGAGGAGGGCGGCGTCGGGGGCGGCGCCTCCCCCTGCGCCGGTAAGGGCCGCCGCCGGCAGCAGGCGGTCTGTCAGCAAGGCTTCCGTAGCGGCGAGGCGGGCGGGGAGGGGGCCGGGCGGGGCGCCGACCGCGTCGGCGAGCGCTGCGACCGCGTCGGCGGTCGCGGGCGCCTCCAGGTCGGCAAACGGGGGCGCGGTCGTCGTCTCGGGGGCGTCCAAAACAGCGGCTCCCGCTTCCACAGCGGCCGCGACGGCGGGTGCGAGGCGGGCGGCGCCAGCGTCGGCCGCGGCGAGCGCGACCGCGCGCCCCAGCAGCCAGTCCGCCACCGCCGCCTCCCCGCTCACGTCGCCAGGCGCGGGCGCGGGCTCGGGATAGTTCAGAGCCGAGAGGTAGGACGCGAGGGCGGCGCGCCAGGCCTTGTCGTCGAGCGGCGCGGTGAGCGCGGCGCGGTCGGCGGGCGCGTGGTGCCGAATCTGGACAGAAGGGGGGGCGCGGTCGGTCGCGGCCGTCTCTATGCTGTGCTCCCTCGTCATGCAGCAGGCACAGGCCGCCCGCCCGCCCCCCGCCCCCCCCGCATCGCCGGCCGCCAATCGCCCACCTTTGTGTGCTCCAGCCACTCGACGAGCGGCTGCAGCGACGGCCGGCTGGCCGGCTCGGGGTGGCCCAGGCCGGCCAGGAGGAGGGCGGCGTGGGCGGACGTGGCCATAGCGCCGCGCCGGAGTGTGTGGGCCAGCGGCAGGGCCGCTCGCCTCCCCACTCTGTGCAGGGGCGCCAACGGTTGGCGCCCACTCCAGGTGCCTCAATGAGCTCCATCAAGGCAGACGACGCGTCGGTGGAGCTGCCGGTGGGGGCGAGAGGAGGGAGAGGGAGGCGCGGGAGGGAAGGGAGTCCGACTCTTGCCGACCGCCGACGCGTCCCGCCCCCCCCCCCCCCCCCGGGCGGCCCCCGCCCCCCCCCCCCCCCCCAAGCCGCACCCCGCGGCGCGCGGCCCGCGCCCGCCGCCCGGCGGCAGCCGTCGCTGCGATGCCGACACCCCCACGCCCGGCCCTGTCCTTGTCGCGGTCCGCGTCGGCAACGAGCGGCAGCCGCGACGCCTCGCGGTCGCGGTCACCCGAGCGGAGGTGCGCCGATCTCGGGGGGCGGCGCGGCGGCGGGGGCGCATTGTCGCCCAGCGGCCGCCTCACGCCCCTGCCCCCCTCCATCCACCTCTTTAGGTCGCCCACGTCCAACGCCGGCGCGCGGCCGCGGTCGGCGTCGCCTCCCCCCCCCGCCGGCGGCGCCCCCCCCGCGCGGCGTGGCCGCGGCGCGTTCCGCGCGCCCGGCGCCCTCGGCGACGCGCCACCGCGCCGCAGCCCGTCCCGGGAGCGCGAGCGGGGCCGCGCGGCGCCGCTGCCCGCGCAGCCGCCCGGCCGCGGCGCGGGGGCCTACGTTCCCCCCCACCGCCTCGCCCGCGCCCTGGCCGCCGAGGCCGACCACGAGTCGGAGGCGTACCAACGCCTGACGTGGGACGCGCTGCGCAAGGTGTGGGGGGAGGGGGGGTGTTGGTTATGGGGGGGCGGCCCCGCCGCGCGGGCGTCCCACCCCCTTCCCCCTCCCCCCCCCCCTCCAGTCCATCAACGGCATCGTTAACAAGGTCAACGCGGCCAACCTGCGCCACGTGCTGCCCGAGCTCTTCTCCGAAAACCTGGTCCGCGGCCGCGGCCTCCTCGCGCGGACACTCCTGAAATCCCAGCTCGCCTCCCCGTCCTACGCCCCCGTCCTGGCCGCCCTCGTGGCCGTCGTCAACACCAAGCTGCCCGAGGTTGGGGAGCTGGTGCTGGCGCGGTCGGTGGCGACCCTGAAACGGGCCTACGCGCGGTCCGACCGCGCGGCGGCGGCCGCCGCCGCGTCGTTCGTCGCCCACCTGGCCAACCAGCAAGTGGCGGACCCGTTGCTGGTGCTGCAGTTGCTGGCCCTGCTGCTGGAGACCCCCACGGGCGACAGCATCGACATCGCCGTCGCCGTCGCGCGCGACGCGGGCGCCCTCCTCGCCGACGTCGCCCCCCGCGCGGAAGCCGTCGCCTTTGACCGCTTCCGCGCCGTGCTCGCCGAGGGCGCGGTCGACCGGCGCGCCCAGTTTCGCATCGAGGCGCTCTTCCGCGAGCGGCGGACCGGGTACGACGGCCGCCCGCCCGTCCCGCCGTCGCTCGACCTCGTGGACGCGGCCGACCAGATCACGCACCCCCTGGGGCTGGACGACGAGCTGGAGACCGACCCCGCGGCGGACGCGTTTTCTGTCGACCCCGATTTCGGGGCCAAGGAAGCAGAGTGGGCCGCCGTCAAGCGCGAGATCCTGGGCGACGGCGAGAGCGAAAGCGGCAGCGGCAGTGGGAGCGAGAGCGGGTCCGAGAGCGAGGGCGGCGACGGCGGCGCCGCGCGCGCGCCGCCGCCGCCGCCGGCGCACGCCGCCGCCGGCCCCGTCACGGACGCGACCGAGACCGACCTCGTCAACCTGCGCCGCACCATCTACCTGACCATCATGTCGGCGCTCGACTTTGAAGAGGCGGGCCACAAGCTGGCCAAAATCGCGCTCGCGCCCGGGCAGGAGGTCGAGGTCGTGACGATGGTATTGGAGTGCGCGTCGCAGGAGAAGACCTACCTCCGCTTCTACGGCCTCCTCGCCGCCCGCTTCTGCGCGTTGCGCCGGGTGTGGGCCGACCTGTTTGAGGCGTGCTTTCAGAAGCAGGTGGGAAGCAGGGGGCGGCGCCGCGCGCGCTCCGTCGCTCCGTCCCCCTCGCCCAAACCCTCACCGTGCACCCCCTCCCCTCTTCCCTCAGTACGCCCTCATCCACCGGCTGGAGACCAACAAGCTGCGCAACGTGGCGAGGCTGTACGGCCACCTCTTTGCGGCCGACGCGATTTCTTGGTCGGCCCTCTCGTGCGTCCGCCTCACCGAGGACGACACGACCTCCTCCGCCCGCATCTTTGTCAAGGTCCTGTTTCAAGACTTGGCCGAGGCGATGGGGCTGGCCGCGCTGCTGGCGCGGTTGCGGGAGCCGGGCCTCGCGCGCGCGCTCGCCGGCCTCTTTCCGGACGACGCCGCGCGCAACCTGCGCTTCGCCATCAACTTTTTCACGTCGTGCGGCCTGGGCGCGCTCACCGAGGACGCGCGCGCGCACCTGGTCGAGCTGCCGGCGCTGCTGGCGGCGCGGAAAGCGGACGAGGCGGCGCGGCGCGCGGCCGAGGGGTCGCCGTCGTCGTCGTCGTCGTCCGATTCCGATTCCTCTTCTTCATCGTCGTCGTCCTCCTCGTCGTCGGACTCGGATTCGTCCTCTTCTTCGTCCTCGGGGTCGGACCGGTCGCGGTCGCGGCCGCGCGAGCGCGGCGGCGCGCGCGCGCGCTCCCGCTCCCGCTCCCGGCAGCGCCGCCGGTCACGGTCGCGGTCGCGCGACCGCAAGCGGTCCCGGTCGCGGTCGCGGCCGCGCGGCGACCGCTCGCCGCGCGGCCGCTCGTCGCCCGCACGCGCCAAGCGGCGCACGGACGCGTCGCCGCCGCGCGGGCGCACAGCGGAAGCGGCGGCGGCGTGAGGGGGAGAAAGAGAAAGAGGGAAGGAGGGCGGGTGGCCGGAAGGGGAGAGAGGGCGGCGGGCGTGTGTGCCGCCCCGACTGCGTTCCGCCCACCACAGCCCCCCTCTGGCGTCTCCAATCATCGCTGTGACGCCGCGACAGAAGCCCCCGCACCCCACCAACAACCCCAAGAAAAAAAGCACGGCAGCAACCCCCTCCTCTTTTCTTTTCCTTTCCTTTCCAGAGACCCCCTCACGCCTTCGGCCGCGTCGACCCCAGCGTGCGCAGGCGCAGCGCTTGCAGCTTGATGAACCCCGCGGCGTCCTTTTGGTCGTACGCGCCCTGGTCGTCCTCAAACGACGCGATTTTTTCCGAGTAGAGAGACACAGGGCTCTTCCGCCCCACCACGTACGCGCCGCCCTTGTACAGTTTGAGCCTCGCGGTGCCCTGCATGTGGACTTGCGTCGCGTCGATGGCGGCCTGCAGCGCGACGCGCTCGGGCGAAAACCAAAACCCGTTGTAGACCAACTCCGCGTAGCGCGGCATCAGGTCGTCCTTCAAATGGGCTTCACCCCGGTCCAGGGCCACGGACTCGACCGCCCGGCGCGCGGTGAGGAGGACGGTGCCGCCAGGGGTCTCGTAGACCCCCCGCGACTTCATGCCGACGAACCGGGATTCAACGATGTCGACGCGGCCGATGCCGTTGGCGCCCGCGATCTGGGGGTGGAGGGTGGGGGTGGGGGTGGGGGTGGGGGTGGGTGGGTGGGGCGTGGCGACGCATTTTCTCTTCTTCTTTTCTTCCCTCCCTCGCCTCCTCTCTCCCGCACCTTGTTGAGCTCGGTGAGCAGCGTCGCGGGCGACATGCGCACGCCGTCCAGGGCGACGGGGTCCCCTTTCTCGAATTCAATCTCGACGTAGGTCGCCACGTCGGGCGCGTTCTCCGGGGAGACCGACCGCGTGAACATCGACTCGCTCGGCTCCGCCCACGGGTCTTCCAGCGCGTTGCCCTCGTACGAGATGTGGAGCAGGTTGGCGTCCATGGAGAACGGGGGCTCGCCCCGTTTCGACGCGGGGACCGGGATGCCGGCCGCTTCGGCGTACGCAATGAGCTTCGTGCGCGAGTTCAGGTCCCACTCGCGCCAGGGGGAGATGACCTTGATGTCGGGCTTGAGGCCGTAGTAGCTGGCGAGGAGGGGGAGGGCGGGTGGAGGGGTCGACGACGGCGTTTTTTTTCTCTTTCTCCCTCCTCCCCGCCCCACCGCGCCCTCCCTCTCCTCTCCCCTTACCCGAGCTCGAAGCGGACCTGGTCGTTGCCCTTGCCCGTCGCCCCGTGCGACACGGCGTCCGCGCCCACTTCAATCGCGATTTCGATTTGGCGCTTGGCAATCAGCGGCCGCGCGATCGACGTGCCGAGCAGGTACGTGCCCTCGTAAAGCGCGTTGGCGCGAAACATGGGGAAGACGTAGTCGCGCACAAACTCTTCGCGCACGTCGTCGACGAAAATCTGTTTCACACCCGCGGCCTGCGCTTTCGCGCGCGCGGGCTCCACTTCTTCTCCCTGCCCCAGGTCGGCCGTGAAGGTGACGACCTCGCACTCGTACGTGTCCTGGAGCCATTTGAGGATCACGGACGTGTCGAGGCCGCCCGAGTAGGCGAGCACGACTTTTTTTACCTTCCCGCTCATCCCCGCCGCGACCGCCACGGAGTGACGGCCGGGAGTAGTTGAGGTGAGGCGCGACGCGCGGGGCGAGGGCCGGGCGGGCGGGCCTGCGAAATTGGCGGCGCGTTGGTGGGCCGCCGCAGCGCATTGCGGGGCCACGGCGGCGCGGCACCCGCTCGGCCGGCTCTCGGCCGACGGGCGACATATTTGGCACCCAAATGGGGCGCGAGCGGCGCGGGGCGACGCCCCAACCGCCGGCCGTCCCCGTCGGCTAGGGCGCCGGCCAAGGGCGGCGCGCGAGCGGGGACGCAGGCGCCCTCCCCGGACCCCGCCCGCGACCCAGCGCTTACCGGCGCGGGCGGCCAGCATCGAGGGCGGGCTTTGAAGGGAGTCGGTCGCGCCGGAAGAGAGTGTGCGCGCGCCCGCCGCGGCGCGGCGCCACACTCTGCGCGCCCACCGCGGCGCGCGACACGCCCCGCGCGCCCACCAGCGCGGCCGCGCCGCGCCGCCGACACGCACGCGGCGATGGCGACCCCCCCCGCGCGCGCCCGCCCCGTCGCCGTCGCGGTCGTCGGCGACGCCGGCGTCGGCAAGACCGCCCTCATCACGGCGGCGGCAACCGAGTCTTTTGCCGAGCGGCCGCCGCCGACGCTGCCCCCGACACGGCTGCCGGCCGACGCGACGCCCGAGGGCGTGCCGCTCGTGCTGAATGACACCTCGTCCCGTGACGAGGACCGGGCGGTGACGGAAGCCGCACTTCGGGCGGCGGACGCGGTGGTGCTGGCGTTTGACGCGGGTAAGAGGGGAGCAAAGGGATGGGCGCGCGCGCGCGGCGTGGGCGCGCGGGGCGCCGCCGCCGCCGCGCCGCGCGCCCGCGGCGTCGCGACATCGACCGCGCGGTCGCGGCCGGGGCGCCGGGGCGCTGCCGCGACGCCGACCACCCCATCCCCCCCTCCTCTCTAGGCCGCCAGTCCACCCTGGATCGCGTCTCCACCTTCTGGATGCCCGAGCTCGCCCGCCTGGGCGTCACCGCGCCCGTCGTCCTGGTCGGGTGCAAGGCGGACGCGGCGCCGGGGGACGCGCACTTGCAGACGGCGGTCGTCCCTGTCATGCACCGCCACAAGCAGATCGAGACGTGCCTGGAGTGCTCCGCCAAGAAGCTGGTCTTTGTGGGCGAGGTCCGAGGGAGATTGAGTGGGGGGGGGGGGGGGGCGCGGCCACCCGCCAGAACGGCA
>Ga0315288_10010133_pt1 | contig 11871 bp, 9 predicted proteins | sample YL17G11_20_MG_FD_203454 | JGI IMG/M metagenome (GOLD analysis project Ga0315288, IMG submission 203454) | Sediment microbial communities from Yellowstone Lake, YNP, Wyoming, USA - YL17G11_20 | ecosystem: Environmental > Aquatic > Freshwater > Lake > Sediment | place: USA: Wyoming | collected... | reverse complement strand
GCAGACGTGCGAACATTCGGTTCGCCTGAACTTGCGGGAGGGTTTTCAATTTGCCTCTTGACTCTTCCGTTACGTGAGGGTGTATACTACTCATCGAAGGCCTTCCCAGAAACATCACGCGCGAGGAGCAAACCATGATCAAAATCGGAGACTTTTCAAAACTCTGCCTGGTGTCGGTGAGGGCGCTGCGCTACTATGAAGAGGTGGGGTTACTCGAGCCCATCGAGGTAGACCGCTTTACCGGCTATCGCTACTATTCGTTTGACCAGTTGCCCCGGCTCAATCGGATCCTGGCGCTCAAGGATTTGGGCTTTTCGCTGGAGCAGATCGTTCAACTGCTCGACGAGGGATTGCCTCCCGCCCAGATTCGGGGGATGCTCAAGATGAAACAAGCCGAGATCAAGCAGCAAGTCGAGCAAGAGCAGGAGCGGCTGGCGCGAGTAGAAGCGCGGCTGAGACAAATCGAACAGGAGAATACCATGTCAACCTATGACGTCATCATCAAAAAGATCGAGCCGCAGACGGTTGCGTCTCTGCGCGAGGTCATCCCCGTCCCTCAAGACGTGGGCAAGCTGTTTGAAAAGATGTTCACCTACCTGGGCCAGCGGGGCGTAAAGCCTGCCGGGCCGCCATCTGCCATCTGGCACGACCTCGACTACCACGAAGGGGACATTGACACCGAGGTGGTCGTGCCGATCACCGAAGCGCTTCCAGACAGCAATGGCGTCAAGACCATCCAACTGCCCGGTGCGGCGAACATGGCCTGTGCCATTCACCAGGGCAGCTACGAAGGCTTTTCCCAGGCTTATGCCGCCATCATGGGCTGGATCGCAGCCAACGGCTATCGCGTCGCCGGCCCCATCCGCGAGATCTATCTGCGCGGGCCTGGCCCAACCCCGACTGACCCGAACACGTACATCACCGAGATTCAAGTGCCGGTCGAAAAGGCGTAGCGCTGTCGAACGACAAAGGAGAGCACGCATGCGGCAAGCAACGACTTGGCTCGGATCGAACCTGGCGATAGGTGAAAGAGCAATCCCGCTCAAACGTGGCATGGTCGGCTGGATATTGGTCGTCCTCAACACGCTGATGGCGCTCACCTCGGCCAACTTTTTCCTGAGAATGCTCAAGACCGACGTGGTCGGTTGGATGATGATGAACACCTGCGCGCCGAGCATCGCGCTGTTCGTGATCGGATTCTTGCTCGGCAGCCCGGCGGTGATGGTGGCCGCCGCGGCGATCATGTTCCGTTACGGCACGCTGGGTCTGTTCGTCTTTAGTTGGAGCGGCGGCAATCTCATCGCCCAGGCCGGCCACATCTTGATGACGCTGGCCGTCGTCCATGTCGTAGCGGACGTTGTTCGCCACCGGCGCTGGAAGGCGCTGGGGCTGGGGTTGCTGCTTGGGATGGCGATCCTGATCCCACTGACGATTGTTCAGACGATGTGGATCAATGCCAATCCTGAATTGGTGGAGAAACTGTTCAGCAGCAACCTGATGCCGCCCAGCCAATAGGCAGGGCGGCGCCAGGCACACAGCAGTCGTTGCGCGGGATAGAGTAGCCTGTCCCACGCGACACTCTCACAGGAGGCTTTTAGATGGACAAGCTCGATCTCCGGAAAGAATTCAAGCATCTGTACGCGCCGTCCGCCAAGCAAGCAGAGCTGGTCAAGGTGCGAAAGCTCAACTTTGTGATGATGGACGGCAAAATCGAACCGGGCGCGTCGCCAGATACATCGCAGGAATTGCAAGAGGCGATGCAAGCCTTGTACGGCGTGTCCTACACGCTAAAGTTCATGTCCAAGCAGCGCAAGACCAACCCGATGGACTATACCGTGATGGCGCTCGAAGGATTGTGGTGGGTCGAGTCGGGCGAGTTTAGCTTTGACAAAAAGGACAACTGGTGCTGGACGCTGATGATGATGCAGCCCAAGCACGTCACGGCCAAGATGGTCCAGGAAGCCTTGCAAAAGCTCAAGGAAAAGAAGGACAGCCCAGCGCTCGCCAAGCTGGAATTCAAGAGTTTTCAAGAAGGTCTGTGCGTCCAGATCATGCACGTCGGCCCGTACTCGGAAGAGCCGCGCTCGCTTGAGCGGATGCAAGCCTTGGCCGACGAGCGCGGCTATGTCTATCGCGGCAAGCACCACGAAATCTACATGGGCGATCCGCGCCGAGCCAAGCCAGACAGGCTCAAAACGATCTTGCGGCATCCGGTCGAAAGAGTCAATCGGTGATCAGTCAATCGGTTGACTGATCTGATCACTGATTGACCGAGAACTGATCACGATCACCGCCAAGCCATAACAGGCCGCGCCCGCGACCAGCACCACCGTGAACCCCGCCGAAAGCGCGACGAGCGCGGCCAGCACCGAAGCGACGACCGACACTGCGCCGTTCACGCCCCACGCCCACGGGATGAGGTCGGGCGAAGCGCGCTCCAGCCACGCGATGCCCTTGGGGAACGGCATCCCCATCAAGATGCCCAGCGGGAAAAGCAGCCCCACGCCGATGACCAGTCGCGCACCCAGCGGCAAGCCAAGAGTCGCTTGGAACAACACCGGCAACAGCATCGGATAGGTTAGCGCCAAAATCATCAATGCCGCTAGCGCGCCGCGCCAGGGCATTCGCCGCGATAATAAACTGCCCAACCCAGAAAAGATCAACAACCCGAACAACACGATTGCCATTGCATACACCGGCTTGCCAACCAACAGAATCAGCCGCTGCACGAGCGGGATTTCGATGAACAAGAATCCCAAGCCGAGCAGCGCAAAGTAAATCAAAATGTAGAGAGTGGAGGGTAGAGAGTGGAGAGTCGAGTGACCATCGTGCTGCACTCCACCCTCCACCCTCCACCCTCTACCGACAGCAAGCGGTAACACAGTGAGCACACCTGCAGAAACGGCGGCAAGTACCAGCAGCACCATGAGCACAAAATACCCCGCGCCGCCAAAGGGCTGCCACGTCTTGCCCAGTTGCGCCCACACCTGCCCCGCCTGTTCCCACTTGAAGTAATGCCCAAAGAAAGGCCGATCATCCGTCGGCGGCGTCACGTCGAATGGATAGGCAGCATAGAATTGGCGACGGTCAGTGCTGACGAGTAACTCGTTGAACGTGCGATAAAACGCATCGTCGTCCAGCACGTTGTAGCGATTCGCCTCGTCGGGACGCAGGCCAGGCATGGCGACCAAATCAAACTTGCGCGCTCTAGCAAACTCGCGCACGATGGAGAGCTCCTCGTCGGTCAACACACCGCGCTTGACGACGACGGTCGTCGTGTTATAGCCGCGCAGCGCGACGATGTTCCGCGCCGGATCAAGCCCGCTGCGCTCCGCAGCCGTGACCGCCAACGCATACAGCCGCAATGGCTCGCTCGGCGGCGTCTGCAGCCAGCGCGTAACGACGAGCAGTCCGCCATCGCTCAACCGCGCCAGATCGTCCGTGAATCCTTCGACCGTCAAGCTGTAATCTTCGACCAGGCTATACGCGCCCGATGTGACCGGACGATAAGGCGATGCCAACGACAATTGCACCACATCGAATGTCTCACGGCTGCGGCAGACGTAACTGCGCACCTCTTCTACAATGAGTCGCACACGCGGATCCGCGCCGAATAGAGCCGCGCGCTGCACCGCATCAACGGCGATTTCGTTCGGCTCGACGGCGGTCACGTGACGGGCTCCGTTCGCCAGCGCCGCGATCACGTCCTGCCCGCCGCGCGCTTCCAGGATGAGCGCGCGCGCGCCGGGCCGCAACCGAAAGGCCAACGCAGCCGGCATATAATCCGCAAAGCTTGTGTCTCCGGATAGCGCGAATGTGATCGGGCTGAGGTCGTCGCCATCGAACGTCAGCCCGTCTTGGCGCGGCAGCGTGCCGAGGTAAGCGTAGCTCAGGCCGGGGAAACTATGGATGCCGGGGCTGCGGACCAGGTCCACACGCGAAAAAGCATTCCAACGCGACCAGACTTGCTGCGAGCCAGGATAGCGCAGCGATTGAGACAATGCTTTGTAAGGAGAGAGGCGAATGGCGAGGAACGCCGGGCGCGTGAAAAGCGCCACGCTCAACAAGGCAACTACCCCTACGTTCAAAGCCCCCACCCTCCTCCGCACGCAGGAGAGGGAGCAGGCGAGCGCCGCGAGTGCCGCCAGCCACGCGCAAAATATAGCGGCGCCTTCGCCGCCTCCCCACGCCAGCGCGCCGAGCGCCAACAAACATCCCATCGCCGATCCGACGAGATTCGCGGCATAGATGCGCGGACCATCCTCGGGACGAGCAGAGAGCAACCAGCCTACTGCCATCGCGCCAAAAAAGAAAGGCGTCGAGAGCGCCAGATACATCAAGGCGAGATAAAAGACCTGGCGGCGATCCCACGCGATGGCGAACGAATCGAACGGCAGCCAGTTCGCCAAGGCAAAACTGCTCAACGTGGCTAACGCTGTCAAGAGCGCGAACCGTGATAGCCGCCGCGCCGGGTCGCCGCGCCGCAACCAGGGCCACACGCTGAGCGCCGTGCCGCTCGCGCCCGCGCCCAACAGCGCCAGGCTCACCGTCATGAATGCCAAGTGGTAAAATTGGGCAAGGGAGAACAGGCGTGAGAGCGCGATCTCGAACGCCAGTGTCGAGGCCGAAAGCAAAAACACGCCCAGGTAAATCAGCATTGGCGGCCCCCCACCGAGTTTCCCGAATCGTCGAGAGCCTCGGCAGAACTCGAGTCTATTGTATTCTGGCGTGGTAGAATTGTCCAGAACGAGATTGCTATTGTAAGCCGCACGCGGTATACTTGTAAATGTTAGAGACTGTTTGGCAAGTGCTCTCCAACTGCGTCCTCGCGGTTGGAAACGCCCGAAGACGCGGGCTTGGCAATTTCAAAACACTTTAGCGCAGCAATCCGTGTATTGCTCTTGTAAAGCAATGTAAAGAGGTAAAAATGCCGCTGTCCACTGGACAGGTTTTGAATAATCGTTACCGAATTGACTCACTGCTCGGTCAAGGTGGAATGGGCGCAGTGTATCGCGCTTGGGATTGGAACCTCGACATGCAAGTGGCGATCAAAGAGAACCTGGACGCTTCGCCCAGAGCCTACAACCAATTCAGCCGCGAAGCCCAAATCCTTTCGCGCCTCCACCATCCCAACCTGCCGCGCGTGACCGACTACTTTTTCGTCCCCGGCGAGGGCCAGTACCTGGTGATGGATTTTGCCGAAGGCGAAGACTTGCAAACCATGCTCGACCGGACAGGCGTTTTGCCCGAGCCGCAGGTGATTAGCTGGATGATCCAGGTCTGTGACGCGCTGTCTTATTTACACGAGCAGCCTTCGGCCATCATTCACCGCGACATCAAGCCGGCCAACATCAAGGTTCAACCCAACGGGCGAGTGATGCTGGTGGATTTTGGCATTGCCAAGTTTTACGACCCGCACATGGTCACGCTGCGCGGCGCGCGAGCTGTCACGCCTGGCTATAGCCCGCCGGAACAGTACGGCACCGGCACCACCGATGCCCGCTCAGATGTCTATGCCCTGGGCGCAACGATGTATCACATGCTGACCGGGCGCGTGCCGCCCGAAAGCGTGCGGCGCATGGTCGGCAGCATGAACCTGGTTCCGCCGCACGAGCTTAACCCGACCATTAACCCCGCGGTCGAGCAGGCCGTCCTTAAAGCGACCGCTATCGCCATAGACGACCGCTTTGCAAAAGTGAGCGAGTTTCGCGCCGCGTTGACCCAGGTAGGTTACAAAGTTATTGTGCTGCCGCCGCCCAGGGCCGCGACTAGACGTCCGCGGTCTCTCTTGCAAGGGCTAATCGCTCGCCTTTCCTTCCAGCCCTCCTGGGGTCTGATAGGAGTCGCCGGGCTGGCTCTCGCCCTGTGGGCCGTGTTGGCGTTTTTGGGCGCAGTCCGGAGCGCTCGCCTGACTCAAATGCCCACCATCACCCCGACGTCTACGGCGGTCATCATCATCATCACCGCCACGCCAGCGCCGACCGAGATTCCGACCGCGACGCCGATTCCACCGACGCCCACGGCGACGCTGCCTCCGCCAACAGAGACACCTATCCCGCTCCCGCCCACCTCCACTCCCACTCAGACGCCCAGGCCGACTCCCACTCCGACCCAGCCAGAACTGGTGTCGCCCACCTGGGGAGGCGGGCCGTATCGCAATCCCGTCACGTTTAGCTGGCGCGGCTCGTTGAGCGCGGGGCAGGCGTACCAGGTCAGCATTTACAATATCCAATTGAGCTATAGAGTTGCTCAAGGCCCGTTGTTGAAATCGCCAAGCTGGGTGACCGGCCTGCCGGACAAGAGCTGGGATAGCGGCGAATATCTTTGGAGGGTCGCTGTGGTGAGCGGCGGCGTCGAGGTGATCACCTCGGCCGAGTGGACGTTTTGGTACGCTCCGACCGGCGACCCGCAGGTGTTTAAATGACAGCCAAAGCACAAGACCCGCCAAAAAAGGCGGGGCTTGTGTGCTAGAGATTCAACCGGTCTGTCTGGAACGGCACGAGGATGTCGTTCCCACAGGTTCCCCGACAGAAACTCGACTAGAACTTGAACTCGTCGAGGTCTTGCGGCACACTCACTTGGCCGTCAAAAGTGGATTGCGCCTCGGCCACGAGGTCAGCCGGGTCGCTTTTGACATCATAGTGGACAAGGACCAGGTGACGCACACCGGCCTGCCGAGCGATAGAGCCTGCCATCGCCGCGTTCGAGTGGCCGGCGGAAGCGCCGGAGGCTTCGTGCAATAAAATGTCCGCGTCGCGCGCCAGGTCCACCAGCGCGTCGCAGGGCGAGGTGTCGCTCGAGTAGGCGAACGACCGGCCGCTGGCTTTTGAAGTGACCCGGACCGCGATGCTGGGCACCAGATGATGCGTGGGCGCGGCGACGATGCGAAAGTCGAGCGTCTCTAGCACCAACGCCCCTTTGACCGCGCTCACTTTATCAAACGTCACAGGGTAAAACTGCGGCCACTCGGCCCACTCGAACAGGCCCATCATCCCCTGGACTTTGTCCAGCGTCACACGCAGCCCGTGAATGCTCAAAGGCTGCTGACGCCCAATCAGCCACAGGTTCAGCAAAAGCATCGGCACGCCCGAAACGTGATCGGGGTGAAAGTGCGTCACGATGAGCGCTTCCAGGCGATCCAGGTCAACGCCCGCCCGCTCCAGGCTGACGAGAGGATTGGTGCCGGCATCAATCAACACCGCGCCGTGCTCGCCGCTCACCACCAGGTGCGTGTTTTCGTGCGCCTTGTCCGGAATGACCCACGCGGTTCCCAGGATCACCAGTCTCGCCATGTACGTCCTCAGCCCTCTCAGTGGGCGCCATAGGCCCAGAGCACCACGCGCAACGTGAGGTTGACCTCGACGAAAGCCGCGATCAACAAGAGCGGCAGCGTCACGAACACAAAGACTTTGACGAAATCGGTCAGCGCCGCCAGCCAACCCTCTCCCACCGTCATTCGAGGCGGGCGCGCGATGACCGATGCGCCCAGTCGCAAGGCCGCCGCCGTCGCCAGGATGGCTGCCGGAAGCTCAAAGATGCCATGCGGCAACACGAACGTCGCCAGGAACAGCAATGGGTCGAGTCCCCAATGCGCAATCTGGTACGTAAAAAATCCGATAATGCCGATGGGCGCCATCAACAGCACGACGGCCAGCGAGCCGAACGAAAAGACCGCCAGCACGCCCGCCAGCAGCAAGGAGCGAATGTTGTTGCTCAACACCGCGCCGATGGTGAACGACGGCAAAAAGCCAACCGCCGGGGTGTTGCTAAAGGTCTCCATCGTGAGCGAGCGCGGCGACAAGTTGGCGGGCAGCGGATATGGCGCAGCGTACAGCACGCCGACGAACATTGCCGCCGCGAGCGCGAGAACGACACTCCACGTCGCGCCGCGCATCCGCCGCAAGATGGCCGGCAGGTCGCGCGTGTAAACCCGCCACAACGTAAACCGCTCAACCGGGCCGGTCAGCTCGACGCGCAGCCAGAACGCCTGGAGGTTTTTCAGCACCGCGCGCGGATTCAGCTCGTCAATCTCGCGGCCCAGCAACTCTTCGCGGTCGAAAATCTGCAAGCCCATTCGCACCAGCAAGACGTTGACCACGAGCAACGCCGCCAGAATCCACCATAGCACGGCATAGTTGGCCCAAAACATGATCATGCTTTCGCCTTGCAACAAGAGCGTCATCGGAATGATGACAAAGCTCGCCAACAAATTCGCCGCGCGGACGCTCGTCGTCTGGCTGGAGATGACCACCGCCGCCGAGACCATGACGAGCGCTTTGGCCGTCGTCAGCAAAATAGCCAGCGTCAGCAATTGGAGAGGAGGCTGCCAGTTGAGAAACACCTTGAGCTCCACCAGGTACGCGGCGATGCCCAGGTAGCTGGCGGCCAGCGGCGGGATCATGGCAGCCAACGCTTTGCCAAAATAAAGCTGCCCATCGGAAAGCGGCGAAGCCAACAGCGGCTCTAAACTCTTGCGCTCTTTTTCGCCCACGAATACTTCGAGCGCGATGACGAGCGAAAACGAAAGCGGAAAGAATCCGACGACCATCAACAGAAACGGAATGAGCCGCTCGCCAATGATCGGCGCGCCGCCATACTTGGCGACCCAGTCGGCAGCCGCCCCAGCCGTCAGGTACATCAGGAGAGGGAAGAACAAGGTCAACGCGATGATGGGCGCGACAATGCGCCAGTCGCGCAGCGTGTCCACCAGCTCGCGCCGCAGCAGCACGAACACTCCATCAAACCACGTTCTCTGTCTTTGCCCCAATGCAATAGCCGCCATCACTCTGCCACCACGCGCAGGTAAACGTCCTCCAGGCTGCGCGCCACTTCGCTGAGCGTCACCACGTCCGCGTCCCGCTCGGCCAGCCAGCGCAACAGGCGCGGATTTTCGGCGAGCGGATTCTCTGTGCGATAACGCACCCACACATCGCCGCGCTCGATCACCTCCACTTGCTGCGCCAGGCCGGGCAGCAAGCCATCCAGGGGCGCGGCCAACCGAAGCTCCATCAGCGGCGGGCCGAGCAACTGCGACTTTAGCGCCGCAGAAGTTCCTTCGGCGATAATCCGGCCGCGCCGGATGATGGCGATGCGGTCGGCCAACGCCTCCGCTTCGGCCAGGTTGTGCGTGCAGAGGACAACGGCGCGCTGCTCGTCGCGCAGGCCGGCAATCGCGTCGCGCACCAGCCGCGCGCTCTGCGGGTCCATCGCGCTGGTCGGCTCGTCGAGCAAAAGCACTTGAGGATCGTGCAGCATCGCGCGGATGAGCGCGAGCTTTTGGCGCATCCCTTTCGAGTATTCGCTCAACCGCTTGTCCACCGCCTCGGCCATGCCGAAGCGAGAAAGCAGCGCGGCGGCGCGGGCCTGGCATTGAGACGCGCCCAGCCCGTAAAGCTGACCAAAGAAATCCAGATACTCCATCGCCTGCATCCGCAGGTAAAGGCCCGGCACCTCGGTCAACACGCCGACGCGCTGGCGCACCTGCCGGGGCGAGCGGGCCACGTCCAGCCCGCTGACGGTGGCGCGCCCGGCCGTGGGCGCGAGGATGCCGGCCAGCATCCGGACGGTCGTCGTCTTGCCCGCGCCGTTGGGGCCTAACAGCGCCACCACCTGCCCCGCCGGCGCTGAGAGGGACAACCCATCCACCGCGACAAAGTCGCCAAATTTCTTGGTCAGGTTTTCCGCTTCAATCATGCGCTCGCCTTGCCCTCTGCCACGTCATTATAACAGTTTTAAAAGGCGCTGACAATCAGCCAACAGTACCAAGGTAGGGGCAGCCCTCGTGGCTGCCCTATCAAGGCAGCATGGTGATATTGAGCCGCATCACCGGCACGCGCCACGCGCCGCTGCCGGGCCGCTGAATCTCGACAAAGCCGCGCGTCCAATCTATAGGATCGTAAAAGCCGAGCTTTTCCTCGTCAAAACGCCGCTGCAACCGGGCGCGAATGCGGTCGGCGTATTCGCGCTGCGTGGCAATGATGAATTCGTCGCCGCCGGGATGCGCCACCCAGTCATCCGGCCCGCCGAGCTCGTCCACTACATCGGTCAGCAAGTACGCCATAAAGCGCAACACCTTGCGCGCGGAATAGTCGTCGCCGTCGAACGCTTGAAAGCCCTCGAGCGCGACGTACATCACGCACCAGTCCTCGCCCTGCTGGTGCGCCGCGAGCAATTCATCTACTTCTGCGCCGGTCGGCAGGCCGGTCATGGGATGCAGCATTTCAACTACCTGGAAACCCCAAGATCTCGAAACTCTTGGTTCAATCTTGATCAAGAGCCACGCATGACGAGAGGCAAATAGACTCTGCGATCATACAACTCCCAAGTATCCCCATCCAGGCCCAAGTTCAACACCACACCGCCGAACATGATGACACACTTCTGATCTGTATCATAGGTCATGGCGTGTTGCTCTCTCGCTCTGGGCGCTTGTTCAGGATGCGCCGGCGTCCACGCTTGCCCATCGTATTCCCAGGTGTCTCCCAATTGCCGGCCTTCAGGCCATGCAAACCCATAGCCGCCAAAAAGAACCGTCTTTCCCCGTGCGGCATCAAAGGCCATGGCGTGCGCCCAGCGTGGCGCAGGAGATGGATTCAAGCTTCGCTGGCTCCATGTCACGCCGTCATATTCCCACAAGTCATTGAGGCCACTCCAGCTCACTGTGCCACCGCCAAAAAGGATGGCGCGGCATCGGCGAGAATCAAACGCCATCGCAGGAGCATTCCGTCCTGGAGGCGAATCCGGCGCCGTGATTCGATGCCAGCCCACGCCGTCGTACTCCCAGGTTTCGACAGAGAGACCGGAATCCGTTGCGCCGCCAAAGAGCACCGTCTTGTTTCTGCAGCTATCATAGACCATGCCAAAACCTTCGCGGGGCGAGGGGCGATCAAGAGTGCTGACCTGTGCCCAGTCGTCGCCATTGTACTCCCACGTGTCATTCAGGCGAGGTCCATCTTGTTGCCCTCCAAACAACACAACGACCTGGCGAACGGGATCGTAGGTCATGCTATGCCACGCGCGGGGCGGCGGAGTGTGCAATGAGTTGACCTGATGCCACGTCGTTCCATCATACTCCAATGTCGCGGACAAAACATGATCGCTCAGCCCGCCAAACATGACCACCTGGCGACGATGGGCGTCGTAGGCGACCCTCATCGCCCTGCTCGCCATGCCGGGCTGCTGGAACACGCGAGTCCACGAAGCTGGAAAGGCCGTTCTCAGAATGTTTCTGAACGCCGGATAGGCTGATCCAAAGAGTGTTGGGTCAACCGGATAATGATACGTAACGGAAAATGTGGCAGATAGATCTTGTCCCATCGCGGCGCTGGTTAATGCAGCATATAGGGTGTGTTGATCATCCTCGCTCAGATTGTTCAGAATGCCAGATAGCTGGGAGGAATACCGGGGTTGGAGCGGCAAAAAGAATCGGGGAGCAAAATCGTCCGGGCGCTGCGAATTGTAGGACAGCCAAATCCCGTCAACAAGATCGGGATCAAGCTGACTGAAATCCGCTCCATTGCTGAGCCAGTTCTGGAAATTGTTCGACATGCCGGTATTCAGGCTATCGAGTTGTTGCCGGAGCGAGGCCTTGGCGTCGGCGCCCACCGGGTAGATGGTCGGGTTATTCAAAATGGCTTGAGTAGTCGCCGCCGAGATGGCGGTCGCTACGCCCTCACTGTACTCAAACCTGCCCAGTCCCCGACCAAATGTCCAAGAAGCCCAGGTGAAATTGTGGCCCAACTCGTGGTACATGACATTCCATTGCGGCGAGCGGGGCGGAATGTGAGGCACCAGGAAACAGTTTTGCCATTCGTTCCCATTGATGTGCCATCCCAATCGAATAGGGTTGCCCGAAATTCCGCACACGGTCTG
>Ga0315288_10010132_pt1 | contig 11871 bp, 10 predicted proteins | sample YL17G11_20_MG_FD_203454 | JGI IMG/M metagenome (GOLD analysis project Ga0315288, IMG submission 203454) | Sediment microbial communities from Yellowstone Lake, YNP, Wyoming, USA - YL17G11_20 | ecosystem: Environmental > Aquatic > Freshwater > Lake > Sediment | place: USA: Wyoming | collected... | reverse complement strand
AAAGCAGTGAATTAAAAAAAGATGTAGCGGGGGCCGGCGTCGATTCGGATGCGGCTTCCGGAAAAGGGAATCTCCTTGCCGTCCCGGTTCAGGACGGCGGCGACCGGGCGGTCGAATTCCCGATCAAAGGGCGAGCCGTTGGTCCAGGCCAGGGCAAAATCGCGGCCGTCCTTTCGGAAACGATAAATTTCCGCCCGGCGGAATTTCGCGCCGGTGTTCTCTCTTCCGAGAAATTCGCTCCCGGCGAGCCGTTCGACCATCGTCCGGAAAGCGAAAAAACCGGGCCGGCGGCGCCAGGGCGTCTCACGACTGTCGACGAGACCATACCCCGGGGCGACCAGCTGCCACCAAGCGACGCGCTCGATGAGGCCGCTGGTTAGACAAATAACATAGTAGCGGACAAGATAATCGGCCTGCGCCTCTTCGCCGACATTGGGCTTTCCCGAAGCCGGCGAATAAAGCCCTGTCCCTTCGAGCGGCCAGTTGACTTCGGTGATCCAGGCGGCGGCGGAGCGCTGGGCGGAAGCGGCGGCCACGGCGGCGAACAGGGCGACTTTCATCTCCGCCGTCCAGCCCGCCTGGGGGTTTTCGGGCGCGCCGACCCGGTCGACATAAAGGAGGGAGCTGACTTTATCGAAGTCGATGGCCCGGAGCGTGGGCGGATAAAGGTGAAACTCGAAATCTATGACCGCCGGGCCGACAAGCTTTACCCCGTAGCGCTCGCGGAGCGGGAGCGCGGGCCGGACGAGCTTGAGGTATTCGGCAAAATCCCAAACGCCCCATTTCGTCCGGTTCCAAGCATGGCCGATCTCGAAAAAAGGGCAAACGGGTCCGAGACGGACGACGGCATCCTCCATGAAGCGCGCCCAGGCGGCCGTCTCGAAAACATCCTCGCGGCGCTGAAGGAAAGCGGTCGCAAGATCGAAGCCGGCGGCATGAAGAAGGCCGGCGAAGGACTCGACCTCCGCGAGCCGGCCTTTCTCCCAGGAGGGGACGCGAAAGAGCGTCCGGCGGACGCCGGTTTCGCCCAGAAGGCCGAGGAGGGCGTCGATTTCGGAAGAAGGGCGGCCGAGAAGCGGCGAGACCGAGACGGCGAACATCTCCGGGGAGATCGAGACGGGCCGGCGGTACATGCGCCGGCGGTTTCGGCGATAGAGGACAAGGGCGGGAATTCCCCAGACGAGGTCAGCGCCGGCGAGAGCGAGATAGGTCCTCCAATGCCGGACATGATGCCTCATTCGTTCGGATCGCGGGGCGACATTGTGAGGCTGGTCGGCGAGAGCGTTCCATTTGAAAGGGAATTTCTTCATTGAATCTTCAGGATCCGGGCGATCTTGCGAAGACGAAGCGCCTTCTTGAAACGGAGCCGGCCGGCAAACATCCGTTTTCCCCAATGGTACCAGTGGCCAAAGGAGCGACCGATCCGGAAAAGGCCCGGCGCGGCGGTATATTGATCGAGAAAGAAAGGCCGGAGGCCTGAAGGAATGCCAAGGCGGACGAGGTTGCGCGCCCGGCGGAAAGCCCCGACACGGCGGCGAAGGCGGATCCGGTTCGTGTCGAGGAACAGAAATTCGAATCCGCCCCCGGCGTTGTCCCGGACGAAAATGTTTCCGTCCGAAAGATCGCGATGGACAAGGCCGGCGTCATGAAACCGGCGGAGAAGGACGGCGAGGGGCGAAAGAAGGGCCCGGAGATCGGGGTCGCCGCGAATCCGAAAGAGATCGCGGATCTCCCGGGCGTCCGAGACGCGTGCGGCGATAAAGATGCATTCCGCGACGAATCCGCGGCGGCGGCGCTCGAGATAGGCGATCGGCGCCGGCGTGGCGAAGCCGCGGTCCTGAAGGGAAAACGCGCCGCGCCAAGCCTTGGCCGCTTTGGACGCCTGGACGAGGCTTTTCAGTTTTTGGACGCCTTGAATCCGGAAATCCTTGACGACGGCGTCCACCGCGAAGCCGGAACCGCCGGGGATCCGCCCGGCGACGATTTTATTTCGTTCGTCGTGGAGCACCGACGCTGCCGTTCCGTCCATCCATGTTCGGATATTACGAAGCGCCGACCTGAATTCGGGTGTATCGTAGGGGGCTGCCAAGGCGCCTTTGTAGGGCGGCAAATCAAAAGCGCGCGCATCATCGGCCATCTTATTGTCCCGCTTAGATATACACCATCCCCGCGAAAAATTACAAACTGCGCGGATCCTCGAATCGCCCAAAGTGCCGCTCAACGATATCGACGAGGCGGCGGGCGACGGCCTCCGGGGAGAAATCGCGCCGGACGAGGTCGTATCCGTTTTTCGCGAGGCGGTCACGCATGGCCCGATCGTGTTTCAGGGTTAAGATCGCGGCCGCGAGCGATTCGGCGAGCGGCTCGTCGCAGAGAATGATGTTCTTCCGGTCGGCGAAAAACTCTTCGACGGCCGGCGTTCGGGCCGTCACCACGGCTTTGCCCATGGCCATGGATTGAAAAATCTTATGCGGAACGACGCGGCGGGCCTTCTCGGTTCGGCCGAAAATCCCCAGACAGAGGTCGGCCGCGGCGATGGCCGACGGCAATACGCGGACGGGCCGGCGGCCGAGGAAGGCGATATTGCGGAGGCCGGCCGCGTCCGCGGCCGCATTCGCGGCCGGAAGAGTTTGGCCTTCGCCGAGCATCACAAACCGGATCCTTGGGTCCGCCGCGGCGACGAAGCGGGCGGCCTCGACGATGACGTCGGCGCCGTGGAGCGGGAGGAACGATCCGAAAAACAGGACCGAGAACGTTTCCGGGTCGTTACTTTGAGCGGCCCCTCTTTTTTCGAAGATTTCGTCGTCGTAGCCAAGAGGAAGGACCGCGATCTTTGCCGGGTCGAGGCCATACATCCGGGCGTAATACGCCCCGTGCGCGGCCGTGTCGGCCAGGATGAGGCCGGCGAGGCGAAAGGCGGCGCCGTCGATCTTTTTATTCCACCAGGCCGAGGGCGAATCGGCCGGTTTCCGCCTCCAATCGACGATCTTCGTCTCATAGCGGGCGGCCAGCGGGTCGAAGATGACCTTTCGGCCTCCCAACAGCGCGAGAAACCGGGCGAGCGGAACGTCCTTCTGGCGGAACTCCGGCACGAAAAAATAGGGAGGGCCGTTTCCCGGACGTTTCGAAAACCGGCTTCTTTTCAAGATCAAGAGGGGATAGCGGGCCCAAAATTTGAGGTTTTCCGGCGCCCTCCGCTCCGCGATCTCGACACCGATCCGTCGCAAGCCCATTCGAATGACGGCGTTCCGGGGGTAAGCCGGATCATAAGCCCCGAAAAACGTAAACCGCACGGCCCATTTTTAGTCCAGCCCCGTCGAATTGTCAACGAACGGGGATTGATGTATCCTATCCCACGCGAAACCAGAGTGTTAGGAGAGAGCCATGGCCCTCGATCCCATCCTCCTCGAAATCCTCGCCTGCCCCGAGTGCAAGGCCGACGTCAAGCTTACCGCCGACGAACAGGGCCTCAAGTGCGTGAAGTGCCATCGCGTCTACCCCATCAAAGATGACATCCCCGTGATGCTCGTCGACGAGGCGACGATTGACCCCGGCCGCGCCACGAAGATCTGAGCCTCCGGGTCCGCTTCCGGCCTCCGCCCCCTTCCCGAAAATCCTCCTCATCCGCTTCCGCCGCATCGGCGACATCATCCTGACGACGCCGGCCTTGGCCCTTCTTAAAAGGCGGCTGCCCAACGCCCGCGTCACCTATCTCGTCGAGGAGCCGTACCGCCGGCTCGTCGAGGGAAATCCCGATCTCGACCGCGTCCTCGCGGTGCCGCCCAGGCAGACGAGACGCGCCTTCGTCCGCTTCCTCCGGGAGGTCCGCCGGGAGCGATACGACGTCCTCCTGGACATGCACGGCGGGCCGCGCGCGGCCTGGACGACCCTCGCCGGCGGAGCCCGCCTCAAAGTCGGGCACGGGATCAAGCACAAGAGCTTCCTCTATGACCTGACCGTGCCGCGGAAAGGGACCGAGGGACCGATCCACAGCGTCGAGACCCACGCCGGGCTCGTTCTGGCTCTCGGGATCGAGTTCGGGAAGGATGACATTCCGCCGCTGTCTCTTCCGCCCGCCCGTCCCGAAGAAACCGCCCGGGTGGAGGACATCGTCGCGGCGGCGGCCGCGGCGAAGCTCGTGGTCGTTCATATCGGAGCCGGGAACGACTTCCGGGATTGGGGGGCGGAGCGCCTTGCCGCGCTAACAATAAAACTCGGAGACGTCGCGGGCGTCCGCGTCGCCCTGATCGGCGGCGCGGGAGACCGCGGCCGCGAAGCGGAGATCGTCCGTCGTTTATCGGAAACGAGGAGCATCCCCTTGGCCGGCCGGTTGAACCTCATCGAAATCCGGGAGCTCATCGCCAGGGCGGCGCTTTTCGTCGGGCCCGACAGCGGGCCGATGCACATCGCCGCGAGCACAGCGACGCCGATCGTCGCCTATTTCGGCCCGACCTTGCCCGCCCATTTCGGGCCGTGGCGGCCGGGCGTCGATCCCGCCAAGACGGTCATCCTCCAAAAAGATTTGACCTGCCGCCCCTGCCGCCAGCGCGAATGCGTCACCGCCGACTTTAGCTGTCTCCGCGCGATTACGCCGGATGAAGTCTTCGCCGCCTGCCGTCTTTTCCTCCTTTAATTCGTTGATACGTTCGACGGCGCCAAACCCCGATTTTTAAATCGGGGTAAAAGCGCCGCTCAGTATTAACCCTGAGCATACCCCGGCCCCGGCCTTGCCACCGCCCTTGGCAGTGCTGGCAAAGCCGGCAGGACCGGGAAGTCGAATGGGTTGATAATGCATGATATAATGCTTGTCCTCATCAATGTTGAAATATTTTCAATCCGCCTACGCGGATAGGGCGCCGCTTGAATCGGCTTCGGCGGCCGCCGTCGTTCTGACGGCGCTCTCGTCCGTTATCGCCTCCGTCAGTCTCGAACAATCGTTCATGGGGATTGCGACGGCGCTCTGGCTCGTATTGCTCATCCAAAGGAAGCGGCGGTTCGAAGTCCCGGCGTTTTTTTGGCCGCTTCTCGCTTACGCCGGCCTTTCGCTCGCCGCCGCGGCCTTTTCGGTCAACCCGGGGATGAGCCTCAAGGATTCGCGGGAGCTGACCCTGTTTCTCGCCGTGCCCGTGACGATCGCCGCCCTCCGGAGAAAACGCGATATCGAGATCGCGCTCGGCGCGCTTCTTCTTTCGGCGTTCGTCAACACCGTTCCCGCCCTCGGCTACCAGATCCTGCGGGCCGGGCCGGGAGAACGCGTCGAAGGGTTCATGGCCCATTACATGACCCAAGCGGGGATTCTGGCACTCTTCGGGGCCTTTGCCCTGGGGATGATTTTTCTCAAACGCGGCCGAGGGCGGCTCGTCTGGGGCGCCGGCTTCGCCCTGGCGGGCGCGGCGCTTTTTGTCACGTATACCCGGAGCTCGTGGATCGGCCTGGCCGTCGCCCTCTGTGTCGTCCTGTTCTTTTGGAAGCCGAAAGCGCTGGTCCTGGTCCCCGTCCTGGCGGGCCTCACGTTTTTCGCCGCGCCCAAACCTCTCAAGGACCGGGTCCTGGGCGTTTTCACCTCCCGAAACATCTCCAACACCGCCCGCGTCGAATACGCGAGGGCCGGTCTGAAGATCATCCGCGATTATCCGATCCTCGGGACCGGGCCGGACACGGTCGATCTGGTCTTTCAGAATCCCAAATACGGGCTGGGCGAATTCGCCAAGCGCAACGTTCATCTCCACAGCAACATCATCCAGATCGCGGCCGAGCGGGGAATCGCGACCCTGGCGGCCTGGCTGGTTTTCGTCGGGGCGGCCTTCGCCGGATTGGGGAGTCTTCTGAAGAGGAAGCCCGTAAAACCGGCGCCGAACGAGAAAGAAGCCGCGAAAAAAGGTGAGACCGTGGGGACCGGCCGGGCCACAGCGGCCGGGTCGCTGGCCGCATTGGCCGCATTTTTCGTCGCGGGATTCTTCGAGTACAATTTCGGCGACTCGGAGATCACGATGCTCCTCCTTCTTCTCCTGACGATTCCCTTCGCCGCCCGCCGCTGTCCGGATCATCGATGACGGAGTCTCCGTCCCACTCACCGGTCGGGTTGTTCAGGCCTTCCCTCCCCCGGCTCGCGGAAACGCCGGCGTATTTCTCTGTTGTAATGCCGTCACCCTCGAGCCGCGCAAAATCCCCCCCTCCCCCCTTCTCTAAAGGGGGGAATTCTCCCAAACCCCACTTTTCCAAGGGGGGGAGTTCTCCCCTCTCCCCTCTTTTCAAATGGGGAGGATTGACTCCGTGTTCGATTTCATCGCCCAGGCCTCAAGGAAGAAAACAAATCATTTTCGAACCACTTCAATTTAGGCGGGATGGGCCTAAGGACGGAAACGGAGACGTCTCGGATCGATGGGCTTTGAGCAAAGATGTTCCGGAATAAAGCGAACCGCCGATGGCGGCTGAAAGCGTTTTTGGCGGTCGTCGCCCTTTATCTCGGATGGCTGGGATGGCAGGTCGGGGTATATAAGCGGTATACGACGGAGAAATCCCCCCCACCCCCCTTCAGCAAACCCCAACGCGCCTTTCCGGAAGAGAGGAACGCGGCCCAGCCCCCTGTCCTATACGAAGTCCGGGGCGCCTATCATATGCATTCGAAGTTTTCGGACGGGCGCAAGACCGTGGACGAGATCGCCCGGGCCGCGGCCCGCGTCGGACTGGACTTCATCATCCTCACCGACCACGGGGCGCCCAACCGGGCCTCGCTCGACGCCCAAGGCCGACGAGACGGCGTGCTCGTCCTCGCCGGCACGGAGATCTCGACGAGCCGCGGTCATCTGGTCGCCCTGGCCTTCGAACCGCCGTCCGGACGGTTCTCTCAGAACGCCGACAACGCGGTTTATGAAGTCCATTCGCTCGGCGGATTCACCGTCATCGCCCATCCCTATTCGAAGACGCGATGGTCTTGGGGCGGACGCGGCGCCGTCGACGGCCTCGAGATCATGGACTCGGACAGCATGCTGAAGCGCAACTGGCCGCAAGCCCTTATCCGCCTGCCTCTGCTTCTCGTCAAGCCAGAGGTCGTTCTTCTCGAAATCATCACCCGCCCCGAGGAATCCCTGCGCAAATGGGACCAGCTTCTCGCCGGCGGCGCGGTCCGCGGTTTCTTCAGCGCCGACGCCCACTTCCTTTATGGCCCGGTGTTCAAGATCTTCCGGCTCATCGTCCTCCTCGACGCTCCCCCGTCCGGCGAGTTCGAGGCGGCGCGGCGGGAGATCTTCGAGGCGCTGCGGGCCGGGCGTTTCTTCAGCGCCGTGGACGCCGCGGCCGATCCCTCGGGCTTCCGCTTCTGGGCGGAGAACGAGCGGCTGCGCGTTTTGAGCCCCTTTTCTTTCGCCCACGAAACGCGGATCATCCACGACGGGAAGGCCGTCGGGATATCGTCGAGCGGCGAACTCGCCTATGACGCCCCCGCGCCGGGCGCCTATCGCGCCGAAGTTTATCTCCGGGAACGGTCGCCTCTCGGCGGCGATGTCCCCTGGATCGTTTCAAACGCCGTCGTCCTCCGGTCCGGCGGAAAGGAAAATCGATGAGTCCGTTCAAACTCGACCTCAAGCGCGCCATGAAAGCCGTCCGCGCCTTCAAGGGCAAACGGGTCCTCGTCCTCGGCGACCTGATGCTCGACAAATACATTTGGGGAAGCGTCTCCCGGATATCGCCCGAAGCCCCCGTGCCGGTCGTAGAAGTGCAGAAAAGCACTTCGGCCTTGGGCGGCGCGGGAAACGTCGCCCACAACCTCGCCGCCCTGGGCGCCCGGCCGCTCCTCGTGGGCGCCGTCGGCGACGACGCGGAAGGGGCCTGGATCAAGGGCCATCTCGACGAGAGCCGGGGCGTCATCGTGGATCCGGAGCGGCCGACAACGGTCAAGACCCGGATCATCGCCCATCACCAGCAGGTCGTCCGGGTGGACCAGGAGAAAAAACGGCCGATCGCCCCCGAAACCGAGGCCAAAATCGTCCGGGCGCTCCGCCGCGAGAAATACGAGGGCCTCATCGTCTCGGACTACAACAAGGGGGTCGTGACGAAATCGCTCATGGAGCGGATGCTGCCCGGCGCCCAGGCGGCGCGTATTCCGGTGTTCGTGGATCCCAAGGTCGAAAACTTCCCGCTGTACTCGCCGGTGACGTTCATCTCGCCCAACCATCACGAGGCCGAACGGATCGTCCATCACCCCTGCCGCACGGAGGCCGAGGTCGAGCAGGCCGGCCGCGAGATCCTGGGACTCGTCGCGAGCCTGTATCTCATCATCAAGCGGGGCGAGCAGGGCATGTCGATCTTCGAGCGGGGGAAAAAGCCCGTCCATATCCCGACGATCGCCCGGGAAGTGTTCGACGTCACCGGGGCGGGAGACACGGTCATCGCCACGGCCGCCCTGGCCCTCCTGGCGGGGGTGACGATCCGGGAAGCGGCCGTTCTGGCCAACGCCGCGGCGGGCGTCGTCGTCGGCAAGATCGGCACGGCCGTCTGTTCCCCCGAGGAGCTCCAGGCCGCCCTGGAAAAGCTGTGATATAATTCCTTTTTCAAATGTGCGGCGTCATCGGACTTTGGGCCAACGGTCACGTCTTCCGCGACCTCTACCAGGGATTGCTCGCCGTCCAGCACCGCGGCCAGGACGCGGCCGGGATCATCACGTATGACGGCCGGTTTCACACGAAGAAAGGCAACGGGCTCGTCAGGGACATCTTCACCGCCGAGCACGCCCAGCGGCTGACCGGCCCGATCGGCCTCGGCCATACCCGCTACCCGACGATCGGCGGCGGCCGGGGCGAGGACGCCCAGCCGTTCCAGCTCAATGCCCCCTACGGCATCATCATGGCCCACAACGGCAACGTCGTCAACTACGCCGACCTCAAACGCGTCCTCTTCGAGAAATACCATCGGCTCCTCAACTCCGACAACGACCTCGAATCGATCCTGAACGTCTTCGCCCTGGAGCTCGAGGCCCAGAAAGCCCGCGTCCTCAAGCCCCAGCACGTTTTCAAGGCCGTCCAGGGCGTCTTCAAGAGGGTCTCCGGGAGCTACTCGGTTGTGGCCTATATCGCCGAGCACGGTCTGGTCGCCTTCCGCGACCCCTACGGAATCAAGCCCCTCGCCTGGGGAGTGAGGCGGGACGGGATCGTCCCCTCCTACGCCGTGGCGAGCGAAAGCGTTTCGCTCAACATCATGAATTTCGGCGAGATCCGGGACATCGCCCCGGGATCGGCCTTCTTTATCGACAAGAGCCGCCGGGTTCACATCAAGCAGATCGTCCGCCGGCCCCACTCGCCCTGCTTGTTCGAGTGGGTGTATTTCGCCCGGCCCGATTCGGTCATCGACGGGGTCAACGTCTACCGCTGCCGGATCCATCTGGGGAAACTTCTGGCCGAGGAGATCCGCAAGCACAGCCTCGCCGTCGACGTCGTCGTCCCCATCCCCGATTCGGCCCGCGACGCGGCGATCGAGATCGCCCGGAAGCTGAACCTCAAGTACCGGGAAGCCCTCGTCAAGAACCGCTACATCGGCCGGACGTTCATCATGCCCGCCGACAGCGAGCGGAAAAGCTCGGTCCGTTTCAAGCTCAATCCCATCGTCGACGAGTTCAAGGGCAAGGACGTCCTCCTCGTCGACGACAGCATCGTCCGGGGGAACACCTCCCGGGCGATCATCGAGATGGTCCGCGAGTGCGGCGCCCGGCATGTCTATTTCGCCTCGTACTCGCCGCCCCTGCGGCATCCCTGTGTCTACGGGATCGACATGCAGACCCGGATGGAGTTCGTCGCCCGCGACCGGGACACCGACCAAATCGCCAAGAGGATCGGGGCCGACAAGGTCATCTATCAGACGCTCGACAACCTGAAGAAAGCCGTCCGGGCGGAGAACAAGTCGCTCACCCATTTCTGCGCGGCCTGCTTCGACGGCCGCTACGTCACGGGCGACGTGACCCCCGAGATGCTGCGCGGGATCGAGAAGGAGCGGAAACTCCTCCAAAGCGCCCAGCTCGAATTGAACATCTGAAGGTGGGAGGCTCAATGAACGTTTTGATCACCGGCATCACCGGCTTCGCCGGCAGCCATCTGGCCGACTACATCCTGGCCCATCATCCGGGCGTCCGCGTCCACGGGACCGTCCGGTGGCGGAGCCGAATGGACAACATCGCCCATCTGGCCGGCCCGGGAAAAATCCACCTCCACGAGGCCGACCTCAAGGACCTGGTGTCCCTCCGGAAAGCCCTCACCGAGGCGAAACCGGACCGGATCTTCCATCTCGCCGCCCAGAGCTTCGTCCCGTCGTCCTGGAGGCTTCCGGCCGAGACCTTCATGATCAACGCGGTCGGGCAGATCAACCTTTTCGAGGCCGCGCTGGGGCTGGAACTCGACCCGCGGATCCAGATCGCCGGCTCGAGCGAGGAATACGGCCACGTCCATCCCGACGAAGTCCCGATGACGGAGACCAACCCGCTCCGGCCGCTGAGTCCCTATGCGGTCAGCAAAGTCGCCCAGGACCTGCTGGCCTATCAATACTGGAAGAGCTACGGTTTGAAGACGGTCCGGACGCGGGGATTCAACCACACCGGGCCCCGCCGCGGCGACGTCTTCGTCACCTCGAATTTCGCCCGGCAAATCGCCGAGATCGAGAAAGGCGGGCGAGAGCCGGTCATGTTCGTCGGAAATCTCGAAGCCAAGCGCGACTTCACGGACGTCCGGGACATGGTCCGGGCGTATTGGCTGGCCCTCGAAAAAGGCGAGCCGGGCGACGTCTATAACCTGGGAACGGGCAAGGCCATGGCCATGGGAGAAATGCTCGACATGCTCCTGGCCTTGACGAAGGTCAAGGTCAAAGTCCAGCTCGATCCCGAACGCCTGCGGCCGTCCGACGTCCCCATCCTCCTCGCCGATCCGGGCAAGTTCAAGGCCCTGACGGGCTGGGCGCCGGTCATTCCTCTCGAACAAACGTTCCGGGACCTCCTCGATTATTGGCGCGCCCGTGTTTAAACGATGAACGTCCTCATCACCGGAGCGACCGGCTTCGTCGGCCGGCATCTGATCGAATTCCTGAAAAACGAGCGTCGAAAGAAAGGCGGGCCTCGCTATCGGATCTTCGGCACCTGCTTTCCCGAGCATCCGGACCGTTGCGCCGACCTCTGCGCGGAAGCGCCGTTCGTCAAGCTCGTCCATTTGGATTTACGGGACACCCAGGCGGCCGAGAGCGTTATCCGCGAGATCAAACCGGATTGGGTCTTCCACTTGGCCGCGATCTCCCAGGTACGCGTCTCATGGGACAAGCGGCGCGAGACCTTCGACGCGAACCTGCTCGGAACGTTCAACGCGTTCGAAGCCCTTCGCCGGCATGCCCCCAAAGCGCGGGTTCTCTTCGTCAGCTCGTCCGACGTCTATGGCTATCTCAAACCGCGCAAGAAAGCTTACCGGGAGGAGGACCGGGGCGGGATCGTCAGCCCCTATGCCTTCACCAAGGCGGGGGGCGAACTCTTGAGCGAGTTTTACGCCGCCTCCGAGAAGTTGCCGATCGTCGTCGCCCGGCCGTTCCCCCACACCGGGCCGGGGCAGACGGCCGATTTCGTCTGCTCGGATTGGGCCCGTCAAATCGCTCTGATCGAACGGCGGCCAAAACATCCTTCCGTCATCACCGTTGGCAATTTGGACATCCGACGCGATTATCTGGATGTCCGCGACGTCGTCCGGGCCTACGTTCTTCTCCTGAAGAAGGGCCGGGCGGGCGAAGTCTACAATGTTTGTTCGGGGCGGGCGCCGGCTCTCCGTGACATTCTCAACACCCTCATCTCCCTCTCGACGGCGAAGGTCCGCGTCAAGGTCGATCCGGCGAAAATCCGCAAGTCCGATATCC
>Ga0315288_10010131_pt1 | contig 11871 bp, 9 predicted proteins | sample YL17G11_20_MG_FD_203454 | JGI IMG/M metagenome (GOLD analysis project Ga0315288, IMG submission 203454) | Sediment microbial communities from Yellowstone Lake, YNP, Wyoming, USA - YL17G11_20 | ecosystem: Environmental > Aquatic > Freshwater > Lake > Sediment | place: USA: Wyoming | collected... | reverse complement strand
AATATTCCTCCGGGAGGCGGTTGCGGTAGACGCCGGCGAGGGCCATTTCATTTTGGAAAGCCAGATCGCCGGAGGCTTCGTGGATGATCTCCTGGAGGAGAGGGATGGGGAGGAGGGTTTTGGGAATGCCTTCGGCCGGTTGGGCCGAAGCGACGCCGGCTAGGGCGAAGATAAAGATGAAGAAAAATAATCCCGCGGTCTTTTTCATCGGTCCTCCACGAACAGGAATTTTTTTTTCGCGATCGGATCGGCACGTCACGAGAATATAGGATATTCCCGGACGCCGATCGAAGTCAAAAACGAGGTTCTCGCCTTAGTCGGCTCACCGGCGTGACATGCCCGCCGGCCGGCGATAAATTACCGTCCTAATCGAAAGGGCGGTAGGAATCAAACATTCGCCTCGATACGTTGCAGCATGCTGAGATCGATCGATCGTTCTGTTTTCCATAAATCGTATTGCAGTTGAAGCCGAAGCCATCCCTCCGGTGTCCGGCCAAAAACCTTTGACAATCGAAGAGCCATTTCGGGACTGATGCCGGACCTCCCGTTCAGAATGGCGGAGAGGGTTTTTCGGGCAACACCCAGGGCCTTGGCGGCTTTCGTTACGCTAAAGTCCAAGGGTTCAAGACAAAAGTCTCTTATGATTTCACCAGGATGCGGGGGATTATGCATACGCATGGAATACTCCTTTAATGGTAATCTTCGTAATCGACGTCGATCGCCTCTCCTTGTTGAATCTTGAAGGTAACACGCCAGTTACCACTGACCTTCACGGACCATGTCCCCGTACGCTCACCTTTAAGTTCGTGCAATTTCAGGCCGGGCAAATCCATATCATCAAAAGTTTCAGCCGTCTCGAGAAGGGCGAGAATTCTCCGGAGCCTCGGGACATGGTGTTGATTGATACCTGCTGAGATGCCCGATTCAAAGAGCTTCTTGAGGCCTTTATGTTGAAAATTTCGGATCATGCCGCCCAATTGTAACCTGATACGTTACGGGTGTCAAGCAATGATCCGCATCCGAGAATAGATACGGAATTATCAGCCGGCACGGCATGGACCTCGAATCCCTTCGCGGTTATAAACCGTTCGAGGAGCTGATCAAGCCCAGGGATTAGTTTGTCTTAATCGTAATCCGTTTGGCCGCCTTTCCGCCGAACTTCGAATCCGCGGCGAACTCGATCCAACCGTCGCCGCCGCCCATTTTGACAAGATATCTCAAGCGCTGGGAGGATTTGCCCAAAAGCCTGAACTCCGTGACCTTGCCCGCCGCCGCTTCGGCCCGATCGCCCTGATTATAGGGATCGAGCGAGGTCGGGGCGGCCGTGATCGGGACCAGGGTGATGTTGGCCGAGGCGTTGAAGGTCAGCTTGTCCCGGACCGATGTCCGCAGGGCTACCGCACGGTCGCTCGACGTCGGGTAGACCCTATCGTTCTTGACCGTCACGTCCACCCAGAACAGGTCGCCGGTCGCGGGGATGACCTTGACGTCGTCGATCTCGACTTTGGGGAACTGACTCGCGCTGTAGAGAACGAACAAAGCTTGGCGAGAGGCTTCATCTTCCATATACCGCCCGGGCGGAGTCCGGGTGATGTGCTTCTTGGCCGATCCGCCTATCCAGATTTCGCCGAGATCCGGGTGCTTGACTTTGTGGGGAACAATCCATCCTTCGCCCGTCAAATCAAGGTCGATCCAGTGCATCATCTCTTCTTCGGACACCCGGCCGTCGCCGTTTTCGTCGGCGTCGGGGGGGCTGCCCCAAAGCTCGATCAGGTAGGCGAACGCCCCGCGCATGAAATAGGAAGCAGCTTGGGCCTGGCCGACCATGCCGCTCATCGTCGGCCGATAATCCTTGAGAATGCGCGCTCCGGCCGTCACGATCTCGGTCTGGGCGTTCAGGTCGTTCTGATAAGCCCGGTCCACGACCCGGTCGAAGAGCTGGGCATACTTATTGGTCTTCCGCATCTCCTCGATCCGCACCTGGAACTGCTGCTGTTGCTGTTGGCGCTGCTCAGGCGTGAGCTGGGGGGCCGTCCGCGAGGCCTGCGGGGCGGAGAACATGATCAGGCGCCCGGTGTTGTGGAAGTGGAACGAGGCGAAGATGTTCGGATGGGCCAGCCAGAATTCGAAGACGTTGCGCGTCTCCGGCTCGCTCAGCGGATAGGGCTCGCCGTTTTGGAGAGACCAGTCGAAGGGAAAGTTGCGGTTGGGATCGGGGCCGCCGAGGTCGTCCTCGTTGATCCGGCCGTCGCCGTCGTTGTCGAAACCCTCGCTCCCGATCATCCGGAAGCGCCGCGCCGGGTCGGTCGGTTCCGTAATTCGGATGAACCGCCGGCCGTCGGGAGAGAGCTTGAAGTCGCCCGCGGGGTCCTCGGTGTACATCATCGAAAGCTCGCCGTCGCCGTCCACGTCTTCGGTCTGGTCCTCGTCGTAAAGGCCGTCGCCGTCGTCATCCTCGGGCCGGTAGGGCTCGCGCGGGTTGCCGGCCGTGTTCGGCAGCCTGGCATAGCTGTCGTTGGCGTCCACGTTCAGGCCGGGGAGAATGTAGAACGTCGTCGCATCCACCAGATCGTGGACGTATTTGTCGTAGTCATAGCGCGTCAGCAGATACCAGGCGGTGTAGAGCGTGCAGGTGACGCCGTTGATCTCGTTGCCGTGGATGGCGCCGTCCATCCACATGGCCGGCTTGGTCGCGGAGCCGCCTGTGGATTTGGCCGTGATGATCAGGATGTTCTGGTCGCGGCCATGGCGGCTTCGGCCGATCGTCTGAAGGTCGGCGAGCTGGGGATACTTCGCCTGAAGGTCGCGGAGGATTTTTTGAAGCTCGTCGTAAGTATAATAACGTTTCCAACTGAGGGGGAAGTCCAGCTCGCCGTGGTAGCCGCCGGGCGAGGTCTGGAGCTTGGATTGGGCCGAGAGCGAAGGCGCGGAGGATGGGAGGATGAAGAGCGCCGCCAGGAGGAGGATGGTCGTCATCGTCGTTTTTTTCATGGCCGGCCTCCTCACTTCACCACCACGTCCCGGACGGACGTGCCGCCTTTTTGGGACGTCGCCACGACCTTGAGGGGCGCATCGCCTTCGACGGCGACGAGCCACTTCACTTCGCGCCGGGGGCCGGTCTGCTGAGGCGCCGCCGCCGCGTCCGCCCCGCGCCGGCCCCTTTGAAACTGGGGTTTGCCGGGCGGCATCGCCGGCATCACGGGCAGGTCGGGCATTCCGCCGCCGCCGCGCTGTCCGACTGCCGGCCGTTCGGCCGTAGCCGTATAACCCGGGATCGTCATCGTTCCGTCCATGACCCCGAGTCTTTGCCAGGCGGCGCCTTGAAGGTAAGTCACCTTCGACCGGTCCCCGACCAGCCAGACGACGTCCTCCCGGTTATTCTGGAGGGTCGCTCCGCGGCCGACGTGGGTGGGCAGAGGCCCTATGTTCTCGATGACCGCGGTCACGGCGATGATCTTATAACGGCCTTTCCCGCCGCCCTTCCGGATCGTCACGACGTCGCCTTGCTGAACGGCCTTAGCCTCGGCGGCGCTCGTCGTCGTGTAGAGGACGTCGGCTTTCACGTCCGTGACCTGAACGTCGGGCAACAGACCGGCCCGGAACTTCTCGAATTGCCAGTGGTTCTCGCAAACGCCCAGGAGCGGCTCGCCGGGGAAGGCGTTGCTCCGGTACTTGGGGATCCAGCCGCCGATCTCGCCTTGGCCGAGCTCGGGGTGCTTATACGGTGTCCAGTTGACGAAGAGCTTGCCGCCGTATTTTTCGTCATTGGTTTTGAGCAGGGCGCGTTCGCTCTCGTTTCGGGAGTCCGGGTTTTGGGGGTCGATCTTCGGGAATCCATTGATGTCGTTCTGGGGATTCCAGAGCTCGGTCGTCACCGCATAGGCGCCGAACTGCTGAAACCACCAGTCGATGACCATGCCGTAGCCGTAGCGGCGATCCTGCTCTTCGTTGTAGCCCATGATCCAGCCCCGGGGCATTTCCCAGCCGCGCTCAGGGGCGTATTTGTTCCGGGTCTGGCCGCGGAGCTTGGCCTTGAAATCGGCCAGCTTATCGGGATTCTGCCAAGCTTCGGGAACTTTTTCGCCGATGATCTCGAGGTATTTTTTCCCCAAGACGAGGTCATAGACAGCCACATCCCTGGGGTGGAGGGCGGAGTCGGGCGCCGTGCCGGGGACCCGATACGTGAATCCGCCCGAGGTATGGAAGTTCTGGACCATGAAGATATTGCGATGGGTGACGGCGAACTCGACCAGGGCGTGGGCTTCGGGGGAAGAGGTCGGATAGTCGCCCGTTCCGCCCGGCATGGAGTCGTCCGTCCACCAGCCTTCGGGGAAGTTTCGGTTCACGTCGAAGCCGCCTTCGCCGTCCTCGCCCCGGCGCCCGTCGCCGTCGTTGTCCTTGTCCTCGGCGACGACGCCGTAACGCGTTTTCGCGGTCTGCTCGTTTGGGCCGAGGCGGACCATGAGGCGGGGGTCCTTGTCGTCCGAGACGAACATTCCCTTCGGATCTTTGTATCTGAACTGGGTCAGGTGGCCGTCGCCGTTCAGGTCGTCAGGGCCGTCCTCGTTGATTTTTCCGTCGTTGTCGTCGTCGCGCTTGACGGAATTCCCCCTCTGCGAGATCTCCCGCTCGACGCTGTTGAAGACACCGTCGGGATTCACGACGGGATTGATGTAGAAGGCCCGCGTGTCGACGAGCCTGGTGATCTCGGGATCGGAGCCGTATCCTGAAACGAGCTTGTCGATGATATAAAGGCAGACTTCGCTGCCCGTGGACTCGTTGCCGTGCGTCCCGCCGTCGATATAGTGGCCCGGCTTGCCGAGGTCGCGGGTCATGGCGAACGGTTTGACTTCGTTGCGCGGATGAGTGAGGGGGACGTGCCGGTCGATCGTCGTCCCGGTCTTCTTGTTGGTAATGATGAGGACATGGATCGGGCGGCCGAAATTGCTCTTGCCGATCTCCACGAGCTCCGTGATCTCGGGGTACGCCTGGGCGACGGCCTTGAGGTAGACAACCGCGCCCGTGTACCCATGATAGTCGTTGAAGCTGATCGGAACCTTCTGGGCGGCCGGCGCGGCGATCCAGAACAGGGCGAGCGCCGCGGCGCCCCAAACAAAGCGGGATTTCATGAACCTGTCCATGCGTCCTCCTTTTCGGTGGATATTCAATCAATCGACGACGATTTCGTCAAGGAAAATCCAGGCCTTTCCCCCCGCTCCTTTGTGCCAGGGAGGACAGATGAGGAAGCCGCGGGTCTTAACCCGAATATAACGCGCGGCAACGCCGGCGGGCGCGGCGGCGGCGAACGTCTCGATCGCCCCGTTCCGCTTTTCCTCGGTCCGGGCCCGGATGAAGCCGATTTCCCGGAACTCGGCCCCGTCCTTCGAGACGGTGAATTCGACTTCGCGGGGGACCCAGATCCAGGCGTTCACGTCCTGGAGGAAATCGGCCTTGACCGACCGAATCGGCTTGATTTCGCCCAAGTCGATCGTGACGTCCATCTCCTCGCCCTCGTACCCCGCCCAGTTGCAATGGTAATCGGAGGTCCCCTTGAGGCCGTCGGTAAGGGCGGCCAGGCCGCCGACCGGATACGTATCGCTGGGCGGCCGTTCGCTCCGGACGGACTTTTCCAAGGCGAGATGGGAGACGGCCCCCTCGGCGAAGAAACGCTCCATCTCGGCCTTGTATTCGGCGGGCGAGGTCCCCATCTCGTCCAGGGCGCGGAAGCCGGTCAGCCCGGCCCAACGGACGAACTCGTCGAGGCGGCGGCGGACGTCGGGATCGAGGTCGAATCCCCGGGGGCCGCGCTTGAAGATCGAAAGCGACGGCGTTACGTTGCGCCTGGAAATTTCAAGACGGGCGAATTCGAGGGGAAGCCGGGCCGTTTTCACCCGCTCGAAAAGCTCGGGGTCGGAAGCGACTGCGGCCTCAGCCCGGTCAAAAAATCCGGAGTACGCCTCGAGAAGCTCGGGAGTGAGGTAGGTCTTCACCCCGTCCCAGGGATAGCCGTAAATTCCGAGGTCGCCGCCCGCGCGGTCGAGGGCGTCGTGCATTGTTCGGAGATAGCGGAGGATTTCCGGTCCGGCCGCGCCGTAATAGCCGCGGATAAAATCCTCGGTCAGGGCCTCGACGTCCGCGTTCGGGTTCCACAACAGCTTGGCGATAAGATAAGTCCGCAGCTCATGGAATTCGCTCCGGCTCGAGCCGCTTCCCTGCTGGAACATCATTCGAACGCCCGCCTCGGCAAAAAGCTTCAGGTTCGGTTTGAGGACCCGAAGGTTGGGGAAGGGGTCGCAATAATTGCGGAATTGGACGACGTAATCCCAGAGGACGATGTTCCGGGTCAAGCGGCTCCAGTCCCGGAGATCCTTGAGGAACGAGGCGCTCCCCGGATCGGTCGCGATCGGGCGGCTGCGATTGAGCTCGATCGTGCAGAGCATGATGTTGACGTTAGGCTCGGGGACGATATCCGCCGGAGCTTGGCGCGAATATTGATAAGCCAGGGTGGAAATGACCTTGTCGGGAAAGGCCCGGGCGACCTGATTGACGAACCAGAGGATGATCCCGGAAGCCCCCCCGAATTTTTCTTCGAGAGCCTTGCAGCGGTCGCATCGGCAGGGGAGAAAGGCGTCGTTCTGAGATACGGACCAATATCGGGCGCCCGGTTTTTCCCGGATCCGCTCGCGCAGGCTCCCGATGACGATCCGGAGGACGTCGGGATGCGAGAGGCAAAGCTGGCCGTTCGGCACCCGAAGGCCGTTGATTTCGGTGAAGTACTCGGGATGGGATTCGAAATACTTTGCCGGCGGGACGAAATCGTCGAAGGTGTGAACCCACAAGCCCCATTCCCTGGTCTGGTCCTTGCGGTTGTCGAGCTTGTGCCAATCGGCGAAGCCGTCGTCCGAGGCGTCGGGCATATAGACTTCCCGGTAGGCGAAAACCGGGATCTCGGTCCGGTCGATCGGCCCGACGGAGATGGTATCCCGGGGGGGAATGACCGCCGTCTCGGCCGAGTACTTCCGACAGCCGAGATATTCCTCTAAAAAAGTATAAACCCCATTAAGCGCGCCTTTCCCCCCGCCCCCCGCGATCACGATCCGTCGGCCGGCGGTCTTGAGGACAAAGCCGTCCTCCCCCAGCTTATCTAGTGGGGGAATGATGAGACCGGCTTGCGCGACTCGCCGGGACATGCCGACGAGAATCTCATCATCTTGGGCGGGAGACTCGTCCGTGGCGATGGGGATAACGACGCCGGCGATTCTCCAAAGATAGGTTTGAAGCTCCTGGGCGGCGCGGAGGTCAACCTCGGTAGCTTTCGAGGAGAGGGTGATTCGATACGAAGAATGTCCGTCGCGGGCGAGGAGGAGGGATTCCTCGGAGGGACCCACCGCCGCGAGGAGGCCGAGACTGAAGACGATGGCCGGGATCAGCATTGTCTCAGCGCTTTTCCGTCTTCTTGGCTGCCGCAGCCCAAAGACTTGCGAAGACGAACCAGGCGATCGAGGCGAAAAGAAGGCCGAATTTGAACCTGTCGGCGGTCATTCGTCCGAGGAATCGCAACACCGGGAGGAGCAGGCAGACGAACAGGCTGAGGAGGGAGAGGAGAGCGTAAATCGGTCGCGCAGGGGAGGCCATTATTCGGCCTCCTTTCGCCCCAAGGCGGCGAGGAGCGTATAGGAGATGAGGGCGATCCCATAGCCCGGCAGCCACTTGAAGTAGAGGTGAATGGGTAGAAGGAAAACAGCGACAAGCGTCCCGATCCAGACGATTAAAGCCGGGACATTGATCGTCCAGCCGCGTTTCTCGGCTCGGTATTGTTCAATCTTGAAAAGCGGCAGGATCCAGTGTTCGGCGAAAATGACCGCCCCGATCGGCATCAGGATGAGCCCGTAAAGAGCGACGTAGTCGAGGAGCTTCATAAAGACGATCGGAAAGCAGGCCAGGATGGTCGTCGCTGCCCCGGCGGAAAGGGTGGTCTTCCAACGGGGCCAGTTGGGCGTCACGGCTTGGAGGGCCAGTCCGGCCCGATAGAGCGTCGGATTGGCCGTCGTCCAGCCGGCGAGGAGAAGACCTCCCACGCCGGCCAGGCCGGCGGCCTCGTAAGCCATCATGCCCGGATTCATCTCTCGGCCTACCGCGGCGACCATGATCCCGGAGCAGATCCAGGCCAGCATATGACCGGGGAACATGCCGAAGGCGCTGAACAGGCCGTACGTCCAGCGCTTGGCGTAGCGGAAAACGGCCATGTCCGAAAGCCCGATATGCATCGCCAGGTTGCAAAACCAAGCGAAAAAGAGGATATGGAGGAATCCGAGCTTTTCCTGTCCCGCGACCGCCACCCCGTTCCAGATTTTCGTTTGGGCGATTTCCCAAAAATTGGAAAAATCCGTCTTGACCCCCAGTCTCGGAAGGAGGGCTAGGGCTCCGGCGATAAAGATGACGAAGATCCAGGGCGATGAGACCTGGGCGAATCGGCTCAATTTCTCAAAACCGAGAACGGCGAGAAGGGTGAACAGCGCCCCGAGAGCGAAAGCGATGAGGACCCAGGCGAGGCTGTTCGGGAAGACGTCGGTGAGGGCGGGCGTTTTGATGTTGAAAGCCAGGCCGACGGCCGTGGCTGAAACGGCGATCATGGCTCCGGCCAGAATACAGTAAAGGATCGCGTTGGCGATGTTATAGATGACCATCAATCCGGGCCCGGCGATCTTCCGGACATACCAATAGAGGGTCAGACGGGTCCGGACGGCGATGGGCGCGCAAACGAATGTCCAGGAAAGGACGGCGAGCAGGTTGCCGAAAAGGAGGCCGAGGAGGAGGTCGCGGGCGGTGACGCCGTGAAGAACGAAAAACGCGCCGATGACGAATTCCGTGGCGGCGACGTGCTCTCCGGCGAACATCCCGGCGAATTTCGTCCAGGGCTGGAGCTTTTCGGGGGTGACGGGCTCGCGGTCGAACTCGTAGAGGTTGTCGAGGCGGGCGGCCAGCGTCGCAATCTTGGGGCTCATAATACCTACATCATTTTCAAAACGGGTTAAAAAGTAAAGCCTTTTCGCGTTGACGCGATTGATGGTTCGCCCTATAATCAAACGTCGTGAACATCACTCCCGAGATCGATCGCCTCATCGCCACGGCCTTGCGGGAGGATATGCCTGAGGGCGATATCACGTCCCGAGTTCTCATTCCCCGGAAGTCTCGATCCCGGGCGGTCTTCATGGCGAAAGAAAAAGGAGTGCTGGCGGGGATCGACATCGCCGGCCGGGTCTTCCGAAAGCTCGACCCCTGGACGTCTTTCAATCGCCATCTCAAGGACGGTCAGGCCTTTCGGGAAGGGGACATCCTCGCCGAAGTCGAGGGGAATTCGATGGTCCTCCTGAAAGGGGAGCGGACGGCCCTGAACTTTCTTCAACGCCTCTCCGGGATCGCGACCATGACCAGGGCTTATGTCGAGGCCGTGTCGGGCACGAAAGCGCGCATTCTCGATACCCGAAAAACCTCCCCCGGGCTCCGGATCCTCGAGAAGTACGCGGTCAAGATGGGCGGAGGAGTCAATCACCGCCGGAATCTATCGGATATGGTTCTGATTAAAGATAATCATCTCGCCCTTTCGGGAAGCGCGGGTGAGGCCGTCCGGAAAGCTCGGACGAAGGTCGGCCGGCGTTTCAAGATCGAAGTCGAGGTAACGAGCTTTGCCCAGGCCCGTGAGGCCGTTACGGCCGGAGCCGATATGATCATGCTCGACAACATGACCCCGGCCCGGATGAAGACCATCGTCGCCTGGGTCGCCGGCCGCGTTCCCCTCGAAGCCTCGGGCGGGGTGGGCCTCAAGACCGTCCGCCGCGTCGCCGAGACGGGAGTGGACTTCATCTCGGTCGGAAAGCTCACCCACAGCGCCGCGGCGGTCGATCTCAGCCTGGAATTTCTCGGACCGCTCGGAAGCGACATCAACCGGGCCGAGCTGGGGGAGGCCTGAGAGGGGACATGGAAGACGCACCGCTTCGGACGAACCTTCTGGTCATCGGCTGCGGGATCGCCGGATCGAGCGCCGCGCTCGCCGCGGCCGATGCGGGAAACGAGGTCATCGTCGTCGCTAAGAGCGCGAACGCCGAGGCTTCCAATACTTTCTATGCCCAGGGAGGGATTGTCACCCTGGGGCCGGACGACGATCCCGTCGTCCTCCGCGACGATATCATCAAGGCGGGCGACGGGCTGAACAGCCGGGAAGCGGTGGATATTCTCGTCCGCGACGGCCGGCGCCTCGTGGACGAAGTCCTGGTCGAACGGCTTGGCGTTCCGTTTTCCCGGGGGGCCGAGGGAAGCCTGAATTATGCCCGCGAGGCGGGCCATTCGCGCCGCCGCATCCTCCACGTCAAGGACACGACGGGAATGACGATCGAGCGGGCCTTCATCGCCGCCTTGGGCGATCATCCCCGGATCCGCCTCCTGGAGAATTTCACCGCCGTCGACCTGCTGACCTCGCCCCATCACTCGAAAAATCCGATCGCTTACTATCGCGAACCGCGATGCCATGGGGCCTATGTCCTCGACAATGCCTCCCGCCGGGTCCGGACGGTCTTCGCTCGGCAAACCATCCTGGCGACCGGAGGGTGCGGCGCCGTCTTCCTCAACACTTCCAATCCGCGCGATGCCATCGGGGCCGGATACGCGATGGCCCATCGGGCCGGGGCGCGGATCGTCAACATGGAGTACATCCAATTCCACCCGACGATCCTCTACCACCGCGACGCGGAGGGGTTTCTGATTTCCGAGACCGTGCGGGGCGAAGGCGCCCGCCTCAAAACGAGGGACGGCCGGACCTTCATGGACAAGTACGGAGGCCTCAAGGACCTCGCTCCGCGCGATGAGGTCGCTCGGGCGATCTACGAGGAAATGATCCTGACCAACGACACGAACGTCTTTCTTGACCTGGCCTCCTTCACGAAGGTGAACATCCCCGAGCGGTTTCCCTGCATCTATAAAACATGCCTGCAGGTCGGGATCGATATCTCGAAAGATCCGATTCCCGTCGTCCCCGCGGCCCACTACTGCTGCGGCGGAGTTCTTGTGGACGGGTGGGGGAGAACGTCTCTTCCGGGGCTTTACGCCGCGGGCGAAACGGCCTGCACAGGCCTGCACGGGGCCAATCGATTGGCCTCGACCTCGCTTCTCGAGGGGCTTATCTGGGGAACGCGCGCCGGCCGCGACGCCGCCGGACAATCCCAAAATCCTCTCGCGATCGATGAATCCGAGCTCCACGAGTGGTATTATCCCGAGAGGGGCGAGCCCGTCGATCCGGCGCTCATCAACCAGGACTGGCTGACTATCCGCTCGACGATGTGGAATTACGCCGGCATCGTCCGAACCGAAAAACGCCTCGAACGGGCGAAGGCCGACCTCGAGTACCTCCGCCACCGGATCGAAAAGTTCTACAAGGAAGCCGACATCGATCCCCAGATCGTCGGGCTCCGCCACGGCATCCAGGTCGCCCTCATGATCACCCACGCCGCCCTGGCGAATCGGACCAGCGCCGGCGCCCACTTCCGCGTCGACTGATCCAGCTCTGACCAATACTAAGTTTCTCATTCCGGGATAAAACGTCCGCATTGAGTAAACCAGCGGCCGAGGACGGCCGGAACGTGATGAGGGTTTGCCGCCCCGCAGACGATCTTCGAGGCTCCCGGATTCTCGGACGCCGAGGTTTAGAAGACCATCAACGCCAATCGAGGAACAAGGTGAAAGGTCGAATATCCAAGAAGCCGAGGCGCCGAGAAGGAGCGTCGAGGGGAGGTCCTTCAAACCCGATCTGGAGTGGAGGCCGTTCTCGGACGCTCGGAGACTTTGAAAAGCTGTTCAGGCGGAAAGCGTCGGAGGCAA
>Ga0315288_10010128_pt1 | contig 11872 bp, 13 predicted proteins | sample YL17G11_20_MG_FD_203454 | JGI IMG/M metagenome (GOLD analysis project Ga0315288, IMG submission 203454) | Sediment microbial communities from Yellowstone Lake, YNP, Wyoming, USA - YL17G11_20 | ecosystem: Environmental > Aquatic > Freshwater > Lake > Sediment | place: USA: Wyoming | collected... | reverse complement strand
CATCCGCAATCCGCATGACCTCTCCCCAGCGCCGTCGCTTCTATTTCCCCGCCTGGCGCGTGGCCTTCACCGCGCACTGGGAGGCCGCGCACGGCCTGGCCTCTCCCCGGCCTGGCGCCCGCGCGAGCGAATATAGCGCGGAGACGTGGTCAGTCGCCGCGCGCATCGCCGCCCGGCACGTCCGCGCCGTCACGGAGGACGACCTCCGGCACGGCTGCAACGCCATCGCACTCGCCGCCGCGAAACGTCATGCCGGCCGCCCCTCCGATCTCGATCTCCGCCCCGCCTCAGTGTCCAGCGCCGCCCTCTCGCCGCTCGCTCTGGATCTGGTAATTTCATGGTTCCACCTCCTCCGCGACCCGGACGACCTCACCGCTACCGTCACCTGGCTCAATCCCGGCGAGGCCGAGCGCCGCCGGTACCTGCGCAGGCTGAGCCCGGCGCCCCTGGCCGGTTACGCGGCCCGGATCGCGTCGGATATTTACCACACGTCGGACCTCGAGAGTTTGCCCGTGCACTCGCTGCGCTCGCTCCACCAGCTCGTGATGAGCCGCATGGGCAGCCGGCCTCGCCAGACGGTCTCCTAGAGACGTGCGGCCGGATGCGCCGCGGGCGAATCTCGCCCGCGTGAACGGGACGCCCGAACTCAGCACCCTCCTCCAGCCCCTCCTGGATACGCTGTCCGCGCGACACGGATGGCTGGCCTGCGCGATGGTCTGGGTGGGCACCCTGCGGACCGCGTTCAAGCCACTCTCGGGCAAACTCTCATCCCTCCTCGAGCGCGCGATCGCGCGCGCCGCGGAAACGGACGACCCGGCGGACGACCTCGTGCTCCAGCGGATGTTCGGCTCGGTCTGGTATCGCGCGCTCGCGTTCGGCCTCGACCTCTGCGCCAGCATCAAACTCCCGCTCAAACTCCCCGCCCGTCCGGAAAACCCGAAACCATGAAAACTCTCCGCGCCTTTCTTGCCACCTCCATGGTCCTGTTCGCCGTTTCCTGTGCCAGTGTCGCCCCCGGCCACGATCCGGTGGTGGTGAACGCGGAACGGACCACCGTGCTCGCGCTGGACGCGGTGGATACGTTCCTCCTCTGGGAAAACGAGAATCGCGCGGCGCTGGCCGCTGTCCCGGAGATCAAGGCGAGTGCGGATTACCTGAGGCGCAACGCGCCCACCTGGTTCGCCACCGCTCGCGATCTCACGCGAGCCTACAAGTCGAATCGCACGGAGCAAAACAAGGCCAACCTCAATACCGTGATCGCGATCCTAACACGCGCCGTCGCGCAGGCGAACCAATACCTGCCCGCGAACCTCAAAAAGGAATAGACGCCATGCCAACAACCGCAATTCTCGCGCTCATCAACGCAGGACTCTCGCTCATCGAACATTTGCCCGGCTTGATCGCCGCGCTCAAACAATCCAAGGAACTGACGCCCGAGCAGGAAGCGGCCCTCGATGCGCGGCTCGCCGCCCTCACTACGCAGGCTCACTGGAAGCACTGGAAGGTCGGATAAACGCATGACCGGCCTCGAAATCGGCGGTTGGGCGATGGCGGCTTTCGCCGTCGCGGGTGGCGTCAACCAGGTCCTCAAGGTGGTGGATCGGGTCAAGGAACGGCCGCCGCCGGCCGAGACCTACGCCACCAAAGCGGACTGCGACCGACGGCATAATTGTCTCGCGTTAGAGGTCTCCGCGTTCCGCGTGGACATCCAGACGCTGCGGCGCGAAATCAAGGAGGATTTCCGGGAAGCGGCGGCGATCAACGAGCAGCGGGCGTCGAAACTCCACACGCGCGTGGATCAGTTGCTCGAGGCCGTGTCCGAGGTGCGCGGCAAAATCTCACTGTGAAAAACAAATCCCTATTCGCGCTCCAGGCCCTCTGGCGCATGAGCGGTCAGCCAATGTCCGAGGACACCCTGCGATTGACTCTGCGACTGGCGTTTCCCGACGAACTCCGCGCCGACGCCGACGCCGACGCCATCGTCCGCGACCTGGAGCGCCGCGGTTGGGCGGTGGGCGCTACCGACGATCTCCTGGGCCTGCTGTGGTCCATCACCCCAAAGGGCGAACTTAGGGTGCGCGCGGTCGGCGTCGCATGAAACGCACCGCGTCAAAGGTCGACAAATACGAGGCCGAGCTCGCCGCCTGGTTCCGCGACGAGAATCTATCCCTGTCCGCCGCCCGGCAGCGGCTTCTCGAGCAACACCAACTCTCCGTTAGCATCGGGTCCCTGAGCCGGTTCTGGACCTGCCGCGAGCAGGCCCGGATGCGCGATCAACTGCTCGCGCGCGTGGCCACCGGCGCGGAACTCGGCCGCACGCTCGAGGCCCAGTACGCCCGCCAGGACGCGCCCACGCTCAATACCCTCGTCAAGCTCGCCCGCACGCTCGTGCTCCAACTCGCCGTCTCGGACACGGCGGACCGTCCCACGCTCAAGCTCGCCAGGGATTTTTTGGACACCGCGTTGAAACACGCCGATCTCGAGCGGCGCCGTGAGGAGCTCAGTCTCTCCCGCGATAAATTCCAACGCGAGACGTGCGAACTATTCGTGCAATGGTCGGCCGACCAGCGCGCCCGCGAGATCACCGAGAGCCCCAGCTCGAACTCGGACAAGATCGAGCACCTGGGCGCTCTGATGTTCGGCGACCTATGGCGCAAGTGAGAGCCATTTTCCGCGCCGCCCAGCGCGAGTTGGTCGAGCACATCAAGGATGAGCGCCTGATCGCGTTCATCGCCCGCCGCCAATACGGAAAGACCACCACGTTCGCCAGGCTGGCGGTCAAACTGATGATGGAGACGCCGGGTCTCACGATCATTTTCGGCTCCGTCAAACTCATGCTCGGCCGCGAGATCGTACACAAAGAGAGCGCCGTCATGCGCGAGGCGATTGCCGGCGCGATTGCCGACGTTGAACTCCGCCAGAAACTCCTCAAACTCGCCGATGCGCAGACCGGCAAGGAGTTCAAGGACGACCTGAAGCCGGACGATTTCACCGAGCTCTACGAGACGCAGCGCCTCGAGTTCCGGATCTGGCATGATCGGACGACCTACTCCCGCACGATGGTCATTGCCCCACTGCCGGACACGGTCGGCTGGACCGGCCACGTGCTGCTGGACGAGGTGGGCCGGCTCCAACAATTCCGTGACACCTGGGAGGCCATCAAACCGATCTTCTCCAGCGATCCGCGCCTGCGGATTCTGCTCTCGACGACGCCGCCGCCGGACGACACGCATTTTACGTTCGAGCTGTTGAGCCCGCCGCGCGGCCAACCGTTCCCCGCCTCGCCCACCGGCAACTGGTATCGGAGCAACGGCGGCATCCTCTGCCTGCGCGTCGATGCCTGGGACGCCGCCGCCGATCACATCCCGCTCTACGACGACCGCACGGGGGAACCGCTGACGCCCGAGGAACACCGCAAACGCGAGTCGGACAAAGACGGCTGGGACCGCAACTACGCGGTACAATTTCTCACCTCCGGCAGCGCCGTGTGCTCGATTCTCGCGCTCGAGGCCGCCCAGGCGCGCGGGGCGGGCGCCTGCCAGTGCTGGATCATCGACACCGACGAAGATTTCGACCTCGCCCTCGCCTGGCTGGCCTCGCACGTGGATCCCCAAGCCGCCGTCGGCCTGGGCCTCGACCTGGCCACCACCACCAAAGAGTCGAGCAACCCCACTGCGATGGCTATTGCCGAGCGGCACGGGATCGAGACGACCTTCCGCGCGTTCCTGGTCTGGAAACTTAAAGACCCATCGGCCGCGCGCGAGCGCATCCGCCGCGTGGTGGACGCCATCGCCCGGCGGCCCGGTGGCCGCGCCCGTCGGCTCGCCGTGGATGCCACCTCCGAGCGTTACTGGGCTGAGGATCTGAGACGCCACCTCGGTGCGCTCCTCCCCGTCGAACTCATCGTCGCGAGCGAGAAGTACGACGGGCCGGGTTACGACAAGCCAACCAACTGGAAAACATTCCAAGGTGACCTTCTTGTCGCTGAGCTAGATGACAATCACCTCACCCTCCCCCCCGAGCGTTACGTGCGCGAGGATTGGAGGCTGCCGAAAAAGGACCGCGGTATATACGTTGTCGAGCCCGATCTGGACGGCAAGCACGCGGACACTTTTGACGCCGCGAAACAAGCTCTGCACGCGCTGCGCGGTCAGAAGAGCGGCGTGTTCAGTGCCGAAAACATCCGCAGTGCGCACGTCCCGCTCACCAGAGTCCGCCGGCCAATCCTCCACCAACTCGCCCTACGCTCATGAACATCCTCTCTCGCATCACCGCCACATTCCGCGGCAATGGCCGGATCACCGCCGCGCCGGCCCGCATCAGCCCCGCCATCACCGGCTGGCCGGTCCTCGGCCGCATCACCCTGCCGACCACCTCGATCACGCCGTGGCAGTTCAATCTCTACCAAAACCCGACCCCGCTCCAGATCAAGCAGGTCCTCGAGTTGGGGCTCGGCGGCGACCTGGCTGGCCAGTGGCAACTCTTCATGCTCATGCAAGATACGTGGCCGCGGCTCCGCAAGGACCTGCACGAACTGCGCAGCGCCGTCGCACGCTCCCCGTGGAAGATCGTGCCCGCATCGGTAGAGGGTGCTCCGCCCACGCCCGAGGCTGAGCGCCGCGCCGCGCTTGCCCGCAAGTCACTCCTCAACTGGTCACCCATGCCCGGCTCGGACGAGAATGGATTCGAGGATTGCATCTACGATCTCACCGATGCGCTCGCCTGCGGCATCAGCGTTCAGGAAATCCTATGGGAGCAGAAGGGGCAGGTCATGCGCCCGCGCGCGAGCGTGTGGGTGAACCCGCGCTATTACGGTCTCATGCCGGACGGCCGGATCGGTCTGCGTGTGGAACGTCAGAATCTATATGCCCCGGCCCGGCCCGGCGATTCCCAGGCATTGCCCCCAGACAAATTCCTCGTGGCCACCCACCGCAGCGCCACGGGCGGCTTGGGCGCCCAGGCACTGCTGCGCCCATTGGCCTGGTGGTGGGGAGCCGCACTGTGGGGCCGGGACTGGATGCTCAACTACGCGCAGCTCTACGGCCAACCGATCCGCTGGGTCACCCATGACCCGAGTTGCGATCCGGCCACGCTCTCCGTCCTGGACCAAATGATGGAACAACTCGGGTCGTCGGGCTGGGGCCGGTTCCCTGCCGGCACATCGCTCGATCTCAAGGAGAGCGCGAAGTCGAGCGGCGAGAATCCCCAGGAGCGCATCATGACGCTGGCGGACAAAGCCTGCGATCTGCTCATTCTGGGGGAAACCCTCACCAGCGACGTGGGCGCCTCCGGCTCGCGCGCACTGGGCGAGGTCCATGAAAACGTGCTCGACACGCGCAAGACCGGGTTGGCCAAGTGGGCCGCCGACGTGTTCAACTACCAGATCCTGCCCGCGTTCACCCGGCTGAATTTCGGCACGGACGACGAATGCCCGATCCTGACGATCAACGACACGTCGAAGCCGGACCTGGACAAGCTCGCCACGCGGCTCGAGATCGTCTCCCGGCTCGGCCTGGCCATCCCGTCGGCCTGGGCGCACAAACAATTCGAGATTCCGGAGCCGAAAGGGGGCGAAGTCGTGCTTGAAACCCGGCCGCCCGAATCGCGCGCAATTGGCCTGGGAGCGTTTGGTGGGTGTCAACACTCGCGGGACACCCTGCAAGCCGTCCACGGCCAAACGGCAGGCGACGGCACGCGTTTTACAGCCAGCTCACCAGCGGCAACTCGCCCTCGGGATGTCCCGGCCCAGATCGCCGCCCAGAAATCCGCTGCGCTCGCGCAAGTTTTTCGCGGCGCCATGGCCCCGATCCGCCGCATCGTCGAGGAGAGCACCTCCGCCGCCGACCTGGAAGCCAAGCTCCGCACCTACTATGCGGACTGGCCGGCCGCCCGGATCGCCGCGGTGATGGAAGACGCCCTCCAGATCATGGCCGCCGCCGGCGCTGCTGCCGCCATTCATGCCAGTTGACCCGACACCGCTGGCGCTCCTGTTCGGCGAGCCTCACGAGGAGGCGCTCGCGTTCATCCGCGGCAAGCCCGTGCTGGTGCGCTCCGCGTTCGACAAACTCCTGCCCGAACTCCGCGCCCGCGCGTTCACCGTCACCGGCATCACGGCCTTCGACCAACTCCAGCGCATCCGAGAGTCGGTCGCCTCCATCGCCGAGGGCACCACCTGGGACGCCGCAAAAAAGGACATCGTCGCTGAGTTGGACTGGGAGGACGCCGCTGCCGCCGAGAAACGCGCGGAGATCCTGCTCCGCACGCACGGGTTCCAATCCTTTCAGGCCGCGCAATGGGAGGTAGCCCAGAAAGATGAGGACACCACCCACCTCCAGTATCTGAGCATTGAGGACGAGCGCGTCCGGCCTGAGCATGCCGCGCTCAACGGAATAATCCTACCCAAGGACGATCCGTTCTGGACCAAACATTATCCGCCCTGGGAATGGGGGTGCCGCTGTCGGGTCCGGCCGATGAACCCTGACGCGGTGGACGAAGCCCGCGCGGATGACGCCGGCCAACCGCCCGAGGACCGCGACGTCATCGAGGGACCCGCGCTCAACCAGCTCAACCAGGGGACGCTCCTCCGGCAGGGTCAGCGGTTCGATGTGACTCCGCCCTCCGACCGGCCCGGCGGCGAGAAAGCGTTCGGCTGGAATCCCGCGGATATGAATATCCCGCTCGACACGATCCTGGAGCGGTACGACCCCGAGACGCGCGAGGGTTTCCAGGCGTGGGCGGGCCAGACCGACATCGGAGGTCGCACACTCCTAGACTCTCTCAATGGCTAGCTACCCCATCACAGTGCACGTGGATGCCACAGGGGTCACGGCCCTGCTGCGCCGGGCGGAGCTTACCGCCCGTCGCCCGGAGGCGGTGGCCCGGAGCATGGGCACCACGCTCAAGAGCATCACCGAGGGCACATTCTCTTCCAAGGGTGCCTCCTATCGCCCCGCCTATTGGCCGAGCAAAGCGGACGGTTCGAGAAGCAGCCTCCGCAAGTCCGGCCTGCTCAGCTCCAGTTTTTTTCTGCGCGTGTTCGGACCGAACGCGGCCATCGGCAATCCGACCGTCTATGCCGCCGTCCATCAGTTCGGCAGCAAACCCTGGCATCAGGGATTTTCCAAGGACACGCGTAAGACCCGCAAGCGTTCAGTCATCCGCCACGGTATTCCGGCGCGCCCGTTTTTCCCGATCACCCCGGCCGGCCAGCTCACCCCGCTCGCCCTGGACCGCGTGCTGCGCGCGGGCGAGCGCGAACTGCGGCGGCAACTGACCTAGACGCGGTCTCCTAGAGACGTGCGCCCGCCCGCTACCCGACCCCATTCTCGCCCCGTGACTGAGACTATTCGCGCCGCGTTTCCAGTTGCGGCCATCGCCGCGATCGCCGACCGCGCTCCCGAGTGGATCATGTGGATGCCCGCCGGCCGACACACGGTGCACGGCACGCGCGATGGCCAGCCCATCGAGGTGAGCGTGGTGGTGGATTCCGCCGCGGCCCGCGCCGTCCAGACCGACCTCGCCCGCTTCAGCGCCGAGAGCCGTCATCGGCCGTACATAGATTTTGCGCATAATCGCCAGGCCGCGGCGGGTTGGCCCACCGAGGTCGCCTGGCGCGCTGGCGATGGTGATGCCGGTGTCTGGCTCCGGGTGAACTGGAGCGAGGAAGGTGCGAAATCCATCACGGGGAAAACTTACCGCGCGTTCTCGCCCGAATTTATGCTCGAGGGCGAGCACGTCACCGGCACCCTGCTGGACATGGGCGGCCTGTGCAACAACCCCGGTTTCTCCGACATCAAACCCATCTGGGCTGCCCGGCCCGCCGACGCGGCGAGCGGGTCCCAGCCCGTAACCGCAACCAACCAAACAAACATGGACCCAACTATCGTTACCCTCCCGGCCGCCACTCCGGCGCCGGCTGCGCCGGCCGCTACGCCGGCTCCGAACCCTCAACTCGTCCCGGCCGCCGCTCCTCCGGCCGCGCCTGTCCTGGCCGTCGCTCCTCCGGCCGCGCCTGACCTCGCGTCGGACCTCAGCACCGTGCGCGCCGAGCTGACGCGCCTGGCCGGCGAACTCACCGCCGTGCGTCAGCAGGCCGCGCTCAGCCCGCGCCTCACGCCTGTGATCCACGGCCAATGCGACATGGCCGACGCGCTCCGGGGCTACCAAGCCGCCAACGCGCGCGACCGCGGGCTCATCTACGCCCGCGAGATCAAGCCCGTCTTCGACAAGGAGGACGAATTCCCGGTCAGCGCCGCGAACGCCCTCGGCACGCTCGTCGGCAACATCATCACCCAGCGCGCCCTGGACCTGCTCCAGGAGTCCTACCCGTGGCTGAAGGGTGTCACCACCGATTTCACGTCCGAAGCCGCGCAGTTCGGCCAATCCATCGTCACCCGCACGCTGGCCCCCCCGGCTGCCACGGACTACAACACGAGCACTGGCTACGCCTCCTCGGACATCACCGCGGCCAACATCACGGTCGCCCTCGACAAGCACAAGGCCGTTCAGGTCGCGCTCACGGCGAATGACATGTCCGGCACTCGCCGGTCGCTGATCGAGGAGGAGGCAGAGGGAATTCAGTACAGCATCGGCAAGACCCTCGCGGATGCCATTGGCGCGCTCCTACTCACGGCCACGTACTCCGCCGAGACCGCCTGCGTGTTGGCGAGTTTCACGCGGATCATCGCGATCAGCATGGTGACCGCGCTGAACGTGCTGAAGACCCCGCGGTTCCGGCGGGTCATGGTGCTCAACGCGAGCTTCTACGGGAAGCTCTTGTCGGATCCCACGATCATCAGCCTCGGGCTCGCCGAAAGCTGGGCTTCCGCGACCAGTGGCAAGGTGCCCAACATCGCCGGGGCCGAACTGTTCGAGTGGGCCGACCTGCCCGCGAACGCGGAAACGCTCAACGGGTTCGTCTGCTCGCCGGACGCACTCGTCATTGCCGCCCGCCTGCCGAACGATTACACGCTGGCCAGCGCCGGGGTGCCGCAAACGGCGGTGATTGAAACCGTCACCAACCCCGCCACCGGCCTCTCGGTGCTGCTGACCAAGTTCGCCGATCACAAGCTCGGGATGAGCTACGGTCGCGCCGCCTGGATGTTCGGTGCTGCCGCCGGCCAGGTCGCCAGTCTGCACCGCACCGTCACCTCATAAGCACTCGCCGGTCCTGGGCCGCCCAGCCGGGCGGCCCAGGGCCTTCCTCCTGTGCCCTGGATCACGCTCCTCGAAACCGACGTCAAGACCGCGCTCAACAACGCGGAGCTCCAGGCCTACCGGACCAAGCTCGCCGCGGATCAGGACGACCCGCTCCCGACTCTCATCGCGGATGTCGTCGCCGAGGTGCGCGGTTACGTGGCCGCCCGGCATCCGATCGAAGCCGAGGGTATCCCGCACGCGCTCAAGAACGCCGCGCTGGATCTGATCGTCTATCGCCTCGCGAAACGCTGTCATGTCGAGCCCGAGAAACAACGCAAGGACGCCGCCGACGACGCCGTGAAACTCCTCGTGCGCGTGGCCGAGGGCAAACATGGCCTCGAACTGCTGGACAGTGCCATGCAGACGGGTTCCTGGGGCAGCGAAGCCAAACTCGATCTCTGATGACCACCGTTTTCTCTATCCTCCGCCGGTCCGACGGCCAGCCCTACACCGGGTTGATTATTTTCCGGCCGGCTGAGGGACCCGGCCCGGCCACGCCAGATTTCCAGACTGGCGAGGACGTGGAGATCATCGTGGACGGCACCGGTTTTTTCACCACGCTGCTCGATCCCGGCTGGTACTGGGTCACGCTGCGCGGGCAGCGGCCCTTCAGCGTCTCGGTCCCGCTCGGGGGCGGCACCTACCTGCTCGCTGACCTGATCCGGGGTGGCACGCGCATCCCGAGCGGTCTGGCCGCCCTGGGCGCGAATTACTCGCTCACAAACGGCATCCTCCAGCTCCTCAACGCGGACACGGGCGCCTGGCACACCATTTGGGCGCAGACCTACGAGGGTGGATTGCGGCTCTTCATCGGCGCGGCGGGCGAACTCGGCACCACTCCGAATTGCAGCATCGTTTCCCAGCCGACGCTCTCCTGCCTGCGGATCTTCGACCAGGCCGACGGGCTCCCCCACATGCCGCTGATCGCGGGCAGCGATCCATTCGCGCTCGCGTTCCTGCCCGCTGCCACGCCCATCGCCACCAATTACCGCGTGCTCACCGGTGCGTTGCAGGTCCTCAACGGAGGATCACTGAACCATCACTCGATCTGGATCGTGGGCGCAACCGGCGCCGAGGCTCTCGCCATCGGTCCCTCCGAAGTGTGAAATCTCAAATCTCAAATCTCCGATTCTTGGCTGTGTTTCTGGCGCCCATGCTCCTCGTCATGACCGCTCGGGCGGCCTTGCCGACGCCGTCCACGATCACTGTCATGGTCGATACGAACGGCGTCATAACCGCGCCCACCAATTTCTGGCTGATGAACCGGAGTAACGTGAACTACGCGCCCGGCGAAAACGCTCAGGTGCTGTTCAACAACGCCTCCGCGCTCGGGACGGACCCAGGTTTCGAGTACGTCAAAGACACCGACGCGCTCTGGGTCCCGAACGTGAACATCAGTCTGACCGGCCGCTTCAATTTCCTTTTCGTCACCAATACGATCCTGGCTGACGCCTCTCCCGAGACGCCCGCGATTGGTTTCCAACTGTTTTCCAAAGACGTGGGCGGCGTATCGCAGCCGTGGATATTGGACAAAGCGGGGACCGAGCGCAGGATTCTGGTCGATCACTCCAGCCAATACGCGCGGGATGTGTGGATCGCGGTCCGCACGGATGGACTTCCCGGCAGTGGCATCGAGACCGATCCCTACGACGGTAGCACGCGGACGAAATTCGACGCGGTGATGAACACCTTGCGGACGGATGGATTGAACCAGAACATCCGGTTGTTCCCCGGAACGTTTTTCACCCAGGGCAGTCAAGGTTGGTCGGCCCTGGCTATCGGGGACTCGCTTTACGGCGCCGGCATTCAGAAGACGATCCTGGTCGGAACGAATTTCACGGATACGGTGGATCACGCCGCGATGGTCAACTGCAACTACGAGGGCGGGCTGCCGGGGCGCGTGATTCGTGACCTGACCATTGACTGCAACCAGCCGGAGAAACTGGGCGGCAAGATCACCGGCATCTCAATCTGGAAGGCGAAAGACGTCCTGGTTGAAAACGTCGAGGTATTGCGGTTGGGGGGCACTACCACGAATTACGAATCGTTCGGGATCTGCCTGATGCAGGTCACCAACGCGGTCGTGAACAACTGCATTGTGCAAAGCAATACGTCTGGCTATATCGGTGCGATTGGAGTGGGCGGCCAGAACTGCACTGTCAGTAAATGCTCGGTCAAGTTCAATACGGACGTGACGGACAAGCGGCTGGCTGCATACGGCATGTCTGGATCGCCGTCGTCCGATCTGCGTTTCATCGGTAACTATTGCACGAACGCGCTCTACGGTTGGTGGTGCGATACGGGAGACACAATCGACAATATCCAGTTCCTCGATAACACAATTCACACCACGGGCATCAACGGTGGTGGCGGGGTCTCGGTGTATCTGTACTGTGGGGCGGCGGGACCGTATTACTCAAACGTCTCAATCCGGAACAACCTATTTAGCGGTAGCGCAACGAATCACGGTATCTACCTCGGTATGGGAAGTTATGGCTTTTTTAACGGTGTGTGGATCGAGGGAAACGAGTTCACCTGCGGTGTGCCCACGTCGGATACCTACGGCCTCTCTCTTAGACAGGCGACGAACGTGTTTGTTGGCAACAACGTGTTCAGCGAGAATCTGCACCACTTTTCGTTCCTAACATGTCAAGGTCTGTGTGGCTTTCAGAAC
>Ga0315288_10010126_pt1 | contig 11873 bp, 23 predicted proteins | sample YL17G11_20_MG_FD_203454 | JGI IMG/M metagenome (GOLD analysis project Ga0315288, IMG submission 203454) | Sediment microbial communities from Yellowstone Lake, YNP, Wyoming, USA - YL17G11_20 | ecosystem: Environmental > Aquatic > Freshwater > Lake > Sediment | place: USA: Wyoming | collected... | reverse complement strand
TTGGTTGGTTTTCTCATTGGTTTGGTTCGGGCGTGCATAGCAAGAAATGAGTACGTTCAGGACTCTCCTATGAAGTTTCTTTTAGCGTCGATGGCCGCAAGCATATCGGGGTCTACGGTTGGCTATGGCCTATTCATCATGCTGATATCAGCATTGCTCCAGGCATATGATGAACCGGATCAGCTCTTCGGAATACTTTTACTTGTTTTCTGTAGTTTTATTGCTTTGTCGTTTGTGGTTCTGGATGTGAAGTTTGGCACGGAATCCATCTTCTATAGGTTATTTGATTAGCGAACTGACAAAGGAAGAATGATACCCAAGGGGGTCCAATGGGTTACATGCCGGGTTCCCGGGTGAAGGCATGATCTGAACAGGACAGGCCCATACAAGAGTGATTCCCAAATCAACAAAACAGGGGGTATGACATGCGGTATCTGCTGGTTTTGGCGCTGGTTCTTTCGGTGTATGGTGACGAGGTTGTACGGCGTGCGGATGGAAGTGAGGTTATTCTGAAGGACGATGGTACGTGGAGCAGGGTAGAAGTCTCCCCTGCACCTGAGCAGGAACAGGTGTCAATGGATGTTTCGTGTGAGAGTCTCATTGTTGATTCCACGGACCCTATGACGGGTATCAGGTCGTTATCATACAGGGCCCCTGTCATTGTTTCCGCCGATGGGAATAATGGGTTTGGGATTCTTCTTTTCAAGCGCATGGGTCGCTTTACCTCCTTGATATGGTCTACAACGGTTGTTGGTGCTTCTTCGTGCATTGCCGCTGAAGCGAAGATCAACATACTATACGAGGACGGCACTCGGGACGAGGTCGTCACGAATGGTAAGTTCAACTGTGACGGGTCTGCAACGGTGTTCTTCGGCGGGGTTTTCGGCAAGGAAATGATACTTGACAGGTTGTGCTCCAAGCGCATAAAGACGATGCGTGTGTGGACGATGAAGTCTTTTGTTCAGGAGGATTTTCCACAAGGAACTTCTACGAAGATCCTGCGCATGTTTCAGTGTCTCAGAAACAAAGAGTAGGGGTGTCCAATGGGTTACTTGTACTACTATCCTAATCGCCCCATCTTGGTTCCACCGGACCCGGTGAATCCGATGGAGCCATGTTCCACGTATCTGGATCAGCACGAGAAGGAAGGCAAGTGGGTTGCTGAGCAGAAGTGGAACGGTGACAACACGCTGGTCTACCTTGAGGGGGACCGGCCGGTGTTGTGGAACCGGCGTCACGAGAAGCTGAGCTATCAGCCATCGCCGGAGGTTCTTGAGGAGTTGTCCCGTTGGCCGCAAGGTTCTATCCTGAACTGTGAAACGGTGAACAGCAAGACCAAGACGGTGAAGGACCTGATGATTGTTCACTGTGTCATGGCCTGGAAGGGTGAGCTTCTGATCGGCAAGACGTGGGGGGATTCCCGGGCCTTGCTGGATCAGGCGGTTGTGGATGGGTTGTCCGGGGAGCATGTACGGGTCTCGAAGCTCTGGAGGACGGGGTTCTGGGACTTGTATCAGGCGGCGGACGGTGGGATCATTGAGGGTATAATACTCAAGAACCCCGCGGGGAGATTGGTGTTCTCGACGACGCCGATCAAAGATATTTCATGGATGCGGAAGTTCCGCAAGCCATCGAAGAAGTATGCATTCTGAAGGGGGTGGCTTATGGGAGAGTTTCAGGAGATTCTCAAGACTTTGTTTCTGTTCGGGATTGTGACGGGGTTCATTCCAATCGTCTGTGTGGGGCTTGCTATCTGGGTGATACAGGGGACGATACAGGGGCTGTGGAATCTGTTTACTGTCCGGCCTGTGCGGGCTTCGAGGGTTGCTCGGGTCAAGTCTGAGGACACGGCGGTATCACGGGCTGAGCGTTTTGAGTAGGCGTTGACAACCAGCTTAGAGGAGGGCGAAATGAAAAAGCGTAAGTGTTCTTTGTGCAAGGTCTGTACCCTGCGGGTTGACCGCAAGGGTCGGGTAACATGCAAGTGCAAATGGGAGTGAAACCATGAACGCTGAGACAAGTTCCAAGGCATCCTTCTACCGTAGCAGGATTGCTGCGCTCAATGCGGATCTTACGGAGGCACAATCCCACCTCAGCAACATCGTGCATGAGTGTGAGCGTCAAGGGCATGCTTGGGGTGAGCCTGTCTACGATCCTATCCGTCAACCGGAGATACATGATCAGGGGGACACGCCGGGGACGATGGGGGTTGATTTTCGGGCTCGTACTATCCGGCAACATCGTTGGACCAGGACCTGCAAGAACTGTGGCCATACGCAGTTCACCGTTGGTCCGATCTCATCCGAGTCCCACACCAAGGCTGTTCCTACCGGCAAGAGCCCGGTATTTGGAGGGCGCACATGATAGTTACTGCCAAAGAGGTTGCGTTCAACAACGATGTGGGCGGGACGGTGCTGATGAAGGGTACGTTCTGTGTCGAGGTTGACGACCAGCACTTTGATTATGAAATTGGCATGGTACTTCACGGCCGGCTTCTCAGTACCCGGGACATAGCCCGGGCCCGGAAGAAGGGCACGACTGGGTTCAAGCCGAGCGATTACAAGAAGTATGGCAAGCTGGCAGTGATCGAAACGCAGACTGCCCGGGAACAGTTTGACCCGTCCCGGGTTCATGTGTTTGCGAGTGATTGTGATTGGAGGGACCCGACGTGACTGTCTGGGACGACCTTCATCGGCTGGGCCTGGAGTTGGGACTTTCATCTTCCAAGCAGGCCCTGTGGGACCGGTTGGTGGCGGAGGGCAAGTTTGACCTCATAGAACGGTTGCAACGTGCGGAGCGGGGGGAACCTGGATTCAGGACCATCGTGGTTCCTGAGGAAGGGTTCTCGGTGGTGGATGAGACCCACAATGAGGTTCTGCGCTGGCTCATGGCTCATCGTATCAACGTCTGCAATCCGGGGCTGTTGATAGCCCGGATGGAGCGGGCACTTCACCCATCGTTGGTATAATTCAAACAAAGACTCCAAACCAAAAAGGGAGAGTGACATGAGCGCATTTGACAAGATCAAGAAGGCATCGGTACCGGCAGCTCGGAAGACGGAAGTGCGGACGGCTACGGTCAATGACGGTATCCGTGAGGCGGTTGACAAGCTCATCGATGCCAAGGCGGCTGCGAAGGCCATCGAGGCCCAGATCGTTGACTGCGAGACAATCATCATCGATGAGGTCCGCCCGCAACAGGACCAGCTGGCCATTGCCGGTGACTTCGTGAAGTCATTGGAGGTTTCAGGAAACAAGGGCACGGTGCTGTTCAGCACGACCGATCGGTTCTCAATTCCGCAGGAGCCTGAGGCTCTGGAGGCATTGCAGAAGCTGTGCGGGGAGAAGTACGGGGAGTTCTTCGGTGAGAAGCAGACCCTGTCCATCAAGTCGACGATTCTTTCCAACGAGGAGACCCTGAACAAGATTGCCAAGGCCTGTGAGAAGGCCGGGCTGGTGCTTGGGGAGATCTTCGACAATACCGTGAAGGTGATTGCCAAGGACGACCTGGATCGCAAGCAGTATGAGCTCGGTGCCAAGAAGCTGGCCGAGTTCCGGGCGATGGTCAAGCAGAACAAGCCCGCACTCAAGACGAGGGCGTAAGAATCCGATGATGGCGGGGGAGGCACGGGCCTCTCCTGCCAACCATGTCGAAGGATTCAAAGTCATAACCTTCATGTTTTCAGACACTTAGACGAATCATAATACTCTGTTAATTGGGGGGTTTAACTGTAACCCTTCGATTAAGGAGAAGAAAATGATTCGGAAAGTATCTGATGACCTGCGTAAAGTGGCTCTTGCCATTGCTGAACAACAGGGTGAGTCACTTGAGCCCAAGGAAGTTGCGAGGGCTATCGAGGATGCTTTGAGGATTGTTCAGCAGCAACAGAAGAGTGGTAAACCGGTGACTGCGGCTGAGGTTGAGGCTCTTGCCGGGTCGGGCTTGGCGAAGGCCATTGCGATGGCCCTGCTGATGGGGATTGGGGCGATGGCTAAGGCCGGGGATTCAACTGCGGTAAATGATACTCCGGATCTTCTGTCAAAGGCTGCAGACAGTCTCGTGACCATCAGGGTTGAACAGAAGGGTACCTTGCCCGGGACAAAGGTCTCGACCATAGCAGGGATCAAAGTTGCTATCAATACCATTGCACAGGATGAGTCCTTCAAGGTTATCAATAAGCTGGACAAGGACTTGGCCGGCCAAGGCATGAAGCAGGAAGACCGTCAGAAGGTTCTTGAGCCCATGCTTCGTTCGATGGGCATGACCAAGTAAGAAATCAAAATCGTATACTAAAGGGAGGGGCTTCGGCCTCTCCCTTCTTATTTTGTGGGGGAGGTTTACGATGAGAGTTATCACAATGATTCTTCTGCTTTACATCTCGGCGATGGCGTCCGGGACCCGTTGGATTCGCGGTCGATGGGAAGACAGTCTGCGGACATACGAGATTACCAAAGACAGCTTCATTGAGATTGCCAAACAGACCGGCAAGGCTGTCAGAGTTGATTACGGGTTGGAAGTTGCTGAGCATGAGCTGCATCTGATATTGTTTATCTACAATAGACGCCCGGGGCATAAAACCAAGTATAAGGGTATTGAGTATGTGACTCCGGATACGACTTTGCGATTGGGCGTTCCGACGGCGATTCTGCGACGGGAAAAGAAAAACATGTTGATGAAGATGATGAATCTCGACGGGATCATGATTCAGGACTACAATATATTTCCGTGGCCTGATTTCGAGAAGCCCTATCGGGTTCTATGGCGCCCATCGGAAGAATGAGTAGAGTTGTTGCTCAAGACGGGCTGGGTCACCCTCATAGAGGATGCCCAGCCCGCCGCACTCTTTCCAACCGCCGATGTTGATGCTGGAGTCATCAATCAAGATGGCATCCCGCTCAACGTATTCAGACTTGGTGGTTGAGAGAAACAGCGGTACGCCTGGAAGGTTGAACTTCACCCAGAGTTCTTTGCCGGCCGGCGCATAGCGCATGTACCCTGGAGACGAGAGCAGTACCGGGGAGGGGCAGTACTTGTTTACGATTTCCCAGACATGTTTGCCACTCGGGGTCCACGGCATGCCAGCCCAGAAACCAATTCCTGCTTTGTCGATGGCCTTGTACATGGCTTCCTTGGCCTCGAACGGGGCATCGAATGGTAGACCTGTGGCATGTCCAAGACGGGAAACGGTTGCACTGAACGCTGTCAGTACGTCGTCCATGTCACAGAAAATCTTGATCTGTTCGCCTGGCAGAATCATTGGATAAGCCCGGCAGCCTTGAGCACTTTCATACCGGCGCCGGCCAACAGGTACTGCGTGGCCAGACCCACCATCTTCTCTTTGCTGCTTCCGGCTGCATCAAGGGCGGCGAGGAACTTGTCATAGGCATCCTGTGACAGGCCATGGCCGACAACCTTGTCTGCCGCGGACTTGATTGTGTTGTAGAGATCATCCACTGTCATCTTTCGCCAAGCGTTCCCACCGATGGTCTTCATGAGCCCTTCGAGCTCTTGGCTGAGCTGAAACTGAACAGCGATTTTTCGAACCAAGAACGCAAGACTTATACGCATGATTCCTCCCTCAGGAGTATAATAGGATGATGAATACTATCTTTCGCAGATACATTATCGGTATGTTCGATGTCCCTGCGGCCGATCGCCTGTTGTTGATATGGACGTTGGCTATCGGTCGGCTTCTGCTGGGACTGCCGGTTAAGTTCTTCATTACTCATGTCAAGGTTGGACTCTGGCTTCACCGCCAATGGTTGCTGTATTGGAACTTCTGGTTTCAGTACTACCTGAAGCGGGATACCTATTGGCCCAAGACACAGGATTGTATGTTCCGTAATCCGCTGTGTCCGGTAGGGGTGTGGAACTACTACAAGCGGATGATCTTCGAAATGACCCCGGAGGAGCTGGGGAAGTTTCTGGTTGGTGAGACGGAACGAAAACTCTACCGGGAGCGACAGATGCGGTGCGGCTTTGCCCCACAGATATGAGGACACCTTGCTGAAGCGCGTCGTTAATTTCCTGTTTGACAAATCAGTGCCCGAGGCCCTTCTTGGTCTATGGGCACTGTTATGGCTCCCTGTGCTCAAGCTGGTACGGATACCGGAGTTTGGTATCGTCGTCTTGAAATTGGGGATCAGGCTACACAAGATGTACAACTCCTATTGGACGTTCTGGCTTTGCTACTATCTGCGCCGGGACATCCGTTGGGATGCGACCCGAATTGCAATGAAATCCAATCCTCTTTGTCCTGATAGTCTGCTTCTTTTCTATCGAGATCTTCTGTTTAATGCTGAGCCCGTGGAAGTGAAAGAAGTCTTCAAGGTTCTTCCGTGGTCCGAGCAAGTCACAGCACTGTATCGTTCCCGCCAAGATAGATGCGGTTTTAAGGCGCTTGTATAAGGAGCTTATTACAATGCTGACCGGTAGTTGTCGGGGCTGTACGAGTTGTTGCACTAACATTGGTCTGATGCTTCCCACTCAGCCATTGACTCTTGAGTGGGCGAAGGCACGGGGACTTACGTTAGTCCAGCAAAATGATAACCTTACAGAGTTCTGGATTCCTTCAGTCTGTCCTCATTTGAAGGGTGGGCGATGCGACATTCATGGCACTGATAAGCCTGAGGCTTGTCGGGACTACCCGGAGTCCATGATTGAGTTCTGGAAGCGTCTGGGGTTTGACCCAAACATTTCGATGGGCTCTGCTTGCGGTTACAGAGTTGTAGACGAGAATCCTTCCTGAAAAGTGATGGTGGGGGCGCCGGTACGGGCCCTCACTTGACATTATCCTTGACATCTTACATTTTTTAGGTATAATATGTGGAAAGGGGGACGCCATGTACGATGAAATAACTGCTCTGTCGAGAATCCTTGCGGTACTTCGTGAGCCTGTGGCTCGGAAGTCATATGCGTTTCCTTCTCTGGATCTGATCAAGGGTCAGCAGGATTCCTGTGAGTCTGAGGACCGGTCGGAAGTTGTGATTGAAAAGCTGGCCACGTTTGGTTTCAAGGCCACGGTTGAGGGACGGAAGGTTGGTCCGGTGGTTACCCGGTATGAGTTGCAGCTGGCTCCTGGCGTGAAGATCAGTTCGATACGGGCCATTGCTGAGGACTTGGCTGTGGCGCTGATGTCGGATCGGGTTCGCATCCTTGCTCCGATTCCCGGGACGTCCTTGGTCGGGGTAGAGATTGTGAATGAGTCTCGGGCGACGGTGGAGTTCAAGACTTCCCTGAGGGAAGCTATTCGGGTTGGCCGCGGTGAGGGTCGCAGCATGGAACTTCCGATGGCGCTTGGCTGTGATACGGCCGGCACTCCGAAGGTTCTTGACTTGGCGAAGATGCCGCACCTGCTTGTTGCTGGGCAGACCGGTTCGGGCAAGTCGGTTGGGCTGGGCACAATCATCATGTCGCTGCTCTATACCCGGACTCCGGATGAGTGTCGGTTGGTGCTTGTGGACCCGAAACGTGTTGAGCTTTCTTTGTTCGCCAAGGTTCCGCATGTTGATCGGGTTATCACGGAGTCGGAAGATGCGGCGGAGATGTTCGCCGGTCTGGTCAATGAGATGGAATCTCGTTATCGCTTGCTTGAGCAGGCTGGTGTCCGTAACATTGCTGCCTACAATCGTGACGGCTTGAAGATGCCCTACATTGTGGTTGTGGTCGATGAGATGGCCGACCTGATCATGTCTGCGAAGGAGACGGAGGTTTCGATAGTCCGTCTGGCGCAGAAGGCTCGGGCGGTGGGTATCCATCTGGTGCTTGCGACTCAGAAGCCAGTGGTGAAGGTTATCACCGGGCTGATCAAGTCCAACATTCCTTCTCGGCTAGCCTTTCAGGTGGCTTCGAAGTCTGACTCCCGGGTGATTCTCGACACCAACGGTGCTGAGAAGCTGTCCGGTCGGGGTGACATGTTGGCTCTGTATGTTGGAGTGTCTGACCCGGAGCGGCTGCATGGCGCTTGGGTGAGTGACTTGGAAATTGCGTCCGTGGTCAACAGCATTGGAGGGTGACATGCATCCCAAGAGAATCTTCGCAATACTGTACACAGCAGGGCTTGTGGCCCTGCTGTGGTATGGATTTCTGAGGGGTCCCAGTTTTATTTCTGACTGGTGGTTCACTGATCAGTCGAATGGTTCAATTCAGAATGGGATAAACAGGTAGGGGGTATCCAATGAAGAAGATGCCGTGTCCTGAGAACGAGAGGGGTCCAGGCCTTATCAAAAGGGTTGGTTCCATGCTGGTTTTCGCGGCCATTGCCTCGGTGGTGGTTTGGGTCATAGGTTCACTGTTCAAGGTTTTCATCACGCCGATTACTTGGCTTTGGGCACGCGATGAGGATCTCAATGGGGGCAAGCAGCTTGGGACTGATGCCATCACAGCGCGTACTATTCAGCGTACGGTTTACGCTGAGGATGTTCAAGACCCAATGTATCAGTACATCAGTCGCTTTGTTGAGCGTCCCCTTGAGCATCTGAATGACTCGGACAATGATGTCTATCAGGAATGGTACGAGCGGTTTGATCGTGGGGAGGTTCTGGACAGTGACATGCGGTGGGCGCCGGAAGTCTATGACTTTGACCACAAAATCTGCAACGAGTTCCTGAGATATCTTGAGGTGCAGGTGAATCTGCACAAGGGCCGCCTAGAGTCTGGGCGGTTTCTCAAGACCATTCGCAAGTACTACCCGGAGTTTGAGGCGAAGTTCAGTTCCGTTGAGTTGGCTATTGAGGGCCTGCGTCGTCGGAATGTCAAGGATGCTCAGCGTACTGCCATCAAGGCGGAGCTGGCTCAGGCGGGTATTCCGGAGCGCATTGCGATAACGCTTAGTTTCTTGACACTGAGCTCTGAGGAACTGCGTGAGCGCCTGCTTCTGGTTCGGAAGTGGATATCTCAGGGCTATTCCGAGGAAGTTGTTCGGGTGATGGCCATCAGCGGAATCCGTGACGAGTTTGTGGTGGAGCAGGGTAGCATCCTCCACTCCAACGGTGTTGATCCGCAGCTTGCGGTCGACATGCTTAACGGTGAGCTGGTGCTCAGCGACATCCTGGGGGTTCAGGAGTTTGCATCCAACTTCCGCAATGTCATGGGCGACGCCGCTTTTGTTCCTTCAAGGGAGGACCCTTCAAAGACATTGCTGCAGGCTGCAGTGGAGCTTGAGGTTGAGAAGACACGCAAGGCTCATCGGCGGAACGTTCGTAACGCAATGTGGAGGAAGTCATGAGTCTTGACCTTCTGATGCATAGGTCTAACGAAGTGATTGCCCGGGTACGGGCTGCCCTTGGACAGGGCGGCCCCACCGGGCGGCACTATCTCTACATCTTCGAGAGCGTCGTTGATGAGCCGGATGAGTTTTGCATCCGAACCACCGAGGAGGGCTTCAAGAGTGTCCAGGTTTTGATGCGGCAGGCCGCCGAGAATGGGGCCCCTGCGGTGTTGGTGGTTGCTGATATGTGGGCTGCTTCGAACACCCACGTCGAGCCCAATGTTTCTCTGGAGCATGTTCCTGGACGGCATAGCTCGTTGGTTTCGTTCCTGCATCTGCCCGATGGTACAACGTATCTGCGGGAGCAGATTTACGCTGAGGAGAACGGGCGCAAGGTGTTCATAGACAGGGACTGGAATCTATCAGATGGGGTTTTGAGGGGCCTGTTCAGTAATCCATGGGCACACACAGACACACACACTTCCAGTTGACAACCGGAAACATTTGTGGTATATTGGAGGATCTAATGAGAACAGACTTGGATGAGGTCAAGAACATACTCAGAAAATTGATGAACTACATATCTGAGGATTTTCGTGAGTTCATCAAGAAGGCTGAGAAGCGCGGGCGGGCAAAGCATCCGGAAGTTGTTATCATGGCCTACATCATGTCGGAGACAGACAGTGAGCTGGGCGTTCTTCTGATTCATTTCTGCAACCTTCGCCGGGCCTGGGATAGGTTGCTGAAACAATATGAGACCTTCCTTCCGAGAAGCGAGTGTGAGGCGGGCAATGATTCATTCGTTGCAGAGTTCATTGAGAGAGAGTTGCGGACGCGCCTTGATCTTATGAGTCATCCGTGGGCACGAGACGATTCCGCGCTGGTAAACTATGGAATCTTTCTGGACAGTCTCTTCACCAAGTTCTCAAAAGTCGAAGTTGAGAAGGAGACGGTCTGAACATGGACGCACTCCTCGTTGTCATAGCAATCATCATTGTTATTCGCTGGGTCTCCTCCGGATTGCAGAAAGCCGGGGTGTGGCTCTGTGAGGTTGGGCGAAACCTTTCAGAAAGTTCTGCTCTCAACAAAAGCATAAGTATTACCTCCAAAGACACAATGGGAGGACAGGATGAGGAATATCTCCAGCGGGTGCGAGAGGAAGTCCGCAGGCTCACGAGTCCATCTTGAGACTCCGGAGCGGCGTTCCAACCCGGAAGACTTCTGGAAGTTCTACAAGGAAAACCAGGAGTCGGTAGACCACATTATCGGCGTACAATGCCTCAAGGTCTTCAACGGATTTCAGAGTATTCCGAAGTCCATCTCCTTTGAGGATGTCAAGCAGAGTGTTCTCGTGAAGTGCTACGAGGATGAGATCCTCAGAATCTGGGACTACAAGCGGTCTTCTCTGGCAACGTTCCTGACAGGCAGGGCGTACTTCAACGCTCAGAAGGCCTTGAATACGGCTATCAGTAAAGAGCCCTACGACCGCAAAGGTGAAAAGGGCATGCGTCGTCGTCTGAGCCAGAAGCTATACAGTGCCATGAACGAGATCCAGGACGATGACCTGGAAGAGGACATCGTCGATGACAGCAATCTCGATCTCGAAGTCGTGGACCAGAATAATCTCCTCGAAGTTCTCCGCTACAATTTGGACTCCCGTGAGCGGAAGGTTCTGGACCTGGTACTGCGTGACCGGACATCGGATGAGATCGAAACGGCTGTCCAGCAGGAGACCCCCGAGGTTACCAAGGAGTACATCAAGTCCGTGCTGTGCGTCATACAGCGCAAGGCCAGGGCCCTGGATAATGGTCTGAACATCTCTTTGCGGGTGTCCCACCCCATAGTACAGACGATCCGTCTTGACCGTACCAACATCATGCCCGTTGCCGGCAAGAACGGGAAGAAGCTGAGCAAGAACCGTCCGCTGACTATCGATGAGAAAAGTGCCCTGCGTAGGCTCTTCGACGAGATTGACGGTGTGACCCAATGGGATACCCTGACCAACTTCCGTCTGAATCACATGAGTCCTGCAGTTGGAGACGACCAGCCTTCTGGATACTTCTCGCACCTGCATAAGCTGGCTCGTCGGGGCAAGATCCAGATACGGAACCGTGCCGCTTACAATGCCAATCGAATATCCAGAGGGCAGACCCCTCTGCCGGATTTGGTATAATACCTCAGGAGACTTCCAATGACTTACGGTGAGATCGACCGCCAATACAGAGCCACGATCCGTACGATTCTCGAGGTGGCTGCGATGCCATCAGAGAGGATGCCGGAGTTCGCGGGGCATTCTCAGTCCGGGGTTCGTCTGACCGCTATTCTCCATGCCAATCGGAATGACCTCCCCCTGTTTCTCGGGGAGACCGATCTGGATTGTGCACGAGCGTTGGAGAGTCGGATTGGGGGAGGTAAGGTATGGACCCTGTATCTGTTGAGAAGTTCATTGCCACCAAGGGCTGGATGCTCCGCCAAGAGATTGAGGAGTCCTTCAGCCCCGGTGAGACCTTGGATATGACACTGAAGTTCCTTGTGGAAAAGCACCGGATTGGAATCGTCAAGTTCTCCGATGAATCCGGCACCAACGGGGAACTGTTCTACTTTCCGAGGACCCGATGAAATTTCTGACTGGCCACAAGGCAACTACGAAAAGCAAGGTACACCA
>Ga0315288_10010125_pt1 | contig 11873 bp, 6 predicted proteins | sample YL17G11_20_MG_FD_203454 | JGI IMG/M metagenome (GOLD analysis project Ga0315288, IMG submission 203454) | Sediment microbial communities from Yellowstone Lake, YNP, Wyoming, USA - YL17G11_20 | ecosystem: Environmental > Aquatic > Freshwater > Lake > Sediment | place: USA: Wyoming | collected... | reverse complement strand
CATATGCCGCAAGGAAAAACAGTACCACCAGGCCATCACCTACTATGAAAGAGTCATCGAGCGCGAGTCCTACAACGTCTTCGCACTCCGCGGCATCGGCATCGCCTACCGCGGCCTTGAGCAATATGAGAAGGCCATCGAATACTGGAAGCGCTATATCGAACTGAACGAAGACGACTACCTTGTCCTCACCCGCCTGGGCGACTCATCCAAGAAACTCAACAAGTTCGAAGAGGCCGAGAAATTCTACCTGAAGGCGCTTGAAGTCTGCAAAGGCGACAAATATATCTACCTCGGCCTTGGCGACCTGTACTACAAGATGGATGAGACCGACAAGGCCATCGAATACTGCGACAAACTCCTTGAGATCGACGACAACTTCATCAACATCATTACCATGGTGGGCAACCTCTACCGCCGCAAGAGAGAATTCGCCAACGCCCTCCCCTACTACAAGAGAGCGCTGGATAAGGACACCAGGAACATTTACGCCATGTTCGGCATAGGCGACTGCATGCGCGGCACCGGGGACATCGCGGGCGCAATCGAATGGTGGGAAAAGATCACCGCCCTCGACCCCAAGAACCTCAACACGCTCACGCGCCTGGGCGATGCCTACCTCAAGACGGAGAACGTCAAGAAGGCCAAAGAGTATTACCAGAGGGCTTTGGAAATCACCGACCACAAGTATGCCCTCATGGGCCTCGCCAAGATCCATCGTCTTGAGGGAGAATACGACGAGGCGGTTACGATTTACAAGCAACTCCTGGGCCGCGAGAAGATGAAGGAAGACCGCGTCCTGAAGGAACTGTACGAAACCAAGCAGGAGCAAAAGAAACTCGCCGGGGCCAACAACAACCCGTAAGCCCCCGCACGGAAATTCCAAACGCCGCGACATCACATCGCGGCGTTTTTCTTTGCCGGCTCCAACACGCCTCGCAACGATGTCCTCTTATCCACCCTGTCAACTCCGGCAAGGTCCGATGCGTCGAACAGCATGCGCGCCGCGACGGGTCAGAAAAGCAGGTCGAACCCGTCGCTCACCGGCATTAACCGGGTGATGCTTAAAATTCATGAACTTTTTGCCCCGCACGTATGCCCCCACCGAAAAATAAATATGAAAATTGCCCTTTTTTCGAGATTTTTTCGGGGGCTGCGGTGTCTATTAGGATATCAGAGGAAGCACATGGTTGTTTTGCGGGATAGTCTATGGGAGTATGAGTCTTGAAAGATATGATTGGAATGTACGTAGTTCATGCCTCCTTTGCCTCCTGGAGTCTGCCCGGCTATTCCCCTGACGCAATCCACAGCACACAATGGATGGATGACTGCCTTGCAGTCTCATTCCGTCCCTTATTGTCAATGTTTGAAAGAAAGAGTACGACACGAATATGAAGAAATGCGAGCATTTGGTGGTAATGGTGTCATTTGTAATCCTTGCGCTGGCGGCGACAGCGGTTCCCGCCGCCGCGTTTACCTACAGGTATTGGCAAAACACAGGCAGTTCCTGGACCGACAGTTTCAACTGGAGCCCTTCGGGCGTTCCGACGACAGACGATCTCGCTTATGTCAACGGCGGCGTGTGGGCGGAAATCACATCGACCGACACCCGGTGCGCATTTGTCTTTGTCGGGACTGACTACACCGGCTATCCCAGTACCTCCGGGTATGTCGAGCAGACCGGCGCCACTAACCAGATTGACGGCGCCCTGTATCTCGGGGACGGCTCTGGCTTCTTCGGCGAGTACGTCATGTATAACAGCGGTTCGAGGTTGTGCGCCGGGAACGAATACATTGGGCATGAGGGAACAGGCTACTTCTACCAGTACGAGGGGGAAAATAATGTTTTTCTTTCAGGTTCTTACGGAGGGTGGCTGTCTATCGGCCAACTTTCAGGCACCGGGACCTATGATCTATACGGCGGGAAAGTGTGGGCCGCCACTACGGAACAGATTGGGGTGGGCGGCACGGGCACTTTCAATCAGCACGGCGGGACCAACACGGTTGCCGGTCTTAGCGACGTGCCGTGTTACTTGGATATTGGCTCAACGGGCACTTACAATCTCTGGAGCGGGGAGGTATCGGCCAGGGGCGAGCGCATAGGTAATGGCGGAAATTTCTACCATTACAGCGGAAGCAGCGCGGTTACCTGCAACGGGCTTTATGTCGGGTACGGTGGTAACTACTCCTCCTTAACGGGCAACTATTATCTGCAGCACGACGGATATGGCCACTATGGCCAGTTGCAGGCCACGAACGAATACATCGGGTATAGCGGCCCCGACATGTTCGGGGCGACCGTAAGCGGCAAAGGTTACTTCCAGCAGAGTGGCTACGGAACGAACAACATTTGTGACGGCGACCTATACCTCGGATATAACAGCGGCTCAACGGGCACATATAGTCTTAGCGGTGGGAACCTGACTGCCAGCGGCGAAATCATCGGAGTGGACGGGACGGGGTATTTTTACCAGTACTACGGAACGAATGTAGTAACCAACAACGGGCTGCATATCGGGTGCGGGCCCGGGCCGGGAGGCCAATACGACCTGGAAGGCGGGACGCTGGAGGTTTCCGGGGTTACAAATGTGGGGGTTGGAGGGAACGGTTACCTGAATGTTGTGGGCTTCAGCCAGGCAACGTTTTCAACTCTTAATATAGGCACGGAAAGCAGCGGGTCGGGGCGCGTGACGTGGGAAGAGCAGTATCCGGATTATAATTGGAATGCGACACTCTCCGCCGATGAGATTAATATCGGCGCGAACGGCGAGTTGGACGTTTACCGCTCCTGGGATTGCGACGGCACCATCACGATGACCGGCGGGCGGCTTGCCCTCGAACGCTGGGAGGAGTGGCCAATATGGTACAACGAGGAAACCGGGGAGTGGGGATACGAGTGGGTCTTGGCGGGCAACTACGGGCTTACATTATACAACGGCGGCACGCTTAACATCGGCAACGATGCCCATGTTGACGCCGATCTGTACATTGATGCCGGTGGAACGGTCAACTATTGGGGTGGCGACCTTAACTCGAATGCGATTTCCCTGTGCGGGCAGTTCAACGGTTATCAGGACTGGCAATATCAGTACGCGCCCGGCTGTTATATTGGTGGTGGCGGTGTCCTCGACATGACAGGGTATGACATGACGCTCAATGGGTCTAGCGTTTGGTTAGCCAGCGGCTCTTTCACCGCCGCGAACCTGAGCGTGGGGTATGGCTGGTTCTCTCAAACCGGCGGGACTAGCAACGTTGACGGCGAACTTGCGGTGGGGGTTGAAAACGCTTTTGGCACATCCCTTTACTCCATAGAGGGCGACAGTCTGAGCGTGGGCAACCTGCATATCGGCCCCAAGGGCGAATTCAAGATTCAGCACCAGCCCTCCGTCCCGCTCACGGTCACGGTGAACGGGGACTTCACGATAGACAACGGCGGGAAGTTCACTGCGGACGCCGGCACGATTATTCACATGACCGGCTCCAATTTCTACAACAACAGCACGTCGGAAGTGGCCCTGGCCGGCCTTGAGAATGCCACCTTTGTCTTCGAGGGCGGGTCGGACGCGGATACGTTTGAGGTCGCGGGGCTTGACCTGGGCGCGGTGATGGAAGGGTTCGACAACAACTTCACCCTCTATTGCCTGACGCTCGGGGGAGAAGACGTCGCGTTTCTCACACTCATCGATGGCTACGACAACGGAAATCGCGGCGGCGAGGGCGGGAACGCCGAGGCGCTGTACGTGCAGTGGCTCACAATTAATCCGGGCTGCACTCTTGACCTCAATGGCTATCACCTTTACACGCTTCACTACGAGAACGACGGCGGCCACGTAGAGGGCGGCAAGGTGTCGGTCATCGGCGAAGAAACCGCTGTGCCGGAGCCGGGGACGGTTTTCATGATGGCGTCGGCGGCGGTGGGCTTTGCGGGAATCGCCGCGAGGCGCGTCAGAAGGATGAAGGCTTAAGGATAAAGGATGAAGGCTTAAGGATGAAGGATGAAGGATGAAGAGGTCAAATGCGCAGGAGGCGCATGAAGCACGAAAGCATGGGGCGCACAAACGTGCGCCCTTCTCTTTCAGCCATAGACCGGGAACCCAAACAAGCAGCAAACAGCGCCCTATTTTCCACCGCGCCCTTGACTATTGACAAAAATGTGATATACTTGTATATGTGATAGTGGGTACTTGCGGCGTAATACATGCCCCTCCGGGGTATTTAATCGGCTCAAATAGTTAATTATTGCTGGGCAACTGCAAAAAAATGCAAAGCAATAAAAACAATGACAAAGGGGCAGAGCTCACTCGCCGCGTGAGCGACTTGTCAAAGAAGGCGAACTCCCTCTTGAAGAAAGGTAAAATGGAGGAGGCGAGAACGCTGTTTGAACAGGCTTATTTAATCGCCCCGGACAATCCTTACATCCTTGTCGGCCTCGGCGACGTTTTCCGCAAGCAAAATCAGCCCGAAAAAGCACTTCAATACTACAACAAGATTCTCGGAAACGAGCCTGACAATATCTTCGCGCTGCGCGGGCTTGGCGGAGCGTATCACGCCATGGGTCAGTTCGACAGGGCCATCGAAACATGGAAAAGATACGTCGAACTGAACGAGTTCGATTTCTTCGTCCTGACGCGCATCGGCGATACTTACAAGAAAATGAGCCGCTACGAGGAGGCCGAGAAATACTATCTCAAGTCCCTCGAAATCAACAACGGCGACAAGTACACGTTCCTGGGCCTTGGCGACCTGTATTACAAGATGAACCGCGACGACGACGCCATCTGCTACTGCGACAAACTGCTTGAACTGGACGAAAACTTTATCAACATTCTCACGATGGTCGGGAACATCTACAAGAAGCGCGACAACTACGACAAGGCGCTGGAATATTACCAGCGCGCGCTGAAACTTGAGCCTAACAACTCCTACGCCCTCTACGGCATCGGCGACTGCTACCGCGGCAAGGGCATGCACAAGGAGGCCATCACGACCTGGGAACGCCTGCTGGAGGTCAACCCCCGCAACGACAATATCCTGGCGCGCATCGGCGACGTGCACCTGAAACTGGGCAACGACGAGGAAGCCCGCCAATGCTATCACCGCGTCCTCGCCCGCAGCCGCAACAAGTACGCGCTGCTCGGCCTGAACAAAATCCTCCGAAAGGAAGGCAAATACGACAAGGCCATCCAGAACTACAAACTCATCCTCGCCACGGAACCGGACGACCAGCGCGTCCTCAAGGAACTCGAAGCCGCCATCGCCGAAAGCGCGGCTACGCCGGAAAAGCCGGACGTCAGCCCTCCCGCCGATGAAAGTGGCTCCGATGTCCGCCCCTCCACTGATTAGCCGCAAGTCCTTTTAATCGCCGCCGATAAATGTTATACTGTCGCGCTGCCAAACCCGATAAAATAACCAGGAAAACCGTAATGCTCTGCCAACGCAACATATTGGAATTGTGGAGCATAGCCGCCCCCGGCTGTGATTCATTTACCCCTCGATTCCCCGCGCCCGAGGGCGGGCGCGCTCCATTACCATAAAATAGTATGACAGAGCAGTAGTCCGCATAAACGCACTGGAGCACAAACATGAGTGAGGACCTGCAAAGGGATTTCACCAAGGATGAGACCTGGCGCGTCTTCCGCATCGTCGCGGAATTCGTGGAAAGCACGGAAGAACTGTCCAAAGTCGGCCCCTGCGTCTCGATATTCGGTTCCGCCCGCCTGCCGAAAAGCCACAGGTATTACAAGAAAACCGTGGCGCTGGCCAAGAGGCTCGTCAAGGAAGGATTCAACATAATCACCGGCGCCGGGCCCGGACTCATGGAGGCCGCAAACTACGGCGCTCAGAAGGCGAAAGGGCTTTCAGTGGGCCTCAACATTGAACTCCCCCATGAACAGCGCCCCAACGCCTACATCGACAAACTGGTGACCTTCAAGTATTTCTTCGTGCGCAAGGTCATGTTCGTCCGCCATTCCGTCGGCTTCGTCATCATGCCCGGCGGCTACGGCACAATGGACGAACTGTTCGAGTCCCTCACGCTCATCCAGACCCGCAAGATAGAGCCCTTCCCCGTCGTCCTCATGGGAATGGATTTCTGGAAGGAGATGATCGACTGGATAACGCGCACGATGATCCGCTTCAAGACCGTCAGCCCGCTTGACACGGATTTCCTGATACTGACCGACAGCATCGACGAAGCGGCGCGGCACATCACGAGTTTCCGCGATAACAACAAGGCCCTTTTCCCCGCCGATGACTCAATAATTAGTCCGAAGCCGCGCAAGTAGCATCAGGCGGCGGGAGAGCCGGTATCCGTGAGGATCTCCCGAACCATGCCGGCTAGGTACATCGAGCCAGTAAAGCATGTCAACACGTCAGGCGAGGCCTTCAGCGCATTGGCATAAATAGAGCGCACGTCGTCCCGCCATTCGATCTTCACCTTTATGTCCGCTTCAGCAAACGCCTTCTCAAAAATGGGAAGCAGCCGCTCCTTCTTGCACGCGCGAGGGCTGCCGGTGTGCGTGAGAACAATCGACGCCAGTTTCATCTCCGCGGCGCGCGATACAAGGTGTCCCACCATCCCCGCTATATCCTTATCCTCCGCGACGGCGAAAACGAGGTTCATGCGCCCGTACTTGAATTCCTCATGGATCGTATCGAGGAGGCATTTCAGCGAGGCCACGTTATGCGCTCCATCGACAATCACCGTCGGGCCGCGATGCGCCACCTCAATCCTTCCCGGCAGTTCCACCGCCTCAAGCCCCGCGCGGATCGCCGCCTCCCCGATGCCCGGAAACTTTCCTGAAAGGAACAGCGCCGCTGCGACCGCCCGGGCTGCGTTCCAGCGCTGGTGCGCCCCCGGCTGTCGCAGGCGAAGCCCGGAGACTTTCCGCCCCGCGACGCTCACGGCAAACCCATTGTCCCCTTCCTCCAACAGTATCTCCCGCCCCAGCAGGTACAGCGGCGCGCCGGCCTCCCGGCATTTCGCCTCAATCACGCGAAGCGCCTCCGGCGCGGCAACCGCGCTCACCACCGGCACGCCGGCCTTGATTATGCCGGCCTTCTCCCCCGCGATCTGCGAAAGCGTCTCCCCCAACTGCCGCATGTGGTCGAACGATACGTTCGTGATGATGCAAACGTCCGGGCGGATGATGTTCGTCGAGTCAAGCCTTCCGCCAAGCCCCACCTCCATCACCGCAACCCGCGCGCCGCGCTCGCGGAAATAATTCCACGCCATTCCGGTGAAAATCTCGAAGAATGTCGGCGTGGCGAACGGCTCCGTGCTCTTCGCGCAGGCTTCAAGGTGAGGAAGAAGCGTATTGATTTGGCGCACAAGCGCGTCCTTCGGAATCATCGCGCCGTCCACAAGGATGCGCTCTTCAAGATGCACCAGGTGCGGCGACATGTACGTGCCCACGCGCACGCCCGCCTTGCGCAGAATCTCCGTAATCATCAGCGCGGTGGAGCCTTTGCCCTTTGTGCCGGTGATGTGAACGGCGCTCATGGCGAGGTGCGGATTGCCGAGGAACTCAAGCATCGCGGTCATGCGGCGGAGATTCAGTTTCGACGAGTCGTAATCAAAATTGACGACCCGCTCGTAGTTAGTGAAACCGAAAAGGAATTTGACCGCATCTTCGTACGTCGTGAGAGCCATGTGCGAACCTCCGCAATCGCCCCGCCATTAAACCACATCGTAGCCCCAAAGACAACGCCGCTCAGCCGCTTGCCCGCCCCGTCCGGTAAACATTCGGGCGGATTGCACGGATTTGCTTTGCAATGTCACTGGGGCGGTTTATAATTCACCGGGAATGAAAATTTCAGGGGGCCGATTTCCGGGAGTAAGAAGTGGACAAGGCTACAACGCAAATCTTCAAGACGTACATCAGTTCAATCCAGAGCGCGCTCCAGAAAGGCAACGCCGGTGAGCGAACGCATTACCCCGCGCTCAAGGCGCTGATTGAGTCGCTGTTTCCGGAGATTACGGCCACCGTGGAACCCGCTCGTATTGAATGCGGCGCGCCGGACTTTGTCATCACACGAGGCGACATACCGCTGGGCTACATCGAGGCCAAAGACGTCGGCGCGGACATGACTGCCGCCCAGAGGTCGGAGCAGTTGAAACGGTATTTCAAGTCCCTGTCGAACATCATTCTCACAAACTTCCTTGAATTCCGTTGGTACGTGGACGGAGAGTTGCGAGCATTTAGTGATTTGGCGCTGATCCGGCTCGACGACAAAATCAAAACCGACGCGGATAGAATTGAAAAGACACAGGGCCTTCTGGCGTCGTTTCTGGAGCACCAATGTCCTTCCGTCGGCACGCCGCAGGAGTTGGCGGAGCGTATGGCGCGGCTGGCGCACCTATGCAGAGAGACAATTGTCGAGACCTTCAAGAGGGAGGGCGAGGTAGGTTCCCTGCATGAGCAACTCGCCGCGTTCCGCGAAAACCTTGTCCCCGACCTCACGCCGGAGCAATTCGCGGATATGTACGCGCAGACCATTGCGTACGGGCTTTTTGCGGCGCGGTGCGAGTGCGAAAACCCGGAGAAGTTTTCACGGCGGGATGCGGCTTACCTTATTCCCAAGACCAATCCTTTCCTGCGGAAATTCTTTGAGCATGTTGCGGGACCGGACCTTGATACGCGGATAGAGTGGGTGGTCGAAGACCTTGTGGAACTTCTGCGCCGGGCGGACATGGCGGAGGTATTGCGGGATTTCGGCAAGAGGGTGCGCAAGGAAGACCCGGTTGTCCATTTTTATGAAACCTTCTTGAAGGCTTATGACCCGACGGTGCGGGAGATGCGCGGCGTCTATTACACGCCGGAGCCGGTGGTGAATTACATAGTCCGCGCCATAGACCACACGCTGAAAACGGAGTTCAACCGGCCTGAGGGATTGGCGGACCGTGACGTTTATATCCTTGACCCGGCCTGCGGGACGAGCACGTTTCTCTATGAAATCGTCAAGCACATCCACGAGCATATCTGCGAGCGGGGGCAGGCGGGAACATGGAACCTTTACGTGGAGAAGTATCTCTTGCCGCGTCTTTTCGGGTTTGAACTACTGATGGCGCCGTATGCGATAGCGCACCTGAAACTGGCCCTTCTGCTGAAAGAGTTGGGATATGAATTCAAGAGCGATGAGAGAATCAATATATTCCTGACCAACACACTTGAGGAGGCGATAAAGAAGTCTCAGACTTTGTTCGCGAAATTCATCTCGGACGAAGCCAACAGCGCCGCCGCAATAAAGGAGAAGTTGCCAATAATGGTGGTGCTTGGCAATCCGCCGTATTCGGGACATTCCGCCAATAGAAGTTACTATGTCCGCGGTGTTCAAAAGGGGCAGGATTATCTGAAAAAAGTGAACGGGAAATGGTTGACGGTGGAGGCGGACCGGGATATGGACATAGAGCAGCCGACTTTTATAGGGCGGCTGATCGACGATTATAAATTTGTTGACGGCCAGCCGCTGGGTGAGAGAAACCCGAAGTGGCTGCAAGACGATTACGTGAAGTTTATCCGTTTTGCCCAGTGGCGAATTACGAAGACGGGATACGGTATTGTAGGTTACATTACAAACCACGGTTATCTTGACAATCCGACATTTCGCGGGATGCGCCAGTCGCTGATGGAGACCTTTGACAAGATTGACGTAATAGATCTTCACGGGAACGCGAAGAAGAAAGAAGTCTGCCCTGACGGCTCGAAAGACGAAAACGTTTTTGACATTCAGCAGGGAGTAGCGATAGGGATATTCACCAAGACCGACGGTAAGGCGGCGAAGCGGAAGGTGCGCCATACGGATATTTGGGGTACGCGAGACACCAAGCAGAAAACCTTGCTTGCGCTCTCGCCGAAGTCAAAAACGATGGAAGCGATTAAACCGGAATCGCCAGCGTATTATTTTATTCCTCGTGATAGAGAACTGGCAGAAGAATACGAACAAGGATGGAAAGTAGCGGACATATTCCCCGTTAACTCGGTCGGCATTGTTACCGCGCGCGACAACTTGACCATCAAATGCTTCGAGAAGGAAATATGGGATACTGTGCGGGATTTCATCTCGATGTCTGTTGATGCCGCACGACAGAGATATGATCTGGGAAAGGATACAAGAGACTGGAAAGTTCAACTTGCGCAGGATGATATCAGATCGACGGGGCCAGACAAAAAGAAGATAGCGAGAATCTTGTATCGTCCTTTTGACATTCGCCGCACCTATTACACCGGGAAGGTCAAAGGTTTCATCTGCAGGCCTCGACAGAATGTCATGCGGCACATGCTGGAGGGAGAGAACGTCGGCTTGATTTCCGCGCGAAGTAACAAATCCGGCGCTTCCGATCATTTCTTTTGCTCACGTTTGATCACCGAGGCGAAGTGCGGAGAATCCACCACCCAGTCCTATCTATTCCCCCTATATCTCTATCCTAAAGAAGAAAACAGCAACAATGGCAAGGGCGGCGGGAACGGAAATGGCTACCAGATGCTGATAGCCGAGCCGAAGGCGAAATATGGGAAAAAGCGGAGGCCGAACCTGAATCCCGAGTTCGTGAAAGAGATGGCGGCGGCGCTGAAGATGGAGTTTGTCGAGGACGGCAAAGGCGATTTGAAGAAGACGTTCGGGCCGGAGGATATTTTTGATTATATCTATGCGGTTTTCCATTCGCCGAATTACCGCAAGCGATATGCGGAGTTCCTGAAGAGCGATTTCCCGCGCGTGCCGCTGGCTGAGGATGCGAAGCAATTCAGAAAACTCGCGTCTCTCGGCGGGGAACTTGTTGCCCTGCATCTGATGGAGTCGCCGAAACTCGAAAGGCTGATTACGAAGTACAATGTGAATGGCGACCATCTTGTGGATAATAGGATGCGGTACGTGGACGCACAGAAACGGGTTTACATCAACGGCGAGCAGTTCTTCGCGGGAGTGCCGAAGGATGTGTGGGAATTTCAGATCGGCGGTTATCAGGTCTGCGAGAAGTGGCTGAAGGACCGCAAGGGGCGCAAATTGACGGTCGATGAAATCGGGCATTATCAGCGCATTGTGACGGCGCTAAGCGAAACCATTCGCCTGATGAAGGAAATCGACAAGGCGGCATTGCCGTGGGCTGGAAAGTAGAGCGGATGCCATCGTGACGAAAGAAAACCGCCGGGGTTGAGTCCGGCGGTTTTTTGTTGCGTGCGTCTCGTCTTGCTGACACGGGCGTCAGACCCCTCCCGTCGCTTCACTCCTCTTTGGCGTCTGACCCCCTCCCTAGTTGCTGCTCATGGAGTAAGTTTTGCGGTCGAGGCCGAGTTTCTTCACGCGGTACCTGATGGAGCGGAAAGTCATCTTGAGCAGTTTCGCCGCGTTGCTGAGGTGCCCGTTGCATAACGCAAGGGCCTCGCTGATGTATTTCCTCTCAAGGGTTTCGAGTTCCTTCTCAAGGTCAATCCCCTCCGGGCCGAGCACGGAGCGCACCTGTTCGGTAACGGGCAGTTTGTGCGTGCCGAGGACGACGAGGTGCTCCTTTTCGATGACTTCGCCGTCGCACAACGCGACCGCGCGCTGGATGATGTTTTCCAGTTCGCGGACGTTGCCGGGCCAGTCGCAGTTCTTGAGCACCTCAAGCGCTTCGGGGGCGAGGCGCGTCGCGGGTTTTTTCATTTTGGCGGCGTACTTCGCCAGGAAATGCCCGGCGAGCAGCGGCACGTCCTCCATGCGTTCGCGCAGAGGCGGCAGGGTGAGCGGGATGACGTTGAGCCTGTAATAGAGGTCTTCGCGGAAGATTCCCTTGTCCACCATCTCGGTGAGGTCGCGGTTTGTGGCGGTGATGAAGCGGACGTCCACCTTCTTTGTGGTGGTGCCGCCGACGGGCTTGAATTCCTGGTTTTCGA
>Ga0315288_10010124_pt1 | contig 11874 bp, 8 predicted proteins | sample YL17G11_20_MG_FD_203454 | JGI IMG/M metagenome (GOLD analysis project Ga0315288, IMG submission 203454) | Sediment microbial communities from Yellowstone Lake, YNP, Wyoming, USA - YL17G11_20 | ecosystem: Environmental > Aquatic > Freshwater > Lake > Sediment | place: USA: Wyoming | collected... | reverse complement strand
TAGCCTCCGGTCAGCGGCACTCGCACCGATACCTTCAGGTTAATCGTCGTCCACTGCACATAGGGGAACAGGAGCTCCAGCGGCAAGCCCGACGGTCCCAGGCTCACAGTAATGAAATCGGGGGCGCGCCCGCCGGCGCCGATGTCGCAACTGTCAAGATCATTGTTCGGGTTGCCGCAGGACGGCGTGCAATCGTCCACCGCCGTGGAATCAAGCGCAATCCGTTCCGGATAGAAATAGATGGAGTCGGTCGTCAGCCCGGTCACCAGCGGGTCGCCGGTCCCCTGCAGGTTCCCGTATACAATAAAGTTCTTCACGTTCAGGAACATGGGATCGGACTGATCGCAGTAATTCAGTTTGCTGGTTCGCGACAGTAGTCCGGCCCCGCTGCGCACGGCTTTGTGCAGCGTGTGATACACCCAGAAGACCCGCGCCACCTGGAAGGCGCCGAACATCATCAGCAGCAGCAGGGGGATGGCGAAGGCGGTCTCGACCGCGGCCTGTCCTCGATTGCGGATTGCGGATTGCGGATTGCGGATTTCGAGCACGCCATCCGTTCCTGACTCCGCGCTTGGCCTTGTGCTGATCATTGACTGCCTACTGCTTACTGCTTACTGCCTACTGCTCACTGCACGTTATTGATGACGCCGTGCAACACGGGCCGTCCGGGCCCCACTAAGAGGGGGTGCAGGGTCATGCACGCCCCGCCAATGCCTCCCGAGGCGATCGGCGCCCCATAGCCGATGTACTCGGCCCGGAACGGGGCGGTATAGACGGGCGCGGCCGGCGACCCGGCCACGTTCAGACCCAGCAGCCCATCGCTGTTCTGGAGCAGGAACTGCCGGAAATTGAGCACCGTCAACAGCGCCGGATCATCGATGACGGCCACCGTCAGCACGCGCCGCTGATTGCCGCAGTACTCGACGCCGTAGTCCTGCAACACGCCGTCGGCGCCGGGATCGGTGTCGGCCTTTAGCAGCGGGGTCAGATCGGCGGCCCCCTCCACGTTGGCGCAGGCGTTGCTGGTGGGATCCACGCCGAAGCGCGTATTCAAGCCGCACAAAAAATCGCGGCCCATCTGCGTGGCTGCCGCGCAGGTCGTCGAGGGGAAGTTCGCGTTCGACACCTCGGCGGCATCGATGGTCACGCAACCGGGATCGGGGTTCTCCGTGTCCGGGGACTTGACCATGGGCGCCGCGCCCAGCCTGAAAATTTGCCCGTCCACTCCGGTTTCCGGGCCCCACGGGTAATGGTTCAGGATCAGGTATTGCGCGAAGTCGACGGTGTCGGTGAGCAGGCCGGGCCGGGTCGCCTGGCAGGGCGGGCGCACGAAGCGCTGCACCGGGCTCAGGTAAAACGTGTAGTACTGGCCGGCCTGAAAGCCGTAATTGATCTCGTCGGTGGCGTCGATGGCCACCACCGCCAGCGGCTCGACGAAGCAGGCGGTACAGACCGCCGAGCTGACTCCCGCCATCCCGGCCACCGCCACCGGCTGCGTCGGCGGGCGGTTGAGGCTCAGGAAGCGGGTGAAAATCACCGGCATCTCGACGTTGACCTGCACCCGCACGTACCTTGCGTTGGGCCCCGACTGCCCGCCGTTGGCATTGACCTGGGCGTCGTTCAGCAGCGCGAAGTAATCCGACATCAACGTGGTCGGAATCTCGGAGTTGGTGCTGACTTGGCTCAACCGCATATTGAAGCGGTTGTCGTTGGGCGTGCCGCTGGCCGTCGCGCCGGTGCTGTCGAACGAGGCCGCGATCTGCACGTCGGCGTAGAGGGTGGCGCAGGAGCCGCCGGTCAAACGAGTGGCGGCGGCCAGCGCGGCCGCATCCACCGCGGTCTGCAATTCCCCCTGCACCATGTACAAGCGCCCGACGTCGACGGCCATCACCAGCAGGCTGAACAGTACGAAGGTCAGCAGCAGCGCCAGGTAGACGCTCACGCCGCCCTTCTGATTGCGGAGTGCGGATTGCGGAGTGCGGAGTGATAGGCTGTGGGCTGTAGGCTGTAGGCTGTGGGCTGTGGCCTGCCGGCTGTCGGTGGATGACGGGCAGTGCAGCTCCGCCCCCACGGCCCGTTTCTCTTTGCTCGCGCCTGCTTGCACCATAGACCCTTTTCCGCCTTCTGCCTCCTGCCCACTGTCCACAGCCCACAGCCTACAGCCCACGGCCTACGGCTTACCGCCCTCCGGCGGCCCCGACGGCTCCTGCCCGCGCGGGCCCTGGAACTTGGGCGCCGGGGGCACAGGCTCGGCCTTGGAACCGCCTAAAAACTCCTTCGGGAATTGCAGCGACGGCGGCGTCTCGCCGGCCGCGAACGGTTTCACGAATCGCGGCGTTACCACCACCAGCAATTCGGTGTTGCTCTTGTGCAGCGAGCGGGAGCGGAACAGTTTTCCGAGGATCGGCACGTCGCCCAGGCCCGGCACCTTGCTCAGCACTTCCGTCACCCTGTTGTCAATCAGGCCGGCGATGGCGAAGCTCTCACCCTCCCGCAGGTCCACTTCGGTATCCGCCGTGCGCTTGCTGATGGCCGGAATCAGGAAGCCCTGCATCGTCAGCGCGTTGGAAAAATCCAGAGCACTGACCTCGGGCGTCACCTTCAGGTGAATGATGTTGGTGACCGGATCGACGGTGGGGGTGAAAGTGAGCTGCACGCCGAATTTGCGGAACTGAATGGTGACCACGGGCGCGGCCGAGCCGCCGGCCCCGGTGGAGCTGATGACGGGGATGGGGAACTCGCCGCCCGCCAGGAAGCTGGCTTCTTTTCCGCTGACCGTGATCAGGTTCGGCTCGGCCAGGATCTCCAGCAGGTTCTTCTCTTGGAGCATCCGCAGCGTGGCGCCGAAGTTCAGGTCGGGGCGGAAGGCGAAGATGTTGAGCAGGTCGCTCATGCTCACTTGAACGTTGCCCAACTGCTGCTGCCCTTCCTCGCCTTTCTGGAACTGCAACTGGCCGACCCTGGGAAAGGGGAATTGCTGCGTGGTCTCGGTGCCGATCAGCTTTTTGCTGGTGCTGAACAGGTTCACCCCAAACTGGCTGAGCGCCACCCGGTCGATGGTGGCGATCTTCACCTGCAGCATCACCTGGCGGTTCTCCGGGGTGGGCGCCTGCAGAAGGTTGACCACGGTCTTGGCGAACATGGAGGCGATGGCGCCCGCCCGCTTGACGGCTTCGGCGTCCGAGACCACGCCGCTGAGCAGAATGGCGTCCTTGCTGCTGGTCACCTTGATGTCCTCGCCGGGCAGGTTGGCGCGCAGGGTTTCCTGCACCTCGGCCAGATCGGGTTGGACGGTCACGTCGAAACGCGACACCCCCGGGCCGTGCCAGACCAGCAGGGTGGTGTTCCCGGGCGCCTTGGCGTTTATGACCACCTCGTACGGCGACACCACCACGGCGTCCGCCACCGCCGGTTCCGACACGCTGAGCTTATCGACCACGTCGGTGAACTGGAGCAGTTCACCGTGGCCTACCGTGGTGGTGACCCGGCGCGAGGGCAGGAGAGTGGCCGGGGCGGTGGGCCGGGTGGGCGGCGGCGGCAATGAAGGCTGAGCCGCCTGCGGGGCCTCCGGCGCGGGCGTCTGCGGAGCCGCAGCAGGCTCCTGCGCGGCCGCTGGAAGGCCCATAAACAAGGGGCACGCAAGAAAAACAAAGAAAACGGAATGAGCGGCTGTCCGCATTCAGAATATGTCCTCGCTGACTTTAGAACCGCGGAAGACCCGAACCGTGATGCGGCCATCGTTCGCCGACCTGGGGCCCTGGTTGAGCGGCAGACCCGACGGGGAGCGCCCGCCGGGAAACTCGCTGCGCGGCGCGGCGGGAGCGGTCACCGGCCGCGGCGGCGGCGTGCGCACCGGATCGGCGATGCCCAGGTCGGCGGCGCGCACCGGCTCGGTGGGTTCGCTCAACTCCGTATCCAGCGGGTTGCGCAGCGCGAGCTGGATCTTCCCGCGCTGCAGGGCCAGCACCAGCCTTTCCGCCTCGTCCTGGGTGACCAGCAGCGTGGCCACCGTCTGCCCCGTCTGCGAAGTCCGGACATCGACCTTGCCCCCGGGCTCCAGTTGCCTGCCGTAGGCCAGCACCCTGACGTTCTGCAGGATGGTGGTGGCCGCCGCGTCGCCGTTCGACAGCAGGCGCACGAACAGCACGTCCACGCGCGTGCCGGGCTGCACGAAGCCGGCCACCCCGGACATGTCGTTCACCTGGACCGCGACGGCGCGCATGCCCGGCTCGATCAGCGCGGTCAAGCCCTCCCCGCCGCCCTTGGGCGCCAGTTTGCGCTCCAGGACCAGTTCGCTGGCCAGCACCGAGCTGACGACGGCGCGGTCCACAAGATCGGAGATCTTGGTGTAAGCGCCTTGCGGCAGGTCCTTGCGGTCCACCTCGACCAGCTTCAGGTCGGGGGCGGCCAGCCGCTTTCCGATGGACACGTCGCGCGTGGCGGCCACCACGCGGATCCATTCGCGCTGCGCCGGCGCCGTGGCTCTCCTGTAGACCCACCAGCTCAAAACCAGCGCCGATACCCAGGCGACGGCAAAAAAAACCAAGATGCGATGACGCTGCATAGAAAAACCGTTCAACGTTCAAGGCTCAAAGTCAACAAACGGCCAACCTCGGACCTTGAATCAGATCAGTGGAACATGGCCAGAAACAGCAAAGTTCCGCCGGCGATGACAGCGCCGTAGGGCAGCCGCAAGGCGTTGGGAGCATCCAACCGGCTGGCCTGGCGGACTTCCCGCCAGCGCAGCAGCCCGAGGCCGGCCACGATGTGGCCGGTGCGGCGGAGAACCTCCATCAGCCTGCCCCGCGCCGCCGCCAGCGCCAGTGCCGCCACTCCCCCGAGCAGGCCGGTCAAGATAAAAACCCAGGGCAGCGAGTGCGGCGCCAGAAACGCGCCCACGGCGGCGAACAGCTTGACATCACCCGCGCCCATGCCGCCCAGCAGGTACAAAGCCATGAAAATCGCGAACCCCAGCGCCGCCGTCCCCAGCGCGCGGATGGCTCCTTGCGCCCCGCCATACCAGGCCTGCAGCGCGATGCCGGCCAGCGCGCCGGGCAGGGTGATCCAGTTCGGAATGCGCCGCGTGGCGAGGTCGGACACAGCCGCCGCGAGCACCAAAGTCACCAGCCCGACTTGGAGCGCGAATGGCATTTGTCGAATCGGCTTTCGGCTGACGGCTGTCGGCAAACCCGAGTCCCCGATTGACCAGCGGACATCGGACGATTCCGGTGTTCCGCCGGCCGTCAGCCGCCGGCCGTCTTCTCAAACACGTTCACCAGCGAATCGGCGTACACGCGCTTCCATCCGGGCACGACCGAGAGGACCGACGACAGCACCTGGTCGCTGCGCACCAGCACGAACCGGACGTTGTACTCGGCCAGCACGCGGTCCCAGCCCGGTTTGGCGTCCATGACCTGGGCGTACTGTTCCAGCAGGTCCTGGCCGTAGAAATCGCTGCGCCCGTCGATGAACACCTTCAGCCGGCCGCTGAAGCGATAGATCAGGTAGCCGCCGAACTGGTCCGCGGCAAACACCCGGGGCTGGGTGCCGGGAGGCTGCCGATCGAGGCCGCGCTGTTCCAGGTAGCCGGCGGCGCGCACCGGAAATATCGCGGGATTGAAGCCCACCTGGCCCCGCAGGGATAGGCCGTAGAGGCCCAGCGCGGTGAGGACCAGCACGGTCACGACGGTCGCCGCGCCCGACATCCGGCGTCCCAGGGCCCGCACCCGTTGCGAATAATCCAGGAAAGGCCGGAGCGCCGCCCATTTCTCCATTTCGCGGGTCAAGGCGGCCACGCACAGCGGAGTGAGCAGAACCGCCGAGGTGGGCAGATGCCGCGCCGAGTAGAGCGACATCTTCAGCAGGGCAACGGCCAGCAGCGCCGGCCCCCACTGCCGCTGCGCGAACAAGGCCACGGTTCCGGCCGCCGCGATTGCCAGGAACAGCTCCACGTAGCCGGCGCCGTCCAGGTGGAAGCTGAAGCTGCGGAACTCGGCCACGTGGTCCATGATGTAGCTGTCGCGCAGGTAGGTGAGGATGTGGTTGTGCACGTTCCAGCCGTAGGGGTTGATGAAGGTGGCCAGCAGGGAGGCCAGGCCGGCGGCGGCCAGGCGGAGCCGGGCGCGCCGCCCTTCCTTGCCATTCAGCACTTCGCCGGCCGCGTAGACGAACAGGATGGCCGGCGCCAGCAGGAAGCTGCCGTGCATGTTGGCCCACAGGCAGGCCAGCGGCGGCAACAGGAACAGCAGGCGCGTGCTCCGGCGCCGCTCGCGTTCCGCCACCGCCAGCAAGGCGATGGCCAGCAACCAGGAAAAGATGTGTGGGCGGGCCAGCCAGTGGATGCTGGTGGTCCCCAGAACCGCGAAGCCGCCCAGCGCCGCCAGGAAGAAATTGGCCCCCAACGCCAGCGAGAGTTTCACGGCGGCGGCCGTGGAAAGCATGATGGCCACGGCGGCCAGGAAGCTCACCCCCAGCACCCCGCCCCCCTTGTGGACGCCGCCCAGCAGCGCGTCGGCCAGCCACTCCCAGGCGAACCAAGGCCGTCCGGGGCGGCTGTAAGAAAAGGAATCAGCGCGGGGCGCCGCGCGGTTGGCCAGGATGGCCTCGCCGTTGCGGATATGCCAGCCGGCATCGCTGTCGCGGAACAAAACGCGCGGTCCCGGCGTGACGAACAGCATCTGCAGCAGACCAATGCAGAAGAAAAGGGCAGGGAGGCCGGGCAGGATCAGGCGGGTGAGCCGCCCTGGTCCGGGCGGGCGCACCGATAGCAGATCCGGCGGTTGCGCCTGCCGATCAGCCATCTCGATGCTGCCTTCCTGAAACATACCCGCCTGACTGGAGTGCGGAACGCGGAGTAACGGGATTCCGCACTCCGCATTCCGCACTCCGCACTTCGCACTGAGGGCCTCCAGCCTCCAGCCTCTGATGGGCTAGACGGACGTCAGCGCGAGCGAAATGCTGTCGTACATGCTGCTGAGCGCGGTCGCGATGCCCTTGACGGAGACGATCAAGGCCAGGGCGATGGCCGCCACGATCAACGCGTATTCCACCAGGTCTTGCCCTTCCGTTTCCCGCCAAATACGAATAAAAAGACTCTTCATGGTCTGTTCTCCGGTTGTACGGATTTCGTTTGCTCCGTGATAAGGGTGAATGTTTGCTGGGCCAGGGCCGGCAGCCGCACGGTGCTGAGAGGCAGCCCGCGTCCGGCCCGGGCGATTTCCTCGCGCTGGCGCAGCAGTTGCTGCACCAGCTTGAAGTTGTCCATGGCGGCTGCGAAGTAATTGCGAGCCGCCAGGGCTTTGATGAGTTCCTCCCGGCCCCGGTCGTACTGTTCCATCTCGATGAGCACGACGGCCAGGTTGTTGTGAGCGGTGGCCGCGTCGGCGACGGCCAGGAATTGGCGCCGGGCGCCGTCGAAATCGCCGCTCCGGGCCAGCGCCATCCCCAGGTTGTTGCGGGCGGTGGCCGAATTCTGATCCAGCGCCACGGCCCGGCGCAGCTCGGCCTCCGCGCCTGCCAGGTGGCCCTGTTCCAGGAGGTTGTACCCCAGGTTGCTGCGGAAACGAGAGGATTTCGGAAAGATGAGCACGGCCCGGCGGAAGGATTGCTCGGCGGCGGCCCGGTCGCCCGCCTGTTCCTGCAGCAATCCCAGCTCGTTCCAGACCGCGGCGGCCTGGGGCCATGTTTTCAGGAACGCGGCCAGCACCGGGCTGGCTGCCGCGCCTTGTGCCGCCTGGCGCGCCGTGCGGCCGATTCCGGCCGCGGCCGCCTCGGCGCGCGCGGCCGCCTTGGAATCCGTCTCCAAAGCCTGCCGGTCGGAAACGGGCAGGCTCAGATTGAGCGCCCGGGTGTACTGATCCAGCGCCTGGTCATACAGCTTGTAGCGCTCATAAGCGGCGGCCAGGTCCAGGCGCGCCTGGATGTCCTGCGGATCGAGGCGGAGCCGGGCCTGCAGCAGGCCGATTTGCCGGTCGTCGGTGAGCGGGTTGAAGGCGCCGCGCGCCTGGGTCCGGAAGGTTTCCCGCAGCACTTCGTCCGGATTGGCATAGCGGGGCGGGGCCTGGCGCTTGCCGGCCAGCATCGCCGGCGCACGCCGCATGGCGCGCACGGCCCGCTGTGGCCGCAGCGTCCCCAGCCAATCCCTCACCGTCACCTGCCGCGTGCAGCCGGCCGTGACCAGGAACAGCGCGGCCAGCGCCAGACTACGTTTCCAGAGGCGTGAATGAAAGTTCATCTCCCACTTCAATGCGGCTGCGTGCCACCGTCCCGGGCGCCAGTTCCAGCACGCTGGCGGCGCCCCAGACGAAGCGTGTCAGGCGAAACGGAGGCAGCCGCTGGTACACCCGTTTCACCCGCCGGCGGCGATCCAGGAAAACAACGTCGATGGGAAAGCGCATCCAGAAGGTATGGATCGCCTGGCTGGGGTAAATCCACATTCCTTCATCCGGCCGCAACTCGGCATGCTTCAGCAGTCCGACGCGGCGGGCACGCGGGGTATCCGCCAGTTCCACGTTTTCGGCCACGATGCTTCCGCGGCTTCGGTTCCAGACCGCGAACCGTTGCGACCGGCTCTCTCCCGGCCTCAACGCAGATTCCCCGTCAGATGCGTCTGGCGTCTTCGTCACGCCTGTGGATGCAGGATATTCCCTTGCGCGAGAATACCCGCAGGCAAGGTCGGTGTCAATTTCGTTTTCCACCGCGAGCGACCCGACCCAATCTTCCCTGTGGGCTAAACACCACGCTTCCCAAAGAGTTGCGCGCCAATGAATAGGGGAAAAGAACGCCCGGTTGCCCCGGGGTCGAACCAGCACACTCCGGCGCAACTTTTCCCGGGCGCCGGGTGTTTGAACAGGCAGGCTTGACGAAGCGCGCAAAGATTAGTAATGTTGCGAGGTCTATTGCCTCGTCGTGTCGCGACCGTTTTGGGGCGGTTCGCCGGTACGGCGTTCGTTCCCGGCTGCGGCCGGCCGCCATGTTTAGGACCAGCCGGCGTGCCGTCACGGTTTTCGGGGGTTGGTTAATCCGCGCCACCCACAGGAGGCTTCCTTTTATGCACCGGGTGCTCGCAAAGGTGGTGGCGTTCGTCTGTTTTTGCTGGGTCGTTTCCCCGGGCCAGGTCTGCGCAGCGACTGTCGGCACCGTCGTACCCGTGGTCGGTACTCTGAGCAATCTGATTTACGACGATCAACGGGACCTGGTCTATCTGGCGAATTTCAGCCAAAACCGGGTGGAGATTTACTCCATCGGGGGCCGCCGGCTGATCGGCACCATCCCCACCGGGAACCTGCCGTCGAGCCTGGCCCTCAGCCCGGACCGGCAGACACTGTACGTCGCCAATTACCAGGACTACACGATGACGGTGATCAATCTGGCGACCAACGCCGTCGCCGGTACGATCTCGTTGCTGGCCCAGCCGGCCGCCATCGCGGTGGGCAGCGACGGCCTGGTGGTGATCCTGGGCAGCGCCGGCCTGATGCGCCTGGACCCCGCCACCCAGCAACTGACGCGGCTGGCGATTTCGCCGCCGGCGGTGCCGCCGGCCGGCCTGTCCAGCACCACCACCGCCCCACTGCCCCAGGGATTCCGCGCGGGCCTGATGGCCTCGGCCGACGGGACCACGATTATCGGCCTCTCCGCGAACACCCTGTTTGTGTACGAGGTGGCTTCCGGGCAGACTTTGCGCAGCCGCAGCGTGAGCGGGCTGAGCGCCATCCTGTCGGTAGCGCCTGACGGCCGCCGCTTCATGGCCGGCCCTTTCCTGTTCGACACCTCGACGTTGACCATCCTGGGGCGGACCGGGTTTGCCGCCAGCAACCTGAGCGGCGGCAGCGTTTTCTCGGTGGACGGCAACACTGTCTATGCCACCTTCTCGAACCAGGTGGCGATCAATGCCCTGAACACCAACCAGATCACCCCCACCAGCGGGCGGCTGCCCGGCGTCACACCCACGCTGGGCGTGCTGCAGGTTCTGCGCGCTTCCAGCCTCACGCCCCAGCTCGGCCTGCGCCTGCCGGAGGCTGTTACCTCGAAGATCATCAACTCCACCGACGGCCAGTACCTGTTCGCCTTGTGCACTTCCGGCCTGCTGGTCATACCGATCGGGCAGTTGAACCGGCTGCCGATCCTCGCTGTCGATACCGCCAACGTGGTGCTCTCGGTTGACGCCTGCACCAAGACCATCGCCACTACCTCGGTGCAGGTGCGCAACGCGGGCGGCGGGCGGCTCAGTTTCGCGGCCACCACCAATGCCGCTATGGCCGGCAACACCACCGCCCCGGTGATTCTGAACTTGACCTCGGGCCTGGCGCCTTCCTCGGTCCAGATCACCTTTGACCCGCGGCGCGTGACCACTTACGGCAACCAGCAATACGCGGTCATCTTGAACTCGCCCGAGGCCGTGAACATCGAGCCGCCGATCCTGGTGAACCTGGTGTACCGCAGTACCGAGCAGCGGGGCGTGATCTTTCCCATCGCGGGTCTGGCCTCCAGTATCTTGCTGGACCAGCCGCGGCAGCGCGTGTACACGACCAACTTCATGCTGGACCAGATCGACGTCTTCTCCATCCGCGATCAGCGGTTTCTGCCGCCCATCCGCGTCGGGAACCAGCCGCTGTCGATGGCTTTCGCCGACCCCTCGACACTGGTGGTCGCCAACTCCGGCGCCGAGAACATCTCGGTGATCAACCTGGATACCTTGCAGGAGGCGGACCAGATCCCGATGGCGCCGGCGCCGTTGAACGCCACGCCGCTGGTTCCGCACTCGATTGCCGCCTCGTCGAACGCCGTCTTGTTCACGGTGGTGGTGGCGCCGACCTCCTCGGGGGCCTCATTTACCAGCAACGGCGGCTCGGTGTGGCAACTGAGCCTGGCCACCCGGACGGCTTTCCCGCGCCTGAACCTGGGGGGCACCACGGCCAATAGCTTGAATTCGCGCAATTACCTGACCGCGCCGGCCAATGGCAGCGCCATTGTCCTGGTGGACAACAACAGCAACGGCACCCTCCGCCTTTACGACCCGGTGGCCGACAGCTTCGTGAAAAGCAGCAGCAACGCCGTGCCCGGCATGCGCGGGACCGCTTCCTCGGCGCCGGATGGCAGCTTCTTCCTGTTCGATAACATGCTGTACAACCCCTCTCTGACCGCCCTGGGTTCGATGGTGCCTTCCGGCACCGCCAGCGCGGCGACATTGGCGTTCGGAGTGGTGGCGGGCGCCACCGACGCATTCCGCGTGCAGGCCGCCGATGCGCAGGTTTCCGTGCAGCGCCTGCAACGGATCAACGTGTCTTCCCTGCAGTCGCAGCAGGAATTCCGCCTGCCGGAGCCGGTGATGGACATCACGCCGGGCAGCACCGGAACGGGGGCGGCGCCGCGGTTGTGGCCGCCGGCGGCGACCGCGCTGCTGCTGGGCCCGCGCGGCACCACGCAGTTGTGGCCGCAAGGCACCGTGACCGACGGCAACTTCGCCTACCTGTTGTCGGTATCGGGTTTGACCATGATGTCGCTGGCCCCGGCCAGCGGGCAAGGCCCGAGCTTCACCGCCCAGGGAGTGGTAAACGGCGCGACCTTCAGGAGCCCCGTCGCTCTGGGTTCGATTATCAGCATTTTCGGCACCGGGCTGGCCGACCAGGGGGTGGCGGGCCAGGTGCCCTTGCCCACCACGCTGGGCGGTGTCTGCGTGATGGTCAACGAGGTGGCCGTCCCCCTGTTCTACACTTCGGCCACACAAATCAATGCCCAGCTTCCTCCCGAGCTGGCGGTCGGCCGCACGGTGTTTTCCATTCAGTCTCTGGGCACCGGCCGCTCCAGCGGCGGCGTTGCTGTGACCACGGCGGCGGCGGCTCCCGGCATTTTCAGCGTCGATGTTGGCGGCCGCAC
>Ga0315288_10010123_pt1 | contig 11875 bp, 9 predicted proteins | sample YL17G11_20_MG_FD_203454 | JGI IMG/M metagenome (GOLD analysis project Ga0315288, IMG submission 203454) | Sediment microbial communities from Yellowstone Lake, YNP, Wyoming, USA - YL17G11_20 | ecosystem: Environmental > Aquatic > Freshwater > Lake > Sediment | place: USA: Wyoming | collected... | reverse complement strand
CACCATCGTGATCTTCAGCATCGTCGGCATCCTGGGCAGCTACGCCGTGGCGTGGTTTGGCATCCGGATTAACACGTTCGCCAATTCCCGGACGGCCTTCGCCAGCCTCGGCGGCAAGCCCTTCCCGACCATGGCCATCCCGCTCAAGGCCGGGATGAGCATCGGGATGCTCCTCATCTCGGTCGAGCTTGTGGTCATGCTTTTCATCCTCCTCTTCGTCCCCGGGGATTCCGCCGGCCCCTGCTTCATCGGGTTCGCCATCGGCGAGTCCCTGGGCGCCGCGGCTCTTCGTATCGCCGGCGGTATCTTCACGAAGATCGCCGACATCGGCTCCGACCTGATGAAGATCGTCTTCAAGATCAAAGAGGACGACGCCCGGAACCCCGGCGTCATCGCCGACTGCACGGGGGATAACGCCGGCGACTCGGTCGGCCCGACGGCGGACGGCTTCGAGACCTACGGCGTGACGGGCGTGGCCCTCATCACCTTCATCCTGCTTGCGGTGAAGGAGCCGACCGTCCAGATCCAGCTCCTGGTCTGGATCTTCGTGATGCGCGTCGGCATGATCGTGACGAGCGCCGTCTCCTACTGGCTGAACGGCCTCTGGGCCAAAGCCAAGTACGCCGACGCTCCCAAGTTCAACTTCGAGATCCCCCTGACCACGCTGGTGTGGCTCACCTCGATCGTGTCCATCGGCATGACCTACGTCCTGTCCGCTATCCTAATCCCGATACTGGGCGGCGACGCTACGCTCTGGTGGAAGCTCTCCACCATCATCACCTGCGGCACCATCGCCGGCGCCCTGATCCCCGAGCTCGTCAAGGTCTTTACCTCGACGCACTCCGGCCACGTCCGCGAGATCCTCTCGGCCTCCCGCGAGGGCGGCGCCTCCCTCAACATCCTGAGCGGCCTCGTGGCGGGCTACTTCAGCGCCTACTGGATGGGCCTCGCCATCATCCTGCTGATGGCCATCGCTTACGGCGTGAGCACGTTCGGGGTCGGGGCCCTCATGGCAGCCCCCGCGATTTTCGCGTTCGGCCTCGTGGCCTTCGGCTTCCTCGGCATGGGCCCGGTGACGATTGCCGTCGACTCCTACGGCCCGGTCACCGACAACGCCCAATCCGTGTACGAGCTCTCCGCCATTGAAACGATCCCGAACATCAAGGAAGACATCCGGGCCACGTTCGGGTTTACCCCCAACTTCGAGAACGCCAAGGCCTACTTGGAGGAAAACGACGGCGCCGGAAACACCTTCAAGGCCACGGCCAAACCCGTGCTCATCGGCACTGCGGTGGTCGGCGCGACGACCCTGATCTTCTCGATCATCCAGGTTCTCACGAAGATGTTCGGGGCGGCCGACGTCTCAACCGGCCTGTCCATCCTGAACCCCCTCTTCCTCTTGGGCCTCATCACTGGCGGCACGGTCATTTTCTGGTTCTCCGGCGCCTCCATCCAGGCCGTCTCCACCGGCGCCTACCGAGCCGTGGAGTTCATCAAGCGCAACATCAAGCTCGAGGGCGGCGGCGAGAGGGCCTCCATCGAGGACTCGAAGAAGGTGGTCGCCATCTGCACCCAGTACGCCCAGAAGGGGATGTTCAACATCTTCGTGGTGATCTTCTTCTCGACCCTGGCCTTTGCCTGCGTGAACCACTACTACTTCATCGGGTACCTGATCTCCATCGCGACCTTCGGCCTGTTCCAGGCGATCTTCATGGCTAACGCCGGCGCCGCCTGGGACAACGCCAAGAAGCTGGTCGAGACCGAGCTCAACATGAAGGGCACCGAGCTCCACGCGGCCACCGTCGTGGGCGACACCGTGGGCGATCCCTTCAAGGACACCTCGTCCGTGGCCATGAACCCGGTCATCAAGTTCACCACCCTGTTCGGGCTCCTGGCCGTCGAGCTCGCCATCGAGCTCCCCACGCTCACGAGCCACGTGGCCGCGGCGATATTCTTCCTCGTGGCGGTCGTCTTCGTGTGGCGAAGCTTCTACGGGATGCGGATTCCGGCGGGGGCGGCTGACTGAGCCCCTGCTGGCACTCCGACGCAGACGACGCCGTAGGGCCCCTCCGAGGAGCCCCCGCCTTCTCGAGAAGCAAGGGCCGGGCTGGTTGACCCTTCGTCTTCGGGGTCCCAGCCCTTGGCGGCGCCATCCCCATGGCCAGCCCATGGCCCCACTCCTGCCCGCCGTCGGCGGCGGGATGTTGTCCCCCATCTTCCTTTTGGGCGCGGCGATCCTCGCGGATGCGCGCCTCTGCTACGGATAGCATACAAGAGGTGAAAGCCGTTCGCCCGTGGAACGTGTAGCCCATTTTCCCCATTTTCAGGAAGAGACTCGTGATCCGTCGATGGGTTAGGGCAAACCACATCACCTGAATGCAAGAGCGGAGAAGTCACGGCAAGGACGGCCTGCACGTTCAAGATACTTCGAGACAAAGAGTCGCCTACCACCGCATCCGCACGCGGTAGTTCACGGTGACCTTGTCGTCCTTGGGGATCGTGACCACATATTTGAGGGTGTGGGCCTCGGCCTTCTCGTAAGGATGGCTGGTCTTGATAACCTCCCAGTCGCCCGGGACTGGCTCGATGATGGTAACCTGCACGTCCTCCTTCTTGTGATTGCGGATCTGCACGTCCCATTCCGTCTCGTAGACGTTCCAGGCGATCTTCTTCCAGTCCCGCTGGGTGCGCTCGCCAACCACGTCGAAGGCCTCACCCATCTTGATCTTCACCTTCTCATCCTTCGGCGTGTGATCAATGATGTCCTCGCCGATGAACTGTAGGCTCCCATCCGAGGCCGCCTTGTACACCCGGATAGTTCCCTTGGGGAGGGGCATGCCCAGCCGATGCTGCTCTTTGTTGGCGATTTCCAGGAACACCCCGATTTTCTGATTGGACACGGGCGTCCCCAGCGGACCCCGATAATACTGGCTGGCGCCGTAGTAGTGCAGTTCCTTCTTGATGGGGATCTCATTGACGCTCATCAGGCTGATCTGCTTCGCCTGGTTCTGCTTGATGGTAGTCCGGCCATCCAGGGAGTAGAGATGGTACTCGAAGAACGATTCCTGCTGGAACTGGCGCGGCGCCTGCACCGCCTCGGCTTTTCTGGCCGCGACTTCCAGGGCGTCCCGCATTTCTTGCCGCGTAACGGCTCGATGAACATCGCCCGCCACGAGTTTCAAGGCGGCTTCGGTGTAGGTGGCGCCGCTCTTGTTATCAATGGTCACCCAGCCCGAGAGATCGCCACCATTATCCTTGGCGTTGAGCACGACCACGTAGTCTGCCTTCCAGGTAATGCCGCTGGTGAGGTACGAGGCCTCCACGCGCTGTGGCCGCCCGGTTCGGTTCTGGAGCAACCAGACCAGGGTCGGTTTCGGGATCAGGTTATCGGGGATCTCTGGAAGGATCACGCGGCCTGAATGCCCCAGGTGGATCTGGCCGTTGATCTTGTAGATGGGTCCGTTATTGTTGCTCAGCAGAATGGCGTCAACCAGGGTCCCGTCGCTCGTCATGAGTTTCACTGACTTACCCACGAACTTGTCCAGAAGCTTCTGGGGGTTCAGCAGGTCGTACTCGTAGTTTTGCTCGAGAATGCGTAGTCCGGTCGGATCCGTCAAGGACTTGAGGTGAACCGTAGTGGGATCGATCTGCGACGCTACGTCCATGAACCTCACCTCACTCCCGCCGGGACCCAAGGCGAGCTCGCGAATGTCCTTCACCAATCCCAGATTCCCACTGTAGATCGTGATTGCGACCTCTTTTTGTTGCTCCTGGGTTATGGAGATGCGGGATGTGCTGGACATGGCCGGGACCGCTCCCGCACCGAAAAGGATCGCTATTCCCACGACTGCCAAGATCTTCTTGCGCATCTGTCTTCCTCCTTCGCTGCCCGGGAGAGCATGCGTGTATTTGTCTGGAGGGTAAGACAGACGCCGGCGAAGAAAGTTCCGCGTCCACGGCGATGGTGAGGGGAGCGCGAAACGGAAGACGGGATGAGGAGCAGGGGGGCTAGGGAGCAGGGGAGAGGCGGTTCCTCCGAGCCCATTCCGTATTCCGCAATCCGAAATCCGCAATCCGGAATCGCCAAAGGCGGGGGAGAATCAGGGACAACGAGAGGAAAGGGCCTCGCGGGCCAGGGCAGCTTCAGGCGTCTGGGGATGGCGATCGGCCAGTTCTTTGAGAAGCTGGCATCCCGTCAGATCGCCGAGGGCCAGGCGAGCCCGGGCCTGGCGAAGGAGGGCCGTAGGGATCAGGGAGCTGTCAGGATACTCCCTGGTCAACGCCTCGTACTCCGGAATAGCCTCTCGAAAACGTTGCTGCGCGACGTAAGCATCCCCCAGCCGCATCCGGGCATCGGAGACGCGGGTGTCGTTGGGGTTTTGTTCGATGAAGGTGCGAAGGTTATCGATGGCCCGATCGTAGCTCTGACGGTTCAGGTCGGTCATTGCGGTGGAATAAAGCTGATCTGCCGACCCAAGAGGAATCGAGGAGACCTGGCTTTCCTTCGCGCGGGTCGGCTTGGGTGCCGATTGCAGTGTCGGCGCCTGCGCCGCTGGCGCCGGGGGGGTCGAAGCGTACGGAGCGGACGGCACCGGCGGTAGCACTCTCCGGGCGGCGAATCCGCGCTCCTTCATCTGTGCGCGTGGTTCGCGCGGCGCTTCCTCTGCCTTTGGGGCCTGTGATGGAGCCGGTGCCTTCTCCAACTCCTTTCCCTCATCCCGCAGGACGGAGATACCGGCTTCTCCCCCGTTCTCCACCCGAGCGTCGGGGGGCGATGTGGGGCGAGAGGGCTCGGCCCGGGGCTCGGGGGGCTTTGGCTTTTCCACGGGTTGCGCGATCGTGGGGGGAGCGGTCGGCGCAGGCGCCTCGCGTGCGACAGGCGGCGAGATGGCCTTGAATATTTCTGCGTCACGACGGAGTTCCGGAGATTGCTGAAACAGCAACAGGCCTGCAAACGCCACAAGGATCAGGGCGACGGCCTGGAGCGGCACCTTCACGTAAAGCGGGAGGAACAGCCATCGCAGAGCGCGCCGCCACAACGGGGGCGCTTCCAGCCGCTCACGGACCCGCGCAGCAAAGCCGGAAGAGGGCTCGGCTCTCCCGAGATCCGTCACCGCCTGCATGGCCCGCTGAAAGGCATCCCATTCCATCCGGCAGGCCGGGCATCCCTGAAAATGCTGGTGCAGGGAAGCCGGGTCAGCGCCCGACGCGGCGTTATCGTACAGGTCTGAGAAGGATGCACGGACCTCGTCACACGTCATGGCGGCTCAGATCACACATACGGGGTCAGCCGGGCCTTCATCTCCATCCGGGCGCGATGCAGGCGTGACCGAACTGTGCCCAGCTCCAATCTCAACGTTTCCGCGATCTCTTCGTAGGATAGCCCCTGAATGTCCCGCAGGATCAGGATGATTCGATGCTCTTCCGTCAGATTTCTCAGTTCGGCCTGGACGATCCTCGCCAGGTCCGCCCGTTCCAGAAGGGCATCGGCGCGCGGCGCCTGATCCGCCAGTCGCTCCAGGAGCGCTGGGGGATCCTTGCCGGCGTCATTCCGCCGTTCGCCGCCCCATCCGAATTGGGATGGTCGACGTCGGCGAGCCTCAAGCTGGTTCAGGCAATGGTGGCTGGCAATGGCGTACAGCCAGGTGGAGAAGCGTGAAGAGCCTTTGAATCCCTTCAGGCCTTGGTAGGCCTTGAGGAAGATCTCCTGAGCCATGTCCTCGGCTTCTGCCCTGTCACCCAACATCCGCAGGGCCAGCGTGAATATCCACCCCTGATAGCGCCGGATCAGCGCCTCGAATGCCCCGGTGTCCCCCGCTCGGGCCCGTTCCACCAGCCCTCGGTCCGCGTCCCCCACAGCCGTGGCCGGCTGCTCCTCTGCTGTCGCCGGCGCGGTCAACGATGCTGGCGCCTCGGCCTCCGACATTCTTAGACCCCTTCGCGAGGCTGGAAGTTCCATCCCTGCTTCTGGGCTGCGATCGGCACAGGCACCCTCGCTATGACAAGAAGCGGGTGAGGCACGTCAATCATTGACAATCGTTCGCCCGGAATTGCAGCGACAGGGGAAGTCTTGCATAGACGACATGCCTCCGTCAAGGACCCCGCGCTCTTTCCTTGCCAGCCGCCACGTTGTCTGGTATCGTCCACCCGGTTGAATTCGACCGTTTGGTCAGATACGACCAAACAGCCGGTCTTGTGAGGATCATGGCTGCATTATCCTTCAAACAGAATCGGGCGAATCGGCGCCGCGCTCGAAGCTTCGAGAGTCTGGTACAGGCCGGGCTCGCAGTCATTGCAGTCCGCGGACTGTACGAGACCACCGTCGAGCACATCACCGAGGCTGCTGACGTGGGTAAGGGAACGTTTTACGCACACTTTCCCTCGAAGGAGGATCTGGTCCACCATCTTGTCCGTCTCGGCTTCGGCGAACTGATCGCCGCGGGCCGGGCCAAGGTGTCTTCCGGAAGCGCCGCGACCGATCGACTCGCAGCGCTGATCCGGGCCCAGCTTCGGGTTCTCGACCGTCGGCGTGACCTCGTCATCTCATCTTGCTGCATCAAGCGCGGAGTCTGCTGATCCTTCGGCCTGAGGCGCGGCAGCGGCTGCGTCGAGAGTACCGGCGTTACATCCAGTTTCTGGCGGAGGAGTGCCGGCGCGCGCTCGGGAAGCCTCGCCTCAGCTCGACGGAGGCCCGCGCTTTGGCCTGTGCCGTCGCGGGGTTTGTGGCAGGCACCCTCTCCTTCTGGATGGTGGTGCAGGATGGTCGGGACACGCAGGTCGTGCCGAATGGACCCATCAACGCCTTTGCCGCCGGAGTGGCTGCGCGCTATAGTCCGTCGCGGCGCTCCGCGAATGGGAGGTGCCCCCGCTCAGGGGACTCGAGCTCCCAGGGAGGACATGAAGAGAAACGAGGGTAGGGGGATGGTCGGTCCATGTCCGCCAGCCCGACCAGGACCCTTTTTTACTTGCACATGCGGGCGGCTTTCAATATGCTATAGTGAATGCCTGGTGAGGAATACATCCGACGTCTGACTTGCGCTTGACATCCAATGGATTCAGAAAGTCAGAAAGGAGGAATTCTGATGCGAGAAGGGTTGAGTGTACGCATGCTTTTCACGGTGGGTGTCCTGGTGGGCTCTTTGGCCCTCCTCGGCTGCCCGAAGCGGCCCGAAGTGGCGTCGGGCGGCCCCAGTGCCGCCGGCCCTCCTGCTGCCGTGGCCCCCGCTCCGGGCCAGCCCGGCGCAGCTCCAGGTGTGAGCGCAGGCCAGCCCGGCGCAGCTCCAGGTGTGAGCGCAGGCCAGCCCGGCGCAGCTCCAGGTGTGAGCGCGGCTCCGGCCCCCGGCCAGCCCGGCGCAGCTCCAGGTGTGAGCGCGGCTCCGGCCCCCGGCCAGCCCGGCGCAGCTCCAGGTGTGAGCGCGGCTCCGGCCCCCGGCCAGCCCGGGGTGCGCCCAGGCGAGACCCCTGTGACCCGGCCAGCCCCGCCGGCCGAGGCCCAGGTCCAACCCGCGCCTGGCGTCCCTGGTGCGCCTGGCGTCCCTGGTGCGCCTGCGATTCCCGCCTCACCCATGAAGGACGTCTTCTTCGACTTCGACAAGTCCAATATCCGGGAGGACCAGAAGGCCGCCCTGAACGACAACATCGGGTGGCTGAAGGTCAACAGCAGGGCGAAAACCACGCTCGAGGGCCACTGCGATGAGCGGGGCACGGCCGAGTACAACCTCGGCCTGGGCGAGCGTCGGGCCAAGGCGGTGAAGGACCACCTCGTCGCCGCCGGGATTGCCGCCGACCGCGTCGCCACCATCAGTTACGGTAAGGAGCGCCCGTTCGTCCTTGGCCACGATGAGAGTGCGTGGAAGTGGAACCGCCGGTCGCACTTCGTGATCACAGGGCAGTAAACCCACTGAAATTTCCGCCTGCAAAGGCCGCCTGTCCACCGGCAGGCGGCCTTTGTGTTCTTAAAAGGTCGAGCGCCCTGGCTGAAAGCCGCGTTTCACACTGATGCGATCGGGCAATCCGACAACCAGGCAATCGGGCAAGTCCCAGTCGCCAGAGCGCCTGAATGCCAGAGCACCATTGCCTGTCGAGGCGGTGTGGGATTTGGCTTGCGCTGATGCCCTGATTTTGCAAGAATGCCATGCGCCTGGATCGACTGCTGCAATCAGGCGGGGATGGAACGACTCTCGGGGACCTGTTCGATCCAAGGGGGAGCGCCGTGCCGGGTGAATCCCCAGGGCATGGAGCACATGCTCATCGGGGCTACGGCTTCGCTGTGGCCGGGTATAGAAGGATTGCCCGCAGGATGCAGGGATGGTCGATGCCGGAACCCGGAGGCTGAATGCGCGTTGAAGAGTGGATGAATCGGGATGTCGTCACGGTGCGACCTGACGACAGTTTCCGCACCGCCATGCACCTGATCCGGCAGAAGGAAATCCGCCACCTTCTGGTGGTGGAAGGGAAGCGTCTGGTGGGCATCGTGACGGATCGGAATCTGCGACAGAGTTCGCCCTCTGGCGTCGGGAGTCTATGCATTCATGGACTGCACCACATCCCGGAGAAGCTGACGGTCCGCCAGATTATGACCACCCGGGTAGTTAGTATCCGCCCGGATCAAACGGTGGAGGATGCCGCGCTCTTGCTTCTGGCTCACCGAATTCGAGGCTTGCCGGTGGTGCAAGACGGAGAATTGGCGGGCCTCATCACCGAAAGCGACATCCTGCAGGCGTTCCTCCAGCTTCGGGGCAAGGGTCCCCTCGACATCGCGAAAAACATCGTGGCCATCGAAGAGGAGAGTCGCGCGCCATGAGCCGCCGTATTTTGTCCGCGCTCCTAGTATTGACGCTGAGTCTCGCCATCGCGGGATGTGCATTCACTTCGGGCTCGACGCGGGAGTCTGTGGGAGAGACGATCCATAGCATCAGCGTCAGCAACACGATCCAGTTCCGATACCAGGGGGATCCTGTGCTGGCCCCGCTCGGGCTCAAGGTCGAAACCTACCGCGGCGAGGTTTTCGTTTCAGGGCTGGTCCAGAACGATGCGCAGCGGGCCCGCGCCGTGGCCGTCGCGCGCGACACGCCCGGGGTTGCCGCGGCCTTCTTCGTGGACACGGTGTTGCCTGGCCGGCCGGTCAGTCGCGCGCACTACAAGTCCGGGATGGCAGAGGTCTGGGCGGCCACCTTGGCTGCAATCCGGGCCGCGGGCCACCAGATCGAGAAGCGTCAGGACGAACGTCTCCTCGTCACCGCGTGGCGGCGGCTTACTCCGAGCTGGCGGACGTTGTGGATGGGCACCCAGGAGCGAATCCGCCTGGCCCTGTACGCGTACGGCGAAACGGTGACGGTGATCGCCGTGGCCGACCGCCAGGATGAGGGGAGCCTCAGCTGGCAGATCGAGCGCGAGGAGAGCATCCTCCGCACCATTCGCGATGCGCTTGGTCGAGCCACTTCGCCTCAGTCGTGAGTCCCTGTCCTTTTTCCCAGAGCCGTTCAGTCATCTTGCGCTGTGGATGCGTGCGTGGAGGGCGTCTGCTGGCTGGCGTAGGGGATCACTCGATCATCCCGTGTGATTTCGGGCCAAAGGCGGCAAAGGAATCGGGGGTAAAATCGGGCTGGCGGCTAGTCGATCTCTTCCATGGAGATCAACTGTCGTTTATTGATGGCCAGGAAGCCCGAGCGGGACGCAGGCTCCCCTTCGGCCGAAGCCTCGGTCAAGGCGAAGAAGTCCCCCTTCAGATTCAGAGCGTCCAGCGTTCGGATGTTCCTTGGCTTGCTCATCTTGCCGACGAGCACCCCGGCGATGGTCACCACTCTAACCCTGACAGAGGTTTCATCGATCGCCATAGCGTTCTTCCCTTTCGTCGGCGGAGGCCTCGGCTAAAACCGGAATCTCGGTTGTTTTTCCTTACCATTTCAGCCCCAGCATTGTCAATTACTTTTCCGGGCCGATGGCGCTTTTCCTCGGAAAGAGCGGGGCCACCCGGCAGATCGCTCCTGGGAAACCGTTTGATTTTTCTGGGGTCCTGTGGTACATCTTCGCCCTACTTTGGCCGCAGCCTCGGGCCTCTGCCACGCTGGAACAGCGCCGAGGACTGCAGTCGTCCTAGTAAGCCATGGGCATAGGCGATGTGACGGTCGTGACGGGCGGAACGGGATTCGTTGGGGCCGCCGTGATCCGTCATCTCCTGGCAGCCGGTCATCGGATCCGAACGCTGGCCCGTCCTGGCAGCGATCGGCGGCTGCTGGCTGACCTTCCCGTCGAGATCGTTGACGGCGACCTGAGGGATGTTCCCTCACTCCAGCGGCTCCTCGCGGGCTGCGGCACCCTGTTTCACGTGGCAGCCTTCTACAGCCTGTGGGCGCGGGATCGCCGGCTGTTCTATGACATCAATGTGGAGGGGACACGCCGCATCCTCCAAGCGGCGATGGACGCTAAGGTCCACCGCGTGGTCTACACCAGCACGGTGGGGGCGCTGGGGATTCCCGATGGTGGGAGGCCCGGAACCGAAGAGAGCCCCGTTAACCTCACGAACATGGTGGGGGATTACAAGCGGTCCAAGTTCCTGGCAGAGGAGGTGGCGCGCGGGTTCGCCCGCCAGGGCTGTCCAGTGGTGATCGTCAATCCCAGTACACCGGTTGGCCCCGGAGATATCAAGCCCACGCCGACTGGGCAGATGATCGTCGATTACCTCCGGGGGAAGATGTGGGCCTATCTCGAGACCGGGCTGAACCTTGTGGATGTGAACGATGTGGCGGCGGGGCACCTTTTGGCGGCCGAGCGGGGGCGCGCGGCCGAGCGGTACATCTTGGGTGGACAGAACCTCACCCTTCGAGAGATCTTCGAAGTCCTGGGCCGGATCACAGGCATCCGGCCGCCGCGCCTGAAGGTGTCTGCCGGCTTGATCCTGCCCTTGGCGTGGATGTCCGAGTGGGTCTCGGATCACATCACGGGCCGACCGCCCCTGGTGCCAGTGGATGCAGTCCGGATGGCACGGAAGATGATGTTCTTCGACTCCAGCAAAGCCGTTCGGGAACTCGGGTTGCGGCAGTCCTCGATCGAGGGCGCACTGGCTCGGGCCGTCCAGTGGTTTCGCGTGAACGGATATGCGCCGAATCCCTAGCGTGGCGAGGCAGCAATTCGGTGGCGGTGGCCCACTAGCAGGAGCGTTCGGCTGTTCGACCGTTCGGCGGTTCAAGAACTGTCGAACAGCCGAACCGTCGAACGCTCTTGCCCCCTTCGGAGGCCCGAGTTCAGGTCAATGCCAATGGCGATGAGTGAGGTTCCTGGGCTTCTCCTGGGGACTCTCGTGCTCCGACCGTACGTGTTTGCGTTCCTGCTGTTGCATCTCGTGGGGGCGACCGCTCTCCTCGGCTGGCGGCGCACGGGTCTCTTCACGCTGATCACCTGGGGCGTGGCATTCGCCGCAGAGCACACTTCGATCAGGACGGGTATTCCCTTCGGGTGGTACTACTACATCCCAAGGACTGCCGACCGAGAGCTTTGGATCGCCGGGGTGCCTTTTTTCGATTCGCTGTCGTTCTCGTTCCTGCTTGTTGCGAGCTATGGCCTGGCGTGGTTTCTTTTGGCCGGTAGTCGCCCCCGGGGGGGTCCTCCGGTCGGCCCCGCGCGAGAGGTGGTGGGATCCCATCCGCGACCCGGGCGGGTGCGGCATCTGGCGTTGAGCACGTGTTTGTTCGTGTTGATCGATGCGGTGATCGATCCGGTGGCTCTCCGGGGTGACCGGTGGTTCCTCGGTCAGATCTACGGCTATCCCGAGCCGGGCGTCTATTTCGGGGTTCCTTTGGCCAACTTCCTGGGGTGGGGCGTGGTTGGCATTACGGCCACCGCCCTGTATCACGTGTGGGAGCGCCGTCACACTGAG
>Ga0315288_10010122_pt1 | contig 11875 bp, 21 predicted proteins | sample YL17G11_20_MG_FD_203454 | JGI IMG/M metagenome (GOLD analysis project Ga0315288, IMG submission 203454) | Sediment microbial communities from Yellowstone Lake, YNP, Wyoming, USA - YL17G11_20 | ecosystem: Environmental > Aquatic > Freshwater > Lake > Sediment | place: USA: Wyoming | collected... | reverse complement strand
AGACTCACGAAGTGATAAGGTACCCGCTAATCTCAGAGGACGCAGTCACGCTCATCGAAAAAGAGAACAAGATAACATTCATAGTGAATCTCAAGGCTGGCAAGAATGATGTCGCGCGAGCAGTAAAGGAGCTCTACGAAGCCGATGTGGAATCAGTCAACACCCTGATCACTTCTGACGGCCGAAAGAAAGCATATGTAAAATTCAAGCCTGAGTTCAAGGCCGCAGACTTGGCGGTCAAGCTTGGAATACTATAGAGGGATGTGCGTCATTTGGGAAAAAGAATACTAGTCAGAAGGAGAGGGCGTGGAGGAATCTTTCAAGCCCCAACCCATAGAAGAGTATCCGAAGTATCTTACCCTTCACTGAGTGAGATGGGAGAGAAAAGGTCATTCAACGCCATAGTCACCGATCTAGTTCACGACCCTGGCAGAGGCACGCCCCTGGCTCTGTTGAGTCTTGAGAATGGCAAGGAATTCTATGTTCCTGCCCCAGAGGGTCTAAGTCTTAAACAGACCGTCTCCATCGGCGACTCCACTGTCACTACAGGCAACATATTGCCCATTGGAATGATACCTGAAGGAACGATCATATGTAATGTCGAGTGCCGTCCGGGTGATGGCGCGAAGATTGCAAGGTCATCTGGAACGTACGTAACACTTGTAGCACACACCCCCCGAGGTACAGAGGTCCGACTTCCGTCAAGGAGATCAGTATATTTGAACAACAATTGCAGGGCGATGATTGGTGTCATTGCCGGAGGTGGGAGAGTTGACAAACCCTTCCTTAAGGCCGGAACAAAGTCGAAACTCATGAAGATAAGGGGCCGACATTGGCCCAAGGTGAAGGGGACCTCAATGGTTTCGGCATCCCACCCTCATGGAGGAGGCAGACACAGACACGAAGGAAAGCCTACAACAGTCTCGAGGGATACGCCCCCTGGAAGAAAAGTGGGTCTAATAGCTGCAAGGCAGACAGGAAGAGCAAGCAGAATTAGGCGGGCGCGCGACCGACAGTAAGTCATGAATTCCAAAGATGACCAGAAAACAATTCTATCGGTAGACTTAACTAGACCACCAAGCAACTGGAAGATTCGAGAAAGATGCCAAAAGAATTCATGTACAGAGGATACAGCATTCAGCAACTACGAGAGATGTCCATGGACGATTTCATCAAAATATTACCTTCGAGGCAGAGACGCTCACTCCAAAGAGGCCTCACGCCTGCTGGAAGACGACTTCTTGAAGAGATCAAAGAGTTCAAGCGTGGCTCACGCTCTGAGGGAGACGCGCTTAAGACTCACGCCAGAGACATGATTATACTTCCAGACATGGTCGGTCTGAGGATCTTGGTTCACAGCGGGAAAGAATTCACATCCGTAGACATCACTCCTGAGATGGTGGGGCATTATCTAGGAGAGTTCGCCATAACAAACAAGAAAGTCTCTCATGGAACTCCGGGCATTGGGGCATCAAGATCAAGCATGTATGTCCCGCTGAAGTGAGAAGCGCGCGCTAGCTTTTTTTGGTTACTGCTGCTCATCTCAGCCTTCGAAAGCCACGTGTTGCGATGCTGAGACTGGGCATCACCAATACGCTTAGGGTCTTCATGAACTAAGTTCTTTCCCATCGAGAATCCTATTCGCGACACGGTAGATCAAGGCTGCCGTGAACAAAGGCAATGCCAGCCAAACAAAAGTCAGACTCTGAACAGGGCTTTTGTCTCTGACCGTTGCGTTTTCAGTAAGACTTTGAGCAGGGCTCTTAACTGTCGCCGTTGTAACCTCGTTCAGATCGGTCTTAGCGACACGGCCGCCCAGAAATGCGGGTGCCGCAGGAGCCGACTGATAGTTCTGTGTCGATGAGACGACTGCGAGAGCAGCTATGACTCCAAGAACTACCGAGAGAACTTCCAATCTCAACTTATTCACAAACCTTTGAATCTGATCATGAACTTAAATGTTGATCTTGAAAGGGATCGTTCAGAGATTAGAACAGCTTCTCCCTCCATGTTCGTGCCGCCTCATAGGTCGTCGCTGCCACCGCACATAAGGTAAGCGCTACAACTGTTGCATCAGGAATCAAGTTCGACACCCACGAATTGAAAATGTATGAGATCAGAGCTGTCCAGAAGAAGGCCGCGTAGAAGAGATATCTGGGGAGAATAAGCCTTCCAAAGCGGACGAATTGCCGAAGTGTGCCGACCTTGATCATCTCCACCGGAATGAACTGCCCCTGACTGTTCTTCTCAACCAGCCCCAGTCTCTTCAGTTTTTCCAGATGATAGAGTGCTGTGCTGGGGCTTGAGAGTCTGAGACTTCTCTGAATTTCCCGGACCCCCATGGGCTGATTCTTGCTGAAAAGCTCCCAGTAGGTCCTAAGAGTAGTTCCTCTAAGCTCAGACTCCAGCCTCTTCCTAGTGATTTCAGAATTTTCCAAGCACTTCTCCAAGGAGGCTTATGCAATACTCAAGTCCACTTATGTCTTTCTAGTAGGACACAAGACTTTTTAGACGGACAGTCTGTACCATCCCGAGCTTCGGAGGAACGACTATGCCAATATGGGGATATTCTGTCAAGGCGCTTGATCCCGAAAGAACTGTGAAGTGTGCAGGTAGAGAAATGAGGATCTCTCCGAAGGCTGCCACCGAGATCTGCAAGGCAATAAAGGGAATGAAGTTGCCAGAGGCTAAGAAGTTGCTTGAGGATGTGACAGAGAAGAAACGGTCGATCCCCTACCGGCATTACCACAAAGAGGTTCCCCACAGAGGACACCAAGGATTCTATGCGGGACGTTACCCCGTTAAGGCGGCCGGCAAGATACACAAGCTTCTTGAGGAGCTTGAGGCAAACGCCGAATACAGGGGTCTTGATATAGAAAAGGTCAAGATAATACACGCAGTCTCACAGAGGGGGATGAAAGTGAAGAAGTACATCCCGAGAGCTTTCGGCAGGGCATCACCATCCTACAATACCCTGACGCATGTCGAGCTTGTCGGCTGCGAAACGGCATAAGTTCTTCTATCCGTTAGGCTTTGCCCCGTCATATGAAGTGCAGCTGTTTGTTAGTGGAATGGCCGTTCTGTTAGCGCGCACTTTTTTGAGTAGGAATTGGCAGGATTAGTCATACGTGCTCAAATAGTCGTTGTGTAAGAAAGTATTACTGGGAAAGGTTAAATGTATTACTAACCTAGTAGGCAGAGGGTAGTCTTATGATGGAGCTGCTAGCCTGTCCTCATTGCAGGCAGAGTCTTATCCTGGACAATTACTACCTCCACATCTATTTGTGCACCGCCTGCGATCAAGGAGACGGGAACTAATACAGAGTCTGTCAGTTACTCATAGAGCTCGATTGTGAGCGATCTAATTCCAGCATTACATGCTGCCTTCCAAACAGCTTATCGAGTAGTGTGGGACAAGTCAAGAGATCATCACAGCGAAGCCGTTGTGTTCCTATACCTGCTACGGAAAGAGGGATTGATTCACCCAACTTAGCCTCCCATACCTATTGGGTCGCCAGATTGCGCTGACAGGCAGATCTGGAGGGGCAATGTTTTCGCCCCTAGAATTCTAAAGGATACTTTTTCGGATTCTGCCCCCGATGATTCTCTTGATTATGTTTCTAGGAAGTTTAAATATGAGTTGAAGGTATGTTGCTAGACTTACACAGTCAAGATGTAGTTCACTCCATTACTGACAGTGTTTGCGGTGTAGATTCAAGTTGAGCATTGATAGTCCATATCAGATCTTGTGGCTGAGTTCTACGCCAGTCCATCGACTTTCAGATGATGAGTAGCCATGTCCGTCTACAGATATTTTATCAAGGATTTCTCCAAGAAGAGTCAGATCGATGAGTTTCTTAATCAGGAACTGCGGAGGGCAGGCTATAGTAAAGTAGAACTCACAAAGACCCCAATGGGCACAAGGGTCATTATATTCGCAGCGAAACCGGGCATAGTCATCGGTAGAAGAGGCCAAAGCGTCAGGGATCTTACCAAAGTTCTGGAAGAGAAATTCGGCCTGGAAAACCCACAGATTTCCATAGCTTCCGTTGAGCTCCCCGAACTGGATCCGAGAATAATGGCGACACAAATAGCCATGGCCCTTGAAAGGGGTGTACATTTCAGACGGGCGGCATATTGGGCAATGGGACGGATCATGGACTCTGGAGCCTTGGGCATTGAAGTAACCATAGGTGGAAAACTGACGACACAGCGTGCTAGAACTGAAAAATTCCGACAAGGCCTGATACTCAAGACCGGAGATCAGGTGGAAAAGCAAGTTCTGGCAGCGACCGCTCACAGCAAAATGAAACAGGGGCTCTTCGGCGTGAAGGTTGCTATTATGCCCCCTGATTTTGATTTCCTTGATAGGCCCTCAATGAAAGAAATATCGCCTAAACCTGCTGCCGAGGCAGCTGAGATTTCCGAAGAAGAGGTCGAGGAAAAGGTAGAGGAAGAAGATGCGCCTAGGACTGAAGAGCCAGCAGCGGAGACAGTAGCGGAGAAAGTCGACGAGAAAGTAGAAGTAAGAAGTGAAGAGAAAGAGGGCGAGAAGACTGCCGATTCTGAGAAAGCGTGAACTCAAGCAGATGCTTCCTGAAGAACGTGAAAAGAAGCTTACAGAGTTGAGAACAGAACTTGTGCATCTTAGAACTATGGTGGCCTCAGGGGGGACCGTAGAGAATCCCGGTAGGATCAGAGAGATCCGCAGGACAATTGCACGACTTCTTACAATCGAAGCCCAGACCCAAAAGCAGGGGGCATCTGCTAAATGACTCAGATTACCCCTTTCAACTTAACAAGACATGAGTTGATAGGTTTTGACATCCATATCTCGAAAAGCGCCAACAGACAGCTAATAGGAATAAGTGGTAGAATTACCGACGAGACACGAAATACTCTTACACTAAAGAGTGGTCACAGGGAAATTAGATTGCCAAAGAGCGTAGTCCATCTTCGCCTCCGCTTGCCTAAGGGTGAAGTGGTTGAAGTTGATGGACGCGCCATAGTTGCTAGGCCAGAAGACAGAATAAAGATGAGGTCCAGAAGATGGTAATGCGCAACATAGGCCTTAGAGTGAAAGGGCCAAGAAAAAGCTGCGATGACGAATTCTGTCCTTTTCATGGAAAGCTTGGAGTGAGAAGAAGGACTCTTACAGGAACTGTTGCAAGCAGCAAAATGAATGGGACAGTGACGATTGAGCGGGATTATCTGCACTACATCCCTAAGTATCTAAGGTATGAGCGGCGACGGAGTCGGGTAATGGCTCACAGCCCACCATGCCTTGAGGTTAAAGAAGGCGATAAAGTCACAATAGCCGAATGCAGACCGCTGAGCAAAGAGGTCTCTTTCGTAGTCGTTGAAAAGCTAACACCGATGGAATAGGGAAGTACCATGCCAGCACCTAAAACGAGAGCCGTAAGTGCAAGAGGTGTAATTGAGTATAGACCACGGATATCGAGAGGTCTTCCAACTGGAAGCACACTGGTATGTGCAGACAACACCGGAGCAAAGAAACTGCGTCTGATTAATGTGATAGGCTACAAGGGACGACTCAGAAGGGTCCCATCCGCCTGCATCGGAGACATGGTAATAGTCTCAGTGTCAAAGGGAAAGCCAGAACTTCGACGCCAAATGTTCCCGGCAGTGGTAATAAGGCAGAGGAGACTCTTCAAAAGACCAGATGGAGTGAGGGTGCAGTTTGAAGACAACGCCGCTGTCATAATGACTCCTGAGGGTGAACTCAAAGGTACAGAGATCCGTGGGCCAGTAGCAAAGGAGGCTGCTGAACGATGGCCTCGGGTGGCAAATATGGCAAGCATAGTTCTTTGAGGTGAAGGATTTGACAACAAAACCCGCAAAGCAGCGAAAGCGAATCGCGTCAGCTACCGAGAATGAACTGCGAAGGCTGATGAGAGGAACCCTTTCGGATAAGCTCAGAGAGAAATACGGCGTCAGATCCGTGCCGGTCAGAGAAGGTGACACTGTCAAGATACTTAGAGGCGACTTCGCTGGCATCGAAGGCAAGATCGTAGAGACTGATCGTCACCACCAGAGGGTGATAGTTGATGGTGTCACAAGAGAGAACGTTTCGGGAGCACAGAAGAGAGTTCCCGTGCACGTATCAAAGATAATGATCACAACTTTGGATATGAGCGATCGTTGGCGCTCAGAGAAATATGAGAAGAAACCTGAAGAGCCGAAGGAGGCTGCGTAACAATGGGAAAAAAGGGTGGATCAAAGCACATCAAAAGACTGGCCGCACCAGTCTTCTGGCCGTTGCACGTCAAAGAGTCCAAATGGGCAGTGAAACCCAAGGCCGGACCGCACCCGATGGCGAGATCAATTCCCCTATCGATCGTACTGAGTAAGATTTTGAACTACGCGAAGACGACCAAGGAGGCAAAGGCAACGATCTCAAAGGGAGCGGTAAAGGTTGATGGCAAGATCAACAGAGACCACAAATACCCGGTGGGGCTGATGGATTTGATAGAGATCCCAGATGCCAAATCGACCTTCAGAATGGTCCCCTTCCCAGGGAAAGGCTTGTCGCTTCTCAAGGTAGCCAAGGACGAAGCTGGATACAAACTGAGCCTGCTCAGTAACAAGATTTCCCTTCATGGCGGAAAGATCCAGCTGAACTTCAGTGACGGTAGAACCATTACTACCACCAAAGAGGCCACATCTGCAGGAGAAACCTATGTTCCAGGAGACACAGTCCAGATCGGAATACCTGAACAGAAGATACTTGGGCACATCAAGTTTGCCGAAGGAAAATATGCCTTAGTAGTTGCTGGACAGAACATCGGAAAGCATGGAAAGATCGTCGGCGTAGAGAAATCCAAAGCTTCGCGATCCGCCACAGTCGCAATTCAGGACGCTCAAGGTCAAACCTTCAGGACGATCGCTGACTACGTATTTGCCATAGGTAATGATAAGCCAATAATCAAGTTACCAGGGGAATAGATAGAGAATGGCTGAAGCAGAATCACAACAAGAAAACCCTATGCGAAAGATCAGAATAAGCAAGGTCACTGTGAATATTGGGGTCGGTAAATCGGGAGAACCACTGGAGAAGGCCAAGAAAGTCCTCCAACAGATCACAGGCCAAGCTCCGAGTTCACGCAAGTCGAAGAAGGCCATTAAGGACTTCGGAATAAGAAAAGGCGAACCGATAGGATGTATAGTCACTTTGAGAGGAGAGGCCGCTGCGGAATTCCTCAGAACCTCCCTTGGCGCCGTCAACAATCGGATCAAGGAATCATCATTCGACAGATTTGGAAACTTCGCCTTCGGGATAAGGGAGCATATCGAGATACCTAAGACACGATACGTCCCTGAACTTGGTATATTCGGAATGGACGTAACAGTCACATTGGAGAGACCAGGGTACCGAGTGAAACGAAGATCATACCACCAGTCAAAGGTCGGGTCCACCCATCTCATAGAGAAGAGCGAAGGCATAGACTACGTCAGGCAGAAGTTCGCCGCAGAAATTGTAGTGGATGAGGCTGAATGAAACAGCAACTAAAGAAAGAGAGGAAAATAGGCAAAGGAAGCAGGCCCTGCAAGAGATGCGGCCAACAAGGACCCGTAATAAGAAACTATGGATTAATGCTCTGCCGTCAGTGCTTCAGAGAAGTAGCAAAGTCCCTAGGGTTTCACAAATATTCGTGAGGACTATCAAGATGACACTACTTGACCCGCTAGCAGACGCACTCTCAACCATGGTTGAGACTGAGAAGAGACGAAAGAGAGAATGCATCGTCTGGCCAGCGTCCAAACTGATGGGGCAGGTCCTGCGTGTAATGCAGAAAAACGGTTACGTAGGAGAATTCGAATTCATAGATGACGGAAGATCAGGAAAATTCAGGATACAACTACTGGGAAGAATAAACAAGTGCGGAGTCGTTAAGCCAAGATATTCAGTCAAACTCGATCAACTCGAGTTCTGGGAAAAACGCTACCTGCCCTCAAGAGACCTAGGAACCCTAGTCCTTACAACAGCTACAGGAGTAATCTCAAACAAAGAAGCCAAAGAGAAACGTACAAGCGGCAAGCTCATCGCCTACGTCTACTAGGAGGACAGCACCAAATGGTTATGGACAGCACAGCCGAGAGAACCGTCGAAATCCCGCCAGAGGTCAAGGTCGAGATAGCCGGCCGAACAGTCAAGATAACCGGACCAAGAGGAAGCCTCAGCGAAGACCTATCACACATGCCGATCAATATAGCCCTCCAAAGCAACAAGGTGACAGTCGGAGTAATCTGGCCAAGAAAGAAAGAGTATGCGATGGTAGGAACCGCGGCCGCACACATCAAAAATATGATAAAAGGAGTAACCAAAGGCTTCAAGTACAAATTGAAACTCGTCTACGCACACTTCCCAATCAACATCAAAATAAAAGAGGACAAGAGAGTACTGCTAATCGAGAACTTCACCGGCGAAAAATCACCCCGAACAGTGAAACTCATCGGAAACGTATCAGTGAAATTCTCCCAAGAAGAAATAACCGTGGAAGGCTCAGACCTCAAAGACGTAAGCCAAACAGCTTCAAACATAGAGCACGCCACAAAGATCAAAGATAAAGACCAGCGCGTCTTTCTGGACGGCATCTACATCTTCGAGAAGGCGTAGTGAACCAAACCATGGCCAAAGATAGACCACAACGAAGAAGACACTCAAAGCCGAAGATCAGACGTCAAGAAAGCTGGCGTTACAAGCGACTCTCGGAGAGCTGGAGGAAGCCAAGAGGCAAAAGCAGCCGGATGAGAATCAGAAGAAAAGGATGGCCAACAAGCCCAAGAATCGGCTACAAAAGCCCTGCAAAAGAACGGGGTCTGCATCCATCCGGCCTGCGAGAGGTACTGGTCCATAGGCCTGGAGAACTCACAGGATTATCTCCTGAGAAAGAAGTAGTCAGGATAGCGGCCGGCGTTGGCGAGAGAAAGAGAGTTGTCATAGCTGATCAAGCACAGCAACTCGGACTGAGAATACTGAACCTGAAGGCTCCGAAGGCTGCCGAGCCCGAAACTTCAGCGCCGGAAGAGCCCCTGCCAGAGTCATCTCAAGTCAACACGCCTAACAACACAGGCGAAACACCTGAAGAACCAGAAAAGGTGAATCAAGAATGAGCCTAAGAAGCCAGAAGCGAATGGCGGCATCACTGATGAAAGTCGGCCAATCAAGACTCTGGATAAACCCGGAAGAGACTGAGAAGGTCGAAGCAGCAATAACCAAGAATGAAATACGTCGGCTCATACACGAGGGCGTGATAGCCGCCAGACAGAAGAGCGGAGTGAGCCGAGGCAGACACAGAATCAAGATCAGAAAGAAGACACGCAAAGGCCCAGGCTCAAAGAAAGGCTCCACGCACCCTCACAAAAGACCATGGATAAACAAGATACGAGTCCTGAGAGCCAGACTCAAAGAGCTGAAAGCAAAAAGAATCATCACCAAGCAGGTCTCTCGCAAACTTCGTCTAATGGCCAAGGGAGGAGCATTCAGAAGCAAATCCCACCTCAATGAGTACCTGGAAGCTCACAATCTGGGAAGGAGAAGGTAGACTTGGCAACGGGTCCAAGATACAGCCTACCGTTCCGTAGAAGAAGAGAAAGAAAAACAGATTATAAACAGCGCAGAGCATTTCTCATTTCAGGAGTACCGCGCCTAGTTATCAGAATCACCGGAAAACACACAATCGCCCAGCTAACGGAATCAACACCTATCGGAGACAAAATACTGGTGTCAGCGAACTCTGCTGAACTAGAAGGGAAGTTTGGATGGAAAGGAGGATTCAAAGATCTACCGGCAGCATACCTGACAGGGCTACTGGCAGGCACCAGAGCAACCTCAAAGACGATCAAGACAGCAATAATCGATCTCGGCCTGAGACGAGTGACAAAGGGCTCGAGAGTCTTCTCAGCCCTTAAAGGTGCACTGGACTCAGGACTTGAAATTCCACATTCCAAGGAGATCCTTCCAGAACCCACCAGGATACGAGGAGAACACATAGCAGACTACGCCAAGAAACTATCCTCCAATCCTGATCGGTACAAGAGACAATTTACGCGGTACTTGGCCTCAGGGCTCAAACCTGAAGACCTTCCAGATCATTTCGAACAAGTCAAGAAGAAACTGTTAGAAACACTCAAGAAGGAGACGCAATCAGCATGAGCCAGACCTCAAGAACATCCGAGGCAGGTTGGACGCCTAGGACAAAGATAGGCAAACTCGTACAGGAAGGAAAGATTACCTCACTCGAGGAGGTATTTGTTCAAGGGCAACGGGTACTTGAATCCGAGATAATCGATGTGCTTCTACCAAACCTCCGACAGGAAGTCCTAGGGATAGGACTGGTTCAAAAGCAGACCGATGCCGGCGAGCGCTCACGATTCAAGGCAGTCGTTGCTGTGGGTGACCCTGAAGGGTACCTAGGAGTCGGATTAGGAAAAGCCAAGCAAGTAAGAACAGCAATAAGCAAGGCTACAGCCCAGGCAAAGCTTGCCGTCATACCCATCAAGAGAGGATGTGGAAGCTGGGAGTGCGGATGCAGGCTTCCACACTCACTTCCATTCAAGGTAAGCGGAAAGTCCGGAAGCGTAACCGTCGAGATACATCCAGGACCCAGAGGACTGGGACTTGTCGGCGGAGAGGTTGTAAAGACAGTTCTCCGCCTCACAGGAATAAGAGACTGCTGGACCAGAACCTTCGGCTCAACCAATACCCTGACATCAATGGCATTCGCAATATACGACGCACTGAAAGACTCACACACAATGGTTGCAGTCGCAGACTGAAGACAAATCACCACATGATGAGGAATAAGAGGACGCACTGCAATGAATGAAGAAACTATAGGTTGTCTGCTTGCCGTAAGGGTGAGAGGCACGGCTGGACGTCGTCATCAAGTTGAAGCCGTCCTTCAAGATCTGGGCCTGAAACGACGAAACCAAGCAGTCCTCCTGCCAAACAATCCGGCTACGAGAGGGGCCCTAGAAAAAGTCAAAGACACGATCTTCTGGGGGGATGCTACCGAGGAACTGCTGACCTTACTTTTGAGCTCAAGACCTGCTGGCTCTCATAAGCTGACTGACGCCGAAGCAAAGAAAAGATTCGGAGTGGATAACATCCGAGCTCTTGCACGATTGCTGAGCACAGGAGAACTCAAACCCCGAGAGCTTCGAAGCAAAGGCCTTTCCAATCATTTCGGTCTGAACTCACCAAGAGGAGGATTCAGTGGCACTATAAAGAATCCGTCAGGCAGAGGTGGGATACTCGGATTCAGCAAGGAATCCTTCCAAGAGACTATCAAGCGAATGATCTAGGAGGAAGATGAACAACGGCAACCAGAAAAAAGAGGACCCGCAGAATGCGCGGCTCCAGACTTCATGGGTGGGGTCAATCAGGTCAACATAGAGACTCTGGTAGCCAAGGGGGACGCGGCAAATCAGGAACCTTCAAACACAAATGGTCAAGTGTCGTTAGATACGGACAATTTGAAAAAGTCGGATTTACAAACCCCAACGCATCCAAGGAACCGACGACAATAAATGTCGGAGAACTCGGCCTTCTTGCATCATCAGCCGAAGGCCAAGACAAGAAGACACCCATGATGTTGGACCTGACCAAGCTCGGATATGGCAAGCTGCTCGGCCGAGGTTCAGTTGAGAAACCTCTCAAGATTAAGGTGTCGAAGTTCTCAAAGTCCGCGGCCAAGAAGATAGAGGCCGCCGGTGGATCTATGGTCTCAAGAGATTAGATGAAGCCTTGCTAAGATTCATAGAGCTCTTCAAACCCTTCGTAAAGTTCTTCCCTGATGTGAAGAAGCCTGGCCGCAGGGTGGCTTTCAATGAGAAACTCTTCTGGACCGCT
>Ga0315288_10010121_pt1 | contig 11876 bp, 8 predicted proteins | sample YL17G11_20_MG_FD_203454 | JGI IMG/M metagenome (GOLD analysis project Ga0315288, IMG submission 203454) | Sediment microbial communities from Yellowstone Lake, YNP, Wyoming, USA - YL17G11_20 | ecosystem: Environmental > Aquatic > Freshwater > Lake > Sediment | place: USA: Wyoming | collected... | reverse complement strand
CGTTCAAAGAGGCTTGGAAATCTCCTTGAGCCAGGGATCTTTGACCGCGAAGGAGGGACTCCCGCACCCCCTTCCGCTCTTCGACTTTGCGTTCCTCAGCCCTCACCTCCATCGGTCTTGACCTCTCCGCCTTCTCAAGCTGATCAATGGTTTCCTTGAGCTTCTCAGTGGCCATTTTGAGATTCTCGATGATCTGTGCGTGATCTTTATTCTCCTGAAGCACATTGGCCCAGATCTTTGCCTCCTGGGCGAAGGGACTTCTGGGGAACTCTCTCATCAGTTGCTCGAAGAAACCGAGAGATCTCCCATAATCTTTTTTCACATTGCCAAAGTGAGCGTACACGAGTCCGAGGGTGTACAGGGCATCCTCTGCCGGCGGTTGACTCGGAGACAGGGCGAGAGCCTTCTGGGTTTCGTTCAGTGAGCCGTCGAAGTCTCCCTGGGCAAGACATTTCTGCCCGCGGAGAAGAGTGGCCTTTGCCTCTTCACGATCTCTCATCTCTTGCAGCAGGGCGCAGGAGAACAACGAGAGAACCATCACGCCGGCAAGAGAAAAATGAAAGTACTTCCCTGTCCAGGTCTGCTTTCCGCCCATATCCTTCCGCCATGCGAGGCAATGATCTGTTTCGTGATGGCAAGCCCCAACCCCGTTCCCTTCATCTGTTGTGGCCCCTTCACAGTCGCTTGCTGAAACTTCTCAAAAATCGTGTTGAGATTTTCCCTGGGAATGCCCGGGCCTGTGTCAGACACCGAGACCTCTACTCCTTGCCCGGTGGGCCGCGCTGCAACACTGACTCTGCCTCCATCAGGGGTGAACTTGACGGCGTTTCCGATGAGGTTCCTTAATGCTTGAAGCATCCTCTCGGAATCCATCTTCACTTGGGGGAGTCGGTCCGCCATTTTCGCTTCGAGGTGAATCTTTCGAGCTTCCACCAAGGGTTCCATTTCCTTCGTGACCTTCCCAATCAGAGGGAGGAGATCCTTCTGTTCGAAAGCATACGTCATCATGCCAGCTTCCATTTTCGAGAGGTCGAGAAGGGCATTGACTAACCCGGTCAAGCGATTCGTTTCCTCCCCGAGAATGTCGAGGAGCTTACGCTGTTTATCGGAAATGGGGCCTTCGACCTCCTCCTGCAGGAGACCCAACCCCATTTTGATGGTGGAAAGGGGTGTCCGAAATTCGTGGGACACGGAGGAGAAGAAATCAGCCTTCATCTTGTCCAGTTCGTTCAATTTGTTGCACATGAGATTAAAGGCATTGGCCAATTTTCCGATCTCCGGAGGAGAGGAGAGGGTCAAGTCGCCTCTGAAGAGGCCCCTGGCGATCTCTCCAGTCTTATGCTCCATGACCGAGATCGGCCGGGTAATGCTTCGGTGGATCAAATAGGAGATGATGAGGCAAAGGACCAAGAACGCGCCCGTCATCAGGAGGACCATTCGACGTGCAACCGTTCCTGCCTCGTAAAGTTCTCTGATCTTCTCATTCGTATTCCGATTTGCGTAGGAAGTTAGGTTTTCAAGTTGCTCCATCAATTCATTCGTTGCTGTTTCTTTTTCCTGCTGGTATTTTTGTTGAGAATACGTCTGTCCTGCCTTCAGGTACTGCAACTCCTGCATAAAGAGGGATTGGTAGTTTTGATAGGAAGCCCGGGCTTTGTCGAGAAACCCTTTGATCTCTTCCGAGTCTGCCATGACCCCCATTTCTACAAAACACCGGGTTGCATCCCCCTGGAGTTTCTGGAACTGGGTAAAGAAGGCCTCGTCCTTGGAGATCAGGAATTTTCTTTCATACCGGATTTGTGACAGAATCATGTCGGTCAGTTTCCCTGACTGCTCAACCATCCGGTTGTTGGTAGACACGACCGATTGCGTGACCTTATTAAAATGGCCGATCTTGATGACGACGTAAAAACTCAAGGCGATCACGAGAAGAAATATCGCCAGGTAACCCATCAGGAGTCTTTGGAAGATCGTTAGTCTCATCAGCGGAAACTTCGGTAGTTGAAGTGGGCCAGATGCCTAAGGGTCTTTACAGCCTGTGCTGGGAAGAATGGGTACCGTAAATGCCAATCCAAATCAAAATTAACACATTCTACCCTTCGAGGCAATCTTCACCCCGCCTCCAGATCCACTGTCTCCAGATCCCTTCTCAAGAAATATGCCTTCCAAAGCATTAGAAATGGATTAAATCTGGATTAAAATTTTCTAATGGATTCCATAAGTTTACACAGAAGCACACCTTTAGTATTTGTTTGAGCAAAAATACAGTGTATCGCGCTTAAAAATACAGGGGTTACCCTATTTATTCCTGACAGCGACTTTGAGATCATGATATCAAAATCTTTTCTTGACAACGGTTTTAAGATCATGCTATTTTTAATCCCCTACCCAAAGTCATCCATAACAGACCAGATGAAGAGGAGGCAGCATGAGAGCGTTTAGTCTCAACAAGTGCGTGGGGGTATGTTCTCTTGCTCTAATGGTGTTTTTCTTGAGCGGCCCGTCAGAAGGGGTATGGGCTCAAACGACCCAGGATTGCCTTGAGTGTCATAAAGGGGCATCCTGGCCTGACAACAATGCTAGCAAAAGCGCGACATCAGACTACCTCCCTTTGAATTTGTCTTCCGCCAAGATTCAACCGTTCTATGACATTAAGAGTGCCTACAACACGTCTGTCCATGCAACCCCACCATTCGATCTTGAAGCAACCGATTTCATCGGGTGTCTGGGGTGCCACAGGAGTATCACCGAGGCGCATTCAAAGAAAGTCGTTGGAACAAGTCAATGTACTGTGTGCCACCACCCGGACGACTTTGATGTAGACGCCTTCGAGGCCACAAGCCATTTTAACCCGGATAGCACCCCTGCGAAATATTTCGACCAATTAGGCAGTGGAAGCAGTCAGGCTGTAGCGTATCTGTCAGATCTGGGCGAACCGGCCTCTCTATTCAAGTCAGACAAAAAGACCATCGTGACGAGAAGCAACCGGATCGATGAATGCAGTGTATGCCATGAGTACATTCTCCAAGATCCTCGGTACAAATCGAAATACTCGAAGCCGCAGGTGGGCTGTCCCTCATGCCACGACGCTCACATCCCAGCCCCCAGTGGGAAGGACATTCCCGTGGTGAATAGTGCGGTCAATGTCACAAAGATTTACACCTCGTCTTCGGGAAGCATTACGGCATTGGCTGTTGAACCCGCTGCGGGCCGAGCGATGTCCTACTTGAATCTCAAGCCTTATAAGCAAGATGCGGCCGGAGCTCAGAACAAGAACGGAACCTGGACAAGAGGTTCTTCATTCACAAGACCCAATTCGGTCATTGTCCAGGGAACAGGAACCATAGGTGACATCGCGGATGACGGAGGGGGCACGGCCAAGCGGTTTACCTTTACGGGAATCGGGACGAAGGTTAAGGTTCACGACACCCTCTTTATCTCGGGAGTGGCCGAAGGCACAGCCACCCTTCCTGCGGATGCCCTGAGCCCAGGAAATGTCACGGTGAGGGCGACGCTGGACAGAGCAGGTTTCGGTGTTGCGAGCGTCATCGATGACAATACATTGGAAATCGACCCAGGCGTGGTGGCCACTGCCACGGTGACCTATAAAAAGAACACCACCGGTACCGGGACGAAGTCTGTCCCGATTACTTTTAGCGGTGGACCCTTCACGTTTGAAGTGAGAAATATGCAGACGAATTCAGAGGCCCTCTGCAGCAGTTGCCACACCCAGGGGCAATACAAGTTCTCAGCCTGGGGGAAGAAACAGGACGGGAGTTTTGTTGATCTAAAACAGACCCATAACTCCAACGTGTCGACCCAGTATGCTAGCAGTGGCCATGCAGATATTACGGCCGCTGCCTTTGAAGAATTCAGCGCCCGTCCTTATGGAACGAGCCATGTGACCACGTATCCTTTCGACATGAGCATCACAGGGTCAGGCGGTGTGGGGAGTTTGAGAAACAAGGGGAATACCCTCTTCGAATTGACTGTGACACCGAACGCCAGTAACGTTTATCTGAATAATGCCGGCAATACCAGTCTCCCAGTGCTGGTAAATAACTATGCTTGTTATCAGTGCCACCACGGGTTGGGCACCATTGACTACATGAAGGATCGTCAGGGGAGCTCCGACGCCCAAGTTCTTTGGGGCGATGCCAATATCACCTGCTTGACCTGTCATGACACCCACGAGGAGGGAGCAGCAGGATTCAACGTCCGCATCCCGGTCAAACTTTCCTACAATTCGCGCTTTGTTGATGCCTCCAAGAATCCCAACGGGGGAATCAACAAGTTCATGGATGGAACAGCGATTCCCGCAGAAGTGGGAACAGGAAACCTCTGCCTCTTTTGCCATCAGGGTCGTGAGAGCGGATTAACGGTCTATCTCGGCATTAAGAGCAAGGTGGATCCCTATACCAATCCGAGCCAAGTGATCGATGCTGCAGGGTTCAGCTTCATCAACCCGCATTACCTCGACGGAGGTTCTATCCTCTGGAGCAAGAATGCATGGGAGTATATTTTCGAAGGAGGGACAGTGCCACAGGCGTATTCGGAAGGTGTCACTGCCCATCAAATTCTGAACTGCGCCGGATGCCACATGGCTGAGCCCAATGCCGACAACACCGAAGGTGCCCATACCTGGAAAGCGAGGCTTGAGACGTGCCAGGGGTGTCATGGATCCTTCATTACCAAATTCGAGGACATTCCCGCTATTGGTGACTACGATGGTGACGGCGAGGTGAAAACAGCCTTCGAAGAGATTGGAACGCTGAATGACCCAGTTCTTGGTGATTCTGGATTGTTTGGTCAGCTCAAGGCCGCTTTGCATGACCAAGGGATCGACTACAATCCGGACAGCTATCCCTACTTCTTTGCTGCGGGAACTACGAATCAGTACAGAGCTTGGACATCGAACCAACTGACTGCAGCCTTCAATCTCTCGTGGGGCTATAAGGCTGGGAACTGTGTGCCCTATCACAATGTCTATTACGGAGCTCAAATTCTACAGGATTCTTTGAGAGCTTTGGGAAAGGATACCTCGGCTTACTTTAGGCCACCCATAGCCCTTCGGAACGCGACCGACTACCGGACCATTGTGGTCAATCCTTAAGGGAAGAGACTTACGGTTCGTAGCCAGAAGGATCATCAATAGCCCGCCGTTCGATCGTGTGCTCCGCTGACAAGGCGGAGCACACCGTTCTAAAAACTCTCTAAAAACTCTGTCTTGACAAGCGATTTTTTTAGTGTTTGAATAAACCAGATTTTTGGCGACGGAGGCCTCTGATCAACGTTCATGGGTTACGACGGAGGTCTGTCAAGAATACCTGATTCAGTAAGACGAGGAGAATCGTTATGATCCGGGTTAGGTATCTGATGATTCTGGTGTTCACAGTTGTTTTGGTCGTATCCATGGTCAGCTTTCCGTGCTTCGGCCAAAACCAAGGAAAGGTTGAGAAGGAAGGTTATATTGGATCCGAAGCCTGCCAAGGATGTCACAGTGACCTCTACGAGGCCTTCAAGAAGAACCCTCACTGGGGGAAGGAATGTGAATCCTGCCACGGCCCTGGACAGAAGCACGCAGAGGCCGAAGGAAAAGGGGCTATCCTTGCTCTCAAAGGTAAGACGGCCAGCGTTCAAGCCGATGTGTGCCTCACATGCCATGAGAAACTGAAGGCCTTTTATCAGTTTCGAAGAAGCGTCCACAAACTGAGTGCGGTGGGATGTGGGGACTGTCATCAGATGCACGGGACTCGAGTGAGCGGTTCTTTCCTGAAGAAATACGAAACCCGGGTGACCGATCCCCTTCTGAAGACGAATGAAATTGATCTCTGTCTCTCCTGCCACCCCGATGTCAAATCGAGTTTCTACCTTCCCAACTCCCACAAAGTCATGGAGGGGGCCTTAACGTGTTCAGACTGCCATGCTCCTCACGGAACCCGTGAAAGGGCTAGTTTGAGAAAGACGAGCATCTACGGAAAGCAGGAGGCCTGTTTCAACTGTCATCCCGATAAGCGAGGCCCTTGGGTTTTCGAGCACCTTGCCCAGAAAAAGGAGGGATGTAGCATCTGTCATGCTCCCCATGGGTCTCCCAACCGATTTATGCTCATCCGACGGGACGAACGACAGCTGTGCTCCCAATGTCATGGCCAAACGCACTTCTATACGTCGTTCAACTGCGTCAATTGTCACAACCAGATTCACGGGTCCAATTTTAGCAGCCGATTCTTGCAGTAAAAGCACTGAGACAGGAGGGGAGAGGGATGAAAAAATCTCTCACGATCGGGTTGAACCTCATTTTCTGCATTTCCCTGTTTCATCTTTTTCCAGTCGCACGAGCCCAAGCCCAAGACACCAGCGGGACAACCGAAGGATTTCAGTGGAGCGGTTTCCAATGGAACGGAGATGTTGAACTCGGCTACCGTTTTGCGGACATTGACGGGAGCCGGTCTCGATATAAAGAGACGGTGAATCTGATGGATGGGTTGAAGCTCTTCGATTTAACCCTTCTGGGAAGAGCAGTGGAAGGGAGTGGAAACTCCCTGGCGGATTACTTCCGATTGAATATCAGAGACATCGGGGACCCGTTTCCTGGCGGCTCTTTTGAGCTGAAGAAGAAGCACGCTTATAATTTTGTGGCCTCTTACAGGCAGTTCGACTATTTCACTGATCGTACAGACCAAGGGTTTTTGACCGACTTTTATAGTTTTGATGCCACCCTGCGAAGAGGGACGCTCCTCTTGTCCGTGTTCCCAAAAGAAGACGTGAAACTCAATTTTGGGTACAACTATGCGGGCAAAGACGGGGATGCCAGGGTTCCGAGACCCTTATTTGAAGCACAGGATCAAGATTTGAACGAGCGGTACCACGAGTATTACGCCTCAGCCGATTTCTCAATTGGAGCCTTTGACTTCTTTGTAAAACAATCGTACTGGTATTACAAAAACAATGATGATATCAACGGTCCGAATATACTCGAAGATAGGAACGAAACAACCAATACCTATGTCAGCACCCTAAGGGGGCACACCCGAGTGGGCGAGCGACTTGACCTCGACGCTGGATATGTCTATGCCCATTCGGAAGGAAGGGCTGAATTGACGACCAGTCCGGAAATTTACGTTGATTCAGGAAAGGGAAAGACCAATTTTAATACCCACATTGCAGAGTTGGGACTGAGCTACATTCTGGTCAAGAACCTGATCTTTCATGCAGACTATCGTTTCGATACCACCGATCAGGACGGCCGTTCAAACACCGACACGCTCTTGGTCGCACCTGCCAATTCGTCCACACATTTCAACCTCACAGCTCACACCGGCACCTTTCAGTTGGAATGGGATCCTCTGGAGAATCTGACATTGAGGGGTGGCTACCGGATCCAGTACGAGGATGTGGAGGGGGACGTCTATGTCACGAATGCCTTTGAGGGTGGAGAAGATCCTGGTGACACTCAATCCCTCAATCAGGGATGGGTAGCTTCTGCGGACTGGAAGCCTTTTCCCTTCTTGAGTATGTACGGAGCGTACGAGGGTGCCAATTTCAGTGACCCCTATACGTGGATTTCGCCGGACAACCAGAACATCGCAAAATTCAAGGTTAAATACGACACACCGATACAGGCCTTAACCTTGATCGGATCCTTTTTATGGAACCGGCGAGTCAATCCGGATCAGGACTATCGTCGCGACGTCCAAGACTATACGTTCACTGCGACCTACCAACCCATGGATACTCTGTCGGTGGACGGCTCTGTGACCTATGAGAACATAAAGGACGGCAAGGAGATTTTCACTTCAGCGGGTGCCGTCCCTCCCATACCGAAAGTGAACTTCGATTCTAACGCCACCATCTACTCGGGAGGAATCAACTGGGACTTCTACAAGGGGTTGGGGGTTGGTTTCCGTGGCAATTATGCGAAGACCCGCGAGGAGACTCGAGAAAACTACGCGAGCGGGGTGATCACTGCCTGGTATAAGAACAAATGGGTGACGCCCATCGTGAGCTTTGAGAGAACCTATCTCGTGGATCACGACGTCCGAAGCGATAGCTTTGCTGCGAACCTCGTAACCTTTTCTCTCAGAAAAGAGTTTTAGGCACAGAAGAACTTCCCATTGCCTTTGCATTGGTTCTTCAAATTTCTGAAACTCGAAGAAATCCAATTCGTTTGCCTGCCCACACTACCCCGAACCGAAAAACTTAACTGGGGTTTCTTTGCCCATGTGCTCAGCCAATTCTTCTTCCTCTTTGCGGGCAAGTCGGCTGGATGCCCCGCCTTGCCTTCCTGCGGTAGGCGGGAAGGAAAGCCGACCCTATAATCATATCTACATTACCCGGAAGCCCCGCCCTGTGCCTGCCTGTCGGCAGACAGGGGCGGAGAGCTTCAAAGTCACAGCCTTTTGATTTTCAGGGTATTCTATGGTAGAAAGTTACTATCTCTTCAAGCACCATCCCAGGGAGGAATCAGATGAAGTGTTACATCTGTGCCAAGCAAGGAATCGATGAAGAAGCCGTGGCCATCTGCATCGTCTGTGGCATGGGCCTCTGCCTCGGGCATGCTTTTAAGGAAGAGTTAGTTGTGGCCGATGTCATCAACTGGGGGTTTGGGGAAGAGAAGGTCGAATACCCCCACACACTACCTCGATTCGTCTGCGCCGAATGCAAACTGGCCATCGGTCAGAGGAAGAAGATGGAAAAGAGGTAACCCCTTCCATTTCTCGTCCTTCGAGAAAGGGATTGTATTTCACTCAGAAATTTCTGATAATGCAGCTATGAGCAACAAGATTCTGATCGTTGAGGACGAAGAAAGCCTTCGGCTCTATTACGAAGAGGAGTTGAAAGCTGAAGGATATGACATTCTGACCGCAAGAAATGGCAGAGAGGCCATCCAACAGGTCGAGAAAGGCAAACCGGATTTGATTGTTCTCGACATCGTCATGCCCGTCATGGATGGCATGGAGACCTTGGGCCGGATCTTGAGGAAGACGAGGAAGATCCCGATCATTCTTCATACGTCCTACACAGACTATCGGCAAGATTTTATGAGTTGGGCTGCGGATGCCTACGTCACGAAATCTGCCGACTTGACCGAATTGAAAAAGAAGGTCCGGGACCTCCTGGAAAAGAATAAAGCCCGATGAGAAGAAGGAATGGGCCGCCCTCTGGACCTATCGCACCAGAGCTCACGGGCAAGTCGGCTGGATGCCCCGCCTTCCTGCTGCAGGGACGGGGAGGAAAGCCGACCCTGTAATCATGTCTACATTTCCCGGAAGCCCCGCCCTGTGCCTGCCTGCGCGAAGCCGCTTCGGCGAAGGCAGGGGCAGGGAGCTTCACTTGAGGGATTACCATGAAAGTCTTGGCTATCATCCTTGCAGGCGGCCGGGGCGAGAGACTCTATCCTCTCACTCGAGATCGGGCCAAGCCCGCGGTTCCCTTCGGTGCCATTTACCGGATCATCGATTTTAGCCTCTCCAACTGCCTCAACTCCAACATTCGCCAAGTCTACGCGCTGACGCAATACAAGTCCACTTCCCTTCATCGCCATATCCAGCTCGGCTGGAGCATTCTGTGCGCTCCTTTGGGCGAGTTCATTGAGGTGATCCCGGCCCAACAGAGAGTCGACGAAGAATGGTATCAAGGAACAGCGGATGCGATTTACCAGAACATGTATATCCTCCAGGACGAAAGACCCGATCTGATTCTAGTCCTTGCCGGGGACCATATCTATAAAATGGACTATCGGAAAATGATCGCCCATCACGTGGAGAAGAAAGCGGATCTCACCATCGGGGCCATACGGATGGACCGAAGGTTCTCACGAGAATTCGGTGTGATCGAAATCGATCCGGAGTGGCGAATTGTTGGATTTCAAGAAAAACCGGACGACCCCAGGACAATTCCCGGTGATCCGGAGGGGATTCTTGCCTCCATGGGGATTTATGTCTTCAACATCGAAACCTTGGTGAGGCGACTCATCGACGATGCCCGATCGGACTCGAGCCATGATTTCGGGAAGGATATCATTCCGCCGATGATCGGAAAGGGTCAGATCTTTGCCTTTGATTTCAGGAAAGGGGATCAAGGAGAGGCAGGATATTGGAGGGATGTGGGGACGATCGAAGCCTACTATGAAGCCAACATGGATCTGATCGCTGTCACCCCTCAACTCAATCTCTACGATCCGTCGTGGCCCATCCTAACCTACCAGGCTCCCTACCCACCCGCGAAGACCGTTCACGCAGAGAAGGAGAGAATGGGGACCGTCGTCAATTCCGTCATCTCCAATGGTTGCATCATCAGTGGGGGGACGGTCAGGAGATCTATTCTGTCCCCACGGGCACATGTTCACAGCTTTGCCGAGCTGGAGGACTCGATACTTTTCGAGGGTGTTGATATTGGGAGGAGTGCCAAGATCCGTAAAGCAATCATCGACAAAGAAGTCCATATCCCTCAGGAAACAGAGATTGGATACAACCTCGAAGAGGATGCCAAGCGGTTCACGGTCACTCCTTCAGGCATTGTGGTCGTACCCAAGTGGATGAAGCTTTAAGGTGAGGCTCCTTGGAGGGAAAGAGGTAGAGCAACCCAAACTTCGATCAACGAGGTAACATTACCGAAGGATTTTCAGATCCAAAAGATCACTCACATTGATCTCCAGCATTTTGGACGAGGCAAGAATCCGACTGGCATTCCGATCAATGGCTTGAATGCCTCCAGAAAGGTCTTTCAATTCCTGAGCCGCTTTCTTAATCGCCTTGATTCGCGTGTCTATTCTTTTGAGTTCTCGTCGATTCATCAATCTTGCCCCCTTAAACTCCAAGCTTCAAACCTAAAATAAATTCCAAAGAAATTAATGCACAAATAATCAAATCAAAATTTTATCAGATGAAGTTCTTGGACGTTGGTCATTGGAATCTTACCCGTGATTTGTGATGGGGTGCCTGGGCTTTGGTCATTATCATAGATTATTCATGTTTTCTCAGATCTTTGAATCGCTTCGCCTTCACCTCATAACGGGGTAGAGAGTTAAAGGGGTGAACCTCGATGTTGTATCCCAGATTCGTTTTGAGACGAAGTTGATCCTTCAGTTGGGCAAGAAGTGGATCTCGTTTCCCCTCGGCTTCTGGGAGGATCTCAATCTTCAGGGTAAGGTCATCGAGATCTCCCTTTTTGGTGACGACCACTTCGAACTCACTGGCAAGGCCTGGAATGGAACGGACCACTTCTTCGATGGCCGTGGGCGCCAGTAAAACGCCTTTGATCTTTGTGATGTCGTCAGACCTTCCGGCGATTCCTCCCTTGATCACACGGAACGTTCTTCCGCAGGGGCACGGATCTTTTGACCATTCCGTCACATCTTTGGAATCGAAGCGAATACAGGGTTGAGCCATGCGGTCGAGGGCCGTAATGACAACCTTCCCCCTTCGGCCGGGCTCCTCGATAATCTCCCCCGTCTCGACATCTTCCAGTTGGGTAAGGAAGAGCGCCTCATTGACATGGAGGCCTCCGGACTGGGCCGAACATTCATAACCCCATGCCCCAATCTCAGTGGCACCCACATGGTCATAGACTTTGGCTCCCCAGGCTTCTTCCATTCTCTGTTTGGTAGAGGGAATACTAGCTCCTGGCTCGCCCGCACAGGTAATTTTTCGAATGGTGAGGTCTTTGGCAGGATCAATCCCCAGCTTCTTCTTCGCAGTGTCTGCCATTCCGAGGACATACGTGGGAGTGGCCATCATGGCTGTGGCTCGAAGTTCCTGGATCTTGAGAATCCGGGCCTCTGTATCGAGCACACCGCCTGGAACGACCTCGCAGCCGAGCTTTTCTGCGGCATAGTGGCCTGCCCAGAAGGCGACAAAGATGTTGTAACCGAAGGG
>Ga0315288_10010119_pt1 | contig 11877 bp, 16 predicted proteins | sample YL17G11_20_MG_FD_203454 | JGI IMG/M metagenome (GOLD analysis project Ga0315288, IMG submission 203454) | Sediment microbial communities from Yellowstone Lake, YNP, Wyoming, USA - YL17G11_20 | ecosystem: Environmental > Aquatic > Freshwater > Lake > Sediment | place: USA: Wyoming | collected... | reverse complement strand
GATAAGCTTATGCTAACTTGTTTAGAAAAAGAGAATTAGTTTTAGCATAGCCAATGCCACTGTCGCGATAAGATTTACAATAATATTTAGCATCATCGAATGAGCCGCATTTGGGAAGTGTGTTTACAATTTCGCTATTAGGAATAACGTGTTTTCTCCCACTGATAACAATTGGTAATTTGCCTTTTGTCTTCTTAATTAGAAAAGCAGAGAATAAAGCAATTATTTCAATATTGGCATCAGCGGCATTAGGATATACTCTTTCCAACATTAAAGCAGGCTTACGAGTATCCTTATGAATCACATAGCGTACAACCGCTCTATGTATCATACGCGATCCTTTGCCCGATTTGGATTTGGTACCATTGGTAAGATAAATAATACCAGCACAAGGATCTATAATTGAACCAACTAGATTTCTTTTATAACAACCAGACCAACTCTGACAAGAAGATATGCCACGCATAGACATTGTAGCCATATCCCAGGCGCCCTCCACACCATCGGCAGAGAAAACTACTTTTGCACTCGCGGATAATCTTAAAGACCCAATAAGACGATTGTATTTGCTATTGCTATAGTAGCGACGAATATCAGGAGCATATTTACATTCAATATATGCTTGATTAAAGTCTGTTAGCTCACGTTGTAAACTTTTAGGTACAACGATTTTATTATTTGAAACAAACTCTTCAGGTTCACATAATCTTAATGCATTACCAATACGTCGAGCTCTTTCACGATTATAAAAATAGTAATTTTCATAGTTAGGTACAAATGCCTTTATCAAAAAAGCCCGAAGCTGTTTCGACATCGTAGAAAGATATTCTATCTTTGTAGCCGACATAGAACAATTATCTAATCCAATTTTAGGAAACACTTTTTCTATTTCTTTAAATTTAGAAAATATTTTGTGGCTTTTAATAAAATTAGGTAGCTTTTTATGTTTTATAATTAAAGATGTTTTCATTGTATTGGATTTTTCTGATCTATATATTCAATAATGTTAGCAATTAAAAAGTCAGCAAACTCTGTACTAACCGTATCACCAAATTCTGATGTAAAGAAAGAAGAGCATTCTTTTTGATTATTTTTTAAGTATCTGAACGGATCGTTGTCTGTAGTAAGCTTACAAACAAAGTCTGTAAATTTATTACTTAAATCAGTAATTGATTTGTTAGTTTCAAGAGCCAACACCTCTTCTCCAAGTGGAGTTGTTTCTTTAATAACTTCATCAACACAAGCGTCTATTTCGCCAGTTTCAGCATCAAACTTCATAGCGTTTGGATCGCCAACCAAACCTATTTTATTTTTAATTTTAGCTCTTCGTAATTGGGCTATGAGTTTAGCAGCATCAATTCCAAATGGTTTAACATTCGTTTGCTTGAACGCTCCAGATTGTAAAGCTTTTTCAAAAAGCTTCGGAATTTTCTTTTTAAAAAGTAAACGTGCAATCTGTGTATTTTTCGTCAGACCACACGTAGCATCTTCTCTAAAAAGAAGACCGCTATCACAATATGGATGCGAGCCAACAGCCAACATTTTCATTTCATCACTCATCGGTACATATGAGTATGATAGTTTCGTTCCTGGTCTATTTGCTTTTTCTCCTACATCAACTGTATAATATACTTCGATAGTGGGTACGCGAGATTTAATTGCTTTAATAAAAGTATCAAGCGATGGTTTTTCAAAAGCAGGATACATTTTTTCCAACAAAATGTATGGCTTCTTAATATTAGAATCTATTACATAACGAACAATACATCTACGAATCATTCTCGATCCGTAATTAGTTACTGTACCGTCAGATGACAGATAAATGATGCCAGTGAAAGGATCAATCATAGATCCGACCACCTTCGCATCATTACTATTACCGTTAACCCAAGTCTGACACGAAGAAATGCCTCGCATAGACATTGTTGCAATGTCCCATACGCCTTCTTCTTGATCGCTAGAAAACTTCACCAACATTTCTTTAGAAGGAATATTGATAGAACTAAAATTCTTGAATTGAAAAGATTGCGAAATATCTTTCAGAACTAAAAACTTATTCTCTCTTAATATAGAATTAAATTTTTCATATATTTTAAGTAAACTTGTTCCTCTTTTCATAAAGAGAACATCGTTATAATACAAATCATTAGGTAGGCTTAAATTTACTTTACCATTAGGTGTAGTTGTAATAAAAGATTTCTTATCAGTTCGCAACCAATCCATCAATGTTGTCATAATAGACAACAACAAATTAAGTGTTTTGCGTCTCTTTTTGCCGACCTTCGCTTTTTTAGCGAAAGTTACTAACTTAACGGTTCTAACATTTAGAAAATCTGTTATTACATCTAATAATTGATTAGCACAAGAAGAAATTTCTGATACATTGTCAATGACAATTTTTTCTTCAAAATTTGTAAGACCAATATCAGGGAAAGCTTTTCTAATATATTGTAATTTTGAAAAGACCGGATGAGATGAAATCCATTTGGGGTATTTTTTATTTTCGAATAATTCTTCAACGCTTATCATCTTATTTTGGACCGGGCAATTAGTTAATGTTAGTATCTTTCTCTGCTGGAGGTGTTTCTATCACCTCGGTCACTGTTAAAACAGTGATGTCTTCTTTTTTCAATTTGTCTTTGGCATAATTTTTAATTTTACCAAACAAACCGATGGCGGCTCCCGCTGTTTTTACAGCATCGTCTTTCATTTCAGACCCGGCAGCAACGGCAATATCAGCTACACTATCAACAACGTTTTTAATCTCTGATACAACTTTGACCGTACTGCTTTTGACTTGCATAGCAGCTTTATCGTATACTGTGTGTAATTTAGTTGGCATATGTTCACCTATGATAAGTCCATTGATATCAATGAACTTGATTTTTGTAAATTTAGTTTCCGAAGAATCAGCATACAACTTGTATTCGTATGTCTTGATGTTGAGCCAATTATGTGGCTGAATGCGTGTAACTTCAACCGGGACAAAATATTTGTTGTTTTCTTTTTTTGACATAACGTTATTGTAGTTCCGCAAATAGTTTCTGATATGTGATAGGCAGAGTATGTGGTAAATAGATTCCTATAAATTTATTTAGGAAAGCTCGCCCCAAATTAAAATATAAAGAATGATAGTGAGATATATTAGACTCTGGTAACGGCGGCGCATCTATATTTTGCCAACAGTCTTTGTTGCGAGAAGCGTTTACAAAACCTTGTCTAAAAGTTGACAATCCACCGGGAACCATTGTATATGCTTCTAAATCCACTATAGGAATAGCCGTTCGGCTTCGTCTGCCAGCAAGCATTATGCTAAAAGGATGTATGGCGCCTTTACGATCTAATATCCAAGAGGGATAAATGGGAGCCTTAACATATATTAACCCGGGCAAAATATAATTACCCGTCACATCACAAGTCAACAAACGATTGTTACAAAGAATTTTATGAGCGGCGCAATTAAAACGCTTCATAAACAATTCGGTTATTTGAATTTTGTTCAAAGACATTAAATTAAATGATCTGTAAAGGTTTCAATAAACTTTTCTTTATACTTATCTTTAAGCAAAGATGTAAATTCTAATTTAGAAAATTCATCAAACAGTTTTTCAAAATTTATTTGATATTCTGTAAAGTCAAGTTGCTCTGCTGGTACTAATCGTAATTCAATTAGATCTTTATTTAAAGAAAAGTTGGCCCTATTTTCTTCAACCGCTAAAAATTCTTGCAATTCAGTTGCATTGGTGGCGCAAAGTAATGCTTTTTCTTTAGAAGCGACTGATGGAATGTTATCACTAACGTCTCCAGCAATACTTTTCCAAACCAAATATACGTATTCGGGTACTTGAATAAATTCTTTGGTCTTCGGATTGAATAACTTCACGTCGTGCGCCGATAAGTTCTGCACGATTTGAATCATATCTGAATCAGAACTAATAATAATTACTTCTTCATCTTTTAGATTTGTAGCCAACGTATAAATGGTATCATCTGCCTCGTACGAAGCGGCTCTAACCATTGTAATGGGTAATAATTTAATTAAATTATAGATGATGTTGGCTTGACGAAAGATATTTTCTTTGTCTTGTGCTTTTTTTGAACCAACTTTAGCAATTCTATTCTTCTTGTAGTCAGGAAAAATTTGTTTTCTAAACTCTGGTTGACCTTCAAGAACAAAGAAACACTTATCCGGTTCAAATTCTTCAATAAGAGCGCGAAGATTGCGAAAAAAATTATATACTATAGTATAATCTACTTTATTTAGTAACGCTTCTCGTTCTTCTGAAGACATTTTTGCCAGTTGTTCATCTGTTGGCTTTGCTGTAGCGAATCGCAACAAGCCGCGATAGATAAACCCCAACCCATCAATGACTAAAATTCTATCTTTCATTGAATACGTACAGTATCGATCACTTTAAAACAAGTCGCAGAGTTAGTTTTTAGCGATATCGCGTCACCAAAACAAGTTAATTGATATATAGTATTATTGTTTTGGATAAAAAAGTCTAAAGATGATGTTGTGCCATCGACAGACTGTACTACTACTATCGGTTTTGGTCCTGTAGTTTTTTCTCGTACAGCAATAACCTTGCCGCTACGAGGTAAAATGAAATTATCTAATACATATTCGTGCAAATCTGTAGTAGAATTGCGCACATAACAATCAATTGTAAGATTTTGTGTGGATGAATGGTGTCTTGATAATACTTCTGATGATAATGCTAATGTTAAACGATCAAAGTCTTTTGGTAAACCATAAGAAATGTTTGATAATTTAACTTCAAACCAATTGGTTGGTAAATCTTGCCTGGAAATAGGGGTTGGTTCTGTATGAACTACTGATGTAATTGGTATTGGAGCACGAACACAACCTATGCTGCCGAACATCAATGCCACACATACAAGAATAGAACGAAACATTAATATGTGCGTTCTTCGCAACGCTTGCGAGCGATGTCAATTAAACATTCTAGCTCCGTAGGAACGCGAGCCTCCAACTTATCCATTGATAGACAAGTTCCACAATCGCATTCTGGAGCCTTGAGCGATGGAATAAATTCCATTACCTTTGCAAACTTCTCTTCTGGTAAAATCTTTTTGATTTCAGTCGGATCGACGAACAACTCTTCAATACTACGCACAAACTCGTCCTTTAAAAAGATAATTCGTTCGCCTTCGGGACATTCATTAAATTTAGCCATTTCATTCTCCTGATATTATTTGGTAACCATCGCCCCAAACATTATCATATGAATTATATGAATCATATGATGATGCCGTGGAGATGTAAAGTGAGGATCGTTGTTGTCGTTTTATTTCTGCTGCTTTTTTTGCTTTAATTTTATCTAACGCATATGATGTTTGAGCCAGATTAATTAATGGATGTAATTCTAGCGGCAAAGGAGATATATCTATATAAGGATGAGATAAAACATATTTTTTTATGATTTCAAATTGTTCTTGTGTAAGAACCGGATCATAAGTATTAATACTATTAATATCACCACCAGTACGAACGTGATTTATATAGTTAAATATTTTATCTTTAATAAATCTAATATCTTGATCAGTGAATTGAGGCATGAGCTTGTTTCGCCGTCCAAACAGGCTTTGCCTGCGAATAATCTTGGATGCCCGCGATAGGAGCACTAATACATACTTGTGAAATATTAGCTAATTCCAACAAATCGTTTACTTCCATACTTAATATAGAAGCCAAACGCTCCATAGCTGTTTTAGGAGTTATTTTTTTACTATCATCTAATTTAGATAGCAATAGAGCGGCATCCACATCTGCAATCTCGCCTTCTGTGCGAGCCAGTGATACGTAATCAATTAGCTGTTCTCTTCCACCAATAATCCATATAAATGGTTTGGCAGGTCTCTTACCGTCACGCCCAATACATAAAGCAACTTCTCCCAAACGAATATTTTCATTCAAATATTGTTTTGGACCAACAAAATATGTACTAATCTTACCAATGGACGCATTAACGATCTTCATCTGAACCTCTATTGTTTAATGATCAAATAAATAAACGAGGACATATCAAGTAAATGATAGCCTCGTTTATTTATATTAATTAGACTTATTGTGCAACTACGACGACTGGCTCATTCTTTACTAATTGATATGAACCTTTTGATACTCTACGGAAAACATTTTTCTCCGCCAACGAAGCGAGCCCGGCGCTAACTACATAATATGGTTTAGCTGAAGTGCTTTTCCAACCATCATTTTCTAATATAGTGAGAAACTCTGTTGCTGTACGCACCGTTTCATCTGATCCGATAGCAATTAAACGATTTTTCAAAGATATGCTACCTGCAACGCGGCTTTTGTGCATTACTTTTTTAAGCTTTGATGATTTTTTAACTGGTTTGCCGAGTTTTTCAACTTTATTATTCGATGTAGAAGTTGAAAGAGTTTTAATCTTTGCCTCTATCATTGTTTTTTGAGTTTGCAACTCTGATATTCGACGTTTGTTTATTTCTTGTTCTAATTTAGATGTAGAAAACTTTTTAAGTGAAGATTGTGACATAGTGTACTCCTAAAGATTAAGTAAAGTTGAAATGTTGAATCTACGAGATCCAACCTGTGATGCATCTATTATAATCACGAAATCGTGCAAGTCAAAAATTAAAGAGTAGGCTACCAATAATCGTTTTGAAGATTAGTAAGCCCTTCGACAAAGGAGACAGATACACAGGCTTAGCGCATTGCGGATTACCTGTAATAGTCTATCATCGCGCCTCTACCAGCAACGCAGCCGTGCTCATTTGCAGTAAACGACCGTGGCTAACGGGTTTTTCCAGTGATCAGAGTGGTTGTCATAGGTTTACTCCTATTAGCAGGGGATCAGTCCTGCGAAATGCCAATTTAAACTTGTGGAAGGTTTAAATTGGTCTTTTTAACGATATGACTCGTTAAATTGTAAGTAGAAACTTCTAATTAATCTCTTTGACTAATTACTTATTCGCTCTACTATCGAGATAAAGCATTTCATTCCTTTTATATTTTTGTTCCGCCGCCTGCCTAAAGTAAATGAAAAGGAAAGTCTTAACTTTTGAATTTGTAAAGTTTAGGTAACGCGAATGCGAGTGAATTGTTCAATCGTTTAAGAGATTGGACTTTACCCAATACATCCATTACTTGAAACAATTCTGGACTGTTAGTTGTACCAAGTAAAGATACTCTTAACGCCCCACCAATATCTTTAAGAGATAGTGTTCTTTCAGCAAGCCACGTTTGAATACTATTGCGTAGCTCTGTTTCAGACCAATTATCTAATGTAGATAACATTGTATTCAGTTCTTGAATATGAGGCGTATTAGTCTCATTAAATGTTTTTTCAATCAAGTCGGCAGTCGGTTTCATATCATTATTCAACATTGGCTCCAAGAAAGCCGATGCTTCCGCGAAAGTTTTAGCTCTCGAACGAATAACAGGAATGAAAGGAGCTAGATGCTCTGTGGAAAACTCTCCAATGTTTTTAGAATCAACAATAGTCTTGAGATGTTTTGCATAAACATCCGTACTAGTCAATTCCTCAGACTTAAGGTGAGCATAATTGATTGATGCAAATTTAACAGGATCAAATTTACCATCATTCCTACCGCAAGTCTCAAGAGAGAAGTATTCAACCAACTCATCTAACGTGAAAAGCTCTTTGTCTTTAAATCCCCAACCAAATTTGGCAAGGTAATTAAGGATAGCATTAGGAGAATATCCATTCTCACGATACTCGCGTATAGTGACAGCGCCATCGCGTTTGGAAAGCTTCTCGCCTCTCTGATTAAGCATCATAGGAAGATGCGCCATAACCGGAATAGGAACGTTTAAAGCACCATAAAGTAGAATTTGAGGAATGGTATTAACCAAATGATCTCTACCACGAATAACGTGAGAGATTTTCTGATCCATATCATCTACAACACAACCAAAATTGTATAGAGGAATACCATTGCCTCGCATAATAACGAAGTCATAGTTCTCTTTATTGGGAATAACCATTTTCCCAAAAACTTTATCCTCAAAAACAATCTCACCATCGGTCGGCGCCTTGAAACGTACAACATATGGTTTGTCATTTGGCTGATCTTTACGATCACGGCAGGTGCCGGGATACTTGGCAAAGCCTTTATTGTTTTTGTTTAGCTCTTTTTGAGCCGCCAACTCATCAGCAGTACAATAACAACGATAGGCGTGCCCGCTTTCGATAAGCTGATCGGCTACTTGTTTGTATCGATCGAGTTTGTGGGTTTGCATATAAGGACCGTGATCCTGATTTGCACACTTATAACCCTCATCAGGCGTAAGTCCAAGCCAATTCAATGAAGCCGCAATCGAATCGGCGTACTCATCTTTTGAACGAACGGTGTCGGAGTTCTCAATACGAAAGACGAATGTTCCCTTATTCTTTTTGGCAAAGAGATAGTTGAACAATGCGGTGCGCACATTGCCAATATGTACGTCGGAACCAGTATTTGAAGGTGCAATACGCACACGAACATTAGAAGTTGTCATTTTTCGTAATATACCTTTTTAGCTTTAATTTTCGTATACTCATTACGTTCTAAATTATATGCAGTTAACGAACCGCCGAAACAACAACCCGTATCAAGACCAATACAAGTATTGTTATCATTTTTGAATATCCTCGGCTCTTCAAACCTTTGATGCCCAAAGATTATATTAAATGGCTGCGTCCAATTTAGTGCCCAATATTGGGTTTCGGGAGGTTGTTCGCGACTTCGTTTAGGTTTGACATACATACCATTCTTGTCAACATACCTTAAACGAATTATGCGTTCCAAATTCTGTTGGTCAAAAGCTATCCCTGGCTCCATACCGGCGTGTACTACATACCAATTGTCTTTAACGTGAATTTGTAAGGGCAGGGAGGTTAACCATTGCAAATCGGTTTTTGATAAAGCCTCCCATTCTTTACGCCTCTGTTTGCTGGGTGCATCCATAGGATTATCTTTGCCGGTCAATTCACGCAAAGCCTCGTGTCTACGCCAACGTAATACCTTTTCTTCGTGGTTGCCGAGAACCGTCTCAATTTGCATATCCTGTATTTGATGTACTAATCCAACAGGATCGGGACCTCTATCAATCAAATCTCCAACAAGAACAATTCTATGACGCTCTTTATCATAATTAAGTTGTTTTAATAGAAGATTAAACTCATCTCGACAGGCGTGAATATCTCCAATGATAATATTTTCTCTCATCAGATGCTATTAATTCGTTTTACTGCTTCAGCAATATAATTATTGCCAGCCGCTAAATTGATTCTTACGTGATCTGGCATACCAAAAATCTTTCCTGGCAATACTTCTATTTTAGCTTGTTCAAATACGTTGTGTAATTTTGGTTTAACCCAAGCGAACATACCACAAGTACGCTCCAAGTGAGCTGGCACTTCTATCAGTTCTGGATTAACTTCTTTGAAAAGAAGTTTTGCTTTTCTCAACTCATCACGAGATGATTTTTCAAACTCATCTTTAATGAATGGTACCTGTTCTTCTCTGGTAAGAAGTTGTAGAAAGAGTTTTTGTGCAGGAACGGAAGCCCCCACCGTTGATAATTCCATAAAATCAGCTAGCAGTCTATAAAAAGACGCATTATAGATTACCATATATCCTAAACGTAAGGATGATAAGCCATAACTTTTACTGGCACTGAATATTTGTACATCGCCAATGTTCTCTATAGGATGATCGATTGGCAAACAAGTACGATTGTAATATACGGCATCGTGAATAAGAGGAATATCTTGTTCTTTGAGAACGCCAGCAACGGTTCGCATCAAATCTAATGATGGTAAATAACCATCTGGATTGTTCGGCATAACTGCCAGATAACTATCAATCTTTAAATTTTCATCTGACAACATATTGCCAGTAAAAGTAGAAAGACCCATTCCCATATGTTCAGCAATTTCAGGAATACGATTCCAATAAGGAGTTCTTACTCCTAAATTATTAAATCCCTTATGCTTGAGAGCATAAACACAAGCGTGTAATGCTTGATTGGCTCCATTCGTAATAATTATAGGAGCATTATGTTTATTCTCAAGAAATTTAACTAATGGAAGATAGCCGTTAGATTGGTATTCCCAATCAATAGGATTCATTTCTGTAGTTAAACGTTTGAGATCAAATAAGCGACACGTAATATCGCGAATAATACGTGCTTCACCAATTCGCAAATCTAATGTTTGTAATTCTTTGACCATAATAATTTATTAAAGTGTCTCAATATACAGGATTTATATTTATTGATATCAGTAGCAGGATAAAATTCGCTAGTTTTCACACACACCATATCTAACACAGCATTAAATTCTCGCTTACATTCAGCACGATATGGTGCGCTATATTTAGTATATAAATACAAGGCGATATTTGGAGCGACCGGCAATTGTCTCGATGAATATACTGTATCAATGATTGCCATTTCATCATAGATATCATTTACATAATTATGACCAATAGGACAAACCATTGCTTCCGTAGTAAACCCTGTATCTACTACATCATAATGATGTTGTTGTCCGGTCCCTGCTGTAAACGATCTTTTATATGTAATGCGTGTAATCATACTTTAGATTCGCGAGCCCTTCGATCTTTGGCTTTGAGTTTCTTTTTACTATTCATATCTTCATTGAGAGCGGCAATTTCCTGCATTACTTCATCTGGTAATGCGTGAGCTTCTAACTCTTCATATTGAGTAACAAGCTTATTGTTAACTACAGGCTTGGCAGTTATCTTTTGAACTGGTTTTGAACCTGTAAGTTTGGCACGCTCTTTTTTAGCGCCTTGTCCGGCACCAAATTTCATATCAAGTTTTTCTAAACGCTGCGCGGGCAATAGACCGTCATATTTTTCTTGACGTGCTTTTGCTTCTGATTTACGTTTAGCGACTCGTGCCGGATCTTGATTTGTTTTTGACATTTGTTCCTTAATTAATATTTTGTTTTGAAGGCTTTTTATCTATTACAGGTAGCAGTTGCTCGCTAACAATATTACCAGCATTCCACATAGAAGCTGCGGAAAATTCAGATATAACCAAAGAGTAATATTTGAAATTATTCGTAGTCAATATATGATATACGTCATCATATACTTCTTGAGCAGAAGCTAGTTCCCGATGTATTCTACAAGAGATTACGCCATAAGTAGTATCTGTAGCAGAGAATAGGATTAATTCTTTGTTTGCCGCAGCAGGAGATACGGTATACCCCTTATTGACAAGTCCGCTTATAAGCTTACTTTCTTTAATAGGCAATGAAGCCGTTATCCAGATATGATAAACAAACACTAGACTACCCAATCACTTAAGTATGGTATTTAAACTTGCTCCAATTGGAGAGGTGCAGATAAACATCAGAATGAGAATACCGCATAATACCAAATATGAACCGCCAGTTGCTATTATATCGCGGCGAGACAATACTGGAATATCTGAATCAACTGGATATTTAAAATGTGTCCAAAAATCTCTGCCAGCTAAATACGCTGCAAACAAGAATACCGGACTCTTTAAATAAAAGAAAAGTAAAACAAATATCGCAACAGAAATCGCAGCAAACACGTCAGCTAAAGTTTTATTAATAGAGGTAAGAACTGCTCTACAAATTTGTCCACCATCAAGAGGATTAACTGGCATCAAATTAAATAGATTTAATAATGCTTGCCAATAAGCCGCGACACCCAAAAATGGATTATCTGTTATAAGATATGCAATCCAAGTTGCAAACGCCAATAACATTCCCCATATTGGACCCATAATAAATACTATTACTTTATCACGGGATGATTTATATTCTCCATCACTAATAGCCATTCCGCCCATAAATGGAATGAAGT
>Ga0315288_10010118_pt1 | contig 11877 bp, 13 predicted proteins | sample YL17G11_20_MG_FD_203454 | JGI IMG/M metagenome (GOLD analysis project Ga0315288, IMG submission 203454) | Sediment microbial communities from Yellowstone Lake, YNP, Wyoming, USA - YL17G11_20 | ecosystem: Environmental > Aquatic > Freshwater > Lake > Sediment | place: USA: Wyoming | collected... | reverse complement strand
CATATACGACATGTATTATGGTATGCACAATTCTGATCGTGTAGTATCTATTGAACCGTTGGGTGTGCAAACTGTATACGACCTATCAATGGAAGACACGACCAGACCGTGGTTTACTGCTGGTGGCATATTGGTGCACAATTGTGTCTATCAAGAGGATGTAATGAATACAGCAAAGATATTTGCTGGTTTCAGCGATGCTGAAGCTGATGAATATCGGGCTGCTATTGGTAAAAAGGACAAGGTAAAATTTGATGCGGCCCAGCAAAAATTCATAGACCATGCTATAAAGCATGGCAGAACGGATTCAGAAGCTAGAGACGTAACAACAAAACTTGCCGGATTCGCAAGGTATGGGTGGAATGTGTCACACAGTTTGTGCTACTCATACCTATCATATGCCACTGCATACCTAGAGACGCATTTCCCACATGAGTACTACACAGTCCTGTTAAATCTCAACCAGGACAAATCAGACAAAATTAAACCGATTCTATCATCAATTATGCAACGCGGAATTAAGATTAAACCACCACATATCAATTACTCGCATAAGAATTACATTACCAATGGTAAGGTAATATACATGGGCATCCAAACAATCCGCATGATTGGCGCTGTTGCGGTTGAGCCAATTCTAAATGAACGTAAGCTCAATGGTGAGTACAAATCGTACATTGATTTCTGCATTCGAATGAATCTGCATGGTAGAGTGAATAAATCTGTAAAGGAGAATTTGATTAAATCTGGCGCATTCGATTGGGACACTTCAATGAATGTCAAGAACAAATTATTCCATACTGAGCTAATACAAAACATCTGCAGGAAATTTTACGACAAATTGCCATATGATGAACTGTATGCCTATATTGTAGAGCATACACCACAGCTCCCAGATGACATCAATGCAGCTGAACGCCTCGCTATGGAGAAATCGTCCCTTAATTTTTATATCACATCACATCCGGTAGTGCAATTTTACCCAATTCTAAACATGTTCGACATGCACGATTTCATCACACCAGCACAGGTAAGTGGTACTGACATAGGTACAAGGGCAATTCTTATTGGACTAGTCGAAGAAAAAGAAATGAAAATGACTAAGAATAATAAACCCTATTTAAACCTAAGGATCAGTGACAATTTCGATACGATCTATGTGAAAATTTGGAGTCCGCTAGCCACTATGCTGGACAACACATTCACTGAAGGACAGTTAGTATTTATCAACTGCACAGTTAAGGAAGACAAGTTACGCCCAGATGAGAATCAGGTGTACGTGCATAGCCTGATACCAATTGTCAACCAAAACGGCGGCATTCCAGTTGAAGAGTTTATTGCGAATACAGTAGTAGACGGGAATGTGGCATCCACTATATTAAACGTGCCAGTTGCCACATACTCAGAAAAGATTATGAATTTAGGTCATGTATTCACACTTAAAAATACTGGGTATATCAGGCCGGAAGCCTTTAGCGAGTTGCAAAGCTTGAAGAATAAAGTACATTTCTCATTAAAATTTGGTGGACGATGATTGACGATGCGGAACTGTTGGACACTACTAGGCGACTACGCCAGTACATGGTAACTCTTGACAGTTGCCATGTGGCACTAGGTAAGATATCAAATGATGATGACAAGCAATTGGCAGATGCGATTATTCCTCTGTTGCCAGACATTATAAAGACTAGTATGAGAATTTCTCATGTACTAAAGATTGTGGAAAATAGTAGGCACTACAAGGACATGTTGCGAAAATACAACATTAAAGACAAAGAGGGATTATAATGGTACAATACACACAGGAACCGTCAGGTATTGACGACAAACGAAAAGTAATTGTAAACGGTAAGAAGTACCATGCGGTAACCACAACCAAATGTACTGTGTGTACTGTAGAAGACAGGTATATGTGTGTTAAGCAACATCATACTGGGAACAATTCTTCTTTGGAATGTCCATATTGCGAACATATTATCACAGTTCATGACATGATGTATAAACAGAAAGAGAGTGATACCGATGAATCAGACGAATAATGAATTTATGGATGTGTACACTGTTGTTGAAGGCGAAACCCGGTCGGAAGACTATTGGCTTCGTATTGGTCGATGTTTCCCCCATAAGAATGGGGATGGTGGCTTCAACCTTTTGCTAAACGCACTGCCATTGAATGGCAAGCTTGTCGTAAAATCGCGTACGAAGCGTGAAAAAACGGAATTGGGTGCGCACGATCGCACCCGTGAAGAAACTGTTGAGATGTAATGTAACAAATTAGCCGCAACGATATAACATCGTTGCGGCATTTTCATATGCACAAAATAGACCTTGAAAACGTTACTGACACCGTAATGTATAATATAGACTTAGAACTCTACATGCGTGTGCTGGACGGTATTAAACACGCTATATTTCATGATCTTGGCGCGTTGTTAACAGAAAGTATAGAGGATACAATTAGCTGTGAAATAGTATTTTTAGAGTTCAGTGCCATAAGTGAGCCAAATGCCTAAGATTCTGTTCAAGAGTGATGTACACTATCATAATTATGCAAATGGTATTACATTAGCTGATATAGTGGACATAGATGAGCAATTCTACAACTTGTGCTTATCAGAGCAGCCAGATATCATTGTAGACTGTGGCGATAGATTCGTGTCCAGGAACCCAAACTACGAAGTGCTTGTTGCAGCAGATACCTCAATGCACAAACTGGCTGGATTACATATCCCGATCATATTCTTAGCTGGTAACCATGATTGCGTGTTCAAATCACATTTGAAAGTAAACACAATTAAGCATTTAGATTCGTATGTTGAATTTGATAATCTGTCAATTTTAGACACTAAACGCACACACATACAATATGTGCACGATGGCCCTAAGGATACAAGGGTCGCCTTTCACGCTATTCCAGCCGGATTCGACACAAAGAACACCTTTACCGATTTCAGTTGTGATTTTAACATATGCATATTCCATGGTACGATTGATGGTAGTTTATACATGGGCGACATTGTCGCTGAGGGGCATGCACCAGCATCTGACTTTGAATGTAAAGAGTATGATGTGGTTATATGTGGGGACAACCACAAGCCACAAAAGATTGATTGCATCACGCAAGTTGATGCATACTATGTCGGTGCGCCAGCACAGCATAATTGGGGCGATGCCGGTAGTAAACGCGGATTCCTGATGCTGACATTAGAAAAGGGCAAACGTCCAGAGGTTAGTCGTTTTAATACTAGATACCCACTGTTCATCAAAGACGCCGTTAACATTGCGTCAGAGGCTGACCTAGTATCACACATACAGGCAAACATCAGCACATATATTGGCAACATTATTAAACTTACCATGTGTGGCACACACGATGTGCTATCAGCAATTAATACCAAGCAATGGCGAGATACGTTGATATCTGCAGGTGTGCGTAGTATATCAATACACACTGATATTTATAGATCTGATTCTACAACTGTGCAACGTCATGTCGAGACAGACGCTGAATCGTGGGTGTCTTTTGCAGCCATGAAAAGGGTCGAGCTACCATCAGACATCGATTTGGACAAGATGGTTGAGATTGGTTCAAGGTATATCAATGATTGACATTGAATCTGTGAATCCAACTGGGCTATTCTCCTATAGTCTACACCAAACTGTGCAGATCGCCAAAGTTGGACTGGTATTGGTAAACGGAATCAATAAGGACAGATTTAACGGCTCAAATGGAAGCGGTAAATCGTCGCTGTTTAATGCCATGGTTCAAATCATATTTGGTAAGAACCCATCAGACGAATATGGTGAGGCTGTTATCAACAAGAAACTAAAGAAAAGTTTTGGTCGACTAATATTTAGGGACCAAACTGGTACACGATGGCGCATAACAGACCTAAAGAAATGGAAACGAGAGCCCAGGTCGCCAGACGCCATACTGAATCTAAGCCATGAGGAAGAGCCGTCTGAGTGGCTAAATTCTGGTAATGTCTATTCTGGTACAGATGTCTTCCTTGAGCGGTGGTGTGTCAAATCAAATCTATGGATTGATGAGCGGGCCACAGGCAAGCCTGGTGAGTTGCGGCTCGACTTAAAGTCAACACGCAAAAAGATACTTGACATAATCAGCATGGATTACGACCAGTATATGTCAGTATCATATCTTGCTCAGCAGAAGAGTATGAAGTTCATCAATGGAACACACAAAGAGAGACTAGAAGTCCTGTCAGAAGTGGCTGGTATCTCTGTGTGGGATAAACGTGTGGCAGCTATACGTACATCATTATCAGAGCTGAAGGCGAATAAGGATGTATTGCTCGGTAAATTAAACGCACTAGAACAGGCTGGTAATTTTATAACACAGCCGACTGATGACGAGATATCTGCCACCGAACTACAGATATTGAATATTACAGTTGAAGTAGGAGTTATAGACGCTGAACTAAAAGAGTTGACAGACAAGAAATCTAATATTGCTGGTATTATTGACCTGCTAGACGTACAAATTAAAAATAACCTTGACAATATTAAGAAATGTTGGGCTAAACGCCAGTCTGCACAATTAATTTTAAGTGAGATAGCCAGCAAGTATGCTGCTGACTGCGAAGAGGTAAGGAGGCAAACTAGTCTTGACATATCACTCATGGAAAATGATGTCTCTAACACAGCTGGACTTCTTTCTGCTAAACGGCATGAGTTAGAACAGCTCATGTCTGGCTCTGGAAAATGTACCAGGTGTCGTACAAATGTGACAATCAATCACTTGGAACGCCAGCGTGAACTGCTTGGGTTTGAGATTAGGGATCTTAATGAAACTCTTGCAATACTAAAAACTAAACTACAAGACACACGGGATGCATGGAACATAAGCATTATCGACCAATTAGACGGTCTAAACAACATATTTATCCAAAACAGAGATGTCATAAACGCCGACATCAATACATTTGACGAGTTTATACACAAATATAATACCGACAATGACCTGTTAAAAGCCGAAAGAATGGGGCTTATGGCTGGCGCTACCGACCAAGAGATAGCCCTCCTGACTCAAAGACGGCTTTTTGCCATATCGGATGTTATGAGAGCCACCACGCAATTGGCAGAGTTCAAAGAGCGCCAAAGGAAATACACGGAGTATGTATCCGTCATAAAAGACATAACAGACGCAATGCTAAAGTCTGAAACAGAGATTAGGTATCTGGTTGTTATAGAAAAATTATTCGGAGATAAGGGAATTAAGGCATACAAACTGGATAGTATCCTGGCGAGCCTCAATGCCTATATGAAACAGTTCATAGACATTATCTCAGACGGTACTGTTAATGTGACAATCTCACAATATAGAGAGAAGACGGACGGCTCTAGCGCCACTGATATTCAGATACTTGTCAAAGAAAACGACAAGGAGGACGTTCCATTTGCATTGTATAGCGGCGGCGAGAAGCAACAAATAATGCTGGCCTTTATCGGGGCACTTTGGCAGGTCGCATCACAGGCTGGGGCAGGCGTAAATATTATGTGTCTCGATGAAATTTTTGGCCCGCTTGATGCATACAATGCAAATAAGATGTTTGACTATATTGAGCATCTAAAGTCGATCGGCAAATCAAGTGTATTTATCATTACACACGAACAGTCTATAAAAGAACATATCGCTTTTGACGCAACTTGGACAGTAATCAAGCAAGACCACACTAGTACGATAGACATACTTGACACCAAGCAGGACATGGCTAAATTGGAATAAAGAGGGCACTATAATGGACATCAAACCACTCAAAGACGAACTAGAACCGCAAGCATCATCTCATATTGTCAAGCTACAATATGGCAGGGATGAAATGGTATCGGTATTCAACGAATACTGGACCCAAGTGAAGGATAAGCTATCGCCCGAACTTATCGAAAAGTCGAAGCATGGCGGGTATCGTGACGTCAGCATGAATCGTGTGGTGCGAACTGCTGGTGGTATCGGTGCATTCTTCCGCCCCGTCTTAGTAGAATTGCTACGTCAGTATTTTACTGAACAGCCGCTACAACCACTGCTCGTTAGCGATGTGGACATTGCCGATGCCAAAACCCACTATGTGGTTAATGCACTGGTAATGCTTGAGCCAACTGTTGAATGGGTTGGTCCGGTGCCTGGAATCGATAATCCACTCAGTATTGATATCCCCAAATATACGCAAGAAATTTTTGACCGTACGTTTGAGGCTGAACTAAACACTGTCCGTGACAATTCGCCAGTGCTGGTCCCAGCTACCGATAACGAACTTGTTAAGCCTGACCAAATCGCCGTTGTAGACTGTGAATCAGTCGTTGATGGTGAGAAATGGCATGAAGGATCGTTTATTGCAAAGAAATTCGTTGCCAGGCGCGAATTCTTTAGGAACGTTGAGTTGTTTGACCTCCTTATGACCATGAAGGCTGGAGAATCAAAGTCTACCACGTTTAAGACCACCTTGCTATCTGACGACCTTGCTGAGCGAGATGTGACAGTTAATCTTCGGGTCATTCAACTATATGACGCAGTCCAGGCAAATCTTGACGATAGCCTTGCCAAGTCAAATGGTTTTGAAAGTCTGGACGCCTTAAAGGCTGAGATTACGAAGAAGGTTAACAACATGATCACTCAAGACCGTGACATGCGTGTTAATAGCAGTATTATGAACCAGATTATCAACCCCAAGGTGGTTACGGTTACTGCTGTTCCATTTAACTGGATGGCTCAAAAGGCTCGCGAAGTGTTTAAAGAGGGGCGGGGAATGGTCAAGTCAGATGAGGAAATGCTTGCACAGTTTAATGGGGCCAAGCTGATTGACAATACTCCTGTAACGACCATGGATACTGTGCTTATGTTCCTTGCTCAGCAGTCTGCTCGACAGCTAGTTGTAGACCTAGTTGTTCGTGCTTGGGGCAAGAAGGCTGGTGTGGAAGGTGATATGACTCTTGACAATATTCGAGAGTATGGCAAGACAGTTAAAGAGAAGATTGCTTCTGTGATGGTTCTTAATGAAGTAGAGGCACAACCAGCTGCAGCTCCTCAGACCGATGCACCTGTAACTGTCAAAGATGCGGCTTTTGATGACATCTCAGTCGTCCAAGATGCCGCGTTTACGGAAGTACCAGCATAAGGAGACACCGCCATGCCACTTTATGATTTTACGTGTAAGAATCCTGAATGCAAGTATGAGTTCGAGCAGAATGTTCCACTGGCAGAATCAGAGAAGGAAATTGTTTGTAAGAACTGTGGTGCCCCAGCAGAGAAGATGATCTCCAAGTTGCGATCTGCTTCTAGTAGCTGGAAGAACTGGCGGACGTAGGTTCTGGTTGAGTCAACTGCCCAAGTGGAGGCGCTATTCCGGCGTCTTCACTTGGGCATTGTGCTGCGTGTGCGTCGGCAACAGCCCAGAATTTTTTTAATGTGTGATAGTAGTCCGTATTGCCAGTGCGCCACTCAAGTAGCCAATGCAACATTTCATGCGTGTATGCACTTGCATATGGGCAGCCCATATCTCTGATATAAATTATATTACGATATTCTTGGCCATTACAAAGCCCAGTTGGGCTGTTAGAACATGCCCATGGGCCTCCAAATATGGTGGCCTCAACGCTAGACATCGTCGCTGCAATGTTACTCGGGGTAAATCTAGCGTCATTCAAACTGGCAATACCATCAAGATAAAAATCTTCTTGTGCATTAACCTGTTCAATCGTCCAACTAGATGTATAGTCTTTGTTAAACCAAATCTTAGCGCCGTGCTTCGACACCATGTCCGGAAGATTTGTATTATCCGGCTGACACCCTACCAACAGCAACAACACCAAGTATTTCATCCATACATAGTGTCAGATTTTGATTTTGTAGTCATACGGCTTGATAATTTCTAAATATTTATTAGCTCTGTCTGCGTCCTGTAAGTTAATGAAACGCAAATCGCCAATCGCATGCTCCTTAACAGTCTCCCAGATAACCTGGACTGGTGCAGTGCGGAACCACCCTTTTGATTCACTGTATGGGTCAGTACCACTGCCAGTACCGTTGATTACCAAGCGAGTATTTGTTTCGCTGAGGTGTGTATACAGGGGTGTGTGTACATGCCCAAGTAGAATAACATCATAAATCTTGTTGTCAGCAGCAGCGGCGTTTAGACGCAACACTTGATTCGCAATATTCTTAATATTGACAGTTGTGCCGGTATTCCCGCTTTCAATGTGCGTGTCGCCATGCGTTAGACCAAATTTGTGGTCAAAGATATTAAATGTGGTAATAGCGTGTTTTGGTACAGTGAATGTAACGTCGTCCATGCCACGGAATGCGTACTGGATACCAATATGAATCATTGTTGAAAAGGCGTCAAACTTTTGCGCCAATGCGCGGTCTGGGCCCTTATGCGTTAATCGAAGGTGGTTGTCGTGCGTACAGTGTATGTGGACGTGCTGGTAATACTTGCGCAGGTGGTCAATCGTCTGCACGATGTAGGATATGATGCCCGCCACTTGATAGGTGATTAGGTCTGTGTTATTATCAGACATATGGATAATGCCCTGACCAAGATCTCCGCCAAGACATACATGAATCTCATCGCATTCATCACGGTGATTGATTTTATACTGTGCTGCTTGGTCGGCTAGTTTGCCCATGCGCCGAGCGGCAATCAGCCAGTCATACTCATTATGCTCAACCTCATCGGACTTGATTTTAAGTCCAAAATGTGTGTCCGAAATCATGACACCATTGGCGCGTGCTTTCTTCCTGGACGACTTAAGTGTTGGCTTATCAATCTTGGACACTTGGATAGTGCCCATCTTTGATAAAGCAGACTCAAAACCATCGAGCAAAGATTGCTTAAAAATCTCTTTATCGGCAACAGCCCGCTCTAACTTGGATACGTACGAAGCGTTTTTCTGTACATATCTTCTTGTCACGAAGTCATAATTCATCTTGTTGGGCGGGAACGCATTCTTGACGATAACGGCGAACCCACCGAGCTTACGGAGTGAGCGTCCGTCGAATTTACCGCCGCCACGATTATAGTCGGTAACCGACATATCGGCTGGGTCCTTACCAATGGTTGCGCTAACGAGCCCAATATCCGACACTACTTCACTCAATAATGGTAATGCTAAGGACCAAGTATAGCCCGAAGAATCAGATTTCATGTTGTGGTCCTTATTGTTTGTTATTCTATGCCGAGTGCTGTTTTAGCAGTCTTGTATAGAGCATACTTCCTTAGTGTACTTGTATTTCTCTTTGCCCCAGATTTTGGTGAAGCCGTAGACTTCAGCATAGTCTGCCTCATTGGAGGACATCTTCTTAGCGTGGTTCCACAGGGTTTTCTTATGCATAACCCACCCGTCTTTATCGATATACCAATAATTGGGTTGAACAGTAGTATGGTGTACCCAGTTGTCGGCCTTGTAAATCGTCCCGACGTGGTTGTACGTAGAATCTGCGAACGAAACTAAGGTGGTTAGCCCGGGCTTGTCTTTAACCAGCAACTTGCGCGACCGGGCAAGCAACCAGGTTGCGAGGTTCTTAACCTGGTAATGCGGGTGAATGCAGAACCGGGACAGTTCGTTCACTTCCTTCGTGGTCTTCCCGAGGGACGTCGCGACCTCAGCCCGGTGTGGGCTGGTGTACCGGGCTAAGGCCACCAGGACGTCCCCGAGGAACGCTCCGTAGTCTAGCCCGTGCCGCCCGTGGTGCTGGTAATGCCACGTGTACAGGAAGTCGTCTGCAATATCCTTGTCAACCGGGCGGACCTCCAGGTCCTTGAAACTGAAGGACTTGATGTCGGGCTTGTCCAGCCCGAGCCAGTGCCGGATTTTCGCTTCCACCTTGCCCGGTTGCAAACACTCGTGTTCCCACACGTATTGCAGGCGGTAGCCCGGGAAATATTTTGCCAGGTATGTGGCCTTAGCCTTGTCACGGGTAATTTGGGACTTCTGGGCGTGCCAGTAATTGCCCTGTACTTCAATCATCAGGTCGTGGCCCGGGATAAACACGTCGTAATTCCACGGCCCGAGCGCCTTCTCGGTGGTATGCTCCACCCCGAGGGCCTGTAAGATGCCACATACCTTCACGTGCGGCTTTGTAAGCGTGACGGGCATGTTCTCCCGGGCGACAGCCATCTTAGCCCGAAACTCAGGTGTATTACACTTATCTTTCATAATAGTAGACATCTTGGCCCGAAACTCAGGGTCTTGCCACATTTTTTTACTATGTTCAGAATTGGCAGTACGAGATACAGTAGACTTGTTCCTTGACGCTAATGAGGCATTAACCCTATCCCGAAACTCAGTGTCTTGCCACATTTTTTTACTACGTTCAGACTGAGATCGTTTATTGTCTTCATCTGCATTATACAATTTTAGTTTTGAACTAATCTGTTGTTTATATTCTATACTCTGCCAATTCTTAATATTCCTATCTGATATATTCTTCCTAGATTTAACTGATTTATTACGAGCACGCAATTGCTCAGTCATCTTGGCCCGAAACTCAGGGTCTTGCCACATTTTTTTACTGCGTTCAGAATTGGTAGTACGTGGCTTACTACGTGTATTCATTATTTTATACCGAGTACTGTCTTAGCGGTCTTGTAAAGAGCATCGCGGTGCGCTTTACCATTGTAACCGCCGTTTATCGCCTTGGTTAGGCTATCAAACAACTGCTTGTCTGCAAGATCATTCAGATTGTGTGTTTTCCAAAACCAACCCGCAATGCGGAATCCAATATCTGCATCTGCGGCTCGCTCCGGGTGTGCAATCAAATCAACACCCAAGGCGGTACCTGCCTTTAGGTAGTTATTACGCCCAGTCAGCTGAACCGGAGAACGTCCTTTATACCGAGGGCCATCTCCAGGCTGGGTATTACCTAAGTCCTTACGACCCTCGTAAGCCTTGCCATCTGCAAATTCAACCCACCATCTGAGTTCACCAGATTCATGACCAATTTGGGCTAAAAATGCGGCAACACGCAGTGGTGTATTAATTTCAAACTCAGCTAATGCCGCGTTTAAATGTGGTAAATATATAGTAGCAAGTTTGGTTGTTAGGTGTGCGTATATACTAGACAATTGCATTAGTTGTATTTGCATGTTTATTATATAGTGCACTACGCTAGTATAATTTATTCATCCGGGTCTGTAACGGTAAACCCAAGCTGGCGAGCCTTCGCAATAGCCTGTTTGGCGATTAAGAGCCATTTGGCGTGGTCACTCGCAGCCCATTTTATCATCGGGAGATTGGGGTCATCGGGAGTTTCCGCACTGTCCCAGCGGCAGTCAGGGCCTGGATGACGTTCTTTACAAAACATAGTATGTAAAGCAACCGCTAATTCTCTGAGATTTTCGGTTCCAGGATTAGCAATCAAAGCGTCCTCAGCCGATTTCTTAGAACGTAAAGCCGTTAGTTGCACTTCAAGCGATGCGATTTGGGTTTCAGTTAGGGTAGTCATATTAAACTCCTTTTAATAATTAACTTCTTCATATTGATAGGTGTATTCCACAGATACAGCTGATATGGTTGATGGTCCTAAGTCCGCTATGATTGTTATGTTATACGATGCATCGTCCACAGTCAACGAATAAGATATTGGCCCGCTAGACTTGCTGCCAGGACCAGGGCCATGTGTATGCGTGTAAAATAAAAAGCCACTGTTAGGCGCAAACCCATACTGATATAGACGCACAACAACATTGCCAATACCAGCCAGTTGCTGTACATCTATACTAGTAATGACCGAATTCTTAGGTATGTGTAGTGGTAGCACTGCATACTTTGTGCCAACGGCGTTTGTTAATTCAACAAACATATCGCCACTAGTCCATTTGCCACCAGCTACTACTTGTTGTGCGGTACCACCAGTCGTAT
>Ga0315288_10010117_pt1 | contig 11878 bp, 11 predicted proteins | sample YL17G11_20_MG_FD_203454 | JGI IMG/M metagenome (GOLD analysis project Ga0315288, IMG submission 203454) | Sediment microbial communities from Yellowstone Lake, YNP, Wyoming, USA - YL17G11_20 | ecosystem: Environmental > Aquatic > Freshwater > Lake > Sediment | place: USA: Wyoming | collected... | reverse complement strand
AGAGCGACCGCCCCGCCGATCGATAAAAGAAGGGCGATCCTTCGTTTATTCATGGCGAATCCACCTCCTTGGCGATGTACGTCAAACGGCGTCGTTTCCACAAGCCCGGGATGACGGAGAAGGCCAGGGAAAAGAGCAGCGGCGACACGGGGAAAACAAGGCCTGCCTTGATGAAAATCAGAAAGGCGAAAGCCGTATAAACAGCGCCCAGGGCCGCCAGTTGCAGGACGGCCGGAATCGCGCCGGCCTTCATCAGAAGGGCCCACGAAACGAAAAACAAAGGAACGGATAAAATCAGACCGACGAGAAAGATGTTGGTCCCGCGGATGGGAGCGCCCCGCAGGAGAGTGTCCAGAATGAGGGCTTGGATCGTCAAGCCGGAGACGTCTCCCGAAAAACGGGGAATCGAGTGAAAATCCTGAGAACCTTCATACTCGCCTCCGACGAAAACGAATTTGTCTTTGAAGATTCCGGGCTTGTCGCGAAGAACGTCACCCAAGTCGGTCCAGGAGATCTTGGCGTATCGGCTCCAATCGACGGCGGCGTCGATCCAGAGCGGCTCGGATCGGGCGGGAAGAGGAGGATTCCCGCCCGTCAGAAGATAATAGGCCCGGGCGGCCATGGAGTCGATCCGGAATCCGTCGGAGTTTTTCATCCCCATGATCGCGCGCCGGATCCGGCCGTCGCCGTCGGGCGCCAAGTTGATGAACCCGAAAAGCTCCCTGGCCCGCTCGTTGGAGCCGAGAGCGGCCATGATCAATCCTTTCAGGAATTCCCAGCCCATGAGCGAACCGTCGGCCTTGATGTACTCGGCGATGATCAACCGTTCCCAGTTTCTCAAGACGAACTTGGCGAATTCTTCCGACTCGTTCCATCGTTCGGGCAGAAGAAAATCGACGGCGATGCCCCTGGGCCGGTCGTCCATGATCCGTTGAAGAAGAGCTCCCATGTCGCCGGCTTTGTCCGCGAGCGGTTTCGGGTCCGCCCTCAAGGCGGCGTCATCGATGGAGACGAGGACGATCCTCGGATCGGGCGCGTGAAGGGCGGACATCCGAAATCGGGCATCGACGAAAACGTTTTCGAGGTTCCGGAATATGGAAAACCGTTCAATGGCCAAGGCCGTCACCAGAAAAAATAACGACAGTCCCGCCGCCATCGCCGCCCGACGGGGCCGTTCCCGCTTCCGCCAAGTCCGATAACGAAGGTCCGCATACCCGCGGTCCAGACGCCGGACAAGCTCCTTCGCCGCTGCCGGCCGGAGCGCCGGGTCGGCGGCCAGGGCGCAGAGGATCGCGGCTTCGGCTTCTCCGGGAATGCCGGATGACGGTGAAACGGCCGTCCCGCGGGGTTGCGAATGATCGGCCGAAAAGGAGGAACCCGCTATGAACGGCTTCCGTCCCGTCAGAATTTCGTGGGCCAGAACCCCGAAGGAATAGATGTCGGAGTATCGAGTGGGGGCTTCGCCTCGCCAGATCTCGGGCGCGATGTAGCCCGGAGTTCCCATGGTCGATCCCGCCGCCGTCAGGCCTTGGATTTCCTCTCCCTCTTTCGCTAGCCGGCGAGCCGCGGCGCCGTCAATCCAATTCAACGTCCGCGTCGCGTCTTCCTCCCCCTGTGGAAAGGGGCGAGTGTCTCCCGAAGCCGAAGGCGCCCCGGTTCGGTCCGATGCCGCCCTTTCCCGGCCCGGGACGGGATTCTCTCCGGCGATCTTGGCCAGGCCGAAATCGAGAATCTTGACCTGAACGGTTCCGTGATCCTCGACCAGGAAAACGTTGTTCGGATTGAGATCCCGGTGAAGGATGCCGGATTCGTGGGCATGGTCGAGGGCCGCGGCGATGGACCGGAGGATCGGGAGAGCTTCGTCGGGAGAAAAGGAACCCCTTTTTTTTATCGCCCGGGACAGCGACATCCCTTCCAAGAACTCCATCACCAGGTACGGCAGGCCGTCGGTCCGGGGATCGATGCCGTAATCGGTCACTTGAACGATGTGCGGATGGCGGAGTTTTCCCAAGGCCATCGCTTCAACGCGGAAGCGGCCGAGCATGGCGGGGTCCGACAGGAAGGAAGTTTTCATGAGCTTTACGGCAAACGCTTTCCGGAGCTCAATATGGCTGGCCTTGTAAACGGAACCCATCCCGCCCGCGCCGAGGCGGCGTTCGAGCCGGTATTTCCCGTCGATCAGCGGAGAGCCGGCGAGGGTCCGGTCGAGTGGAGCGCCGTCGTCGGGGCATAGAGCGGCGGCGTCTTCCAAGCATCGGCCGCAGATCGGACATTCATTCATTCGTGAATGTCATCCTTTGTGGAGAGTCGTCCCTCATCCCCAAAAAGACAATCCTGTCCGCTCAACGGAAACAAGAAATCTCTTTATCCCAGCGGACGGCATGACCCATATTGCCCTCCTAAAAATATCATCCGATGATCATCCGCGTCAATAGCCGTAGATCCTGACCGTAGAACAGTTTCGGGGACATGATTCCCTGTCCCCGTTGGAGACAATGAAATGATCGGCTTAATACGCATTTTAAAAAAACGGGGACAGGGTAGCGTGTCCCCCTCGTCTTGGAAACTGTTCGACGGTCAGCCGTGGATCATCATTTACTTTACCAACCGCTGCGGGGCATGGACCTACTTTCCGTGGATGAAAAGCTTGTGGAAGCATATCGCATCCTCATGATATATTCATTCTGGAATCGAGGAGAATCCAAAATGACCTCATATCGCCTAAAATGGAGGCTAATCGGCTTTTGCGCCGGCTTGATGAGCCTTGCCCTGAGCGCGGCCGGAGCGCAGACGCCGGGCGCGCAGGACCTGGCGTCCTTCCTGGACAAGGCGGCGCAGAAGATCAAGTCCTATTCAGAAAACGCGAGCTGGACGGCGAACGTGGTTTCGACGATCACCAAAATGGACAGGAAATGGACGCCCGAGTCGGTCACCGTCGTCACCAAGTCGGTCAAGCTCTCGGGCGGTGACCGCGAAGAGGTCATCCTCAAGGCCGAGGAAACGAAAAAGGGAAAAACCAAGGACATCACGAAGCAATATGCCGAGGACGCCAAGGAGACGAGGGACAAAGAGAAGAAGCGGCGGGCCAAAGAGGGGGACGGCGGCGGCAATAGCCGTCGGGGCGGGAGCATGTCTCTCGACAGCCTTCTGCCGTTTTCCGAACAGAAAAGGGGTCAATTTGACTTCCAGCTGACCGAGAACACGGCGCTCGACGGGCGGCCGGCCGTTTTGCTCGAGGTCACGGCCAAGGTCAAGGATGAGAAGAACTGGGAAGGCCGGTTCTATTTCGATCCCATGACCATCGACCTGCTGAGGATCGAGGTCCGGCCGTCGGAGAATCCGAGCATGGTCAAGGAACTCGAGTTCCGGATGACGTTCGAGATCCTTGAAGGCCGCACCCTGGCGGTCAAGAGCTCCTGGATCAAGATCAACGGCGGCTTCTTCCTCAAACATGTCCGCCAGGTCATCGAAGAGGAATATACCGGATTCGAAGTTTTGAAATAGGGGCTTAGTTAAGCCTTTGCCCGGCGGATAATGGGCCGGTGTTCCGAGGCGAAAAATCGAGGACCTGGAAGGGCTCGACGTCCGGACGGCCGGGTGAGATGTGAAGTTCCGGCTTTTCGCCCAGGACCATTATGGTACAGCCATAGGTCCCCGCGTTATTGATCCCCGAGACACGATTCGCGTATATCGTCTTGAGAACGGCGAGGTCGATCGTCGTCGAGTTGTCCGTGAGCGTCCGCCCGAGAAAGTTAAATCGCGGGCAGGAAGTCTTAACTTTATCCAGGGATACTCCATTCTTTTTCAGCCTCGCCAGAAATTTCGGGCTGAGGTCGTCGTTGACCAGAGGATGATTCGTGTGGTAGGTGAATTCAGCCCCATCAAAGGGGAGGAACGGGATCATCTTTCCCGCCGAACGCTCGAAACTGGCCGCGTTCAGGGGGCCGCCGAGGGCATAGTTCTGCGGGGCGGCGGGCTGGACATCCTGGAGGAATTTCACCGCCTGCTCGTAGGTTTTTTGGCGAAGGATCCCTCGGATCACGAAGGCGACGGGAAGCCCTTTCGGGGAATAAGCGAGCTGAGTGACGGCGTTGACGCAAACGCCGACCGACCGGCTGTTCAATCCGTTCAAGGCGATGACTCCCGGGATCGTGAAGACGAGGGTTTCCAGGTTCTCCCCCTTGTCCCGGATTCGAAGGACCGTCGGAAAGCCGTGATAGAAGCGGGGGATGTCCTGAGTCTGAGAAGTGAACGCGGGAGCCCCTCCCCTTCTCCCGGCGGCGATGGCCGTGCACTTGTCGAGGCCGAGGTCTGCGTTCATGACCCAGCTTTCGTCGATCAACTGAAAAGCGTACATCGTCTCGAAATCCACTCCGGCGCCGTCGGCGATGCCGCGGACTTCATCGAGGAGGCCGGGCGTCCACCGGTCGACGGAGGGCCGGAAATCCGTATATTTCAGGAATTTTTCAATGAAATCTTCCGCGGGCACCTTGTATGTTCTGGCCAGGTCCGCTTTCCAGCGTTTCACGAGTTCCGTGATTTCGGGCTTGAGGGCCGTCCCGTGAATCTTCCCCATCTGGTACGGCGTCCCCTCGAGAACGAGGACTCTCAGCTTCCCTTCCCCTTCGGGAACCTGGGCTCCTCCGCCAAGGTGGGAGAGGAAGACGAAAAGGCAAAGACCAAAAGCGGTGTTTCGGATTCTCGTGCTCATTTCAGGAATTTAATGCCAAGTTCGGGAAAGTGTCAAGAATGGGGCTGATAAGGTTCATTCCCGCCGAACTGAAGTTGCGCTTTATTGTGACCGCTTAACCACCGAGATGTTTTGGGGAACCCTGGTCAACAGATAATGGCAGAAATAGCATTGGTTCGTCGTCGCCCCGGGAAAAACGACGCCTTGTCTTTCAAGGCGCGCGCGGACTCGGGACAATCCGGTCTCGAAGACCGCGGACACGAACGGGTTCCGGGAGGCGTTCTCGAGCATCTTCGCGGCCGTATCCTTGTGGATGTCGCCGATGGTCAATCGTTCGGAGTCCGTGGCAAAACCGCAGCAGGGCTTGACCTCGCCGTTGGGCAGGACATAGAAAACGTGGCCCGGTCCCCGGCAGAAGTCCTCCTTGAACCACTCCTTGCCCCACGGGTCGAGGAGGGGTTCCGCCTTGCCGACCGGGGCCAGATCGATCGTCGTTACGGGCACGAACAGGGAATCATTTCTGATGACCCGATGCCCGCCGACGGCGACGAGCTTCGCCTTCAAGGCCCCGGCCAGGGCTTTCAGGACCGCTTCCGTTTCTTGGTCCCGGGCCCCCTTCACCGCGATGACACGCGCGATATCCGGCCGATTCCAGATCTTCCGGGCGGTCTCGATGAACAGGGCGGGCTTGGCCGGGTCCTTCCCATGGAACGCGTCCACGCTGACGCCGAAGGACCCGTCGTAACCCCGGTCGAACAATCCCTTCAGGGTCCGCCGGAGGCGCACCGCGCTCCTGAACCAGGCCGCGTTCGTGGTGACCAGGCCGAACAGGAATCCGTGGGCGACGGCGAATTCGGTCACAGCATAGAGGAACTCGATGTCCAGGAACGGGTCGCCGCCGGTGAACCCGACCCTTTCGACGCCGATCTTCCGGCAGGACCGCAGGAACTTCACGGCCGCCGGTATCGGCAGCCGGGCCTTTCCCCTCTCGACCGAACAATGGGCGCAATTCAGGTTGCAGTCCGTCATGGACGCGAACAGGACCTCTTTCGGGGAGAATCGGGTGCCGCGAAGGGGTGCTCTCTTGTTTGTCATATGTCTCCTGCTCCGGAGTTTAATAAAGGTTAGGGCCTAAGCAGTCTCACCGTGGAGGACCCACCCCAACTCCTAGTGCAAAGCCTATTGCCTGTGACCCGCCCCCGCTCATTTTACCACCTGTGAAGTGAAAATTCGAGGCTCGTAAGATCATATCCCGCAGCCTGAAGTTGCGAATGGAGTCTAGAGGAATTCCCTGTGTTCTCTCTGCCTATTTCCGGGCAAATTGACTTTATCTTTCGTCATGGCGTATGATTTTTTCACGAGAGATAAGGGGAAACCTAAGACAAATAGATTTTTATATGACCGAGCAAGAAAAACACATATCATAAATAAGATTTTGTTCTCCGTTCGAAGAGGAACGGACGATAGAGATTTTCTTTAAATGAGCAAGGAGGTGGCCATGGCTCAATCTAAATCACTTAAGACTTTGGCAATTATTATTTTCCTGAGTGGTTTATGGGACCTGGTCGGGGGAGCTGTTTATGCGTTTATGATCGGAACCGTTTTTTCAGAGCCGCCCATTCATCGTTTCTACGCCCTGTTTTTAGCTTCGTTTTTCTTTTGCTTCGCCTACCTGCAAATCCTTTTCGCCTTCAACATCCGCCGTTATCTCCTTAATATAGGCTGCGTGACCATCGGAAGGATTCTCTATGTTATCCTGTTGTATAGTTACATTTTCGGCGAGTCGGGTTTTCCCAAAACGTTCTGGTGGACTGGCATCGGAGATTTGGCCTGGTCGATTCTATACATCGTAGTGGCGTTGACGAGCACGGAGATTCGTCTCAAAGACTTGTTCCTTCCTAAACGGGCAGACACGTGAAGAACCCGAGAATCCGAAAATTGTTAATAAGCTTTGGAAAATCACCTTTCTGCCGCCCGCCTTGCCTCTCTTTCCCCTCCTCGCCTCCTTGCCCATTATGCTCTGAAACCTCGTCCAGAAATCAACCCATTCGACTCCCCGGGCTGAAGCCCGGGGTATGCTCAGGGTTAATACTGAGCGGCGCTTTTTACCCCGATTTTAAAATCGGGGTTTGGCGCCGTCGAACGTATCAATAGTCAGCAGCTTGGCGCCGCCCTCCCCTTTTTCCTCCTTGCCCTTGATGTAGAACGTCATAAAGAAGCGTAAGAGGATAGCTGTGGCAATAACGATGTCGCAAAAGATTTAGTTCCAACGGCATTTTTTCCCATGATACAAAGATCGATTGGAGGGGGCGGGTCAAAAAAAAAGACAATACCGTAAACTTTTCGAATCCGCGCTTCGTAGAATCATTAGAGACCCTGAAGGAAGAAAGCACACCAAGGAGGTGAGCCCATGATCCGCATGAAATCCACGATTCTCGCCGCGCTGATCCTCGCGCTCGTCTGCGGTTCCCTGCTTGCGCAGAAGCCGAGCGTCGATGACCAGTGGGGGGCGCTGAACAACGAACTGAGGCGCGTCTACGACCGAAAGGACTGGCCCGGGACCATGTCCGTTCTCGACCGGATGCTCAAGCTCGCCGAGGGTACGGGAAACCGAGAGTACCGGGGCGGGATCCTCTATATGAAGGCCTGCGTACACGCGCTGTCCGGGCAGAAAGCACAGGCCATGGAAGCGATCCGCCAGGCCGTAGCTGCGGGTTTTACGGATTATTCCAAGTACCGCAGCGACACGGATCTCGACTCCCTCCGCGAAGACCCGGCATTCAAGTCGATGCTCGCGGAGATCAAGGCCAAGTACGGCCCGATGCCGCTCGTCTGGGACCCCGCCCAGCCGGCACCCTCATTTCCCGTGCTGTATGACGATCCCAAAGCCCCGCAGTTGCTCGAGATGCGCCGCGAATTCGCTATCGACGCCGTCGTAGCTGGCGCCAAGGACGACTACGAGCGGCTGCGCCGACTGGCCCACTGGGTCAGCTCACGCTGGAAGCACAGCCCGAACCAGATGGCCTCGAAGTCCGATCCGCTCACGATCCTCCGCGAGGCGCAAAAGGGCGGCCGTTTCATCTGCCGCGAATATGCCATAGTGATGGCCGGAGTCGCCGCGGCCTACGGCATGCCGGCGCGCGTCGTCAATCTGCTGCCCCGCGACGTCGAGACGCGGAGTGAGGCCCATTCCGTGGCCGAAGTTTGGCTCGACGAGTTTAGCAAGTGGGTCCTGGCCGACGGCCAGTACGGAGCCATCGGCGAGCTCGCCGGCGTTCCTTTGAGCGGGATCGAACTCCAGGCCGCGCTGGCCGCCGACCGACCGGTCGTCTGCAGCGCCGGAGACGCGGTCTTCGCGGAGTGGAAGCCGTTCATCCTGAAAAATGCGTTCTTCTTCAAGATGGGCAACGACCAGCGCTCGTTCGAACACCACACGATAAGCCAGCTTGTCCTCGTGCCCAAGGGAGCGTCGAAACCAACAAAATTCGCGGGGGGTAACGAAGAGATTTTCGCCGGAGCCGTCTATACGTCAAATCCCGACACGTTCTACGCACCACCGCGGCGGTGAAGCGGAATTTTCAGCTTGTCCTCAACGGCGAACCAGGGCTTCCGGTCCACGGTCACCAGAAAATCCACTTACTTGTGGCGCAGGAGTTTGATGGCGTTCCCGGTTTCGGACGGACCTTCGCGTAATTGATAATTAAAAAGAAGTCCGTGTTCACCAATCTCTTCTTGGAAATGGTAATTGATATAGGCGTCAGCAACAAACTTGGTGAGTTCAAGATCGTGTGTGGAAGCGAAAACCAGACCATTGCCACCGGTGTGCCAAAAATTCGTGGGGACACGGCGGGGACAAAACCGCTAAAAATGGCTCAGTTTTACTAACTCAGGCAAAAAAGAAAAATCAGAGTAAGTGATTGAAACTTCAGGGAGAAAGGGATTGACCCGTGTAGGACTCGAACCTACAACCCGCAGATTAAGAGTCTGCTGCTCTACCAATTGAGCTAACGGGCCGCAGAGAAGGCGCATATTCTAGCCGAGGCAGGCTTTCTTGTCAAACGTTCTAGTTCGTTTCGGTCGGCTCATCTTCCCCTGGAGCGGCTCCTGATCTCGGCGACGCGTTTTTCGTGCTCCCCATGTTATATCCGGTCTTGGGGATGGTCTCCAGGGCAATTTTCATTCGCTCCAGGCTGCTGTGGGGGTACCGGAGCGTCGTCTCGGTCCTCGAATGGCCGAGGACGCTCATGATGTCGGCCAGATTGGCTCCCCGCCCGATCGCCTGGGCGACCATGATCGTCGAGGCCGTATGCCGGAGATTGTGGAAAATGAAGTCTTTGATCCCGCTCCGCCCCCTGATCTTGCACATCACGGGGTGGATCCAGGACGGCGGGATCGGTCCCTGACCCCGGCGCCGGAAAGGCAGGACGTATTCGTTTTTTCGCATCCCGGCCAGCTCGTCCAAGACGGCCTGGATCTCGGCTGTGATAGGGACGATCTTGTTCCGGCGCTGTTTGGTCTCGCTCCGCCTCAGCCGGATGGCATCCGGCCCGACGTTGTCCCAGCGAAGGTTCGTCACCTCCCCCGCCCTCATCCCGGTCAGGTAGAGCAGAAGGACGAACCGATAGGCTTGGGCCTGCATCCCCGAGTTGGGCTTCGCCTCGCGGGCGATCGCAGCGGCCGCGTCCAGGATCCGCTTCATCTCCTCCTCGCTGTAAGCCCGCCGCCTCTCGTCCACGACATACGGCCGGACCTCCTTGACCGGATTCTCGCCGATGAACTTCTTCCTTCGGATCGCGTAATTGAACAGGGCTTTGAGCGTCTTGCAATAGTGGTTGATCGTCGCTTCGGAGCGGGGCTTGGCCATCCGCCGAAGACCCCTGTCGAGAGCGGCGAAATCGTCGAGACTGATCTTTTCCAAGGGTTTGTCCCCGATGATCTTGCGGATAATGGCCGCTTGACCGGGCCGTCCTGCTGGCGCGGACTCATGGGATCGATAGGCCTCAACAAGAAAAGACGCCGGAAAGAGGAGATTTTCCCATGGAATGATGATATTTGACAATCGTATCGTCATATGTCATGATATTTGACGACAATGGCGACACAAGACATAATTGCTTCGGAATGGGTTCCGCGGCAGCTCGATCTTTCCGCCCTCTTGGCGAAGCGCTCCCACTTCCTTTTTGGACCGAGACAGACCGGTAAGACATCGCTGATTAAAAAATCTCTAAAAGACGTGAAGATATACGATCTTCTCGATTCAGCTGCCTATCTCGCGCTGAGCTATAATCCCAGCCGTCTCGCTGAAGAGCTAGGCCCGGGAGACCGAACCGTGGTGATCGACGAGATCCAACGGCTCCCGATCCTTCTCAACGAAGTCCATCGCCTCATAGAAACCAAAGGCGTAAAATTCCTTCTCACGGGATCGAGCGCCAGAAAACTCCGCCGTGGAGGCGTCAATCTGCTCGGCGGCCGGGCGCGAACGAAACATCTTCACCCTTTGACCTGGAAGGAGCTCGGAACCCGATTCGATCTGGGTTTAGCGATCGAACGGGGCCTGCTCCCGTCCATCTATTTTTCGGATGATCCCCAAGCCGACCTCCAGGCCTACGCCGGAACGTACCTCGAACAGGAGATCGCGGCCGAAGGGGCGGCGCGCAATATCCCGGCGTTCACCCGGTTCCTGAAAATCGCGGCACAATGTAACGGAACCATCGTCAATTTCACCAACGTTTCCAACGACGCCCAAGTCGCCCGTACGACGGTCCATGAATATTTCGAGGTTCTTAAGGATACTCTCGTCCTGCATGAACTCTCATCATGGCGAAAGACGACCTGGAGAAAACCGATCGCCTCGTCGAAGTATTATTTCTTCGACGTAGGCGTGGTGAGTTCGCTCCAGAACCGGGTCGTTCGCCCTGCCACTCCAGAATTCGGCGGAGCGTTCGAGACCTATCTCTTCCACGAACTCGTGAGCCATTCCGACTATGTTTCCGGAGAACCGCTCAGTTACTGGAGGTCGACCTCGGGATTCGAGGTGGACTTCATCATCGGGGATCATACCGCCGTTGAGGTCAAGGCTAAGAACAGCGTATCGGCCCGGGATCTTAAATCCTTGCGGGCTTTCGGAGAGGAAACAAAACTGAAACGAGCCCTTTGTGTCTGTCTGGAAAAAACACCTCGAACGGAGGAAGGGATCGCGATCCTCCCCTACCAGGAATTCCTTAGGGCTTTGTGGGACGGCGAATATCAATAAGGCTTTCCCTCAGCCGGCGATCTTTTCCAGCCCCTGGATCATCTCCGGACTGGCGATGAAGACGAGGACGTCCTTTTCGGCCAGCTTGGTCGTTTTGGGCGGGTTGAAATCGAACTCCTTGGCCCCGCCCCGGCGGAGGGCGACCAGCAGGGCCCCGCTCTTTTCCTCGAGTTTCGATTCTTCGATCGTCTTTCCGGCCAGGGCCGACCCCGGCCCGACGATCACCTCGTCGAAGCGCAGGACGCGCTCCCGCTCGCGGAGCATCATGTCGAGGAACGTCGTCGTCGCCGGCCGGATCATCTCCGAGACCATGCGCATGCCGCCGATAAAGGTCGGCGAGATGACGCTGTCCGCGCCTGCCTTGATCATCTTCTTGTGGGAGTTGACGTCGATCCCTTTGGCCACGATCCGGAGGTTCGGGTTCAGACTGCGCGCGCTGATGGTTACGAAAAGGTTGGCCTCGTCCGTCGGAAGGCAGGAGACGAGCCCCTTGGCCCGCTCGATGCCGGCCTTCTGGAGGACGGCGTCGTCGGCCGCGTCCCCGTGGATATGGATCACGGCACCGACGAGGGCGGCCAGCTTGTCGAGCTTTTCCCTGGCCGGATCGACGACCACAAACTTTTTCTGCGTCGCGACCAATTCCTTGATGATGGACTGAGCTGTCTCGTCCGCGCCGCAGACGATATAGTGGTCCTGAAGCCGGGCGATTTCCTTTTCCATTTTTCTTCTCCCGAGGATGTTCTTGAGCTCCCCTTCCACGACGAAGGCTGTGATGGACGAGACGGCGTAGGCGATCGTGCCCAGGCAGACGACGATATAAATGATCCCGAACGTGCGGGCGGCCGGATTGAGGCTTAGGTCGTGCACCTCGCCGTAGCCGATCGTGGCGGCGGTGATGATCGTCATATAAACGCTGTCGAGAAAGGACCATTCGC
>Ga0315288_10010115_pt1 | contig 11879 bp, 11 predicted proteins | sample YL17G11_20_MG_FD_203454 | JGI IMG/M metagenome (GOLD analysis project Ga0315288, IMG submission 203454) | Sediment microbial communities from Yellowstone Lake, YNP, Wyoming, USA - YL17G11_20 | ecosystem: Environmental > Aquatic > Freshwater > Lake > Sediment | place: USA: Wyoming | collected... | reverse complement strand
CCTGATATAAAGCTATTGACAAGAATCCATAGTGGCTCAGCCGGAGTGGTGCGTTTGGCTGTGAGATACCCCATAAAGACTGCAACCAAGAGTAAAAGAGTATGGCCCATGGAAATAACATTGCTAATAATATCGCGTTGGCTAAAAGCCTCGACCATCCCGATAAGTGAAAGCAGTACTGCTACGATGCCACCAATCAGTCCAACTCTTATTCCTTCCTGCCAAATAGGTCGGGCTTGCCGCATTACTCTTCCTTGATGAAGACTCCCTTTTGGACTATGCAATAATGGAATAGTGGAATAGTGGAATAGTGGAATAATGGAACATTGGGTACGGGAGGCTTTCGCCTCCTTTCAATTGCATTCCGATTTTGGTTGTTAACCCATTATTCCATCATTCCATTATTCCTTTTTTCACCTCAGGCTTTTTTTACCGTCAGACGTTCTCCCAGAATACCTGTCGGTCGAAAGATCAGCACAAGCACGAGCATGATAAAGGCAATCGCATCTTTCAGCTGGTAAGGGGCCACAATTCCCAGACCATCCAAGAAGAGGCTGGGGCCCACTGATTCGACGAGGCCAAGAAAAATTCCACCCAGCATAGCCCCAGGGATATTACCAATGCCGCCCAATACCGCCGCAGTAAAAGCTTTAATCCCTGGAATAAAACCCATGAAGAAGTGCACCTGTTTGAACATCAAGGCATAGAGGACTCCTGCCGCTCCAGCAGACATCCCACCGATAATGAATGTGGTGACAATCATCCTGTCAATATCAATCCCCATCAGCCAGGATATCTCCTTATCCTCGGAAACAGCGCGGATCGCCTTGCCAACGCGTGTGCGCTGGACAAAGGAATAGAGAGCAGCCATCAGCAATGCTGCTGCCAAAATGACCACTGCTTGAAATTTCAAAATACGGAACCCCCCCATCATCCATTCGCCCTCCAGTATCTTCACTACAGGGTAAGCCTGGAAACCAGAACCATAGAGTCCCCTAAACGTATATTGCAGAAAGAAAGAGGCCCCGATGGCAGTGATGAGGGGAACCAGACGGGGTGCAGTCCGAAGGGGACGGTAAGCAACCCGTTCCAGAAGCACAGCGATTAAAGTTGAAGTAGCCATGGAGACAAGAAAAATGATGATCAAACAGAGGATAGGCTGACGATCTAAAAACCCAGATGAGTAAAAAGTAGCCGCAACATAATAGGCGGTGTAAGGCCCGCTCATAAAGACTTCACTATGGGCGAAGTTGATCATCCGCAAAATGCCATAGACCATGGTGTAACCCATGGCGATGAGGGCATAGATGCTCCCCTGAGCCAAACCGAAGATGAGGAAATCAAACCAGTGATAACGGGTGTATCGGCCTGTGGTTAATGTGGCTGTGGAACCCCAAATAATCACGGCTAAAATGACCCCTCCAATTAACCACATGACGATATCTGTGGGGGTAATCCTTTCTCTCCAACGTTTCAGCATCAGCAGGGCCTCCGCCCCTTGAGTTTACCCCGTTAGAAAGCCCCACCATTTATGGCAAGGATAATATAGAATAAAACTTCAATTCCTAACAGAAAGGGCGGGGTTAAAGCCCCGTCCTTTCTAACGGGGTGAACTTGAAAAATTATTAGATAAACACCACGCAACAAACCCCTCACCACCTCCCCCTCCCGATGCCTGCCTGCCGGTAGGCAGGGGGGGAGGGAGTGGGTGAGGGGCCGCCACTTTAGAAAAGAATCCCGTTTTTTTAAAAAAGGTTACTTTTTAGCTGGAGCTTTTTCTGGTGCTTTTGTAGCCGGAGCTTTTGGAGCCACCTTAGCTGGAGCTGGCGCTGCAGGCCTCCAGAAAGGTTTATCAGGCACCTCTAACTTCTTAACATTATCTACTGTTGTTTTGTAGACCGCGATCCTCGGATCCGCACAGTCTCCGTATTGATTGCAGGTAACATTTCCTGTCAAGCCTTTTAAGTTCTTGGTGGCGAACAGGGCGTCCCTTAGTTTCTGGCGGCCAATGTAAAGTGTGCCGTCTGGAGCCTTATTGGCCACCTTCTCGATAGCCGCAAAGATCATCAATGCCGCATCGTAGCCATGGGCATGGAAGGGAGCAATCGGTTTTTCACCGTATTTCTTCTGGTGCTTCTCCAGGAAGCTCTTGTAGCCGGCAGCAAAGGCTGAGAAGTCAGGGCTCGAATGATACATTCCTACAGCCGCTTCACCCGCAGCTTTATAGAAATCAGTAGAGAAAATACCATCAGCACCCATCAGGAAGACCTTCTCCAAGCCCCTGACCTCTTTGGCTTGGCGTGTGATGTGCCCTCCTGCAGCGATGAAGATGGGGTAATAGATGATTTCAGGGTTACCAGTTGCAATTTTAGTAAGAACTGGCCGCATGTCTGTGTCAGTTGGAGCAACTGCTTCCTGAGCAGTGATGGTTCCTCCCAGTTTTTTAAAAGTGTTAGCAAAAATTGCCTGCAGGCTTTCAGCATAGATGCTTCCATCATGGATGGTCGCTGCTTTTTTGACCTTTAATTGATTAAAGGCAAACTCCGCTGCCACGGCGCCCTGTACCTTATCGTTGTGGGCCGTTCGTAAATAGCCGTTATATTCCGGCCCGCGTTTCGGGTCTGTCAGATCCGGTGCGGTATTTGAGGGTGATACCGTGGCGATGCCAGCCTTCCATAGAATCGGTGCACCAGGCCTGGCCTCGCTTGAACAGTTTGAGCCGATCGCCGCTACAATGGTCGGGTCGGCGGCAAGTTTGGTTGCGGCGGCTTGACCACCTTCGGCGTTACAGCCCGTGTCTTGAACGGATAGCTTGATAGGGAAGCCAAGGATTTTTCCACCCTTGTCTTCAATAGCAATCTCGACGCCACGTTTGGTATCTGTACCCAATGAGGCGTCCGGCCCTGCGACGACCATCCAGCAGGCAATGTGGATGGGATCGTTGGGTTTGATCTTCACCACACCAATTTTGTCTTCATAAACAAATGCTGCTGGTTTCGCAGGAGCTGCTTTAGGCTTTTCTGGTGCTGCTTTTGGTTTCTCCGCAGCCACTGCTGGTTTTGCCTTTTCAGGTGCAGCAGCCAGTACGGTGATCATACTCAACCCCATAGCCATTACAAGAACGATGAATAAAGCGATTAAACGTTTCATAGTGACCTCCTTTTCTGTAATAAACCAATAATTAATAATTTTTAAGAAACCAAACCCCTCCTTTTCCCTTATGTTAACACACATCACCCCCTCTCAAATTTTTTCTCGTTAAAGTGGTGCCATATTAATAAATGCATATATAATTGTCAAGTTATTCTTGTCCTGGGTTCGGTCAATTTTTGGCATATTCATTTTGGAAATTAGAATCTCAGTGGCCTCTGCCAAACCTCTTTGAGGTCATCAATATTGGCTTCAACAATTGTCATCCCATGGATGCCCACGTAACGAAAAATTTCTTCGTCTGTCACCACACCGATTTCTCTATAATTCGACACGTTGACCAAGATCGTTTTGGACCCTTCTCCTTACCTTCTCACCCATTAGATCTCGAATCTCTTCCTTCAATCCGATTTCAATACGGTGAGCCACCTCCTAAAGGGAAAATGACAAATGACAAAGTTCAAATATCAAATGAATGTCAAAGTTCAAGTTTGAAAGATACGGTCTTGTTTGACATTTGTAATTGGGATTTGATTTGAACTTTGGATTTTGACATTTGACATTATTCTTTTCTTCTAAGGGATGTATTTCTTTACGGCTTCCAACCCTCTCCAAAGATGAGCCTCTTCATGAGGTTCGATGGTATAAATCGGATTCAATCGAAATTGTGAAAGGAGTTTAAAGAATCGATCGAAATCAAAACCTCCCTCACCCACGGGGAGATGTTGGTCCATCTCTCCATGATTGTCGTGGAGATGAACCTCGCAGAGATACCTTCCTAAGATCTCAAACCAGATGGGGAGAGGGGTTTTGCCAAAAAGATGTTGATGGCCTGTATCGAAGCAAAATCGGAAATGGGGTGAATTGATCTCGCCGAGGAGTGTCGCCAAAGAATGAGGAGCCTCTTCAAAGACATTTTCAATGGCAAGGATCACTTCTATCTTTTTAGCCTCTTTGATCAAAGGCCTCCAAGTTTGGAGGCTGCTTTCGAGCCAAAGTTCCACATTCCCATCAAACTTCCATTTCTCGTACCCGGGATGAAAGACGATCGTCTTTGACTTGAAGAAATGAGCCAATTCGATCGTCTTACAAAATCGGTCTGACGTAACCTCTTTAATCCTTCGGTCAACTCCCCCAGGACTTAGATCCATAAAAGGGCCATGTAAGGTCGTTTCCAACGCATGTTTCTGAAGGGTCTTAGCCAAATGTTTCACATCCTTCTCATCATAGGTATCCAAGTTCTCTGCACTGAAATAGATCTCAGGATGGATGCGGTTCTGGAGAACAAAATCGATCCGTTGAAGGAGCATCGAATAAGGAACGTTCGTGTGAATGACAGTCATAGTTGATTTTCCGGGTCTATTTGGTTTTTCTGGTTTCTTTAGTTTATTTGGTTGTAAACGAGAAAAACCAAACCAACCAAATAAACCAGATAAACCGACTTATAGCATTCTCCCAGGGAAAACTCAATCCTTGACTGTCTTACCCCTTATTGCTTTCGTGAGAAAAATTATGATATAAAACTTTTAAGGAGAATTTATGTTCAATATTGGACTGCCGGAATTATTGATCATCTTGGCGATTGCTTTGATCGTTTTTGGGCCGAATAAGCTTCCAGAATTGGCCAAAGCCTTTGGTAGGGCAATGAGGGAGTTTAAAAAAGCGACTGAAGAGGTGAAGGAGAGTTTTGAAGCCGAGACGAAAGACTTGGAAGAGCTGAAGAGTACCTTCACGGAAGAGAATGAGAACCTTATAGCTAATTTAGCCGAAGAGATTTCAGGGGTTGCTGGAGAGGCCGTTACCCCTCCAGAGGTTACCACTAAGACATCGGCTCCTGCCGAGTCTCCCATTTCTCCAGAGGCTAAGCAAGGGACCTTACCTCTGTTTTCCAGGCCTGAAGAGCCCCCACGCCTTGAAGCGACATCGACCCCTGTAGAAGAGGAAAAGAAGGAAGAACCGGAAGAGCCGAAAGAAGAGGTCCCTTCGCATGGATGAGAAGAAGCTCCCCCTGACCGCTCACCTTCAAGAGCTGAGAAAGCGGTTAATCCTTTCCTTTATTGCCATTGGGGTTGGTTTTTTTGTTTGCTACGCCCTTAAAGAGTCTCTCTTTGATATCCTTGCTGCCCCTCTTATTAATAAGGTGATGCCTTCTGGCGGCTCATTGATCTTCACCAGCGTGGCCGAAGCCTTCTTCGCCTATATGAAAGTCGCTTTCATCGCAGGCCTGATTTTGGCCTCTCCCTTCGTCCTTTATCAGATTTGGGCTTTTGTTGCCCCAGGTCTTTATCAAAAAGAGAAGAGATATGCGGTCCCTTTTGTCCTCGGTGGATCGATCTTTTTTGCCATGGGGGTTCTCTTTGGATATTATGTTGCCATCCCCATCGCCTTTAAGTTCCTTCTTGGATATGCGACCGACTTCATCAAGCCTATGCCGAGTATGAAGGAGTACCTCTCCTTCAGCATCAAATTTTTACTGGCTTTCGGTCTGGTTTTTGAGTTTCCAGTCGTCTTAGTGCTTTTTGCAAAGATCGGGGTGATTGATGCAAAGATGTTGGCCCGGCAAAGGAAATATGCCATCCTCCTGATCTTTGTCTTTGCCGCTGTGATGACTCCACCTGACATCGTCTCCCAGGTGATCATGGCCCTCCCCCTGATGGGGCTTTATGAGCTGAGCATCCTCCTCTCTAAATTTTTCGGGAAAAAGTCTGCACCCATTCAATCTACAACTTAAGGAGACATGGTCGAATCCCCTTACAAGATTACTCGATGGCCGAAAAAGGAGAGACCCAGGGAAAGGCTCCTTCAGCACGGCCCTCAACATCTTACAGAAGCAGAGCTTTTAGGAATATTAATTGGGAAAGGGATAAGGCAGAAGACTGCCATTGATCTGGCGAGGGAACTTTTAGATCGATATGGATCCCTCCAAAATCTCTTCTCCCGTTCTCCTTCTGAATTGACCGCAGTCAAGGGGATTGGATCTGCCAAAGCGGCCGCCCTCTCTTCGGCCTTTGAGTTGGTGAGACGGATTCAGTCTCAGAAAAATGGTGGCAAATCCTCCTTTAAGCGATCCTCGGATGTTGCAAACCACTATCTTCCGCTGATGAGGGACTTAAGGAAAGAGGTCTTCAAGGTCCTCCTTCTCAACCGGGCCAATCGGTTGATAAAAGAAGTCACTGTCTCCGAAGGAACGCTCGATGCGAGCATTGTCCATCCCAGGGATGTTTTTCGTGAAGCCCTTTTGGAAACGGCTGCAGGGGTCATCTTGATCCACAATCACCCGAGTGGAAATTCGAGCCCCAGTGAAGAAGATCTCCGGATCACCAAACAGTTGGTGGAAGCAGGTCGTCTTTTGGGGATCAAGGTTTATGATCATATCATTCTGGCGGGGGAGGATTATCGGAGCTTAGCTGACGAAGGCATGATCTGATGATTGTTTTGGATTCAAGGAGCAATCCGATTACGGAATGCAGATTGCCGGATGCGGAATAAAAAATCTGAAATTTGCAGTCTGAAGAATGCTTAAGCTTTTCTCATTAACCGAAAAATGAATTGATCACAAGCACCTATGGATCCAGATAAGAATCGAAATCTCATCTTCATCTCTCTTTCTCAATTTGGCATGGCAATGACTGCCAACTTCATCATGGTTTTTTTGCCTTTCTTGATATTCAAGATTAGCCCCTATTCATCCCAGGAAACACTCATTTGGGTTGGGTTGATCATGGGTGCACACTCTTTTGTCGTGATGATCGCATCCAACTTCTGGGGTGTTTTAACATCTCGTTTCAGTCCCAAGTTGCTCTTCATGAGAGGCCTCCTCGCCAATATCGTGCTCTTCTTGTTGATGGGGTTTACCTCAAGCCTCCATGGATTGCTTATCCTCAGAATATTACAGGGGGTATTTGGAGGTATTTCTACGGTAGGCCTTATTATTATTTCCTCTTCTTCATCGCGGGAGAGAATATCCGCGGATATCGGCTTTTTCCAAACCTTCCTAACCTTGGGGCAGCTGGTCGGACCTCCTATTGGAGCTCTGGCCGCATCGGTATTCGGCTATCGAGGTGCCTTCGTGAGCGTTTCGATTGTTCTCTTGATCGTCATCATATTCAGTTATCTTAACGTGGAAGAGGTTCCTCTTCAATCGAAGCAAGAGAAGCTCTTTGGAAGAAGTACCGTCAACCAGCAAACCATTGTTGCCTGGATACTCTGTTTCGCAGCCACAGTTCAACTGATGTTTTTACCGAGTGTCCTTCCCAATGTTTTTGAGAAATTTAATATGGAAAGGACGATCGCTCTAAAATGGGCTGGGGTCGTGATCATGATTTACACGGCCACAGCTACATTAGGCACCTATTTCTGGACCAGAGTATCTCTAAGATTTGGGAGAGATAGAATGATCCTTTTACTGGTTATTTTAGGGATCCTTTTCCAATCATTGCTTTCCTTGAGTCGAGGGATGGTTGACTTTATTGTGATCCGTATGATTCAAACCGGGCTCATCGCAGCCACGATTCCATTGATCATCTCCATTTTTGCCGCAGAACTCAAGGGAGGGACTATAGGGTTTTTGAATTCTTCAAGGTTTGCTGGAAATGCTTTCGGTCCCATGATTGCGACTTCGATCCTGGCCATTTCTAACTTAACGACTCTTTATCTCTTCATCAGCGGGCTAACCCTCTTCGCTTTGTTCGGCTTCAAGTTTCTCTCCAAAAGTACGTTTCATCCACAATGACAGTGTGATGTCTCAATAACGGTTTTACAATGATCTGAGAGCTGTCATTCCCGCCCCGTATCAAGTACGGGGCAGGCTTATCAAGTCCGGAATGACACAATGTGTGAAGTCATTTCTGAGACACTACAATAGATTTTCACCAACCATGGATAATTTGATTTAATTTATTGGTTATGATAAGATCTGTTGCAATGAAATATAGATCCATATTTTAAAAAAAAGGAGGGAAAACATGAAAAAGGTAAAATGGTTTTTTCTATCGATTCTTTTCTTTAGTGCATTTGTAATGGGGAGTTGGGAAATTGCATCAGCCGCATTTCCTGAAAGGCAAATCGAAATCATTGTTCCATTTGGTGTGGGTGGGGGAAGCGATACCGCTGCGAGAGCAGTGGCAGAAGGACTGAAACCTCTTCTTAAAGTCCCCCTCGTGATTACAAATATGCCTGGAGGTGCAGCCACAAAGGGAATGCTTCATGTTGCACAGCAACCTGCTGATGGCTATACGGTGCTTGGAGTAACAACATCCCATCTCATCGATGCTGTTGCACCAAAGACGCGATCCCATATTTTAAGGGATTTCGATCCCATCATGAGAATTCAGTGGGATACCACCGCCGTTTTTGTCTCTGCAGAATCAAAGTTCAAGACAGTTAAGGACCTTGCTGATTATGGCAAGAAAAATCCCAGGTTTCTTAAGTTTGCAGGAACCTCTCCTGGGGCATGGGCGGAGATTCAAACAGTGGCATTTTTCAAAAAATTAGGCGTTGATGTAACCTTTGTACCTTTTGAATCAGGTGCAGAGACCAAGGCTGCGATATTAGGAGGACATATCCATGGGGCATGCGAAGAATTGGCAGAAACCTTTCCTTTAGTCCAGGCCGGCAAATTAAAGGCACTTGCTGTCATCATGGAGAAGAGGCATCCAGCCCTTCCTGATGTCCCATGTACTCCTGAGCTGGGTATTGATTATACCCATGGATTGATGAGGGCATGGGCAGTAAAGAAGGGTACGCCTCCTGATCGGATAAAATATCTCCACGATGTGATTAAAAAGGCTCTCGATACTCCTATTTATAAGAAATTTGTCGATGATAATCATCTCTATGCCCGTCCTGGATACATGGGTCCTGAAGAGACCAGGAAATATTGGGATGATGAGATCAAATTCTTTACTGAAGTCCTGAAGGAACTGGGCTACGTTAAATAACTCATCAAATAACTCATCATTTTATTAGAAGGATTAAAAAAGTGCGAAGAAGCTTGCTTCTCTTCGCACTTTTTTAATAATGGGATTTTTTTATGAAAAGAGATGAAATCGTTGCAAATGTTGTGATGCTCGCCTTTTTTATTTTCATGCTTGTTAATTCTTTTAAATTACACGAAATTAGGCGCTTTGGTGAGATGGGAAGTGGATTCTGGCCTATCCTTGCCCTTTCAGCGGCAACCCTTCTCAGTATCGTTCTCTTGATCTCTAACCTCAGAAAGTACCAAAGAGAAAAACAGCAGAGTACGGAAAAAGGTTCAATCTCACCCGAGGTTAAGCTTGCCTTAAAGAATCGTAGAAAGAAATTTGTGCTCAGTGTCATTCTTCTTTTAATTTATATCATCATCATGCCGTGGATAGGGTTTCCTCTTTCAACTTTAATCTATGTATTGGCTTTCATCCTCGCCCTTGAAGAGAGAAGAAAATATGTTTTAATCATTTCACCAGTTCTGGTCACAGCGTTGATCATCATAATCTTCGCTAAGTTTATAACTATACCTTTCCCTCGGGGAGTGGGTATCTTCGCTGCTTTCAGTCGACTTATCTATTAAGCGGAGGAGGTCCAAAAAATGCTTGAACATTATATCACTGCATTTTCGACGATCTTCCTACCCCAGAACCTTCTGGCCTTATGCCTGGGGGGGCTATGGGGGCTCATGGCCGGGGCACTTCCAGGAATCAGCACTTCTATGGGGGTCGTCCTCCTCACTCCTTTTACTTACTCCATGTCTCCTCTCACGGCCTTTACGATCCTTGTGAGCGCCTATTGTGGAGGTATTACAGGGGGTTCTATTACCTCCATTCTGTTTGGAATACCGGGTGAACCCTCTTCCGTACCCACGGTCATTGAGGGTCATTCTCTCGCTAAACAGGGCCGTGCCGCCTACGCGATGTGGGTTTTCCTTCTGTGTTCAATTGGAGGAGGTTTATTTAGTGTGTTTGTGATGATGGCGGCCACACCCCTCATTGCTAATTTTGCCCTAAGATTTGGTCCCCCAGAATATTTTGGACTGACCATGCTCGGATTAAGTGTGGTGTCGGGGTTATCAGGGAGTTCTATTTTAAAAGGTCTGATATCCTGCCTGTTTGGTATCTTTTTAGCAACGATCGGAACCGATGGAATAACCGGTATAGAGCGGTTTACCTTTGGTACCACCATCCTGTTAGGCGGGATAAGCTTTATCACCGCAATGGTCGGATTACTTGCTGTATCTGAAATATTTATCGAGGCCGAAGAGCCCTTTCAAGAATATAAGGGCTCTGTTTATTATCGGGGCATGAGGGAAGAGATGCCTAAATTTTCTGAATTTAAAAGAAATTGGCCTACCTTGACCAAATCACCTATCATCGGAACCATTGTAGGGGCTCTTCCGGGTGCAGGGGCAACGATTGCAGCCTTTTTGGCTTATGGGGAAGCAGCTAGGACATCCAAACATCCTGAAAAATTTGGCAATGGGGCTGTGGAAGGTTTAATGGCTGCCGAATCTGCTAATAACGCCTCAACCGGCGGATCCATGACCATCCTCCTATCGCTTGGCATCCCTGGAAGTAATACAACGGCCATGATGATCGCTGCCTTTATGATCCATGGGCTACAGCCAGGTCCATTATTGCTTAGCCAGAGACCGGATATTGTCTATGGCATCTTTGTGGCTATGTTCATGGCCAATCTATTTCTGTTAGGATTAACCATCTTAGGGATTAGAATCTTTTTGCAATTGAACAGACTTCCTTATTCGGTATTCTCAGCAGCAATCATGATTCTCTGTACCATCGGAGCTTTTGGATTGAGCAATAATATGGATGATCTCTACCTCATGTTTGTTTTTGGATTGATTGGGTATTATATGAGAAAATACGGCTTTCCTATTGCCCCTGCTGTGTTGGCTCTCGTCCTCGGAGATCTTGCAGAACTCTCTTTGAGAAGGTCACTTTTACTCTCCCTGGGTGATCCCCTCATTTTGGTCTCCCGACCGATCAGTGCAATCTTAATTGCAGCTGCCGTCTTCTCTATCGTATATCCCCTATTTAAAAAACCCAAAGCCCTTAAGGATGTGGAGATGTAATGAAATTGCAGATGAAGGGGAATATGCAAACGAGGGAGATTTAAATTATACTTGTGAATAAGTGGACAAATATAGATGGAACGAGTGACACAGGCATTAGCCAATTTTTCAGCAAACCTGAGATTCGAAGACCTGGATCCTAAGCTCCTCCTTAATTTCAAGAAATATCTCCTTGACGGAATCGGCTGCGGTCTCTATGGGAGTTGCTTACCCTGGTGTCAAATCGTTAATCGATTTATTAAGGAACAACGCGGTAAAAAGGAATCGACCCTATGGCTGCAAAAATTTAGAGGTCCCAGTACGAATGTTTCATTGGGACTGGGTGTGATGATTCATAGTTTCGATTTTGATGACTATCACAATGCCAAAGTTCATCCTGGAGCGGTCGTGATCCCTGCAGTTATGGCCATCGGTGAACCATTGGGTGCCGATGGCAAATCGGTCCTCATAGCAATGGTTGCGGGATATGAGGCAATGATCAGGGTGAGCCTTGCCACGGGGCCAGCCTCCTCAAGATCGAAAGGATGGCATCTCACTGGTACAACAGGTACATTTGGTGCAGCTGCAGCAGCAGGAAGCCTTCTCGGATTAAATCAGGATGAGATGGCAAGTGCTCTGGGAATGGCAGGAACTCAATCCGCAGGCCTCTGGGCCTTTACAGCAGATG
>Ga0315288_10010114_pt1 | contig 11880 bp, 10 predicted proteins | sample YL17G11_20_MG_FD_203454 | JGI IMG/M metagenome (GOLD analysis project Ga0315288, IMG submission 203454) | Sediment microbial communities from Yellowstone Lake, YNP, Wyoming, USA - YL17G11_20 | ecosystem: Environmental > Aquatic > Freshwater > Lake > Sediment | place: USA: Wyoming | collected... | reverse complement strand
GTGACTGCAACCTGCGCAGGTGGCTTAGGGTTGAAATATGGTTTGTTCGGTCCAGAAGCTGAGTCACACCGACTCTGCCTCTTCCCCAGTTTCCGGTTGCTAGCGAGTGTTGGAATCTTTCAGTTACTATTCCTGGACGGACAGCAACTGAGACAGTTATGATTGGCCCTTTTACACCTATGCGTTCCAGTTGGTACTTTATGTCCCTTGCCAAGTTTCTGAATGCTATCCTAAAAAGATCTGCTAGCATTGGGCCTGCAAGTCTCAGTCGTTTGTTCTTGAAGTGGTCTTTGTCGTCAGGTTGTCTTCTTCCCAGTTTAAGCTCAACGGCTTTGCATGCCATTTCGCCTAAGAAGACAGCCTTGTCTCTTCTATTTTGGCTTGTTCTGCCGATGTGCGGCAAAAAGTTCTTATCTATTGCGGTCTCAGCTTTTTGAACGCGGTATTCTTCAATTTGTCCATGCGCAACACGGTTTCCTATGAAAAGAATAGCGTCCTTTGGGTTGTCCACGCCCAATGCTTTTTCAAAAGACGGATCCAGCTCAGCCTGCAGTTCCTTTTCAAGAGATACGGCTTCTGCTATGTCTTTGTCCGATTCGAGACTCAGAGCACGCATCAATACTACGAATGGAATCTCTGTCGGCACACCTGGAATTGAGACGTATATGGCTCCATCTGGCTTCAGTTTCAGTTCTATTCTAGCCCTGAAACCTACTGTTGTTGAGAATATCTTGGATTGATATATTGGTGTTGTGCCCTTGTCGTCTATATCTACGATAACACGGTTTGGGGCTAGATCTTCCATGGCTACTATTACTCTTTCGGAACCATTGACCACAAAGTAGCCGCCTGGGTCATCAGGATCTTCTCCACACGTTACCAGTTCTTCTCTTGAAAGTTGTGAAAGGAAGCATAGTTTTGACTTCAGCATTATGGGTATGTTGCCGACGTAAACGAGTTCAGTGTCTTGCTCTCTACCGTCTATCACTGGAGTCATTTCCAGCGCTACGGGTGCAGCATAGGTGAGGTTTCTGAGTCGGGCCTCAAGAGGATATATTTCGTGTTTTGTGCCGTCCACTTCTATTGCATATGGACCTGTTATCCTCGTTTGCGGGTCAATTATCCAGATCTGTCCCAGCTTGACCTTGTACGGGCTTTCTGGAACTTCAATCGAAATTTCTCCAACCTCATCTATCACTTCTTGCAAGCCACGATCAATAAACTCGTTAAAAGAGCCCAGATGTTGACGAACCAAGCCTTTTTCCTTGAAGAATGCATCTAGCATAATACGAGTATCTTCTTTTGAAATCTCAGTCAATCTAAGTCAACTCCAACGACTTGGCACGTGAGCTCTTGGGAACAATCTTACATGATGTGGATTTTCTCAAATCTTTGATTTCCTCCAACTGAAAAATGATCGTCGATATTTGGAACTAGCATCGTAAACTACGTAGCTGGCTAATAAACTTTTTGTACAGCAGTCGGTTTCTGTGTGGCTGGCGCTTTTCGCTCCTAGATCTGAGTGGGTTATCGCACAAAGTATTTGTTATGCGGCAGCAGACAGAGTTCGGGAGCAGAATTGGAAGAGCAAGAGTTCAGAGCAGCTATCGTTTGGCTCATCGCGAATGGGAAGACAGAAGAGGCCCTCGAACGGCTTGCTAAACATTACGGTGTCTGTGTACCCAAATTGAAGGTAGGGCTACCAAAAGGACATAAAGTGAGAACGCTTGGGTGTTATGACGCGAGAACCAAAACCATTTCTGTTTTCCATGGTAATGCACTCAAAGAGCCGTTCGTAGTCCTCCATGAATTTTATCATCACGTAAGAACGGGCATAGACACCAGGCATAGAGGAACAGAGAAATACGCAAACGAGTTCGCTGGAAAATTCATTCGGGCATACCAGTCGTTCGTGGTGGAAAGTTTGGGAAACAATTAATAAGAAAGGTTGAAAAGTCTCTATTTGTGTGCAGCGGTCGCCAAGCTAGGTCAAAGGCGAAGGACTCAAGATCGGGCGCTAAGGGTTTGGAGAGCCCCTATGAGCCATCCTTTCCCGTAGGGGTTCGCTGGTTCAAATCCGGCCCGCTGCACCAAAATCTCTGCTTTTTCGCATGTTTCAGGTGGCTTTCTGTTGTAGTTTAGTTGAACATTTCTATGGTAACGTTTATATTACGATTCACGATTTGTTGTGCTTGGCAGTTGTGGTAATGATGAAGAAGCTCAGAGCAAGTTCAGCAAGCAAGAGTGAGGAATGGAACGTTGAGATGATCGTGGACAGTTATTACATTTACGAGACCTTGATACACAGAAGACCAGCATGATAGGCGATTCGGCTAATCTCAACATGTTTCGGAACAGATAACTGAATAGGAAAAACAGAGTTTCCTTTGGTCATCCAATAGGCAATTGAACGTCGTTCCTCACGGTCAGTTTTTCTCGTTCTTAGCGCAAGATGAGTCAGCACTGCGTAGAGGATGAGAGTCTAGGCGCAGCAGATTAGGCTTTTTGAAATGTGAAATCAATGTGTGAAGCTAAGCAAACAATATATCGAGCATGTTGATTAGCAGATTTCCATAGCTAGCTGAAAGGCGTATATTAGTGAATTTGGCCGAAGAAATACGCAGGCTGAGTAAAGAGAAGAAAGCTGTGATTTTGGCGCACAACTATCAAAGGCCTGAAATCCAAGACGTAGCAGACTATGTGGGTGACAGCATAGAGTTAAGTAGAAAGGCTATGCTTGAGAGAGATGCGAAGTTAATAGTCTTTGCAGCTGTGGATTTTATGGCTGAATCTGCGGCAATTCTGAATCCGAACAAAAGAGTCTTGCTCCCGACTCTAGGAGCGCGCTGTCCAATGGCTCAAATGCTTAATGTTGAAGAGATTAAGAAAGCAAAGGCCCACTACCCCGATGCCCCATTGGTCTTGTATGTTAATACTTTGGCCGTGGCAAAAGCGCACTGTGACGTTTGCTGTACATCCGCAAACGCTGTGGAGATCATAGAATCGTTGGATGCTGAAACAGTGCTTTTTGGACCTGATCGCAACTTGGCTGAATATGTTCAGCGAAAAACTGGAAAAACAGTTATCCCCGTTCCTGAGTGGGGGTTTTGTCCAACTCATTTACTTTTCCAACCTGAGGATGTTCGAGTGCTTAGGATGCAGTATCCAGACGCGGTCGTCATGGCTCACCCTGAATGTAGCCTTGAAATGCAGAAGGTGGCTGATTTCGTTGGAAGCACTTCTCAGATGTATCATTATGCAATGAAAAGTCAGGCTGAGACTTTCATAGTGGGTACTGAAGAAGGGCTCCTGCACCGCTTAAGAAAAGATAATCCTGGCAAGAAGTTTGTATTGGCTTATGATGGGGCTGTGTGTCCGAATATGAAACTGAATACACTTGACAGGCTTTATGTGGCTTTAAAAGAGGAAAAACACTTGGTTTCCGTTCCTGAACCTGTGGCCAAGAAAGCGAGAAAGGCATTGGAGCGAATGTTAGAGGTAACGACCTGAGAACAGGCCGAAGCTCTTCCTTATTTTGTACTAGTTCTGTTTCGTGGCATCAGCTGCCTGATTAGGGTTATTCCTTAACAGAATTTGGCAATTATGAATGGAGCGGATTGAGCAAGGCCTAAGGCTATTAGTGGTTTCTGGCGATTCTGGAAGAGGCGCAGTGAAGCGAGGAAGAAGAACAAAGATGGGCAACCACGAACAGTTTATATCAGACGAAGAACTGAAGCGTACAAGAAGAAAAGAGAAACTGAAAGAACTCGTGGATTCCAAGGGGGAAAAGCAAGAAGTGGCAAACGAGCCTTTACATGTGTCTGATGCAGACTTCAATGATATCGTAAACAAAAACACGTTGACCTTGATCGATTTTTGGGCGTCATGGTGTGGGCCGTGTAGAGTGTTGGCACCGACGATTGAGGAATTGGCAAAGGATTACGCTGGTAGAGTCCTTGTCGGTAAGCTTAATGTTGATGAAAACCCAACTACAGCAGAACGTTTTCAGGTTTTTAGCATTCCAACGGTGCTGATAATGAAAAAAGGAAAGGAAGTTGATAGAATCGTTGGATGTGTTCCAAAAGATAATATTGAAGCTGCTTTGAAAAAGCATTTAGGGTAGGATAAAACATGGATACTTCTGAACGAAGAGTGATTGGGGCCTTGCTGCTCCTTCTGGGCGTTTCGTTTCTAACTGTAAGCATTTACACTGGCCAGATGAACGCCATGATAGAACTACTGAAGATACCTTTCCGCTTCTAACCTTTTTTTATGTGAGCCAGCATACGAGGCGTTGGACTTTTTTGCATCCTGCTTGATTGCGAGGTTTTTGATGAAAACTTCAAATATCGTAAGCAGAGTTAATCGTACTATGGGGTAGTTGTCGAGTTGTGTCCACCTGAAATTGGTTATCAAAGCGCCGAGGCGGATGCTCTGCTGGAATCTGCCAAGCTGATGATGGTGTCAGCGAGGACCGCTCCAAAATCCGCGGGAATAGATGACATCGTAACGTTGATTGTTTACGGGAAAGAAAAAGACGCTATTGCTGATGAGATGGAACACATAGCAAGAGATCGTGGCCTTGAGGGGTTTAAGCGAGATGCAAAGAACGTTAGGGATTCGGAAGCAGTTGTTTTGATTGGCGTTAAAGGTAGCAAGAGTTTTGGGTTGAACTGTGGAGCATGCGGTTACAGAACTTGCGAGGAGTTTGACAAAACAAGGAAAGTCAGGGGTGAAGATTTCTTGGGTCCAACGTGTCTGTTTAAGTCACTGGATCTTGGGATAGCATTGGGTTCTGCGACAAGAACTGCAGGCTTGCTGAACGTTGATAATCGCATAATGTATCGTGTTGGCACGGCTGCATTGAGGTTGAAGGTGTTGGAAGAGGCTACAGTCTTGATCGGTATCCCAGTCTCGGCTAAGGGCAAGAATATTTACTTTGACCGTGCCAAGTGATGATCATTGGTCTTTGCTTTGCATCTTTTCGTACATTTTTTCTAAAGTCCATCGGATGCTTGATCTCAGTTCCTTCAGACGTTCTGCGTCAATGTTTTTGATCAGTATCTCATGGATCGTGTCGCCTTCTCTGAGGATGTTGTACGAGAAGATCCTGTCTGTTGATAGCTGTCCTGCTCTGGCCAGTTCGCTGTCTCTTTCTTGCATTTTGACTAGGACTCTCTCAACCAAGAATTGAGCGAATGGTGGCGTGTTGACGTTGAATTTCTTGTCTTCTGCGGGAAGCACACGTAAAGAGTTCTCACTAGTGTGAAGAATGGCGAGGAGTTCGCCTGTTGCAGCGTTGAGTGGGACAACGTTTTCAGGAGTAGTCAATGGTTCGGCAGAATATCCGGTTTCTGGGGTGATTTCTTGCTTAAGCGAAGCTTCTTGGACATAAGCGGTTTTTCTAGTTATCTGAGGGTGCTTGAATCCTTTTTCAAGTAGAATTGAGTTTACTGTTTCAAGCATGACCTGCGCATCTTTGAGTTCTGTTTCCAATTGCTCCACTTTTTTCTCGAGGTTCCCTTTGAAACCGACCAGCCTTCTCATTTTCTCGGCGTCAGATTCATCGACCATTTTTCTTCACAAAGAGTATCATAAGTAGCTTTTCCTTTATCAAGCCTTTGAAGATAAATGCAACTATGCTACTTCTTTGACCGTGTACTCGCCTGGATTGACCTCTGAGCTTGAAGCGATGGGAACAGGCTTGATCTTGGCTTTTAATTCGTTCCTGAGGAAGCTTTCGAACTCTTTAAACACTGGACTGTCAGTGTCGTTAAGTCGGGTACACAGGCCTTTTCCTTCGAGGATTTGACTGAGGTCATAAAGGGCTATTTTGCTTGAAAAGCTAGGGTTCTCGTAAACGAGTTTGATCATGGTTTCTGGCGGCTTTTCCGAAAACAGCCAAGCAGTGTATGAAGCCTCAACGACGCGGTAGGAAAGACTCTCTCGGACTATGCATTTCTTGCTCGTAACTATTCTTTTGAAGGAAGAAAAAGAAACATTTTTAGTCCATAGAAAATTGTGATAGCACTCGTCAGCTTCAATACAGTCTTCGTTCTCGGAGGTTTTCCAGCCTCGACCCTTACATGAATCCTTAAACATTCGGAGAATTTCCCATATCTTGGGCATTTTCATCATCACCACGACCTTCCGACGGAAGTATCTTCTAGAACATTGTTCTATGTCTCAGCGATAAATTTAAACCTATTTGTCATGTTTTCTGCAAAAGTGTAGGATTGCTTGCTCAACTTTTAAAAACTTGAAGGCATTTAGGGTTTTTTCCGACAATTTTACGGTAAACCCCCGCTCTCATAGAATGACGAAAAACGGCCGTAGAAACCTACATTTTTCCGACAATAAAGGATAAATCATACGAGCATTTAATCTTGGAAATGGAAAGTGGAACCTTGCGGTTCAAGAGCAATGGCTTTCCGCTAGACGCCGTAGACATGGGGATTTTAGAGGCACTGCAGACAGACGCGAGACAAACCTACATGTCCATAGGCAAACAATTGGGAATAGCCCATTCAACAGTCTATGACAGAATAAAAAGAATGGAACAGTATGGGATCATCAAGAAATATACAGCCATAATAGATGCTGAAAAAGTCGGCAAAGGAAAAATCATGGCCGTGATGACGGTTTTCACTGATCCAAAAGAAAGCGAGAGGGTTGCGGAGAAACTCTGCGAGGCGCCACAGGTCTTGGAAGTCTACTCGTCCCTTTCGGAAGAGTTGCAGATAATAGCGAAAGTTGTTGCAGAAAGCCAAGAAAGCCTGCACGATTTCATTGCCAACTCTGTGGCTCCTTTACATGGTGTTTTGAGAATTCGCACTTCAATGGTGACGAAGAAATTCAAGGAAATACCACTTTCAATACTCAATGACCCAGAAGGCTAACATTTATAAAAGAAACACATAATATAATGGAGAAAAATATGACCGCCGAGCAAAACAAGATTCTGAGAACCGTTCCCAGAGAAAAGGCCTTTTACTTCTTCACGTCCATTGGAAACTACACTGGTGTAAGCGCCATATCTTTGAAAGAGTTTATGGAGAAAATAAACGTTGTAGATGTGAAGTCTTTAGAATTCCATCTTCTTCGGAGGGATTTTGAAAAGTGGATTTCAGAGGTTCTGCAGGACAACGAGTTGGCGGCGGAGTTTAGGAAGTTACAGGAAGCCAATTTGACGGGTTATCCTCTTCGGAACCGGTTATATGTAGCTGTTTCCAAGCGTTTGAAAAACTTGAACTCAGCTTAGCTCAGTGCTTTCTGGAAGTGTTTTTCTAGAATCGTTACCGCTGCAGCCTCCGCGTTGATTCCGGTTGTGCTTCCTCTGTAGTCTGGGATGTGATATTCTGCGGCTTCAGAAACTGTTTTTGGGTAGAAATCCAGCTTACTTGGTCCCCACTCACCAATATATTGAGGTATTTTGTTGATGGCTTCGCGGACGGTGTTGTTTTCGTTGATCAAATGTTGTAACAAGAGGGTCGTTGCATCATCATTGTCAGATCCGTTGACCCATCCGTCCCAGCTTATGAACACTTTCGCGCCTTTCTCCACAAAGGCTTCGGCTGTTTCATAGTAGTCTTTCTTTAACCCATTGCAGCTCATCAATATGATGACCGTGTCATCGAACCTTCCTGTCATGCACTCCGTGACGAATTTGGGAGTTATCGCAAAATACAGTATTGGATCACCAGTGATGTTGCACAGTTTGAGCTGATCGTTCGAGTACTGGTCATAGTTCTTTGACCTGTCTCTTTCCGAAGTAGATATAGCGACGTACTTGGACTCGTCTAAGGCAGAGTGTGCTCTCCAGATTATTAGTTTGTATCCCATGGAGGACAAGGTCTTGTAGTTTTCTACGGTGGCGTTGTCTGAGTAGTAGTCAACCTTGGAGAAGCGCATGGAGAGCAATGCTTTTGTGTTATCGAAGAAAGTCTGGTTCACGTAGCGGGAACTGTTGGTAAGTTGGGAGCTGCTCAATTGGTCTATGATTGCGGCTCGCGGTTCACCAGGCACTGAAGAATAGTAGTAGAAGAGAATAGTTGCCAAGAGGGATATGATCACAACTGATGTAATCAGGTAGACTAGTGTCTTTTTTGTCACAGGTCTTTCACTCTTGCCGCTTGCATTCCCATCGTTGATCTACTTGCCTCTAAGCGCCTATTGGATATAATGAGGGAAAACGAGAATATGTCTATTTCTCTTTACGCTTTCTCAAGCTAAGCATGGCGCCAAGCAGCATGACAAGTGTCAGATAGGTTGCCAATCGTGGCATTGGTTGTTTGGCCAGCGAGACAGAGTACCCACCTACAGGGACTGAGACTACCATGATTCTTGCAGTGTCTGATTGCACAGCTATGCCATTGGAGTCTGTGACTTTGAGGAACACGAAATATACTCCTGTTGTTGAGGGAGTGAATGCCCATGCGCTTGATGTTGCTCCTGAAACGGGGTTTCCGTCTAGGTACCATTGATATGTGTAGGCAGGTGTTCCGCCTGTCACGTTTGATGTGAAACCTACTGATTGTCCTAACGTGATCGTTGCACTGAGCGGATTTATTGTCACGGCCATCTGGACTGCAAGTTTGTAGTGGGCAGTAGTTGTGTGAGGCCCACTCATTGCTGCGGTGATTGGGTTTACTCCATTGCCCTGTGAGGTTCCATCTACGTCCCAGTAGTTGAAGGTGTATCCTGTCACCGGTTGTGCTGTTAATGTGACGCTTGTGGAAGAATCGTACCACCAGCCGTTTGCTGGGCCTGTTTCTCCTGTAGGATTACGTGTTGGTTGGGGAGTCAGCACGCTTGGGTCAGTGAGTACTGTCAACAGGTATTGTGTCTTGTAGTTGCCTGTTATTGTGCCTGAGCTTGTGATGGATATTGTTGCGCTTTGCATTGTTGATAGTCCAGTTGTACTTGTCCATACGTATCTTCTAATGTTCGATGTTGCTACTAGTGGTGATTGGAAGGCGAAAGTGTGAGTTGAGTCTTTGTCCCACCAGAAGGACCTGGCAAGGCTAGTGACGTTGTAGCTACTGCTGTCTATTGTCACGACTGTTCCTGTGAAGTCGGAGCTAGCGCCCGATTGGCTGATAGTGACGTTGTATTGTATGGCGTAGTTAGCTATCACCGTTTTTCCTTTGTCCATCAGAACTGTGGTTGGCGATGCTAGTGGGTTGGCGATTTCAGACATGTCTCCTGTTGACCAACCGTTAAACCTGTAGCGTGAAGTGCCAGGTATAATGTCAACGAACGCATCTGTAGATATTGTGGCTAATGCTCCTGCGCTATACCAACCGGCTCCAGAGGGCGAATTGACGCCTGATGGACTCGTCGCCATTGTAAGATAGTATTCCGTGTGGTAGTTGCCAACGACTGTCCCTGAAGCAGACACTGTGATAGAGCCACTTTGAATGGTTATGAGGCCAGTCGTGTTTGTCCAAACATATCTTTTGACGTTGGGAGTAACTACCAGCGGCGATTGATAAGTGAAGTTGTGCGTGGAACCACTGTCCCACAAGAACAAGTGAGGCAGGTCTGCGATACTATAGTTGTTTCCATCAATTGTTACGATGGTCCCTGTGAAGTCAGATGTGATGCCAGCTTGGCTGAACGTTACCTCGTATTTCACTTGGGTCGCGAATGTGCCTGTTACGTTTCCAGCGCCTGTGATCGTTAAAGTGTCGCTTTGGAGTGTTGATAGTCCGCTTGTTGAGCCCCACACATATTGCTTGCTTGCATTCACGACTAGTGGTGAATTGAAGGAGAACGTCACGGTTGATCCAGCATCGAGCCACATTGATGCAGGTAGGGTGTTGAAGGTGTAGGCTGTAGAGTCGACTGTCACGATTGTTCCTGTGAAGTCGGAGCTAACACCGGTTTGGCTGAAGGTAATCTGGTATTGGGTCTTGTAGTTGCCTGTGACAGTCAACGGGCCTCCGACAGTTATCGGAGACGACGGACCAGAAACACCAACAATAATGAACCTCTTTCCGCCAGTCGAACTTGAAACATTGCCATAAGAATAAACCACAGATGCGCCGTCATCAACCCATATGCTGTAGGGCAGTTGTCCGAAAGTTACAGGCGTACTATTGACGGTAACCACGCTACTGGAAGCCGAGGAGTCTAAACCTGAATGGGTGAACGTGATGGTGTATTGGGTCTTCCAGTTTGCGACTGCTGTTTTGGGTCCACTCATTGATATTGGATCGCTCTGAGCGTAGTTTGTTCCCGAGGCGTCACTGTTCCAATTTGTAAAGACTCGGCGTGTTCCATTGCCGTGGTCAACGATTCCAGTATCCAGTGCGGCATAAGCTGTGGCGCTACTATCATACCAGCCTTGACCACTTGGTGTGCCATATGGTGAAGAGACTGTTAGATAGTATTGGGTCTTGTAGTTGCCTGTGACAGTCAACGGGCTCCCAACAGTTATTGGAGACGACGATCCTGAAACGCTGACAAGGACAAACCGTTTGCCACCAGTCGAACTCGAAACGTTGTTGTATGAGTAAGTGATGGAACTACCACTGTCAACCCATATTGAATAGGGTAGTTGACCAAAAGTCACGGGTATGCTGTTAACAGTCACAACGGTGCTGGAGGCTGATGAGTCTAGCCCTGAGTGAGCAAAGGTTACGAAATACTGAGTTTTCCACGTCGCTACTGCGGTCTTTGCTGCATTCATCGTTATCGCGTCACTTTGCGCATAGTTTGTTCCCGAGGCATCACTACTCCAGTTTGCAAACACTCGACGGGTACCGTTTCCTTGGTCGATAAGCCCCACGTCAAGAGTAGCATAGGCTGTTGTGCCACTGTCGTACCAGTTTTGGCCGCCAGGTGTGCCGTATGGTGAGGAGACTGACAGGTAGTATTGGGTCTTGTAGTTGCCGATTATGCTTCCGAATGTTGTCACTGTTAGTGAACCACTCTGAAGTGTTGATAGACCTGTCGTGGATGTCCAGACGTAGCGTTTTGTGTTTGAGGTGACTAGTAGGGGTGATTGGAAGGCGAAAGTGTGGTTGGATCCGATTTGCCATGCAAATGAGATTGGCAGGTTGGAAACTTGGTAGTTGGTGCCGTCAACAATGAGTGCTGTTCCTGTGAAATCTGTGACTGCCCCCGTGATGTCAAATGTCACTTTGTTTTGAATCACGTAGTTTCCAGTAATGCTTCCTGAAGTTGTAACTATTAGTGTGTCGCTCTGGAGTGTTGATAGTCCGCTTGTTGAGCCCCACACATATTGCTTGCTTGCATTAACAGTAAGTGGCGAACTGAAGGCGAAGATGTGTGACGAGCTGGCATCCCACCAGAAAGATGCTGGCAACCCGCTGACACCATAGTCAGTGCTGTCTATCGCCACAACTGTTCCAGTAAAGTCTGTTCCAACGCCCGACTGGTAGAAAATGACCTGATACTGTATCACGTAGTTGCCGGTGACTGTTGTTGGTCCCGTGACTGTTACTGGAGATGTGGGACCAGTGACGCTGTTCAATCTGAATCGTTTGCCAGCAGTGCTACTTGAAACAGGAGACGAATAAGAGTAGACGACGCTTGAACCAGAATCGGTCCACAACGCATATGGAAGATCAACAAAAACCTTTCCACTACTGTTCACTGTTACGACGGTGCCTGTGGCACTGGAATCCAAGCCAGATTGAGCAAACGTAACTTGATACTGTATCACGTAGTTGCCGGTGACTGTTGTTGGTCCCGTGACTGTTACTGGAGATGTGGGACCAGTGACGCTGTTCAATCTGAATCGTTTGCCAGCAGTGCTACTTGAAACAGGAGACGAATAAGAGTAGACGACGCTTGAACCAGAATCGGTCCACAACGCATATGGAAGATCAGAATAGGTCTTAGCGCTGCTAT
>Ga0315288_10010113_pt1 | contig 11881 bp, 11 predicted proteins | sample YL17G11_20_MG_FD_203454 | JGI IMG/M metagenome (GOLD analysis project Ga0315288, IMG submission 203454) | Sediment microbial communities from Yellowstone Lake, YNP, Wyoming, USA - YL17G11_20 | ecosystem: Environmental > Aquatic > Freshwater > Lake > Sediment | place: USA: Wyoming | collected... | reverse complement strand
TTTCGCTCGACTACACGCTCATGCCGCCGCTGATGGTGGCGTGCGTTATCTCCACACTCGTCGCCCGCCGTTTCCACCGTGAATCGATTTACACCGAGCCGCTCCGACGCCGCGGGGTGGAATTGGACCGCGAGAGCGCCCGGCTCGGGGCCGCGACCCAACGGACCGTCGGCGATCTCATGCGCGCACCGGTGCCGCCGCTGAAATCCACCGCCAGCTTCCGCGAGATCGCCGACCGCTTTCTCGCCAGTCCCTACAACTTCCTGCCCGTCGTGGATAGCGCCGGGCGGCTGCTGGGCGTGGTCGCGTTGCAGGACCTCAAACAACACCTGAGCACGGGTCACGAAATCAGCGCCGTGATTGCTTATGACGTCATGCGGCCGCCGCCCCCGTGCCTCACGCCCGACCAGACCCTGGTGGAAGCCGTGCCCATCCTGTTGGCGAGCGAGCAACGGAACATCCCGGTCGTCACCACCCGCCAGGAGAACAAGCTCGTGGGAGCGGTCGTCCGCGCGGAGGCCCTGGGCATCCTCTCCGAGGCGATTGCCGTGCGCGAGGCCACGAGGGAGTAACGACGACCCCGTTCAGGCTGGGCTAAACGAATCAGGGCTCAACCCGAGAACCGAAGTTCCCGGCGAGGACGCCTGGGCCACGCCTCAGCCTACTCTCCAGGTTCGAAGACTGCGTCCCGGCGTCTCTGTCCCCAAGCGGTTTTTACTTCGCAAACCGGCGGCGATGGCCTATCAAGTCCCTGAACAATGACTATGAAAGACAACCCCACTGCCAGCCCTGTCACCCGTCGTCAGTTCCTCAGCAGCGCCGCCTTCGCCGCGGCAGCCTTCCAGGTCGTCCCCGGCCATGTCCTGGGGCTCAACGGCGCCACCTCTGCCAACCGCCGGCTCAACCTCGCCGGCATCGGCGTCGGTGGCCAGGGCGCCTCGGACCTGGATAGCATCACCAAATCGAGCGACGTGAACATCGTCGCCTTGTGCGACGCGGATTGGCGTCAGGCGGCCGGGATGTTCAAGCGGTTCCCGAACGCGAAGCAGTACCGGGACTTTCGCAAGATGCTGGAGGAGCAAAAGGATATCGATGCGGTGGTGGTCGCCACGCCGGACCACAACCACGCCCCGGCGTCGATGCTGGCGCTCCGGATGGGCAAGCACGTCTATTGCGAGAAACCGCTTACCCACTCCGTCTTCGAGGCGCGGAAAGTGGCCGAGATGGCGCGGGAGAAGAAGGTCGCCACGCAGATGGGCAATCAGGGTCAGGCGTCTGAAGAAACCCGTCGCCTCTGTGAAACCGTCTGGGCAGGCGCCATCGGGAAGGTGCGGGAGGCACACGTGTGGACGGACCGCCCCTCTCAAGGCCTCTTCAACGAGTACTGGCCGCAGGGGGTGGATCGGCCGAAGGACGAACCCCCCGTGCCGGAGGGCCTTGCCTGGGATATCTGGCTGGGCCCGGCGCCCCAGCGCTCGTATCACCCCGCCTACCTGCCCTTCAAGTGGCGCGGCTGGTGGGATTTTGGGACCGGGGCGCTCGGCGACATTGGCTGCCACGCATTGGACCCGGTCTTCCGCGCACTCAAGCTCGGCTCGCCGGTGGTCTATCCTGAAACCCGCGCGGCCCAGGACTCCACGGCGGGCCAGCCTGCTTTCCATCCCGCCAGCGTTCAAGCGTCCTCGACCCGCGTGAACAAGGAGACCTATCCGCTGGGTTCGATGATCACCTACCAATTCCCGGCCCGTGGCAGCCAGCCGCCGGTCAAAGTGGTCTGGTATGACGGTGGCCTGCGACCGCCCCGGCCGGAAGGTCTGCCGGACGATGAGGCAATGGGCGACAACGGCCGGTTGCTGATTGGGGAGCAAGGATTCATTCTCGACAGCCGGCTGTTCCCTGAATCACGGCGCAAGGAAGTCAGCGAAGTGCCCAAGACGATCTCGCGCTCGGTGGGTCACTACAAGGAATGGGTGGAGGCCTGCCAGGGCGGGCGGCCGGCCGGGTCCAACTTCGATTGGGCAGGTCCGCTGGCGGAGATCGTTTTGCTGGGCAACGTGGCCTTGCGCGTCCAACTCCGGCAGGCGCTCACCAAGGCCAGGCTGGTCTGGGATCCCAAGGCGCTCAAGTTCCCGAACCTCGACGCGGCGAATGCGTTCCTCCACCGCGAATACCGACAAGGCTGGACGCTGTAAGGCGCTCGCCTGAGTCACGAGACAATGAATCGCCGGGCCAGCGGGAGCTTGTAGAGGAACGCGTTCAGGATCGGCCGGGCCTCACGCATCCCTCGCATCCGGAGGAGTTGCCGGGCGAGTTGGCACATCCTCCCGAGGTTGCCCGGACGGAGCTTGCAGTATTGCAGCTCTGCCCGGGTGAGGAACACGCGCCGCCTCGACGCCTCGCACGTGCAGGCGTAGTCGCGGTCGATGGCTTGGCTGGCCCTCCACTGGCCCTCCGCGTTCACGTTCACCCGCTCGTTGGGCTGCAAATACACCTCTACCAGCGGCTCCGGGACGTTGAAGACCCGGTCCACCTGGAAGTGCTTCACCAACTGGAAAAAGAAATGGGCGTCCTCACAGGCTTCCAAGGACTCGTCAAACCGGATGGCATCCGTGCGACGATGAAAGATCGCCACCGTACCCGGCAGCGCCTCGAGCAGGAGATCCGCTCTCTCGATGAAGGGGTGCGTGACCCGGCGAGCCCGCCGACGGCTCGCCAGGATGTAAAGATACCCGCAGAGCCCTAGCGGCAGGCCCGTCTCTTGAGCCCGCTGATGCTGCTTCTCCAGCTTCGTGGGACGATAAACATCATCGTCATCCAGATACGTGATCCATTCCCCGGCGGCCACCTGCAGACCCCGATTGCGGGCCCGGGCCGCGTTCCGGGCATGATCGTTCTCGATCAGCCGGATTCTGGGCTCCCGCAGAAACGGCTGCAATCCGCGCTGCTGGGCAACCCGCGATGCGGGAGGATTGTCGTCCACCAGGACGACTTCGAAGTCGGTGAACGTCTGGGCCAGGACACTCTCCAAGGCCCGCGGCAGCAGGTGGTTTCTCTTTCGCGTTGGCAGGATGACCGAAATCACAGGCATGGCAGACCCGCCTTACAGCGGATGCAGAGGCTCCTTGCCGAAGACCTTCTTGATGCGGCGCACGCCCCGGCGGAGCCAGCGCATCCGCCGCAGCCAGTCCGTATAGAGGTAGAACCGGATGCGGAACTCCGCCCGGCTCAAACGCGGTTGCCCGTAGCGCCGGCGGATCGCCAGGAAGTTCTCAAACTGCCGGACCAGGTTCGCATCGGTGATGGACCCGCGGCGGCGGCGGTAGAAAGTCAGCACGTGCGGGATGGGCACGCACTCGTAGTGGTGCATGGCCCGCACCAGCCACTCGTAATCCATGGTAAAGCGGTCCGACACATCCAGCAACCCCACCTTCTCGTACGCCTCCCGATGGATGAAGGTCGCGGATTGGTTGATTCCCGTCCGGGTCCCGAGCAGGTCCTTCAGGTTGTAGTCCCAGCCGGGGACGGTTTGCTCGACCGATCCATCGTAACGCAACCAAGTGATTTCCCCGCAGAAAATGCGGGTCTGCGGATGCTTCCGGACCTGTTCCAGGAAGATCCGGAGAGCGTCGGGGGCCAGCAAGTCATCGGCGTTGAGCCAGATGATCCACTCCCCCGTGGCGCGCTGAATCCCCTTGTTCACCGCATCTGACAACCCGCGGTCAGGTTCGGAGATCCACTGGATGTCCGATTGTTGTCTCAGCAACTCCACCGTGCCGTCAGTCGAGCCGCCGTCGATGACCCACTGCTCCAACTCCCCGGGGCCCAGTCCCTGCTGGCGCACCGACTGGAAGTTGTGGAGGATGAAGTCGCGGCAGTTAAAGGACGGGGTGACGACCGAGAAGATCATGGGTGCAAGGCCGGAGGCCGGCCTGTCTTAGACGTGTGCCTTGGTACCGCAAGCTGTCAGGTAAACCGTCCGCAACCGGCGGGCGACCTCGAGCCAAGTGAACCGGGAGTCCAGCTCGGTAGGCTGCGGAGCATCCCAGAGCCGTTGCAGGGCCTCGCCCGCACGGTCCGGCTCCAGTGTCTCGGTGAACGCGAGACCGGAGAACAGCGCGTCCTTTGTGTACGGCGCGCGGAACAGGAGGACCGGCTTCCGCGCCGCCATGGCCTGCATGACACTCAAAGGCTGCGTTTCTCGCACGCTCCACAAGGCGAACAACCGGCAGGCAGCGTGCGCCGAAACGAGGAGGTCATCTTCGTTGCGGAGGTTCTGGAGCCAGAGGCCTTCGTGGCGGTGGTTCACGCACATGGCGGCTTCGACGGCTTGGCCGTAAGCGGCTTGGTCCGGTAAAACTGAGCCGAGCAGCACCAGAGGGAGCCGCCGTTGGTTGCAGGCCTCGGCCAGGGCCAGTTGCCCTTTGCGTTTCTGGATGGCTCCGACACAGAGCACGAAAGGGGCGTCTCCGTGCGCCCGGTGCCACGCCTCGGGCGAGCCGCGGAAAAACCGTTCATCCACGCCGTTCGGCACCACGTGAATCCGCCGGGGCGGGACGCCGAAAATGACCTCTGCCGCCACGGCATCCGCCTGGGTGATGACCACCACCGCAGCGGCGCCTTGCACAGCGTCTGACCGACCCGGCTGTCGCAAGAGGTGGGCGCGAATCCACCGCCGCGTCGCGGCCCGGCGGAGCCGCAGGCTGCTCCGTACGCCACCGAACAGCAGCGTCAGCACGTAGGGCCGTCCGGCGCACCGGACCAACTCCGTGAGGCGGATCAAGTAAGGAGGGAGACTGACGAAATGGTAGAGGTCGGGAAGCGGCCGCTTCTCCGACCAAGAGAACAGCTCCGCGGAGACGCCTTCTCCCACGGCGTTTAGCGCCCGGCAGGTTTCTTCCGCCTGCACTTGCAGACCGCCCGTCATCAGGCTCATCGGATACTCTGGAACAACGCAGACGTGCATCTGGCTCACGATCGCGAAGGAAGGCGAACCTTGAAGATCACTCCATCGCTGGCTCGCGGAAAGAGGACACGGCTGATGTCGTCCAAAAACACCAGCTTCCTGGGATTCAGGGGTCGAATCTCCTTGCCGATGGGGTAGTAGTGGAAATCCACGACGTCCAAACCGCAGCGGGTGATAAGTTTCCTCAGCACGAGCGGGGAGAAGTAGTAGTTGTGGTCGGGATGGACTCGCTCTTCCTTGAAGACATAGTAGATGAACCGGAAGAAGCAGTAGGCGTTGATGGTCGTGATGATCAAGTCCGTCGTCGGCCTCATCAACTGCTGCACCGAGCGCAAGAACAGCCCCGGATTCTCCAGGTGCTCGATAATCTCTCCGGCCACAATGAGATCGTACTTTTCGCCGAGGACCGCGGGATGGGAGAAGCCTTCGACGTTGTCCAGGTAGGTCCTGGGAAAGCCATTTCCCTGCAGCCAATCCACTCCTTCCTTGTCGGCATCAACCCCCACGAGCGACGTTGCACGTTGGGCGATCATGGCGTGGAGCAGCGCGCCATTCGCAAGTTTATGCTGTGTATACGGCCAGTCGGTGCAGCCCAGGTGCAGCACACGCCGCCCCGCGCACTGCTCGAGGAGGTAACCTACCCGCTCAACCAACAAGGCGCGATTCATGATGGGACTCTGGTACACGAGCCGCCCAACAACCGCAACGCCAAATCCGGAGCCCTTTGACGGTCTGTGGGCAGATTGTTGGACACCCTCGCGGATGACGATTGGCGGGGTCTGGGTGTGCCCGAGGTCCAACAGGCGCGCGCCTCAACCGGAGGAGTCCCCCGTCGGCGCGGGACGCAGTCGGTTCCGCAACACCGCGGGCGAATGGTGCCGATCGAGCACCGCTTGGTACCGTTGGATGAGCGCATCGTCATCGTATGACTCAATGGCCCGCAAGGCCGCCGGAAGCTGGCGGGGGTCGGTTACGCAAAGGGGCAGATCATTCTCGAGGAAATAGCGCGGCAGCGACGCATACGCCGGTCCATAAACGAGCAACGGCCGGCCCGCCGGCAGACTCTCGGCCAGTCTGCTGGGAAATGACGTGCTCACCATCATGCGGTGTTCAGGTTCAAAGCTGTAGGGCAGGAAAATCACCCAAGACCGCGCCAACCGCTTCCGACACTCGGAGTCCGAGGCTCGATGGATGATTTCCAGATCCTCACTCCGGCCCAACTCCCGCTCGACCAGCCTCGGGCTGGAATACGTCATCACCACCAACCGCAAGGGGTCCTCGCCGTTGTCCCGGTTCCACACCGGAATGGCACGCAGCAGATCGCGCAGAGGCGCCAGATAAAGATGATTCACTGCTCCCAGAAACGCGATCTCCCGCACGCCACGGTCACGTGGCCGGTACGGGTGGGGGCTTACCTTGTCGGTCGGAAACGGGAGCGGCAACCACTCGGCTCGCTTGCCGTACTTCGCCAGCAGATGTTCCGTGTAGCCCGGACTGATAGCAAACACCCGGTCGGCGCTTCGGAGCAGCCGTCGCTCCCGCGTGCGGGTCCACCGCGCCAACACCGGCTGCCCTGCTTGTCGGGCTGATTCCTCCAAGTCGTCCACCAAGTACACGTCCAGCGGCAGTCCCGTCGCCCCGGCCACTGCTCCCGCGATGGAAAGAAACCACGGGGCGCCGCCAAACAGGGCGAATACCCGCTCGGCTCTGCTGGCCCGGATCCGCCGCGCCACCTGGGGTAGCGCGGCGCGGAACAGCATCAACTCCAACATCAGCTTGGGCGTGCGGAGGGATCGCGGACACCGAAGGGAGCACAAGTCGGGGAAGAAGGCGCTGGGGACGCCGAGACCGGCGGCGATCGCTCGGAGGGAAAGCGTGGGATTCAACCGATGGGTCACCACAAGCACCACTTGGTCACGCATGGCCTGTAGCCAATTCCAGGCGAGCACATGGCAGCCGTGACCGCCCGTCCTGAGCGGCGGCGCGTCGGTCAGGAGGACATAGCGTGGAAGGCGGATGTCCAAGGGGACGACAGGAAGATCCGTCGGGCTCATTTCCACGCGCAGAGGTAGATGGAGGGATGGAGCCAGCGCACGTCTTCGCGGGTCGCCGCGTGGATCAGCCGGCGAAGGATCGCCTGAGAAAGCCGCATCAGGGGGACCTTGAGCCACCGGTGCCGCCGCACGCTCGCCACGCTCTCGTCGGCAAACTCGACGCGCTGGAAACCCGCCATCCCCAGGAGTGCGCGGGTGGCGATGCTGGTGTAGGCCCAGACGTGGGTGATGTCATTGAACAAGTTCCGACCCACGAACGGGCTGTCGCCATTGGGCGCGCGCAGGATCAAGGACCCGCCCGGCTTGAGCGTGCGGTGGCACTGTGCGAGAAACTCGATCAACACGTCCTTCCGCAGGTGTTCGATGAAATCAATCGCGATCAGGCAATCCCAGTTCTCCGCCGGGTGGCGTTTGAGTTCCTCGAGCGAGTCTGCCTGGATCACCGCCAACCCCGCCGACCGCGCCAGCACCGTCTGGCACTCCGCGGAATCGCTCCCCGAGGCGTGCGTGTAGCCCTGCTGACGCAGATATCGCAGCATGACGCCGGGACCGCAGGCGATCTCGTAAATGAGCGCGTCGCGCTGGGGCGGCAGCCAAGACGTCAGCAACCTCTGATACGTGGGGGCCATCAGGGCAGTGAGGGCGTCCACGTCCGCGGAGGTGTTCAATCCCCGCGCAGTGGCTTGGTAAGTGTAATAGGCGGCGCCGTGCATGGCGGGAGATCCTATTTTGGTCCTGTCACTTGGTGAAATGAAACAGCCCCACCGGAAAGTCTGAATCGGAAGCCATGTCCAAGGAGGCCAACGGCCCGGCATTTCCCACGAGTTGATACTCGATCAAGGACAAGCCTGAAAACAGGGCGAGGGCTTTCTCATACGAGAAGACCCGATGGGCGTTGAACACCACACGTGAAATCGTGCCGATGGGTAGTGACACATACAGATTCCCGCCTGGCGTGAGCACCCGGCTCAACTCCCGCCCAGCCCTGATGGACCCCTCCGGATCAATGGGGTCTCCGTACCTTCCCAAGCCAATGTGTTCGATCACACAGAGCGAAGACAGGCTCGTCACCTCAGCGTCTCCAAAAGGCAAAGCGGTGATCGTCCCGCTTTGATACTCTAGGCCGGCAACGCTCACTTTCAGCGGCCGTATATCTACCGAGATGGTAGGCACGATGCTCGCCATGCACCCGACCAGCAAGGCGGTCGAGCCCACATCCACGTGCTTGACAGGCCGGTGTTGGAACACCTTCTGGAACGCCCAAACGTCCTGGTAGAAGTAGTATCCGACCGGTGTCTCGGCAGCCCAATCCCCAAGCTGGGGCAGCAGATTGCGGTACGGGACGCCACCGCCGCTTTGCCGGCGGTAATCTCTCAGATGCGTCCAGAACCATTGGAGACGCCGCAAACCCCGCAACGGGTTGGGCGGAACGAAACAACGAACGAAAGTTCGGGTTGGCTCGCGCATCATCCTGCCCGTTCTAAGCCCAACGCCCTTGCGCCTGGCATTCAAGTCTCGGTCGTCTTTGCATGGCCGATGGTGGCTCAAGTCAAGAGCTTGGGGAAACTCCGGAAGCGTTGCCTACCTCTGGGCTGGGCGGCTGCATCAGACGCCGCCGCAGCCCAAGGCTTTGAAATGGCGCAAACCAGTAGTTGGTGCATAGGCCCGAAGCCAATCCGGCGATCGGCAGCCCGATGACGCCAAGCGACAATGCGAGAGGCGGCCCGACCAGCAGATTGAGCGCGCCGTTGGCCAGGGTGGTCCAAAGAAAAGGATTCCGTCCGGAGGCCAACACGAATTGCGCCATCGCCGCCCCCGCCGCCATGATCGTGTAATCAACACCCATTAAAACCAAGACGGACGTCGAGACATATCGATCAGGTCCGACCCAATGCTCGACGAAACTCGGGCTGGCCAACACGAAGACGGCATTCGCCGCCAAGCCAACAGAGACCACCCATGCTATCGTCCGGCTCATGCGTTGGAGCGCGCCGGCCTTGGCGCCCGCCGCCAGCTCGCGCGTGAAGAGCGGGAGCTGAGGGTAAGCCAACTGCATGACAGCTTGGTTTAACATCTGACCGATGCGCTGCGCCAGATAAAAGCCGGGCACCACTTCCGCTCCCAGGAGAAACCCCAGCAGTGGCACCTGCACGGACGTCACGCAGAACGCGCTCAGGTTCAGCACGCCCATCGGGGCGGCCACGTGCAGGAACCGCCTCATCAACCCGCCCGGCAGGCGCGCCACCCTCTCCAGCCGCGCGCCCGCCACCCGCCGCACCGCCCACCGCAGCGCCAGGCAGTGGGCCACACTGGTAAGCGCCACCACCGACGCCATCTCTGGCAGCCTTCCGCCTAGCATGAGCGCGCCCAGCGCGCCGAAACCGGAGATGAACAGAGAGGTTCCTGCCAGGAAGCGCGTGACATAGGTCATGGCCAGCCCGTCCAGCAGGGCCTGGTACGGCTTGTTCTGCAGCGAGAGCACCACTGCGCCGCCCAGGAGATACCACGCCACCGCAGTCCCCGACCCCGCGCCGGCCAGCAGTCTGCCTTGGGGCAGGATGACTTGGTAAAGCAGAACCAGCGCAAAGACGCCCGCCAAGATCAGCCAGCGGAAAACCCGGAGGCTACATGCAAACACGTCGCTAACCCCGCCCCAGCCGCCGCGCGTCTCGATGAAGTCCGGCCCCGCCGGCGGCCGCCCCTCCTCTTCCCGCAGGGAGTAGGCAATCTGCCGGGCCATCACGAAGCTCAAGCCGAAATCCGTCAACTGCAGCACCGCCAGTGTGCCAATGAAAGAGAACCACAGGCCCGATTCCGTCTTGCCTAAGAGGCGGATGACCAAGGGCACGGCCACGAGCGCCGCAAACGCGCTGCAGGCCTGCTGGTACCAGCCAGCGATTACGCCGGAGCGGACCGGATGGTCCACTACCCATTGAACAACAGCGCCCCGCTTCATGCGTGAAACGGATTCGGCCACGGGATCTCAACCACCGCCCGCCTGGGCCCAAGGAACGGCCTCCAGGATTGCCGGCAAATCATGGCGATACGCCCAGTCGGGGTAGTGCGTTTGGAACCGCCGCACGCACTCAGACCCGATGAGCCCGGCAGAACCCGTCACCACCACGGTCTTCATGTCGCGCTCTTTTCGGGCAAATCCTGGCATTTCACAAGCCAATTCCCCTGCGTCGATCACAAGGGAAGTTACTGGGGATGCGATCGAGAATGGCCAGCGCTGGCTGATGACCCAACCTGAACCGGCAAATGAGCTGCCGGAAAACAACACCGTCCTATGCGAGGCTGCGCGCAGTCTGGCCGGCCAGGAGTCTGAGAGTGATCGCTTTGATTCTCGACGCGCGGCGTGAGGCCGCGCAACGGCGGCCCGGTCGAGATCCTTACTTCGCCTCGCTCGTCAGGATCTTCTCGAGCACTTCATCGGTGATCGTGTGAGGCATGCCCTCGAACCGCACGATTCCCTGCGGGTCGATGAGGAGCGAATGCGGGATGGCGGTGACCTCCACCGCCTGGATCATCCGCTTGCGGGTGTCGATGGCCGAGGCGTACTCGATCTTGGGATTCACCAGTTCGCGCACCTGTTCTTCGGGTTCCACGGACAGCCCGATCACTACCATCTTCTCCCCGTACTTCCGATGAATCTCGTTGAGACGTGGGATGACTCGCCGGCATGCGGGAGACCACGTCGCCCAGAACGTCACCAGCCGGTACTTGCCCTCCGTCTCGGGCGTGTCGGTGAGCCATTTCTCCACGACCAGTTCCGGCGCCTTCTGGTTGAGGAAAGACTTGGCGTGGAGGGCAGCCGCCGCGGGGGCTGGTTCTGGCTCGGGTTCGGCGGCCGGCTCTGGCTCGGCCTTGGGCTTGGGCTGACTGGCGAGCGTTTTCACGAAATCAGCATGAGCTTCCTTCTGAAGGGTTTCGACGGCTCGAGCCTTCTCGGGGTCATAGCCGTATTTCTGCTGCAACTCGGCGCTCAGGTCCTTGAGCTTCACACTGCCGATGCCTTTCGCGTGCCGGATGTAGAGAACGGTCGGGGTGTGACCGGTCACGGTCACGTTGCTATAGACCTGGGAACCCACCTTGAGGGTTCCCAGAGGGTCTTCGGCGGCGAAGGTGGAAACGGTGAGGGTGACGAGGCTGACCAAACCGAGTATGAGCACACGCATGGCAGACCTATGCCGCAAACCGGGAGAAAACTCAAGCCATCTGATTAATGGATCAGCCTTCCTCAGCGGTGGCTCGTCCTCGCCGTCATCGTCCTCGGAACGGAGTGCCTGGCACCGAGCTTGACGACGAAGGCGACCCCGCGGTTGGCCGCCCTCCGCCGGGGTTCACGGAGGCATGACGAGGCCGGCGAAGAATTCGGCTGACCGCGGGCAGCGACATGTCCTATTCTCTCCCCTCAAGTGAGCCGCGAGCAACTAGACCGATGGTGTGAGAAAGGCATCTGGGGGCTGATCCTGGCCATCTTGGTCTTTGGCCCCTTGGCCTCGGGAGCCGTCCGAGTCGTGGACTTCCTGGTCATAGAAGCGCTGACAATGGGAGTCGCCGTTTTATGGATCTTGCGCCTGTGGCTGAATCCCGGTCAGAGACTGTTGTGGCCGCCGATCTGCTGGGGGGTGCTGGCCTTCGTGGGCTATGCCCTGGTCCGGTATCACCAGGCGGATCTCGAACTGGTGGCGCGGCGCGAGCTGATCCGGGTTCTGGTGTATGCGTTGCTCTTTTTAGCCATCCTGAACAACCTCAACCGCCAGGAATCGGGACCGCTGGTAGGCTACACAATGGTCTTTTTGGGCATGGCGATCGCGGGCTATGCGATCTACCAGTATGCGACGGATTCCCCGCACGTCGG
>Ga0315288_10010112_pt1 | contig 11881 bp, 8 predicted proteins | sample YL17G11_20_MG_FD_203454 | JGI IMG/M metagenome (GOLD analysis project Ga0315288, IMG submission 203454) | Sediment microbial communities from Yellowstone Lake, YNP, Wyoming, USA - YL17G11_20 | ecosystem: Environmental > Aquatic > Freshwater > Lake > Sediment | place: USA: Wyoming | collected... | reverse complement strand
AACGGGCGGCAGCATCCGGATGGGTTCCGGGATTATCACCGCTTTCGAAACCGTATAGTCTAAAGACCAGGAGATATGCGGCACTGGTGAACAGCCCGTTCAGCCTGTTCATGAACCCCAGGGCATTAGAGATGATGCCCTCCCGCCGGAGATGGTGTTTCTGGGTGTCCTCGTCCATGATCCTGGCGCCGATCAGGTCCATCGTGGTGATCACCCCTGCGAAGCCGAATCCCACCAGGGCCGAGCAGATGACCGCCGTGATCAGGGAGTTGGCGAAGTAGAGCGGAATGAAGGTGATTGCCAGAGTTGCCAGAGCTGCCCGCCAGACCGGCATCAGTGTGAACTTCCTGACCAGTATTGCCCAGATGGCGACACACCCGATGGCGATGAGCAGGACCGCCGCAAGCAGGAAGGTGGATTGCCCACTGGAAAGCCTGAGAGCATATTCGACATAGAACGCGACGGAAGCCAGTACAAGCGACATGGCTGCACTGTAAAAGGCGTTGGCGAAACCTGCGATCCAGAATTTCCCGTTTGTCACCAAATCCTTGAGTGCTTTCCACAGCTCGGGCTTTGCCTCCTCGGGCTCGGGGTCTCTTTCCCGGCAGGTGAAGGTCATATACAGGATGACCGCACCGCCCAACAAGCCGTACAGGATGGCAGTCAGGCCGTATCCAAGCATGTCCGTCACCATGGGTGTCAGCGCGATGCTGATGATCATTGCCAGCAGTTGGAAGGCCTGCCGCATGGCGTTGGTCTTTGCCCGGATGGTGTCATTCGGGAACAGTTCCGGGAACAGGGCCGCATAATTGGCGTTGATGACCGAATCCAGCGTACCCGTGAGGATGTAGAAGAGCATGCAGTATGCAAAAATCGCATTCCCCGCCAGGAAAGCCGGCAAGTTATAGAAGGCGACAAAACAAAGGATCAACAGCGGGGTCCCGATCGCCAGCCAGGGCCGCCGGCGGCCCCAGCGCGAGCGCGTCCGGTCGGAAAGGAAACCGTAGACGGGGTTGTCGATCGCGTCGATGAAAGTATAGATGAGCATCATCATTGCCCATTGCGTTGTGGTCACCCCCCTGTCGAGCACATAGAACGTGAACGCAAAGGTCTTGAGCATGTTGATCGGGATGGATGTGCCGAACATGCCGATTGCATAATTGAAGGTGGTCGCGCGCGGCTTGTTCATCGGAAAGGTCTCCTTGGGCGAGTCCGGGGCCACGGTACAGGTCTCGATGTCGGCCATCGCATAGACGAGTTCAGTATACAAGGGATTGCCGATGAGGGCCTCCGCCGGGCCGGCGTTTCCTGCCTCCTGCGGGCACAACCGCTCGACCTTAGCCGGAGTCCGGCGATCCACGCGAGGGGGACAGCGTGCCCATTCTTGACCAACGGGTGGAAGCCCACCCGCCTGTGCCTGATCGACAATGTTGTTTCTCGTCCGCTGGATCCGCTCCGGGGTGGACTTGGGCCCGAATCGCCACCTTCGCCTCCGTCGATAGCCGACGAGGGGCATGGGGTCGGAAGCCTCGGTTGGACGGCAGGAGCCTAGGTTCGTGGGCGACGGATGACCCGGCAGGCTGGACCCGGAGAGATCTTGCCGCGACGAGCACCCGCGAGCCTATTGCGCCCCACGGGCTATCTATGCAATAATCCCATGGGGCCCGTACGCATTCGGGCGCGTCCAAGTGCGACGACCTCAGATTGATCGTCCGCCCCAGCTGCAAGCGAAGGACCAACGAAAAACGACTGCTAGAACCGCCTCACTCGTTGCATACCGCGCCGGCTGGCCCGTCCTCGCGCCCAGCCAGAGGGTCTGGCTTTCGTACGAGGTCGATGCGACCGGCGGGTCGTTGAACGCCCCCAAATCAGGCCTGTGGGAATCTCCCTTCCATCCTTCGCAACCCTCAGGTGTCGCGTGCTGGCGTGTCACAACGCGACCCACCAGTCGTTCCATTCCCAGGAGGGTAGAGACATGAAGCAACGAGCCCTCATTCTGGCCACGATGCTCGCCATTTTGTCAGCGCTGACCGCGGGGTGTGGCTGGAACCCCCTCGGCATCCCCACCCACTTCGAGGTCGAGACCACTTCCGAGCTCGGGTCGAACACGCTGTCCCGCATCGACGACTTGAACGATGTGCTGGAGCGAGGAGTGGAGGTCGGCCCCGAGACCCGCGGCACCATCGAGGAGCTCAACGAAACGATACGTGATGGCATCCGCTTCGGGTTCACCGAAGACTCGCTGGAGCGGGTGGATCGCTTGCTCGCCATCGTCGAACAAGGGGTGGGGATCGAGGTGGGGCTGGACGCCGAGACCAACGCCACGGTCAACGAATTGATCGACACCATCGACCAGGCTCCCGACGATTGGGAGAGCACCGCCACCGAGATCATCGAGGCCCTGGAGGGCTCGACCTCCGCCGTAGCGGGTCAGATGGCCGACGAAGTCCGTTCGCTGATGACCGAGGCCCGCCTGAACACGCAGCAGGTCAGCGCATCCGTGGGCGCCGAGTTCCGCTGCAACGTGGACTTTCTCGGGGCGCGGGCCGGCGACACGGTCAATCAGTTCATCGGCCGCACCATTGTCGGGCGCCTGCGCTCTATCATCTCCGGCGAGCCGGAAGAAGAAGAGGCCACTCCCGTCCCCTGGGTGTGCCAGATCATCCCCGACCAGATCGACCTGGTGCAAGTCGAGGACCGCCTGGTGTTCGAGACCGCGGTGGTAAAGATCAGCGGCTACAATTACGTGGTAGCCAACACGCCGCTTGCCTACCTGGTCGACGAGGCCGGTCAGCGGATTGACTCCACCCCACTCTATCCGTTCTTGAGCAGCCCATACCAGATCCAGCTGAACCTGCAGAGCATCGACTTCAGTGCCATTCCGGAGCGCTCGCGGGTCGTCTTCGAGTGGCCCTCGGCAGGCACCAGTTACGCCCTGGCGATGGTCTTCCCCACCGAGGAGATCCCGCCTGCCGAGGTGGTCCAGGCAGAGCTGACGATTACGACGCCGAGCGTGGACGTGCGCCGAGGGCCGTCGACGAGCTACAACGTCTTCGGGCGGTTGGAGGTGGGGACGATCGCTCTGGTCACCGGCCGCAACGGCGACAGCTCGTGGTGGCAGATCGACTTCGAGGGTGATGACGGTTGGGTGCCTGCTAGCGCGGGGACGCGCAACGAAATCGAGGTTCTTCCGGTCGCCATCCCGGTCCCACTGCCCGTGGCCGCCTTCGACATGGATCCCTCCTCCGGCGGAGATGCCCCACTGGAGGTCCAGTTCATCAACCGCTCCACCGGCAGCCCGACCCACCTGGAATGGGATTTCGGGGGAGGACTTCCCTCCGCCGAGCAGAACCCGACGCACGTATTCGAGACCGCCGGGACCTATCAAGTGCGCCTGCGGGCCGAGAACGACCTGGGCACGAGCAGCGTGACCCGCACCTTCGTCGTCACCCAGCCGGTGGTCCTCCAACCCCTCCAGCCGCTCAGGCCGTTCAACCCGGTGTTCCCGGGCCTGTTGGTCAGCTCGCCGTTCAGCGACGGCTCAGTCTTCTTCCGCACCTTCCCCTCCCTGGGGGAGCACGTCCACTACAACACCGGCATCCCCACCTCCACCTACGAATGCGGCGTGGTGGGCATGGCCGCCAATAGCGGCGACATCCACGAAAGCGGGACCGACAACATCATCTACGCCTTCCTGGCCGAGGAAGCGGGCACCTGGTGGATCAACGCCGACTTCCACACCCACGAGAACAGTGAGGACTGGGACATCTTCGTGATGTGCCTCAACCGCAGCGCCACCGACGGATACGAGTTCTACCGGCGGGTGCAGGTGCGGCCGGAGGATACGGATACCGTCAGCCTGGAGGACCTGGGCATCCCGGACGGTTGGCACTGCGGGGTGGTGGGCATCGCCGCCTGGAGCGGGGACATCAACGAAAACGGGACGGGCGCGTACATCATCGAAGCCTTCGTTCAGCAGGACAGCAGCGGGGAATGGGAGCTGACGTCCAACTTCCAGACGCACGTCCATGAGGAGTACTGGGATGTCGATGTGCTGTGCGTGGACGACGATCCCGAGGTGTTCCTCCACCAGGGCTTCTACTCCCGCGAGGGAGGCGCTGTCTTCGACACCAACATCCCGTTCTCGGACTACATCTGCGGGATCGATGGCTTTGCCGCCCGCAACGGCGACATCAATGAAGACGGCACCGGAGACATCATCCGGGCGTACGCCTACCTGGTCGGCGGGAGCCTGAACTGGATGGTCATCCCGGATTTCCGGAGCCACTATGTCCATGAGCGTTGGGACATCCAGCTGCTCTGTGTGCGCCGGCCGATCGCCGTTTGGTGATTGGTCGGCCATCTGGGTGCGCGGAGCGGGATCTGATCCGCGCCGCGCAAGGTCACTTGCAGGGCTAGCAGGTCGCAGGCTACCCCAGGGGGGTGACTCCGGTTGGGTGTAGTCCGCAGCCGAGCGCCGCGGTCCCTCGCCTCTTGCCTCCTTGGCGATAGGCGAGGGACCTTGTGCTTCCGATGGGCTGGAAACCGATTTCGCTGAGCCGAATTCCGGGCAACGCTGGAGGCCTACAAGTCCTCCTGGGCCCTTTGTTGCGGTGCGAAGCCCCGTTGAGACTGACAAAGGAGGGAGAATTTCACCCGCCTTCTTCGATTCCGCTCAAGGGGCATGGGAATCAGAGAAGGTTGGGGGTCTTGGACTCCCGCTCCAGCCTCGGCAACTCTGGGCAACACCCGGCAACACCGCACTGTGGACCAACCCAAGGAGGCACCACCGAAAGAGGCAAGAGGCCCACTGAGAGGACTTTGGCCACGCATGACTGCACAATGCTGATCGCCTACTGGCAACCGGTATGCAGTGCCGGGGATGCGGCGGTAAGGATCCTACTGGGGCACTAGGCGGATGATCAGGGTGCCGTGCACCGGAATGTCCGGGCCAATCCAGAAACCGGCGAACGTTCCGTTCGTACCAACCCCCAATTCATTGAATGAGACGGGCTGCATCAGAGATTCGGCCGAATAGCGGCCGGGGAGGAGGTGGCTTGTCGACGCGGACAGCCGGCACTCTGAAACATGCGACGCCGTCAGGTTGAGGATCACCAGAATGGCTTCATCGGCCGACAACCGCAGGCTTGCGAACACTCCAGGATTGCTGGAGCTGACTAAGTCCATTTCAGAGCGGCGGAGAGCCGGGTGCCGGTTGCGCAGTGCAGGGAGCCGCCGATAGTGAGAGAGGAGCGAGGTTGGGTCGCTGGTTTCGACCTCGACATTGGTGGCGGGATAGCCCGGATCGATACCCTTCCACGGCAGGGCGTTAGTCCTAGTATGGCGGATTCTCTCAGTGAGTTGGATCAGACTGTCCGCCTTCTGCTATCACTACTATTCGCTCATTCAGAACCCCTCTTCTTGGTGCTCACACCATGCGCCTGACTATTGACACTGCAGCACTCGGGTGCGCGAACCCAAGTCGACGTAATTACAACAGAAGTCCGCAAGTCAACGTTGCCGCGGGGTGATCTACAGCATATCATGCTCGCGAATCCCCCGAGAAACCCCATCAAGGCAACGCAATCCAGGTGGGCGCCGGCAAGGGGCTGGATTGCCGCAGCCGGGTCCTGCAAAACCCGCTTTCACCCTGCCACCCAAGTCAGATTCACGGGCCCCGGCCAGGGAGTGTCTGACACGCCCCCGCCAGGAGAAATCCTCCGTGTATGAGATTCAACACTCTCTAGATATACAGATCGCGCCGGCCGTAGGCCAGATACGCCCCCGCCACGCAGACTACAATGATCGCCGCCGACAGAAGCAGGTACATGCTTTCCATCCTGCCGTTGCGGAAGAGGTCGCGGGCGTCGAAGTACCGGAAAGGCGTGACGTACTTGAGGAAGTCCAGCTTCTCCTGCATGACGGAGAGGATGGAAATCAGGTAGGTCGCCAGGATGATGCCGACTGCGGTCGAGGCGGAGCGCTTGTACTGCTTCATCGCACAGCCCAAGAGCAGGCCGAAGGCCAGGAAGATCAGCTCGATCACGAACATGGCCTGCATTTCGAGCGCCAGGAGATCGTAGAAGGCCTGGTCGGGGTTGTACGACCGCACCGCCACAAGCGACACGCCCCAGGTGGTCAACACGAACGCCATGCAGTTGATCAATGCCGCCAGCGACTTGGCCGTGACCACGCGGTTGCGCGATACCGGCAGCACCAAGGAGAACTCGACCGTCTTGTCGCGCTCTTCCTTGGAGATCATGTCGCTCCCCCACATGGCGGCCGCGATCGCGCCCAGAAGCGCGAAATAGATGAACATCACGCCGTAGAAACCGCTCAGTGTGGTCAAGTTGAAGCCGCGCATGTTCAGCGCGTCCAGCATCGCCGGCGGCATGGAATCCAGCATGGCCAGCATCTGCGGGTCGCCGGCAAAGGCGGAGAACTTCGCCCCAGCGAGCACGATCAGCAGCGAGATGATGACGCTCCAGATCACCAGCGACTTGAAGTTGGCCTTCAGCTCACGGATGAGGATGTTCAAGACGCACCTCCTCACGACACGGCCGGAATGTCGCGGCGGGCGTACAGCCAATAGCTCACCGCCACGGCGATCAGGGAAACGGTCACGTTGATCAGCACCAGCGGCGTGTCATAAGCGCCGTCCCGGACGATGCGGGCCGGGTCCAGGTGCTTGAAGGGTGTGATGAGTTCCAGTTTCACATCCCCCAGGATGCCGCTGAATGCGCTCAGAACATACGCGCCGAAACCCAGGCCCAAGGAATACGGGGTGACGCTGCGGACGCGCTTCACCAGCATCGATACAACCAGACCCACGCTCAGGAAGAAGAGCTGGAAGATCACGATGCTGAGCAGCAGCAGGAGCAGCGTGCGCGGGTCGTACTCGCGATCCCCGCGGAAGACCGCAATGCTGACATAACTGCTCACCCACACGACCGCGTTGGTGATGGTCAGACTGGTCAGCGCCGCCAGCAGTTTGCTGGTCAAGACCTGTGTGCGGCTGACCGGCTTGCTCAGCAGGAAGTCCGCGGTCAACTCGCTCTCTTCAATCGATACCAGCCCAAAGCCGTAGTTTCCAGCCTGGATCGCCAGGCACAGCTGCACGAACAGGAAGATGAAGCTGTAGAAGCCCAGCACGGTGGACAAATCCGTGGCGTCCAGGCCAAATGCCGCCCGCAACTGCGGCGGGAACCTCTCCAACATCTGGTTCATCAGCGCGGCCTGATCGGCAAACACCGAGAAGAAGGAGAAGTAGAAAAACACGATCGCCGTCACAGCCAGCGACCAGATGATCACCGACCTGAGTCGGGTGCGGAACTCGTGGGCGTAGATGTTTGCGCTCATCATTCCTGCCTATTCGTAGTAATGCATGAAGATCTCTTCCAGCGTCGGCTCCTCGATGGTCACATCCTCAACCCGGATGCCGTTCAATCTCTGCAGCACTGTGTTGATATCGCCCTTGAAGAAGAAATGGACGGTTCCATTCTCCGCCTGCACATTGGTCGCACCTGCCATGTCAAAGGAGGCCACGTTTAGGCCGGCGGCCGTCACCCGCACCTTCTTGTAGTTGTTCTGCTGCAGGGTACGGATGTCGGAAATCTCCACGATCTTCCCCTCGCGGATGATCCCGACCCGGGTGCACAGCCGCTGCACTTCACCCAGGATGTGCGATGACAGGAAGACCGTCACGCCGCGGGCGTTCTCCTCACGGATCAGGTCGAAGAACCTCCGCTGCATGAGTGGATCGAGGCCCGCGGTCGGCTCATCCAGGAAGAGCAGTTTCGGGCTGTGCAGCAGGCCCTGGACGATGCCGACCTTCTTCTTGTTGCCGTAGGACAGGTCACTGATGCGCCGGTTCATCTCCAGTTCCATGATCTCCGACAGTTCGCGCATCCGCTGCGTGCAGTCGTGATCGTAGAAACTGGCGGAATACTTGAGCAGTTCGATGACCTTCATGCCTTCGTAGTAGTAGACTTCCGAAGGCAGGTAGCCGATCTCGCGGCGGATTTCCGGACCATGGGCGACCACGTCCTTGCCAAAGACTCTGGCGCTGCCGCTGGTTGGATGGATCAGCGACAGGAGCAGGCGGATGGTGGTGGATTTCCCGGCGCCGTTCGGCCCAATGAAGCCGAAGATTTCACCTTCCTCCTCGCTGAAAGAGACGTCCACGATGCCGCGCGCTTTGCCGTAGTACTTGGTCAGATTGGCAACTTCGATAACGCTCATAGAGTCGCTCCTTTGCACAGAATGGTGATGATCCACCCGTGGCTGGCGGGATGGGTGCGAACAGATTGGCCGGCTCCGTTTATCCCCCAACCATCGCCGGTTCGCGATGGCCGTTCACCCATGCACGCCGATTCCGCCGCGGTGAGACTCAATGAACTGCTCCCGACATGCCATGCAGGCCACATGACCATCAAGTCACATTCTATGCCTGGAGTATTCTTGGCTCAGCCGCCGCTCTTCCAGTGGAACCCGGCGAGCCCAAGCACCCCAAGTTTAATGCCGGCTTGTGTCTTGTCAAATGGCATATATGGTCGGGTGCTTCCTTGGTGTCGATGAGTCGCGGCGTGAGGCTTCGGTGTCTGCCAGGGCCGCAGGTCCTGGCGCTCTCACCGCACCCCGTTCGGGCCGCGAAGCCCTCACGAAGGACACACCTGCCCAGATCGCACACCTGCCCTGGCGGGCGGTGCCAGGGGGTGCTGGGTCGGGACGATGCGGCCGGCCGGGGCGACACCTGCCCCGAACCGCAGGTGCGGTGAACCCACCAGGACTCTTTTCGCGAAGGGGCGCTCCCCCTCCTCCCCCATCTGCTCGCACGCCAGCCGGGATGTCTGTTCCGCTCACCTGGCCCGGGTGGAACCGGTACGCGCCCAGGACACTCCTGTGCTAGAATGGTCCCTGCATCAGGAGAGGCTCGCCATCGCCGAGCCCGGCAACCTGGGTGGGACGCCCAAGGTGCCTTCCCGCTCCTGCGGGGATGTGGTCCGAACGGGGATGACCCGGCTTGGGCAACAGAACGTCCAGGCATTCGTCCGCGCTCCTGATTGCACAGGCGCGGGCGTTTTCGTTTGACCCCCTGTCGCGGGACATCCCCTCCCCCGGGCGGAGCAGACTCGCCACGGCGAAGCGAGCGGCGAATGTCGTCTTGACCATTGGACGGTCCCGTATGCAAGATCCGGGGCAACGGCCAGGGTTGAGCCACTCTCCAAGACCGATGCGCAAACGAGGGAGGACGCGATGAACCTGGGCAAGATTCTCCGCACGATCTTCATCGAGGAACCGTCAGAGGAGAGGCCTGTCCTCGTGCCGGACCGGCCAAGCGCGAGGCGGGAGGAGGCCACCAGCGAGGTGATCCCTAACCCGGACGTTTGTTCTTTTGAGGCCCTGGAGGAGGAGACAACATGCTCGGCGTCAAGGCGATGATCTGGCATCCGCGCGCGGGGCTTCCCTTCAGCCCTGACGCCGGCGTGGCCTGGCATTGCGGCTCGGCTCGGGCCACGTGTCTCGCTGCCATGCTGCCTGATGGTCAGCCGTCCCACCACACTGCGCCGGATGAAGACCGCAACTGCGGCATCCACGCGCTGTACGGGATGGGGTTTCTCTTGGAGTATGTCAGTCACCCGGACGTGGCGTTCTACGGCCGCCACCGGTGCCGCCTGTTTACGGCGATCCTGGAGCCATCCGGAATGGTCGTCGAGCATGAGTACGGCTGGAGGGCAGAGGCGGCGACGATTGTGGCTGTCACTTCCTCACCGGATCTGATGTGTACTCTGTTTTCGGATGCCCCACAGCGCCGAGCGGCGGCGTACCTGGGGGTGCCGCTCCTCCGGGGGTATGAAGTCCGTAGGGTCCTTGCGGATGGCCATGTGGCGAGCCTGGTGCCGTTTCGCTTCCAGGCAGAAGGGGGTCTCTCCGGGCCCAATAGGCCTGCCGCCGAATGATCCGCCCCGAGCCGATCCCGCAGGCCGAGCCCTTCTCCCGGCCTGGTTTCAGCTTCCGTTGATCTCCTTCCCGAGGCAGAACAGCGGTCTGTGAGCCACGCCTCGGCGCACGGATTGGGCGACACAAAGGGCAATACATGTCGCCCAACCGGAAGTCGGCAATGGGCCGCCTGATGAAGTATCAGAGGGTTGTTGCGGGGACGAGGGGTCCGGCTGCTCTTTCCCTACTCCAGCCGGGTCAGCTTCCCCACGGGATGCTTCGCGATCGGCGCGTCGCCAGGCCGCACGTTCCTTTCGCAGCTGGGGAAAGGCGCTTTTGAGGACGGCCCCTCGGTTGTCCACAGAGACCTACAGTGCAACCCGCAACTCAAGGAACGTGGACAAGCCCGGTGAGGATCTGGTGGCGGCCTGCGGCGAGGACAGCCTGACCAAATAGTGCTGACCCGTGCATGCCCGCATTGCGCAGGACTCGCCGGAACGCAATGATCGGGGTGAGGCAATCGACACTGGTAAGGGGCCATGCCAGGTCTGATGGGCCACGGACGACGCCCACAACTCCGCGACTGGAAGCGCCGTATCACAGAAGTCCAATCCTCACGTTTTCCCCACTTTCACTTTCCCACGCAGTCCGCATCCCCCTCGCCTGCAACTCACAGTGCGATATCTTGGGCAACTGCGCTCCCCCGCGGACTTCTCTTGCCGTCGTCAAGGTTGCCCATGCGCACTGCTACATGCAGAGGGTGGTAGTCCGGAGGTGGACATCATGACACGGGGAGAGTCACAGCGGCAAGTCCATGCGGTGCAATTCGAGCAAGACCGAGTCGCTCTATTCGTCGAATTGGCGACGGCGTCATCGCTGAGAATCAGGGAAAAGCAAGGGGTCCGGGCAATCTGAGACTGGGCCTCTTCCCAAGCAAGCATTCGCGGGTTCGCCCGCCCAGGCCGGCGGGCCAGGAAATCCCGTCACCCGCTCTTGAAGCCGAATATCGGGCGCCCGCCCTCCAACGAGGAGGCCAATATCGAAAGTGAATCCTTTCTTCGGAGGGTCAGATGCCACGCTCTGGCCCCTTTTGGCTTCCACGATCCCCATCGCTCAAGATGACATCATGCTTGCGCGTCAGGCCGTGCGAGAGACACCCGTCGCATCAGGGGGATTGGGCAGAGGATTCCGGAGGGGATCGAACGCGGGCCAGTCTGGCCGATGGGAGACAGGCTCATCGCAGTTCCGGTCGAAAATGGATTGCACCCCAGCTACCAGTGTGCTGCCTGAGCCAGAATTCACCGGAACAACCTCGGACGGGGTCTTCGCCTGGCACAGCGGTCAGAGTTGCCGTGGCCGTCATGCTCAGATGAGCGGCGACGGGCAGAACAATTCATCCCGGACAAGGTTCTCGGCAGGTTGCCGGTCCGTGGCCGGCATATGAGCTATGCAGACCGAGTCCCAGGCGGCATTGTCAAGATATGGCTTTGACAATGATTTGCCGGTGATCGACCTCGTGTTTCATCATCACTTCAATCAAGTTCCGGATAGTCCCCCGCTCATTCCAAGGATACAGCATCTTGCCGATCCACTTCTCGACCGGCATTGTCTCTGTGAGCCGTTTGAGTTGATCTCCTGAGGCCTCGTACTCGGCCCACACCTGCTCAATGGTCCAGGTGCACCGTTCGTCCGCCGCTGCGCCATTGTACTCATCATATTCCGCCTCCGACCTGATGCAGTGGTACTCGCCGCCCTCGGCATACGCGCGCAGCGACCGTGCCGCCTCCCCGTTCCACACCCCGAGGTGTCCCACGACATCCCGGACGCGCCATGCCCGGGTGTCGTCGTGGACAACACGCTCTGAATCGATGCCAAAGAGCGCTAACCGCGTCTCTCGTCGTGTGACCTTGAGTAGGGACAGCATGAGGTTGCGTGCTTCATC
>Ga0315288_10010110_pt1 | contig 11882 bp, 10 predicted proteins | sample YL17G11_20_MG_FD_203454 | JGI IMG/M metagenome (GOLD analysis project Ga0315288, IMG submission 203454) | Sediment microbial communities from Yellowstone Lake, YNP, Wyoming, USA - YL17G11_20 | ecosystem: Environmental > Aquatic > Freshwater > Lake > Sediment | place: USA: Wyoming | collected... | reverse complement strand
CTCTTGGCGCAATCTCCAAATAGTCTTGCGGCTAACCCCAAATTCTTGCGATAGTTTCGTATCAGAAGGCTCACTCGCCAATTGTGCGAGTAACTTGGTCTTCAAGTCGTCAGTCATCTTAGTCACTTTTAGGATGCCTCATAGTGCAGGGAACTCGCCTTAGCATAAGACGCCATCAAAGCAAAACAAATCATTTGGCCACGATGTCCTGAGCACCACGCCGAATGTCCCAATCATCCGGACTCATGTCCGCGTGAATCGGCAGTGCAGGGTACTTGATTTGTAGTGTACTCGCCATCTCTTGAGCCACCCGACGCATCGTAGGGTGTACCGTTTTGCTCGTCCGAAGCTCGATTAAGTAAAGTGTACCAGGTAGCCCTCTAGTAACCTTACATGGTACGTTGAACCCCATCGCAACATAATGCTGCTTCTCTTCGGGGGAAGAGTCCAGACGGTCGATTGCTAGCGCCTGATGTCCGATCAGGATCTCCGCCCGATCCCGAAGACTTGGGGGCAGTTGCTCCAGATACCAAGTGTTGAAACGCCACTTGGTGGAGAGTAGCGGCATGCGACACACACCATTGCGATGTCGCTGGAGGTCACGGAAGCTGCCGAAGTCAAGCTGGAACTTGTACGTGATCTGCCCAAGCTCATCCAGGTAGTGAGGCAACCGGGTCTTGAGCGGCCTCTGTATAATCACTGGAATCTGCAAAGCCTCAGGCTTAATGTTAGCCTTACAATGCACCGGCTCTGTGTGTATAAACGGGTTGTAGAGATGCTGTGCCCCAGCGGCAGCCAGGTATTGTTCAGTTTCCTCGTAGCGCTTTTGCCCGAAGCTGTGCGGGTACCGCTCTTGCAGGCTCACCAGCATTGAGTCTGCCAACCCCCGGACTTCAGCCAACGGATAGTACCTGAGGTTGCTCAGATGATCGGCAGCATGACGCAGCGTCGTGTGCCAAGACACAAGCGTGGTACAACCGGCAGGCAAGAAGCTCCGCAACACATCGAAGGCCCGAGCCTTAATGGCCTTCTCGTACTGCTTGGCGTCTTCCCCTTCTTTGAGCGGGTAGGTTGCGTACAAGTGCTGGATGGTTGGTTCCATCGCGGATCCGTAGAACTCCATCCAAGCGTCTTGGATCGCCTTGCCCTCAGGTGTCCCCAATGGGTTCAAGACCGGCTGCTTGGACATATCTAGATAGCGAGTCGAGGCTTCTTGCCCGTTGTAGAGCGGGGAATCCTGGATCGCTTTGGCTGCGAGCATCGAGACGTACTCCACGTAGAGCGTGGTAGTGCCACAGTCACCGATCGATTGGTGCCCGTACCCAACGTAGTATTGGCCCATGAAGTTGCCAGAGCCTGCGAGCTTCACCTTCTCCAGGTGCTTGGTCACTGACTGAGGGCTGCGGGAGTACAACGCTTGCAGCATCGCGTTGTCTTCAGGGTGCAGTTCATCGTTGACGTAAATGTCGCTCATAGTGCTTTCACTTTCTGAATCACTTCACCCCAAGACTTCACGCGAAGGTGATCGTATTGCGTCAAGGTTCTCGTGTTCGGGATGTGCCAAAGCATCCCCATCTTCTCAGGGTACTCCTCAAGCCAACTCGTCACATGCTTAGGACTGTCATCCAACAGGGAATCACCGTTGACCAAGAACTTGGCTTGGGTGAAGACGATATCCTTACGTTTGAATCCAAACTCATCATGCAACCAAGCATATCGTTCTGAGACCCAAGTAGAGCTAGAGAACGGACTTGTCACAGGATGCACGTCAACATGTTTTCTAAGCTCTTGCACTGCTTCAAGAGCCCCTGGTACCGGACGAATAGTCTTGCAGAAACCAGGCTTTTCAATGATGTCGAAAAGAGCATCCCGCTCATGCTGTGGGAACGCCCCAAAGATGTCCCACGTATCGAAGTTATGTGAAGTCAGCTTGTGCCCAAAAAGCTTCTCAGCAAGCTCAAAAATAGCCAACTGAAAGTCGGCTAAAACTTCGTCTGCGTCGATGAGCAGGCGCTTACGCTTCATCGTAGAGACTTTCTCTCTGAGGTGGTGCTCCCTACTTGAAGCATTGGAGCGGCAAGGGTGACGTTTTGACCTTTGAAGGTTTCAAGGATATCCGAAAAAGCATCAGCGTTCGCACACAACGCCATAGCATTTTCTTTCAAGCCCTCAGCCACAACCTGCAAAACTTCTACAGCCTTGGCATCGAAATGAACCCCTGCGAACACACAATTCTGTATGATGTTAGAGGTCTCTTTAGGGGGAGTCTTTAGGGGAGTCTTTTTTGGCTTCTTTTTTGGCTTCTTCATGGGGACCTTCAATCATAGTCTCCGAGCCGTTCATCCATGCTCTTGTAGATTTCATTCTCAAAAGCATCGAAGAACTTATCGGTTAGTACCTCGTCTACTTCAGTCCACGCTACACCAGCACGATCTGCTATGGAGTGCAGCAAACCCCCAAGGATTACGCGAGCCCTAGTCTTAGACCAAAGAAGAGTTGTGGCGGTCTGGTACTTGGTTAGTACCTCGTCAGCCGCAGCAACTAACGCAGCTTGTTTAACCCTAAGCTCATCTGCTTCTTTGACTTTAGACACATGACTCGCTACACCAACGGGTCACCTGTCTCTGGAGGTAGCTTCTTCAAGCCCTCTTGAGTGACGAAGTAACCAAGCTTTTGGTCAGCCGCCTTGAGTTCTTGCTGCGTGGCCTGACGTAGAATGCCTTCGGTCACAAGCAACTCAAGCAAAGCTTCAGTTTTGTGCAAGCTGTAACCACCACGAAGCCACAGCGATAACGGACCGATCAGAACAATTCTAGTTGGGTCTCTACGTAAGAATCTTAGTAAGGAGTCCCTTGCTAGTTCCGTTGGAGTTTTGTTCTGCGCCGTCAAGCTGGTTTATCCTGTCCACACGGATACCGTCTTGCTTGAGGGATTCTAAAAGTGTTTCCAATCCTTCTGACGTAAGAGTGACAGTAAAGACATTGGTTCCAGGCTCAATGAAAACCATCGGCTCTTGATACTGAACAGAGGTAGTAGAGAAAGCCACTATAGAGTAATAATGCTTCATGCCACTACCTCTACAGCTACTCCAGAAACAGGCACGTCCTTGAACTCATAAGCAGAAGCCTTCCGGTGGTCTATGTAGAGCGTGAATTCTAAAGACGCAGCTACCTCCCAGCGATCCAAGAACTCTCGACTTGCACACTTGAACGACTCTGGGTTGATCAAGATGCAGGCGGCTGGCCCCTCGTCATGTCGTAGAAGCACCGAAGGGGCTTCGGGCACAACCAAAGCACGTCTGTCCCGTAGAGCCATCGCTACATTCGGGGAGGCTACCCAGAAGCCTCTAGGAAGGGAGTCAAATACAGACCCCTCTAGTACCGGGCCATGACCGTAGACCTGTGCGGCAAGCACCCTAGCGATGTCCCGTGCCCATTGGGTGCCGATCTGACTCTTGAGACTCGTAAACGGGTCATGTTGGAGATTGAACGTCAGTGGGTCTACCACCGGCATCAAAACCTTAGCCATGCTCGTACAAGGAGCCGTAGGAATCAGATCATCAGGGGGTTCTGTGCAAAAAACGCACAGGTTGAGAAAGGCTCTTGCACTACCTGTGCAATTTTGCAGCAAGTCAGGCAACACATCGTTCAGACGCTCTACAATCTGCTTTCGACCACCCTTAGTGACTTTTTGAAGCCTGGGGTCCCCCTCTTGCTTGAGTAGAGGGGTTTGCTTGGCTCTAACCGCCATCGTGGCCATGAGCTTGTCTTCACGACCCTTGGTGAATTGCCATTCAACCAAGAGCCCTTCAAGGTCAGGACGAAGCCTTGGCAGAGATGTAGCCAAGTGAGTGTTGCCGTCTTCTGTTTCACGGGAAACAGGGGCAGGGGTATAGAGATCGTCCTCGGAGAGCTTGGCAATGACCAGTCCAGTATCCTTGGACACCAAAAGGAGCTGATCCCCTAGCTGAAAGAACTCGTCAGCCAGGTACAACGCCGTGTCCCAGAGCCCATCGGTTTCGATCACAAACTCAGGAAGTCGGATGTAGAGAGCGTCAGCCAAAGCATCGGGGGACCATTTCTCAGCCCGTGCCTTTACAAAAACCCCTTGCAGCTCCTCTGATATCTTTATAGCGGTTCTGGCTGCCAGCAAAGAACCTGAAGTAGGTCTAGCGAGACTGGTGACTTGAACTTTGGTTAGAGCTTCAGACATTTACCCAACGATCTTCAATTTTCGATCTTGTCCGCTTGGATCGGCGGCATACCTAGCTCGTACCCCATCATCCACATTAGGGTCATAGCCGACCCACTCAAGTGTTTCTTGGATCTCGTCAGCCATTGTACTAACGATTCTAGGTTTACGCTCTAGCTCTTCTACCAGGATAGCCTCGTCCAAAGCTGATTTTTTCTGGTTGAAGGACTCAGCCATAGCCGCTTTCAAACACTGCTCAATCTCACGACCCACCATTGACTTTGAGGCATCTGCCAAACGCACTAGGTTAAGCTTGGCCGGGTCTTGCCCACGCTTACGTAAGTGAATCTTGAGGATGTCAATCCGATCCTCTTGGGATGGTAAGTCAAAAAAGAAACGCTCATCCATTCTGTTGATGAATTCTACAGGCAACGTCTTGAGAGAGTTCGCCGTCATCGCAAAGCAAATAGGCGAAGTGGTCTCTTGAAGCCACGTAGAGAGAATACCAATGGTCCGGCTTCCAGTGCCGCCGTCTGTGAAAGCTGACGACTGCCCACCTGATAAGGACTTCTCCGCTTCATCCACCCAAACGATGCAACCAGAATCCCCAGCAATCGATTCGATGATCTTGATAGCACGGTAGACGTTCGCTTCTGACTCACCTACTGCCGAAGAACGTAACCGGCCCATCTCTAGCTGAATGACAGGCATCCCCCACTCATTGCCTAAAGCTTTTACAGACAAAGATTTGCCTGTACCCCAAACGCCAACCACAAGGATACCTTTCGGAGGCTCCAGTCCAAACGCTTTCCCCTCTTTGGTCCAAGCCGCTTTTGTGCGTTTGACCCACGCTTTGAAGCGTCCAGCACCACCCACGTTGTCAAAGGAGTAGGGGGAAGTATCGATGTGTTGAATCAGATCAGTCTTTTTTAGCTGCCGGTAACGGTAAGAAGCCAAAGCTTGAGTATCAGAAAATCCACGGTTCTTCTTGAACGTCTGTATCAGGGCAGCCTGCACCTCGAAAGAAGTCAAACCCTTGAACAGCGTCGGAGGATCCTCTGGCATCCCTGTATTCAAGGCCGTGCAAGTGGTACCTACGATTTGTAGGATCTCCTCAGCCATCAAGCCCGTATCTTGGACAACCTCCGTGTAGCGAGCCAGTTTTTCAGGGATAAACCGTCTGGACCCCACACATAGGATCATCTTCACCGTGTTTTCGTCATTGTGGACTTGGTGAATGATGTTTAGGATACGTCGTTGCACTTGCTGATCTTGCAACCAACGATCAGGATCCGTGATAACGTAGTAGCGACGTTCCGTGAATGGTTGATCCTTGTAGATGAAGGTCAGAGCATCGTGGATACTTAGAGTGTCTTTGTTATCCTTGTGGGCTTTGGACTTCCAATCATCGATCAACTGAGAGATCGGAACGAGCCCGAAAGCAGCATTGTACACCTGAGCATTGTTTGCTTTGTCCTTTAGCGCATTTTTGAGCTGGACAAGAAAACGATCCTCCTCATCTGTCACAAAGTAGATGAGGCGGCTAAACGCCTTCAAGTGGAACACAAGCTCTGGATTCATAGCCATAAGTTACACCACCAAAACAAGAAACCCGCCGTTAAGCGGGTCCCTATAGCTTCCAATGAGGTTATGGGTCACCCCATATGCCACTGGAGGATGATGTTCCCCTCTTTGTCCGTTGTACGCTCATCAATCTGAGTGCCGTTCTTCTGGTACTCGTACCGGACCTGAGCCTCGCTGTAGTATTGACGAAGCAGCCCAAACTTAGACGAGGTATGCCCAAAATCGGAATCACCACTGATGGTGCCAGTCTTTAGCTGGATGGTAGCATTAGCCAATTCTCCCGAAGTCATGAGGATGCTGTCATTCCCCCGAACTTCAAATCCGATACCGGCTTGCTTCAGAGCTTGAACAGCCAGATCCTTGTTTGTGATCTCGGTCTTGGTTTTGATTCTACGTGACATACCCGTCTGCTTTCTCTCGGAACCCCGAGTTAGTGTGAGATTTCTTGAACCGAGTCACAGTCCGGGCCCGTAACCTCTTCGCCAGTCTGCTTACCAATGTGCTCAGTGAGCTTGTAAACTTGCTTGCAGTCTTCGCCCTCACGGTCCAAAACTTCCGTGGTAACCGTACCGTCCTTACGAATGATCGTTCTGCCCTTCATCGTGACCTCCAGGGACTAGTTACACCGTTCAGCCGCCAAGCTTGACCCTAGCCCCAGACTTGACGACTTTGACCCCATCAGTATCCGTAGACGGGATAGGGGCATCCCAACTTCCCGCTGATTTTGGCTGAGGGGTCCCTACAGGGGGTTGCAACATCTGACCCCGTTTGGCAGGCGTATTTTCCAGCACTAGGTGCTTTGGGAGGTTCCCTGTGGCTTTGACAGGAGCAGGCTGCGGCTCTGGGGTCTGGCTAGGCTTGGGGGCTGTCTGAGGCTCTAGGGCGGCTGGTTCAGATGTCTTGGGCTCTAGGGCGGAGGCCGCTGCCATGGCAGGGGCCTCCATGGCAGCGACTTGAGGTTCAGGGGTAGGGACTTGGGAAGGTTGCGAAGCCTCTACGTCCCTAGGGTCCACCCACCCAGTGGATGAGGCTACGGTCAAGGCGGGGTTGATGATCATGAACTTTTGAGCTGCAATTTCCTGAAACCGTGGATCCCCTGGATCCATCTTAGGGACCTTCTCAAATAAACGATCATGCCAAGTGCTGACCCTAAGATCGAACTTCGATTTGCCGAAAGAGCTACGAGTACACTCAGGGTTCACGCACCGCATGCAGCACTCAGCCGTGAACACGTCAATGGGGTTCCCATCAACGTTGCACTCCCCGAATAGGTCAACACGGCTCATCATCAGCTCTCTTGGAGTAGGTTGTACTCACTCAAGTAGCTCTTTAACTGTTCAGCGTCAACCTTTAGGTTCCAATCCACAGGGATAATGGTTTCTCCTACGATGTCAGTCATGTGAAGAACAGCCCCGCTGTTATCCCAAGCTTCCTTGACGAAATGAAAGACCTGCGCGGCTGTCCGATTGTTGAGTTGATTGATACTGATCAGTACAACGCCTGTGTTCACAGCGGCAGAGGTAGTCTCGCCTTGGCGAGCAATAGTAGCTACAGCAGCCGGAGCTACAGGCACAGCAGCCGGAACGAGTACCGGAGGCACAACAACGGCGGGCTCTTTAGGATCATCAAAGGTAATGGTCTCATCGTCGTCACCAAACTCTAGAGTAGGTTCCGTAGAGACTACAGGCTCGCCTTGGCGAGCAATAGTAACCTCTGAGGCAACATCAGGGGCAACATCAGGGGCAACCTCAGAGGTTGGCTTTTCGACAACCTCTTGATCAGCTTGTTCCGCTTTGTACCCCACTAGCCAAGGCGGGGCCACAAGACGAAACAGCTTACCGTCCACAACTTCACCTGTGTCTGGAACCTCATTAGGCTTCGCAGGCTTTCTAGTAGAGCTATAGAGAAACCCATTCATGAGCACTTCATCTTTGCCGGGTTCGTGTCCCTTTTTAGCTCTTTCAACCTTAAAGCCACTGGACCAGTTGAGCCCTACCAAAGGCTCAACTACAAGAGGGACCTTCCACTTAGGTTGGGTGGGCATCAACCACGGGGATTCCATGATGTTCACAATGAGCGGGATAGCTTCTGCGACTCGTTCGTGCTTGATCTCAAACACAATTTCATCGTGGACTGTAAGCAGCATACGCACAGAGTCGTCCCCACCGTTTTTGAGCCACCCCTTTTTGTGGAAAAGCTTGTGCAGAAGCACAAGACTGATCTTCATGATGTCTGCGCCGCTATTCTTGGTGATGACTCCCAGAGCATCAAAGCGATGCATCAAATCATCTACAGACAGTGTGTAGGTATGCGCTTTTTGGGGTAATGTTTCTTTTTTGAGTAGGGTCTTGAACCCATAAATAGGAGAAGACAATTCAACCCCAAGCATCTCGCACAGCATCTTTAGGGTATAAACAGTGGTGTCCCCGCCTGTAACAATCCTACGGTACAAGATATAGCTGGATTCGTCTGGGAAAGCTTTTCTGTTCCAAGTACCAGGATCTTGGGAGATTAACTCATCGATCAGGAACCGAGGAGCGTTCATGACCTTGGAAGCAAACTTAAACGTTGCCTCTCCTGCCATCCGCTGTGTGTACATCCGTAACTGGATATCTAATCTGTGACTAGTAGTGGTCTTGGCAGTCTTTTTATTCCTGTACTGATAAGGACCACGAATCCTGGATTCAACCCCTACAGTACGAAACAACAACTTGAAGTCTTCCAGTAAAGGCCGCTGGCACAAATGGATGCTATGGAACCCTTTGTTTTTACTGAAAGCCCCATCTGATTCCATCATACCACGAATAAACTCTTTGCGATGAGCAAGAGATCCCCTAAAAACTATTTCAGGAACCCTCTTTGTGTGAGCATTAGCAGGAGTAAAGCCAATAGCTGCTAACCAATCAACCAAATTATGGCTGTAGACATTCAGCACTAACCTAGAAGCTTCTTTCTCTGCTGGAGTGTGCGTCTTTAGCTTCCACGAAGCATTCACGCCAAGCGTTCGCCAGAATGCTACACAAGCATTCGCGGCTTTCTGCTCATGCTTTCCGAAGATGTAACAAATGCCATCTTCGGATAACCAACCATCCCCCATGTAACGACCTAACCAGTACCACAGAGCATCTTCATCTGGGGGGGTCTTGATGGGCTTGTGGTTGTGGACGTTATGCTTGTTCTTGATCAGGGGTAGCGGCTTACTATTGAACTCTACAGGTTCACAAAGAGAAGTGGCGATCTGCATCCCTGGTTCTAGGTCTTCATAGTTTACCCAGGAATATCCTGTATCCGTAACAACCAACAACTTGTGTCTAGTGTCACAAGGAATGTCGGTACCATCACTCAGACGTATTGACGCTAGGGTACAAGACCCTTTATCTATAGCTCTGGCTTTAGCCCACTGAGTGCCCGTCCACACTGTTATGGGGCGCTTCTTTTCAGCCAACTCCCCGATCTGGATGTACCCCATGTCCGTCAGGACTCTAGCTTCATATTTAAGGCAACCCTGGATTTGAAAATTAACCGAGTGACGCTCACACGCAGCCCGGATAGCCGGATCAGGGCTCATTGCGTCTGGAATTAAGAGCCAACGACCGAAGGCCGTGCGAACACCGTAGACCTTCTTTACATTGGTGTGCTGGACCTTGATCCACTTAGCAAACGTAGGGACGGCTTTATCGAACGCTTGCTTTCTACGGCGAGCCTCCATTTCATCGCAACCTGTGGCTCTAACGATGGATTTAGGACCCCCGCCGTAAAGGAGGGCGAAGTTCGCTGTATTGTGAGTGAGAAATATATTAGCTACATAGATATGCTCCCCACCAACAGAAAGGTCTACGCAAGGCCCCTCAGCAGCTTTTAGTACATGAGTTACCTCAAACCGATCCTTCTTTCTTCCAGCTTGTAACTGGGTCCTGAGTCTAGCTTTTTTACCTGGGTGACGAAGATACGGTTTCATAACCACAGAATCTTCGACGGGTAAACGAAGACGTACATAATACCGTTTGTACGTCTTGTTAAAAGTTAATTCGGTGTTGAAATCAAGACCCACATATCTGAGAACTGTAGCAATTTGGCCTGCAAAAATAAAATCCTTAGTTGTAAAGTCTAGATTAGGGCTCCCCGCACCAACCGTACCATCAGTGTCAAAAAGACCCCCAAGGTAATGGAGAATAGCTTGGCGGCCAGCCCTAAGAATCCAAAAAGGTATTCTGAAAGCCTTACTTTTCTTCCTGTGTATGTCTAAAGCTTGAAAGAGCCTAACTAGAACTCGACTCCCTAAATAGAGTTGTTTCTCATCTTTCTTTGATGTGCTTATACCACAAGCGGCACAAGCTTGGACAAGAATTTGAATCCAAGCCTCGTAACAAGCACCATAAGCATCCACTCTTTCAGCATCCCCATGAGTGAGACTTAAAGAGGAGGCACTACCAGTCCCGTCACCGGCATAAAGTCCAGCTAAGTAAGCCCAATCGTGATTTAAAGTGTATATGCTAGAAGGCAAACCCTCCCACAAAGATACTCTCAATGGTTCGTATTCACGATCAACTGCTTCTGGGAGAGCTACAGGTTCTAAGAGAGTCCCTGGTTCAAGTTCTACCGCCCTAACAAAAGCTCCGTCACGAGTCTTAAACAGATGATTTTCAGAACAAGTAAGTAAGCCACCAGATGAAACAACATGGACAAGTTGTTTCACCCCTCCATTGTAGGTAGCCGTAATAGGTTGACAATCGGACCCTGTATATACAGTGCCAGCTTGCTGATACTCAAAAGTGTCGGTCGCATCAGGAAACTTCAATAGTTTGATTGGTTGAAGCACACCATCAACTGTGATCAAGGTCTCTGGGTGGACACACTTACCAGCGCTACGTTCTTCTTTGCTGACTTCTTGCTTCCCAAAGAAAGCTCTGGCTGTGATGGTATGAAGATCACCGGAGCCCGTCAGAAACTCATTGATCCAGATGGACTCTCCGGAAACGTTGGCGGCAATACGCAGCTCCTCACCCGCGTAGTCGCACTTTGCATACGTGTATCCATCACGAGCCACAAAGACTCTGCGTAGATCAGAACCCGCTGGGATACCGTGAATAGGCACCCCAGAGTACCCATGCTCCGGTTTCCCAGCGGGCGCAGAGAAACGACCCGTTGAAGCCCCGGTTTGTTTGAACGAGAAACGAAGCTCGTCATTCTCATCCGGGTTGTTGGCCATACTTTCGAGGTATGTGCCGATGGTCTTCTCGTACCCACGGTACTCAACGATTTGATTCAGGATGGGAGACGCACCTGGCAATGCGGCTAGGGTCTCCAGGGTCTCACCGTCTGTTTTGTATTGCCCAGACGCCTCATTTTTCTCAGGCTTTGGGCTGATATTTAGACCGCCCTCTGAAGTCCCAAACAAGAACTCCCCCAACTGCTTGGGGGAACTAGGGTCAAGTTTCACTCCCTTGATGAGCGCAAATTCCTTAATGCTCTTTAGAAGGGCGTCCCTCTTTTTTTCCTGCTGATTCAACAACTCACGAATACGTGCTCTGTTAACTTTGACCCTAGAGCGCTCCATGGGACGAAGAGCACATGTCGTCTGTTTTTCAAGGCGATACGTACCGCTATGTTCTTTGTGGCACAGCGGCACAAGCTCAGGAAGCTTACAGAGCTTGTAAGTGCAAATAGCATCAGACCCAGCGTAACGAATAACCCCAGGCTCATCTGGGGAAAGGCTAGAGAAGTCAATCTTCATGCCTTTTTGGAACAACTCCTTGAGTTCGATCATCTCATAAGGATGCCCCTCAGGGTCAGCCAGCAGTTGTTTGGATTTAGGCTTAAGTCCGATCCCCTTGTCCCCTGCGTAGATAGAGAAACTGGCGAGCATGCCATCCTCAAAACTAGCGGGGTGCCACCAATCAATCCCTGTCACAGGGTACAGGAACTCATGATCAAACATGGCATTCCAAAAATAGAGGACCAGCTTAGGGGGCTCACACTTATAGGAGAGCGGGTCTTTAGCTATGTCCTCCGGAGTTCCTTCAGGGATGGCGGCTCGACACAAGCGGGTGATTTCCGCTTCAACTTCTTGAAGCGGTTGAACGTTCAGACTTGGCCCGCCATCTTCA
>Ga0315288_10010109_pt1 | contig 11883 bp, 12 predicted proteins | sample YL17G11_20_MG_FD_203454 | JGI IMG/M metagenome (GOLD analysis project Ga0315288, IMG submission 203454) | Sediment microbial communities from Yellowstone Lake, YNP, Wyoming, USA - YL17G11_20 | ecosystem: Environmental > Aquatic > Freshwater > Lake > Sediment | place: USA: Wyoming | collected... | reverse complement strand
AAAAGAAGGCAGATGAAGATGCGGTAGCTGCACTTATGAGACAACAGCAAGAAACAGCTGCAGCAGCCACCGCATCAGCAGCACCCGCTGCACCAGCCACTGACAAAATAAAGATTATTCCTGCCAACCGCGATGATGCCATTTTGAAAATGATAGGGTTCATTATGGTGCAAGCAAATACATATTTGAATTTTTCCAGATATGACCCAACCATTGTAAGTTTTTCATATTGGAGCGCACCAACCGCATCACAACCATCAAAATCATTAACTAGAGCGTACCGTAATGACGAATTGTTTTCAATTCTAGGTTATGAAACACCACCGACCGAGAGCCGCGGAAATGCAGCTAATACGATTGGATCTTTTTTTGGAAGTGTTCATGCACAAATTGAGGTCATTAGAAGACATGTGCAATTTGCGCGTGGTGCCAATGAAACATACGATAAAACAAACACAATACCGTTCAACCGCCCAAAAACAACAATCAATGCCAGATACAACCGTGATATACTATTATTTGGCGAACAATGGAAACAAAATCCAAAGTTCGATGACCAACGTAAGGTTGCAACCAGTATTGCAATGGACATTTGGTCAAAAATGAATAAGTCAGCAGAGGGTTTCTTCATGAAAAACCTTGAACCAAAGAAGGACTGGTTTGACCCTTTGGTGGCGTACTTTGAACCTCTTGTGCCAGTTTTCAAAAATGTATTCGAAACGGCGAAACTACTACCAGCACTGCCAAAAACAGTCGCAACAGGAGGAATAACACAACCAGTCGCACAAACAACAGCACCACCTCCAAAAGCAGAAGCACCACCAGCACAACCAGTCGCAGCACAACCAACAGGAGCAGCACCAGTCGCAGCAACACCAGTCGCAACACAAACACAAACAAAAGCACCAGCAAAACTACCAACCGCACCACCAAAACAATCCCCAACACAAGCTGAAATTTCCAGATTAGAACAAGAGATTATGGATATTCAGAGAAAACTAAATGCATCAGAAACATATGTGAAAACATTTATCAGCAAAAATGGAAAACAAGCCGCATCTGCTGATCAAGGTGTGATAAAAGAATTAAAACTTATAAAACAATACAAACCTGTGATTGCACAAATAAATGATAGAATTAAGATTTTGAAAGATCAGGAAGGAATAGCAGCAGCACTAGCAGCAGCAACAGGAAAACTACAACCAGCAAAAGCACCACCATCAGTCGCAGCATCAGGAGCGGCACCAGTCGCAACAGGAGGAATAGCAGCACCAATAACCGCACAACAAGAAATGTTAAATTCACTGAAAAACCCAAATACATTTGTTGATAATTGGGTTAATGCAAACAAAATAACATTATTGCCAACCCCAAAATACGTTAGAGATAGGAGAAATTTAAACGTGTTTCCTACCGTTTTTCATGACTGGACGGTGATAAATACAATCGGTGATGGTAATTGTTTGACCCACGCATTTCTGCAATGTTTGTCTACAATTTATGGAAAAATACCACCAACTCCCACGGGTGGTTACACATACAAGCAGGAGGTTGCACGAGCATTTCGTTTGACATTTTCAGAATACAGTGCATTCGCAAGAGACAAAGTCCTTTACAATGCCAATGGCGGACTACGTGATTTGTCCGAACAAGAAATAACAGACTATTCCAGATTATTTAATGTAATAACAGTCGTGTTTGAACAAAATTCTCAAATGCATGAGGGTAAATTAGTTAGTCAAACGCTTATCACACCATTTAATTTAAATAAAGAAACACCTTCAACCGCAACAGTGATCTTTATTCACGGAGATAATGCTCATTATTCTTCAGTGCTTCCGAACACACGACGATTTAGCATGACACTCGAAGACGCACGAAAAATTCCTGAATTAACTAATACTTTGAAATTCTAAAATCATTCAAACGGGGCCGACTCTTGCCGCATGATCTCCCGTTTTTCATCGATTGTCAAGTGTCGCACCTGATTCAGCGGGTCGTCCGCATTGGGGTCGTAGTTCGGGTCGCGCAGTGAGCCCCGGTTGGCAAAGAACACGTCCATGACCGAAACCAATTTGCACATGGCATCGCCGGTCGCATTCCATTCTTCCACACAAATTTGGTCCTCCTCAAACGGTTCCACATTCGGGTCGTGCCGGTTGATGGATTTGCGAGAGATCCACGAACTGACAAACCACCGTGTGTATCGGAACGGGCGCCCCGAATTCGTGCGGTCCGATTTGCCGGATTCGTCGCGGCGGGTGCGGTGCACCCAAATTGGGACCCTGCCCCCGTCAGCGCATGCGCGTTCAGATTCCAAACGAAACCGCCAAATCGGCGCCAGAGTTTTGTAAAGAGCTTGGCGAACATAGGGAGCGCAATTGGTGCAGAACCGGTATCCTTCTTTGAAATTTTCGGTCATTTCGCCGTGAATGTCGCCCCCCGATGTCTGTGTTTCGCCACACAAGTAGCATTTGAGTGCGTAAATGAAACACATGTAGAGCGGGGCCGGCAACACGCCTGTTTCATACCAGTCAATTTCATGCTGGTAATACATGGTTGGGTCAATCGTTCGAAACGGCAACCTTCTATCCCCCAGGCGATGCTGTGTTATTAATTTGGATGGGTCGCACAAGTGCAACGGCGTGTCTCGAGCGGCTTCGTTTGCAGTGGGCACATTTAACACTTTTATAACGGCATACGTTCCCTCAGTGTCTTCCGGCATTTGATACAATGCATATGACATGCCTTTGATGTCGTCCCCGGTTCGGGTCATAATTGTTGTATATTTGTATGGATTCTATGCAAATTATAATACACCGAGAATCAATTTTTTTTGAATATGAAAAATTCAAAAAAAACGAATAACAGTTCATTAAACAATTCATTAAACCAGTGAATGCATCACGGGGTTATTTTAACCCAGTCCGTCGGAAATAAGTCGCGCGTATCGTGATTTTTCAAAGCGGGGCCAAACCACGTGCTCGGATAGCACACAATTTTGCCCGGGTTCTGATTCAAATATGCACCCCACCAGCTGAATGTGCTGTTTGCGATGATGTTATAATCGCACACGCTCATGAGCATCATCTGCTTCCAATCGTCAAACATGTCCGGGACTTTGTAAAATCGACACCGTTGGGCAAACTCGGGAACAGCCCTTAATTGTTGCATGTGGTCCACAATGGCCGCATTGTCGCAGGCCTGATTGAAAATCAGCACATTGAATTTAACAGGATTGGTGGTTCTATTTATTTCGGATGATGACGCGTTATGTATAATGTAATTCAGTGCATTTTTGTAATACTCCAATGGCAAAATGGGGTGCGCGTCTTGTATGTGCTTGTAATCGCCAATCCGAAAGTGCATGGCAATGGAGACAACCCCGCACGAAAACCACGTGCTTTCTGCAAACATGGCTCGAATTTGTCTCTGCTGTTCCAACAGTTGCATTTTCTCATACACTTCATCTTGAACATCTGCAAAATATTTATAGCTTTGAAAGTAGCCAACCAGTTTCAATGGTGTGGAATTCATGGCGGTCTTGCTGGGCAACTTGGCATAACCAAATGCCGGCTCCTGATAGGTGGGCAGTTGCATGAATCGTTGCACATTTGCGGAACTGGACATGACGGTCAGTGGCCTTAAATTGTGAAAGAGGGTGTTCCAGTATGTCTCTCGTTTTCCGGTCGCGTCTTTTGTGGCGTAAAGGAAATAACACGTGTCGCCGTTGCGAATGGCGGCGGCGAGAGCAGCAAACACTTGGAACAATTGGTTGCCCAACCCGCCATTGAGTAAAACCGTGATCATATTACCTAAGTTAAGTTTTAAGTTTTATTGTATGAATTATATGAAATATGATGACATATAATTCTGTGTTTAAATTAAAATGGCGGCATTTAATTCAATGCCGTTTTCCGCGCTCAATGAATTAGGAGGGCAGCGCGTCCTTGTACAACGGCAGCGCGTCAATGTTCATGATGTGCGGTTTGCCCTTGATTTGTTTGCGCGGAATGGCAAAGTGCGCAAACATGGGCCGAAGTAGCTGCTCGTGCGGCACGGCGCCGTGCACGCTGCGCGCAATCATTTTGTACAGTTTGAAATCCGGATATCTCTCGTCGCCGTTCTTCTTATACAGCACGTTTCGCCCCTTGTCATCCTTCAACCACTCCACCACCGTGCGGGCAACCCGGCTTTCCTTTAAAACAGCCTCGTATTCGCGAGCATCCCGAATGTCTTCCACAAAATAGTCGAACAGGGAGCACGCCAGGCGGCACAGGTCGAAACTGGGATTGGGATCCAGTCGCGGTTTTTTCGGATTCATGTAAGGGTCGCAATTGTACTGTGTTGCCGCGTCGCCGGTGCGGTCAAAACTGTCGCTGACCATGGTTTGGCCGCGATACGTGTAAATGGCTCGTCCAAAGTCGATGATTTTCATGATGCGACCGTGCGTTGGAACCCGATAATAAATGCCCTTGTGCAAGTAGTGCAAGTATTTCTTCTCGGTTTTGACGAACATGATGTTGTTCGTGTGCAGGTCGTTGTGCGTCATTGCAAACATGTGCTGATACGCAATGAGGGTCATGATGACTTGCATGAGAATGGCCGCCCATTCGGGCTCAGTCAACTCGTTCCTGCCGCACATGAGGTGGTCCAGCGTGTTTTCGCACTTCTCCATCAAAATGGCGTGCACCGGAAACCCGAAAATGTGGGCATTGTGCACTTCTTCGTCGTCATCGAACGTGGCGTCATCGTCGTCTTCAATGTCATTTTCATCATCCGTTCCGTCATCGCTTTCGGATGACATGTGCACGGCATCACTTCCGTTGCCAGTTTCCTTGTAAAAACTCATGTCATCGTCGCTGCAAGATGACCGCGATGAACAAGAGTCGCTGGATTCGGACGCGGACCGGCCGTTTCTGGATTCCACGCGATGCGAATGTTCGGGGACTCCCGTGTCCGTGCAGTCTTCCAATTCCACGGATCCAGCTGGAGTGGTCGATGGTGGCGACAAAAACAGTTCGTCAAACGCAATGGCATGCGACTCAAGCACAACTTCTTCGACTTCAAGGGGCACTTCTTCCCCGATTGTCACATTCGGCCTCACCAATTTGGATTGGGTGTCGTTGTGCCGACGATTGGAATCAAACACGTGGCTCGATATTTCATCCAATCGAAACAGCTCATTCCGATTCTTCAAAAAAAAGTCGCACGTGCTGAAATATTCAACATCGTCATACACATTTACCGTGAATTCATCTTGATTGCCCAAGAATGACCCGTAAAATTCAAGACCATGCACAAATCCGTGCGTGTCCAAGACTTGACTGGTCAAATATGTGAAGAATGCATCCACGTAGGACGAATTGGTTGGATCATTCATTTTTTTTTGATGCACCGAATGCACCGCACCCGTTGGTGCATGGGACGGAAGCACCAGCAAATCCGGCGATTGCATGTCGTATTTCCCCGACAAATATTTGATGGGGTCCAATAACGGCGAATATTTTATGAAGACGCGCTTGGATTCATGTGTTTCATCCTGGTCAATTGTCGCAATCACGTTGTTTTTGTTTGTGCCACTTTGAACAGAACCAACATGGCATCTATGGTTCAAATTAATGCCGTTGTAATTCGTTTCCGACAACGAAAAAAACCTCCGGTAAAGTGGGATGTAATTTTGCAAGTTGTGCAACCCGGTGTTTGCATTTTCTAAAGTTTCAAACAGGGAGGAATTCTTGGGTTTGTGATACATCAATTCAAATGTCGGTGGTGGCATGATGTGTTCAAAATGTGTTGGTTGCAAGTATGACTATTTATAACATTAATAATGTTGATTTTAAACTAATTGTTTTAACTACATTAATGCACTTCAACAACATGACACTCCATTTTGGTTGCATGAATTTTCAAAAATTGAAAGTTTTTTATTGTCGGCAACCAACAAAGCAAATCAAATCGAATGTCCGATGCAGCAATTATTGGGGATTGCGGGGTGTGTGGAAATCCATTGAAGTCCGGTGAAAATCACGCATTCACCGCGTGCAAACACTTGTTTTGCATATCGTGTCTCTTGAAATGGCATGCGCACAGTGTGAACCCCACGTGTCCGTTGTGTCGGGCAGATTTATATGCCGCTGATCCCGACCATGCATCCGACTCTGAACATGACGCACTTGCACCCATTGCAACTGCACAAACGATGATGACAAATCACATCTTGCGCGAAATCGATTTCGACGTGCATGAATCAATCATGCACCAACACATGTTGGAAGTGGTTGAAACCCAGGCGATTCAGCATTGCAATGAAAGCGAACTGCACTGTGTTTTCATGGGAGAAGTCAACCTCTCTGTCATTCCAGCGCACGAACACGAGGATCATCATCCACGAATTGAGGTTGGACCCGCCACGCCAAACGCGCACTACATCGTGATATTGTCCGGGACATCAAACACGGCCGATGAATTTCGTCGGTGCCGGTTTGGCCGCATTGAAGAAATGCGGGTTGATCCAATAGCTCCGGATGTCAAGTGGGTTGCGTTTCGAGAGCGAATCTCCGTCATTGACGAAGCCCGGGAAGAACACACGACGGCGTGGGACAATGAAACCATGCAGCTGAACCTGCGCGAAGTTGTGCACATGGTGCAATACATTCCGAGAATTAGAGCGCACGTGTGAAATGCGTGAAGAACCCAGCGACAAAAATCTATTGCATAAATACAAACATAAAGAATCATCGACAACTGTAACGAATGCCATCATTTTTCAAACATTCACCGAGAGGCGTTCAAAAGCCTGCACATGCGCATGGCAGCAAGCAAAAAACGTTTTTTTATGGCTTGAAAAAAGCAACGCAGGGTTATTTGAATTCAATTGTTCCTCAAACGTGGTTTCCAGTCATGCCACCCGCGCCCATTTCAACCGCATTTGAAACGAGTGATTGCATTTGGTACTATGGAACCATTTATGTCAAAGAAGCAATTGCAGTTGAAAAACTGAAGAGAGCAATGGAGCAACAAGAGCAGCAACAAGAGCAGCAACAAGAGCAGCAACAAGAGCAGCAACAAGAGCAACAAGAGCAACAAGAGCAACAACAACAACCCCAACAACACCCCCAAGACCAAGAACACCACGCCGAATCTGTCCATGATGATGACGATGAAAGCACCACAAGTGGAAATGGCACATTGAAAGGAACGCGCAACATCGGTAAACAGAACCAACTTAAGCATTTGAAAGATGGAATGCGGTTAATGCACGTGATTGTGGCGGATCAAGCGGTGCATGAGTGGTTTGCCACATTTGATGCAGAAACCAATCGAATTATTCGCAGTCCGGACGAAGTGGCATTTGAAACGTTGCGACAGTTTGCTCGCGTGCACTGCAACGAAGTGATGTCGGATGCGAATGTTCCGTGCAATGTGTGGTCAGATGCGCATTTTCAATATCAGGATGATGCCAGCGGACAGTGGCATCCGTTGTCTGATTTAAAGAAGCATTGACGCATTGACGCATTAACGCAGAATTATATAAATAAATATGTCTTTATATAATATCATTTACATCATTGGAACCACATCGCTCATGCAAATTTTCAACCAATATTTCATCAAACAGCACATAACCACATTCTCCATTCTAGTGTTTTTAGCCGCATTTGCAGCAATTCAGGCATTCCGGCCGCGATTCATGTACAATGACGACGGCAGTTTGCGCCAGTTTGGAATCGGGTTCAAGCGAAAAACGGTAGTTCCTGCGTGGTTGATCGCCATTGTCATTGCCATTCTCTCTTATTTGCTGGTGTTGTATGCATCCACTCCCTTGTTGAGCTGGTGAAGCAAACTCATTCCGTTGTTTTGAAAACCACCGGCGGTTTCGTGCCAGCCGGATTGGGTTTGGGTTTGAATGAAGCGGCATCATTCACTTCGTCAATGTTGATGGCGCACGGCGAATTCTCCTGCGCAACGATGAACGTCAAGTCCGCCATGAAGTTCAATGTCAGCACGTAAAACACGAATTTGGCGATATTTTCCTTCACGCGCACGTAGTTCACAAATGTTTCTTTTGTATCATCGCGCGATTCATTCAAATACGATTCCTTCAAATCGTCGAATTTCTTGCTTGCTTTGATTTCATCGTCCGCATTATCATACGTCGACAACATGCTAAACAATGCCCATGGGTCTTCATTCATGTAATCCAAATATTCTTGAACCTTGTCGTTGTCGCTTTTTGTCTTCTTGATGCCGTGCATGAATGACGCCAACCCGTTTAGTTTGTTCATCAAGTAGCCGAACGTGTTTCCAAAGGGGCGCAACCAAGTGTAATTGTACTCCAAACACACAAAAAGCGGCACAAACAGCAATGCGAATGTTGCGAATGAAGACCACGCTGCCAATCCGTAATTCGGCGTGTTGCATTGTTTCTGCAATGACATAAATGTGAGCATGAATTGGGTCAACCAGATGATTGCCAGAAAAATGATGGACATGATTTTTGTTATTGAAAAAAAAGAGGATGACGCGGTGCCGTCGCTCGGTGAATTGCTCAAGGACTTGCTCTCATGAGAAATTATTAAATACAAGGCGGAAATGATGCTGTAAATGCCCAGGTTCATCATTCCATTGTTGGATGAAACCGCAGTTGCGGGAGGATTCGTGGGCGCCAAGACCATGTTTTTATACGTGAATTAGTGTAAGAACTGGGGTATTTAATGAATATGTATTTATGCACATAAACATTGTGTATAAATTAATTTGAAATTTTAATGGCATAATGTAAACACACACACACACACACACACGCACACTTCCATCCAATTCACATGCCGTCTTACTCCACTGGTCCAATGCATGCCCCCCCTCCTTCCCTCATCGAGCCCGGTGTCAAATACTTTTTCGGAGGAGTGTTGAAAGAATGCAATCGTTTGCGCGAAGAGTATCACAACGGCGTGTTCAACACGTGCATGTTTGGCGCATTTGTTCTCATGGTGGGCGCAATGCTGTATTACAAGTATCGAAGCAAGCCGACTCCGGAGGAGCAGGTTGAAATTCACAGAAAACAGCAGGAATACATTCTCTCTAAATTGCGCATGGTGAATGCCACAAACTATGCGGCGTCACGTGGAAACTTCATAACCGGTCTGCCTAAATGGGAAGTTCCTGAAGTGGAGATGATAAAGCAACGCAAGATATTTTTGTGAATGCGAAGTGCGCGCGCGCGCATGCCATGGGATATAAATAATGTTCAACATATATAAGAAAACACGCCAATAACAAATGTCCGCTTCTGCTGCCGTTACGAATGTCTCCAAGGCCGACTACGTGGATGCATTGAACGAGTATTACCGATATAAGCATGACTATGATGAACGATATGAAGAACAGAAACACGCCGTCAAAGAGTCGGACACCATGACAATGCAACAAAAACGTGCCAAAATCATGCAGCTGAAACGCAACCGCAAGTGCGTGTCTTGTGGTCAAACCGGTGGAACCCACTTCACCAACGAGGACGGCGTGCTGCGAGCGCAGTGCGGCAACCGGACGCAACCGTGCGCACTGCGCATTGAAATCATGAAGGGCAAGTTCATGAGCTTGGAAACGCTGGCAACTTCTTCTCTCAATAATGCCGACGTTCTGAAGGACAATGTCATTAAGACAAAGCTGGACCTCTTGTTCAACTACACCACGGAAGAAGAAGCCCTTCGTCAGTTTGAAACGGATCGAGCTGCATTGAACCAGGCGCTCGAACTGTACGGGGGGTTCCGGCAAAAGTATTTAGACGTGGTTCGGAATGCCGAGCGGCGCCAAGAAGTGGATGCGTTGATGTCCGATTTTTACCAAGCAGTGCAAGAATTTAAGGAGATTTTAAAGCGGGGGTCTGAATCCGGGGGGCAGGAGGCCGCTTTCACAAAAGATGCGGTTGCGCTCTACGTTTCACGCATCGCGCCATTAAACGAACAAGTTATGAATAAAATGTACGTGCATTGTGCGGTGGAACGCATCGGCGCGGACATGTTTCGGCTGGTGCAAAAACCGTACACTTTGGAGCAGCTCGAATTCGAGATTGACGTGCCGAGCATCACGGTGGAGGCACGGAACCGACGGCTGCGCGAACGGCTGGCGCGCAAGCGCAAAGACCAGCTTGCTGCATACATTTATAATTGGACAAAGGACCAGGAAAGGATCACGGGCGACGTGTATGAAGTGGCCAACCTGGATGACCCGGACACCGACAAGAACGAGCTCATAGAGTTCATCGTGGAGAACGGCGTGCCCACCACCAAATACGGCATCAAACCAAAACCATTGGGAAAATGAAGCGAAAATTATAATGTGTGTAACATGCATCAGTGCAATTCATCGTCATCATACACATTAATCAATCAATGTCCGTATTAGACAACGTTTCCTGGCCGGCATTCATCGTCAGTTTCGCAATCGGCGTGTTTTACATCTACATTTCTCTCCCCAAACAGCGCGTGGTCATTGTTTATCCCACGCAGGACAACGCGGACCACTTTAATTTTAGGGACAAGGCGCACAACTGCTTCCGATTTGAACAGAACACGAAGGCGTGCCCCGTCGATGACGACGACCTGAAAACCATCCCCATGCAAACGTGATAAAAATAAATAAAAATAAAATAAAACATTTGCACATCTTAGCACCAATGAAGCCGATCACTTTATCTTTTTTGAAAAAAATGCAAAAGGGGGTTTAGCAGACGAATGATATACGGAAAACGGCGGTGCAACATGCGCACCACCAAAAAGTACTTGTCGCGTCCCGGACCGCCCTATCCCGCAAACGAATGCTGCGGGATGAAACGGATCGGCAACGACGGTCGCAAATACATGTCAATGCCCAACGCAAAAGGCGTGTGCGTGTGGAAAAAAACAGCGCGTTCATGATAATTGCATTTTTCAAAAAAATAAAATATAGTTACAAAACAACTTAAACATTTAGCATTTGAATAATGCAACTGCATGACTTCATTCATTCTTCCGCAAGTCGAGTGATCTTCGGAATAATAATGGGTCTAGGTCTTTCTAGTCTGTTTAGGAAGACGTGCCACGGGCGCAATTGCATGGTGTTCAAGGCGCCCGACATGGCGGAAACAAAGAAGTTCACGTTCAAATACGACGGTAAATGTTTCATGTATGATGTAAACAGCACAAGGTGTGATGATTCGCGCATTGATGTAGCGCTTTAGTAGGGGGGTCATCCAGAAATGTATGATTTTTTCACATCTTACTATACCCATTTCGCCACATGATGTTCCAAGCAGTTGTGGCGCATGGCTCAGTTGGCAGACGAGGTGTCTGACAACCCAGCAATCAACATGTCGCAAGCTCGAATCCCACGAGTGCCACTGCGAAACAGAAGGGAAAAAACGGTAGTGCCCACATCAACAAATTCTTAGGGGTGCAGCCAAAAATTTCTAATCCAAGATTCAAGACACAAGACACTTAATCCCCTGTGGCGCAGTGGAAGCGCGCCGTACAACATCGTCAGTCGCTCCATTCGACTTGCATAAAGTCCGAATGATTGATGGTTATCGCCTTATGAGCCGGAGGTCGTGTGATCGAAACACACCGGGGGAATTTCTTCACTTCGCCAGCTTTGCAGAAGCTGGTTGTCATAGCGCAAGCGACATTAAACTTGAGCATCTTATCACCGGCATGGCGCAGAGGTAAGCGCGCGGGGCTCATAACTCCGAGGACACAGGATCGAAACCTGTTGCCGGTATCCAATCATTCGCCAGCTTTACAGAAGCTGGTTGTCATAGCGCAAGCGACATTAAACTTGAGCATCTTATCACCGGCATGGCGCAGAGGCAGCGCGCGGGGCTCATAACCCCGAGGACAAGAGAGG
>Ga0315288_10010107_pt1 | contig 11884 bp, 29 predicted proteins | sample YL17G11_20_MG_FD_203454 | JGI IMG/M metagenome (GOLD analysis project Ga0315288, IMG submission 203454) | Sediment microbial communities from Yellowstone Lake, YNP, Wyoming, USA - YL17G11_20 | ecosystem: Environmental > Aquatic > Freshwater > Lake > Sediment | place: USA: Wyoming | collected... | reverse complement strand
TCTCTGGTTCGATGGTTTCATTCGAGTTGGCGAAGACCTAAGGGCTCACGGTGTTGATGGCACTCTCTATGCATTGGAAATTGGCGAAGACTCATTTGTGGTAAACCAAGCCGGAAGAAAGAATGGGCAGGTAACAAATCACGCAGAAAACTTTCTTCATGAGAACAACAAAGCCGTTATCAAGTCAGAAGCTGAGTTGGTTGCCATGTTCCATGAGATGTTTTCTCAAATGAGTTTGGTTGGCTGATTTCCTACCAAAAGAAATATCTTGATATTCACCAAATTCTTGTGGTATGGTAGGTAACAATGAACAGATCCGAAGTTGTCGTTGGTGCTGTTGGCGAATCACGAGATGGTTTATTTGTTATCGTCAAGGTAGAGAAACGAGCTTACGGAACCTACGTAACTCTTCTGCCATCTCCCGATGGAGAAATAGAAGATAAACAAGTTCTGAACATCGAACATTGTCTTTATGCAATGGAAACCGTATCTATTCCAAAGAGGAACAATGAATAAACTGTTACAAACCTTAGCTAACTCGCTTGGTATCAAACCATGGGAGGTGGTCGCTATCTCAACACTTAGCTTTCTAGTCGGAGCTTTGGTAGAAACTCTCTGGATCGAAGGGCTGTTGCGTTAATGAATAAAGCTAAGTTCTATGGTTCTCTCTATGACGCTCTGTGTTCTATCTACCCAGAGAACACCAAGTACTATAACAAGGAACTTCTGGCTCTGTGCCAGAACTCAAGGCTGGGTCATTCTACGTTTGGTGGTGTGATGCGCTGGAACTCTCTTGATTCTAGAGTTGCAGACGAGCATCCAAAATACGTTGTTGTAGGAGTATAGTCTATGGGTTACCTAGAGTTATCAAGAAATGACAAGGTAGAAGCGCAGGAAGTTCAACCAAACCAACAAGTGTGGTTTCATATCGAACGTTGGGGAGGAAGCTATCTCAGAGAAATTGTAAAGGTAGATTCGCTAGGAAACACAACCGTTCTCACAGATTCGGTTGGACACAGACACACGGTTTTCAGTAGTTCTCCTGTGTGGATTCGCGAGTACCAAGAACGAGAGATTGAGAACCACAGTGAGCGATGAGCAAACCAAAACGTGCCTTGTTAACGTCCCAGTTCCAGATTGGAATTCCGTTAAACCAGAACCAACCGCATTCAAAAGCCAACGACAGTACAGAGCTGCTTTAGAGGTTCTGTTTAACAACATTATTGCAACCGATCCCAGTCACCAAGAGCTGAAGGTAGCAGCTAAGTTTCGTAGAGTTAAGTTAAGCATCCACAGCCCATCTGGCGATGGAACCTATCTTGTTTACTGCTCGATAGAACGAGCACGGAAGTGTTTTTCTCATATTCCAAACGCAACGTTCATGGAAGACAAAGGAACAGAAGATCGATGACTCTCACAGTAGAACAACTCACTAAAACATGGATCGATGCAGGAAAGCCACGAGTCAGCAAGATTTCAAATCCAGAACAAATGGCTGGGTTGTATCTTGACTGGGCTGATGGCAACCTACAGAAAGCAACGGATGCCGTACGCATTCACTGTAGCGGAAACTACATTGACATGCCAAGGTTCTATCTCTGTGATGAAACTCTAGCTTTACTAGTAGAAGCCGCAGAACCGAGTATCCCAGCACACCACAAACCCTCAGACAAGGTTGTCAAGCACTACACTCTACGAACTGATTCGGAAGAAGAGTTGTCATGAACACTCTTACAGCAGAACAACTCAACCATCTTGCTGCACTGGCAATTGAACAAGTAATGCAGTACAGTCAAAATCCATTGGTTGAGAACGGACAGTGGATTTCTGAGAACAGAGTTCAACAAGAAATCTCAGAACTGTTTAAGTCTTACCTTGCAACAGTTGTGCCAACACTTCCAGTACCACAGTACGATCCTAACGCCATGGCAACCTTCGGCAGCTTCTAGCTAACCTCGCGTAACTCCAGCTAAAGAAATATGTTGATATTCCAGGAACCGAGTGGTATCCTGAGTGTATGAAGGTCAACGTACACCGACACTATTCCAATACCATCGTTGAGCTGGACTACACTCGCTCTACGCCTACCATGTTTATCTGCGAAGATGACAAAGGCACTCAATATAAGTTCCGTAGGTATGATGGTACAACCTCTGGCAGCAACAAGCGCAACTGTACATACTCTCTGACAACCGAATCTCTTGGGTTTCTCAAAGATATCACAGAATGACATATCAAATGCGGACTGGTGTCAAGTACTGGTTTAAACCATGACAGATCCAACCATTGAAGATGAAGTAAGGTTTATACTCTCTCAGAGAGTTATTCATACTTGGGATGAAGAACAACAGAAGCAACTAGAAGAGTTCGAACAAGCCGAAGCAAAGTCATTTGCCAAGCATGACATATTCTGGGGTATTGCTAGTATGTGTCTTTCGTTTTACATGGTAACGATTCCATCAGCCACCGCATTTCAAATGATTAGCTCCCTTGTTTGGTCTTTGGTTTGTTCATGGTTCAGCTATGTTTGTTTTGTATCTGCGTATGAATACACAGGATATCCATGACCGAAAACATTGCTCTAGTTAGAGAACTTAAACCTTCTGATGTTCCATACAACTACACAGGAACGATCACGGAAACATATTCTGCTTATGGTCAGCGGTACCAGATCACCAACTGGTATCATAACGGCAAGCTCCACAGAGATGGTGGCAAGCCAGCAGTGGAAAAAGTTCGAACATCCCTTGCAAAGTCGTTGAGGAATGTAACGACAAGTCGCTCGAACGAATGGTATCTGAATGGACAGAAAGTAACACAGGCTATAGCAAAGACAGGAATAGCTCCACAAGAGAAGCAGTCTTTGATTAAGCTTAGAGGCAGTCTGTCCATTGGAGAAGACTTTACTGCTCATGGGTCTGAACACAACTCTGTGATGTACGCTATTCGTTATGGATCTGATTGGTTTTGTCTTCCGGAAGACTACAGCCGCCCGGATGGCTCTATAGACACTAGCGTGAGAAACAACATCAACAACCTTGGCTATTCGAAAGACTTCAAGCCAACACGAGTATCAGAGCTGGAACTAAGCAAGATGTTCAGAGACTTTGTTCTGAACCTAGAAACAGTACGATAACTTCATGGAACAAGTTCCAGGTTGGTACACACAGCCAGACAATGTGTGGTATCAAACAACCTTCGCGTATTGGCTTTGTTGGTTAGTTAAACCATGTCACTACAACGAAAGCTGGGCTGATGACGAAGTTATTGTTCCCTTGAGTCTCAAATACTATGACTATCACTGGATTGGGATGTTGGATAACCCAAAGAACAAGGGACTTGAAATCACGAAACTAACTTCAAACTACATCACAACATACTGGATTCTAAACAGAGCAATTTTCGAGCCAGAGTTTCCAGCACCAACCGACAGCTGTGCTTGGTGGAACGATGGTTACGAGTGCAACGGAGCCTGCAAAGCCTTCGAAACTACAGTAGATTAAATATGTTGATATTCCGCTCATGGGGTGGTATTCTGGATTTATGGAACAAGTCCCAGGTTGGTATGTGCTGCCAGATACAACCAGCTGGCAAACTAACTTTAGGTTTTGGTTTGCTGGACTAGCAAAACCAAATTGGTTCGATGACGAAGAAATCCCAGAGGGATTAGAAAAACTCGGCTTACAGTTTCGTTATTATCACCTACAGAGCATGCAGTGGAATCCGAAGAACCAAGGATTGCAGATAACTCAAGAAACAACACAACGACGGATAACAGTACTGGAAGTGTTCTGGGGATATGAGTCTCTCCCAGAAGTTCCAGCAGAAACCGACGACTGCCTGTACGTTGATGAATATGGCGGATTCCGCTGTAATGGTTCCTGCAAAGCCTTTGAAAGTCTATAAATGATGAACACCACATATCAAGCTCGTACTAACGAACACTATCTGGTTCTGATTGAATCTCTGAGGGATGTTCCGTTGTGTATGTTTTGCGGGCACGAAGCTCAAGACTTTCGTCCCGTAACCAGCAATGGCATTCCGTATCGTTTTGACTTGTGCAACCGGTGTAAGGAAGAAACTCAGTTCATCAACAAAGCTGGAAAGCTGATGACCAGCGATCAGTATGAAGCGATTATTCCAGTAATCTCCGAGTGTCAACCGCTTGTCACACACAAGCGAGTGTGGGATAGACCATCTAAGTGAATCCTAACGTAAGTTTTTCCAAGACAAAACATGGAACTCAAGTAAGAGCAGCTAACATTAGAGTTGGTATGACTCTCAAGCTTCCGTTCTATGGAGAGCTTGTACCGGCTAAGGTAACAAAGGTTGAACCAAAGGGTTTGTTGGTTCATGTTACATATTTAACAGAGGAAGGATCATACACGGACGAGAACCTCTGTATGATGAATCCAGAAACGACCTACGAGTCCTGTTGAGTAAACCAATGTTTTGTTCCGTAAGCTGCGAAGACAAGCACTTTATGATGATCTGGTCTGTACAGAAGAACTATCCCTACAGAAGCAACGAGATTAAGCCAGTCACTCTGAGATACAGAACTCTAGCCAAGAAACTTAAGTTCTGCTGTTGGTGCGGCAACACCGCTCAACGTCAAACCAAGAAAGCATCCATAGTCTCTGCTATAGCACTCGCAGCTGCACTTCTAGTAGAAAGCTAGATTTGTTCTATGCTGTTCCAGCCAAAGAAACTCTATAGCATCTCACGAAACGTTCTGGTGTTCTCTGAGAAACCAGCTTGGATAGAGATTCTAACACATCCAGAAGACCATGGAAACAGTCCATTCCTGGAAGGCTTTGGTACTGCGTGTTGGCACGATATGTATAAGTCTTTAGGCTCTGCTCTTTCTTGGTCTAGTGCAATGTACACTTCTGTTTCCGTTCAACCAGAGAACGAACCATTTATGGTAACAGAGGTTGATAGTATATACCAGCTGGTGTTAATCGTTGGTTCTTGTGTTGGATGGATTGCAGCTCCTTTGTGGCTTGAGAACTACACAAAGCAGCTCACGTAAAAAATCATGATTCACCGACCACTCCCCCGCGCAGCTATTCAATACTTAGTTCCATGAAGCTCTACAAGATTCTGTTTGAAAGCGAAGAAGCCCAAGACGCAGATGGTCTAGACCAAACAGCTAGGATGATCGAACGAGAGATAGCAGAACGATTTGATCTGTCTCCAACAGCTGTACGGCTCAAACCAAATTCTGATATAGCGGTTGCTCTTCGTGGAAAGATATCTTTCTATGGAATTATTATAGCACCAGACGAACAAACCATTACTATTACATTTACCTTTGACTACATGGACACAACTGTAGGAACCACAATATTAGACAGACAAACATCTCCGGTTCCATTTAAACCAACTCTTCCAGACCCAGACTCAACAGAGCCAAAACTCACAAACACAGAACAGTTCGCGAAAGCCATGCATAACGGACTGCTAGCAAACGAAGGTGAGTGGTTTGCAGACAACGTTCTCCCGTTGGTCGAAGAACTTGTCTATGATGAATACTATCCAGAGAATGAACAAATCGTAACTGTGTCTCATCATATAGTAGCTGCCCTTGGTTTAACCATTAAACCAGGTAGTCATCAATTTGGGAATGCTGTAAAAATGATTGGTGGTGGATCTGAATGGTACTTCTATATCCAGAACATGTCAATAAATAAGGCCCGGCTTTCATTAACTCGTGTTGTTGACGTTGGGCAACCCCCAGCTAAGATCACTATAGATGTTCCGTTAAAGATTCTGTTCTTCGAAGCTGGAAAAGATCCAGAGCTATTAGACAGAATCTCCGATACCCTTGCTTCCTACGTCAAACCTCACCTTACCCCATAACCCAGCAAAACTACTGCAACCTTCATAAGCCCTTGGTTTTCTTCACATATTTAATATGTTGATATTCGGACCCTTGGATGGTATCTTAGATACATGGGCAAGCAACGCAGCACGGAGTTCGCAGAGTTCCTTGGTGACAGCCAGCAGCGTCGTTATGGCGCTCTCTGGATGGCAGGTGACACGGTGTTCTCGTATGGAGTGTGTATCGCTACGGTGTTTCGTGATCGTAAGGTGATTCATCTCAACGACCAGAAGTACAGCAGCACCACTACAGTCCACCAGAATGCCATTCGTATTGGCGCAGCAAAGGCTGGTTGGGATCTCGTAGAACTCTCCCGAGCAATGACACCGGGTGGTGAGTAACTTTAAGTTTAACATAAGGAATATCTGTGATTAATGAACCCGAGATGCTTGACAAAGCGCGAACGTACATCCGAGCGGTATTTGAGGAAGACTTGGTTCCTGTTGTGGTAGATCCACAACTTGCTTGGCTTCTCTCTGTGTTTGCAACAAAACTTTCCCCGAAAGGCTACGAAAACCTTGTTGAGCCTGTTGTTGACTTGCTGTGTGAAACTGTGCAAACTATTGCGTTCATCAACGCACAGCTAGCAGAAGAGCCAGCTTACGGAAACATGCTTGCTGCGCTAACAGAAGAGTTTATCACACAAGGAAACGTCTAATGCCAAGGTATGAAGTATCTCTCTCCACGATGGCTTTTGTTAAGGCAACCGTCGAAGTTGAAGCATCTGATCCAGAAGAAGCATCAGCGATGGCAGAACTCCGAGCTTCTGAAGGAGATGTTGTCTGGAAGTATGATGGCAGCGATGACAGTGGAATCGAAACAACTTCCGTTCGATCCGTGAGGAGCTAGGTATGTGGTTGCTTGTTCAACGCTGCGGCGAGTCTGTAGCGGTTCATGGCTACAAGTCCAAACTGGATGCTAAGAAAGCTTGTATCGCAGTGATTATAGGCTGGAATGAGTATATCCCGGCAGAACTCAAGGATCTGCTCAACCAGAATAACTATGATGAAGCCATCGAGTTGTTTAACGACAACCAACGAGGGAACAATGTAAGCTTTGATGTTGAAGAACTGGAGATGGGAGAATCTCTAAAAGACTTCCCTACGGTTCCAGATGATGAACCAACACTAGAAGAAATCAATGTCACCGACTAGTGGCGCTAGTACAGCTTGTCTGTTGGTTCTTCATACTCCAGAACAAACCATCATAGAAGCTTACGTAAACCAAGACCTAGCTTACAAAGCAGCTGCACATAAAATCATCTGGTGGTTTAACGGTTCCGTACCAGAGAAAGTTGCAGAGCTGGTAAACACAAAGAAGTACAAGCGAGCACTCAAGGCTTGGAACACAGAGATTAAACTCCAGAACATCTCAAACACAGAGATGTATGTAAGAAGTCGTGTGCTGGTTTCTATGGTACCAGATATCCTAACTGTTGATGCTACCAGAACTGTTGATAACACACCAAAACCACCAAAACCCAAAGCGTGGTCACCAGACACAGACGAAGACGAACCAGTAGAGGATAGCTTGGAACCCTTGGATTTCACTGAGGATTAAATATGTTGATATTCTCGGTCCTGTGTGTTAGTCTGGGATTAGTCGAACGCAGAGGTACAGAGTACCTCGGAAACAGAACACTGTGATTCCACTATCGCATGAGTTTTCTCTGGTTGTTTTCATTGTTGTTGCTCTCGTCGCTCGTGGAGTTCAGAACTTCATGCAAGAGTTAATTTTCAATGACCCAAGGCATCTTCTGGCTGTTGTCGCTGGACAGCCTTATATTTCTGGTTATGGGTTTGTATACAACACGGCAAAGCTGGTTTCGCTCTGTATGGCAGTGCTTGCCGCTGTCTCGTTAGCACTGAACATTGTTCGTTTTACAAAGGGAAGTTAGAATGCGAGACTTTGATACCATCAACAGACAGTTCCAGCGAACAGAAAAGGTATTCTCTGTTGTGTTTGCTTGTATGGTGCTTGCGTTTGTTCTAGTGTTTGCTGGCACTGTGTATCAAGCTTTTAGATACGGAAGTATGCAAGATCCACAGACCATCGAGCAGTGGTGCAACTCAGGTGCTGGTTATCGCGATGTTAGGTGCGTTGGGTGGTATACAAACCAGAGGCACGCTCCTGCAACACTAAACCCTTAAGAACACAAAGGTAAGACTCCACGATCCAAGTTAATCGAGGAAAACTTCACCCCTAGAATCGAATCCTTGCGACGTTAACGCTTGGTTTAGAACCACGCAACGACCATCAGTTGCGGCGATATACTTAGTTGCATGAAACTTAGCTCTTTGTTGTTCGACGAAGCGCCAGAGGAAGACCAAGTAGCGGAAACAGAACGGTACATCTGCTTCCAGATACCTGATGTTCTGGACTTAAAGCCAAACTCATGTGTTGTTCGCTATGACGGCAAGAATGGATTTGGTGGAACAGTAACAGCTAACGATGGAACGGACTTAGAGCTTGATATTCGAATCGGGCTTGCAGATTCTGAAGTTCACAGCACAAGAAACTCAAAGTTTGGGCTCCCAGCTATTCCGTTTACATCAACAGTACCAGACCCAGAAGACTTAGATCCCAAGACTCCCGAAGAACAACTCAGAGAAGCTATAGCAAATGGTTTGATCATTGAAGACGATTGGTTTGCTGAAACAATTCTTCCAGAGATATCAGAACTGTTGATTGACGAATATTACGAAAGCTATGGCGCAACACAGACCATTGATGATGTTAACTCCAAGATTATCAAGCTTATGGACTGGATTCCTGGAACATCTCCATCTGTGTTCTTCAAGAAGAAGATAAAGAACGCAACACCATATGGTTTAACCATTCAAGGCAATGCAACAACTGTGGTGGTACGAATTGACCGAAGAGACTTTACGAATAACAGAGTTAGAGTAGAGTTTCTTGGAAATTTGAAACATAGGTTATTCGAGATAGCAGGCGACGAAGAGCTGATACTAGCTTTCGCTAAACAGATCGTACAAAACATGCAACCACAGATGGAAGAGATCCAGAAACTATGAAACTCTTTCCATTGCTCTTTGAAGAACTGGAAGACACAGAGGAACCAACTGCACAGTTCTCAGAATCTATTGCTATGCTCGGTAGAGAGATAGAAGAGTTACTGGATCTTCCCGCCGGTACCGTTGAACTTAAGTCTTCAGCAGAAGAACAACTCAGGGATAGTCCGGACAAGCTTCTACAGAGAATCACCATATACGGATCTTTTATAAGTCCAGACCAACAGCGTATCTCGATGGAGTTTACCTTTTCAGATCAAGACACTCAAATATCAGCTGGGTCATATGGACCTACAGTTACTGCTCCAGCGGTGCCATTTACTCCAGAACTTCCAGATCCAAACACTCCGCAAGAAGATATAAAAACACCAGCAGAGCAGTTTGCTATAGCTATTTTAAACGATGGATTGCTCATTGACCATGACGAGTGGATCTACGAGAATATCCTTCAGAAACAGTTCTGGTCCAAGTTGATGCAAGTATACTATCCGATAGAAGCAGTAGAGTACAACGTTCTCAAAAAAGCTATAGCGGTTGCTGGATTCCATACAGTGGATGATCCAACCACCAAACCTAACGTAACTCTTATGAGGAACTCACATCTAATAAAAAGCATGGCTTGGATTGCTAGTCTATCGTATGGTATAACTTCCAGCGAAGTTGGATTCACTCACAAATACCATCATGGCAAAGCTTTCCATGTTCCACTTCCTTTTTCTCTTAAACCAAAGTTCTTCGAAGCTGGCTCGGACCAACCGCTCCTAGACACTCTATCCGCCGAGATCGCAACCTACCTCAAGCCATACACAGACAAGCTGGACTAGCTCAGAAACTCTCCCAAAATCTGATCAAGAACATTTCAAGTTCTACACCGGAGAAACTTCATTATTCCCTGCATTCCAGAGAGATTTCATTTTTCGAGTTCCGATCAAATCCTAGCTAAAATCTGCTCGAAAAACTCTTCCAAACCAGCTTCAAAACTCTCTGTTCAAATTCCATAGCACATTCCGCATGTTTTTATATCAAAAAAACCAACATTCTCCCTATGGGCATACTCATTATTTCCCTGAGGATATTGAAATTCTTCGTTTAAACCGTTTTGAAAAAAACACGCCATTTGTTGAATAAGTTGATATTCTCTCCGTTGCTTGTTCGTAACCTACCTCGACCGCTCTGTCCTAAGCCAAGGAATTACGTATTTGACCTACAGGGCACGTTGGAATCTGGATGCCCCGTTGTCCGTTCAAACCGAGAACGCTTAAATTAGGGGTATCCTTGTGGATCGTCGAACCCGTAGCTCTTCGTTGGTGTAAGATGGTTCGGAACGGCTCTAAGCCCGATCCATGACCACAGGTATATGGTCATTCGGTAACCATGCGACTTTAGTTAAGAAATAATATGTTGATATTCCGAGGCTTGGGTGTTATTCTGGATTTATGAGCAACGAAGCGACCAAGGCTCTGAGTTTTGTCCGAGGGACCATGTGTTTGTTTGGTTCCGAGGAAAATCCAAGCGACTATGAGCAACGGGGAACGGCTTTGGAAAGCGTGCGGGGACGCACGCTTTCCCTTGACTTGGAGCCAATAGCTCAGTTTGGGCTGGTTCTTTGGTGGGAAACTGAGCAAAACCCGGAAACTCTCGTCAAGTTTTTTTGTTCTGTCGATCAGAAGCTGGGAATCAAAGCAGCGTGCGTCTGCGCACGCTGGGCTATCAGCCACTTCTGGACAGATAAAACTGATTCTAGACCGATCAAAGCTGTTGCAACAACGGAAAAGTATCTGCGTGGCGAAGCCACGCTTGAGGAAGTTCGCGCAGCAGCAGACGCAGCAGCATACGCAGTACGTAACGCAGAAAACGCAGCAGCATACGCAGCAGCATACGCAGCAGACGCAGCAGCATACGCAGCAGCATACGCAGTAAACGCAGCAGCATACGCAGAAAACGCAGCAGCATACGCAGAAAACGCAGCATACGCAGCAGCATACGCAGCATACGCAGCAGCATACGCAGTAAACGCAGCAGCATACGCAGAAAACGCAGCAGCATACGCAGCAGCATACGCAGCAGCACACGCAGCAGCACGCGCAGCAGCACGCGCAGCGCGGCTTGAGCTTTGCAAGGAAATTCGTAAAGCTATTGAGCTTCCGAGCGTACGGTTAATCTGGAAATAATAGAAACAACACCGGAAGCTAGTAACCGCTTGAATTTACTCACCAAAATAATAAGTTGATATTCGGCTGAGTGGGTGGTATTCTGGGAGTATGAAGACCAAGCAGAGAAACGCAGCAGCACAGAGCGCACGGTTCCGTTTGGCTGGTGCGATGCACGACAAGCGTGAGCCTCGCGGTGGTGTACGAAACACCTACCGAGACACAATGTCGGAATACATGAATATTCCATCCGACGATCAACAAGTAACCGTGGAATCGCAACAAGTCTGGCTGAGTGACGAACTGGAGTAATCAAATGCAAGTCAACCTAGTTGTTACATCTACGGAAGCTCAGGTATTGCTCTTGGTACTTGAGCATGTACGAACGGACTTGTTCGGGCATGACGAAGAGATTGTAGCTCTTCTGGATAAAGTGTGCGATGCTGTGGCGGTAGCTGTTGTAACTCAAGTGGAAGCTGATTAACACAATGCGCTATGCTGTGTTTGACAACGAGAAGCCCGCACGTCATCCAGACCACACGGTTCACAAGTCTTGGAGCAACCACAGGTTTGGTTCTCTAAGCGAAGCTGTGAACTACGCACACAACTGGCTCGGTAGTGCTGGATACGATGGTTTGGTTCTCAAGCCAAACTGCCCTGTAGATTACTCAGGTTTCGGTGACACAATCGAAATCAGAACAGAAGACTGACACTTGTACACCTTGCTAGAAAACGGATTCCCAACGCAAGAGTTTCAGTCTCTTGAAGATGCCGTTGCGTTCGTACAGAGAAAGTACTGTACACCGTATAAACCGCAT